>Ga0066790_10000614_pt1 | contig 13795 bp, 10 predicted proteins | sample OrgsoiDNA2013050_FD_70963 | JGI IMG/M metagenome (GOLD analysis project Ga0066790, IMG submission 70963) | Permafrost soil microbial communities from the Arctic, to analyse light accelerated degradation of dissolved organic matter (DOM) -... | ecosystem: Environmental > Terrestrial > Soil >...
ACGCTTCCCAACTATGTCTGGCCCTCCTCCAGTCAAGACGTGCCTTTCGGGAGATTCAGTGCTACAGTTTTAGCTCGCTACCGGTGACGTAGCCTGTTTTCAATCCAAAAAGATCTAGTTCTGGAGGAGACATGGGGAGCAGGCGATTCTTGCACTCTGCGAACAGGATTCTGGCGATTTGTGGAGCGGCAACATTGCTGGCCACCGTTGCGTGGGCCGCGAGCACAACAAAACTGATCTACAGCTTCGCCGGCAACGGCGATGGTGAGTACACCGACACCGAGTTAGTGATGGACAGCGCCGGTAATCTTTACGGCACTTCGGTGCAAGGCGGCACCTACGGCGGCGGAACCGTTTTTCAGGTCACTCCTGCGGGCGTCCATACCGTGCTCTATGACTTCACCGGCGGCAGCGATGGTGGAGAGCCCTACAAAGGAGTAACGCTCGACGCGATGGGCAATCTGTACGGCACGGCGGTTACGGGTGGAGGAGGATCCTGCGAGGGCGGCTGCGGTGTGGTTTTCAAGCTGACCACCTCCGGAGGAACCTGGACCCAAACCGTGATTCACACTTTCACGGGCGGTAACGATGGCTCGGGACCGGGAAGTCCGGTAGCGATTGACAAGCACGGCAATGTCTATGGCACGACTCCGACGGGCGGCGCGAGTGGGATGGGCGTCATCTATCAACTAGTGCCGGATGGTGGCGGCTGGAAGCTGCGCGTCATTCACACCTTTACTGGCGGCAACGATGGCGGCGGAGGATCGGCCAGCCGGTTCCTGATCGATGCTGCAGGGAATCTGTACGGAGTCTGCACGGTGGGCGGCGCGAACGGATTCGGCACCATCTACGAGCTCTCACCCAGCCAGGGAAAATGGAAGTTCACGACTCTCTATGCCTTCAAGGATCAGCCCGACGGAGCCTTGCCCTACGGCGGCGTGATCTCCGACAAGGCGGGGAATCTTTACGGGACGACGTACTACGCCGGCGTAAATGACCTGGGCACGGTTTACAAACTAACGCACAGCAATGGAACGTGGGCCGAAAGCGTGCTGTACAGCTTCAAAGGGGGAACGGACGGAGCGAGTCCCATCAGCAGCCTGGTAGCGGATGCGGCGGGCAATCTGTATGGAACCACGAGTGACGGCGGCGCGGCGGCGTGCACTTGCGGCGTCATCTTCAAAATGACTCCCGGTAGCAATGGCAAGTGGACCGAGAGCGTGGCGTATCGCTTCCCCGGCACTCCGCAGCCGGGCTTCGCTTACAACGGAATGGTCGGCGATTCCGCGGGGAATTTCTACGGAGCGACCGTCCATGGAGGTAACGGAAACGACGGCGCGGTCTATAAGTTCACGCCGTAGGCGCGTGAGCGACAAAGTAGAAACCCTGGCGAGACGGCGCTTGCGATTGGATTTTTGAAGCGCGCCTCGCCAGGGTTTTCTGTACACTTCCTGCTCTACATCTTCGTGTTGGCGATTGCCTCTGTCACCGCCACCGAACCTTTCAGCGCGATGTCCTGCGACGAGCCTCCAACGAGAATGCCGAATGTTCCCGGCATGATGTGCCATTGCTTCGCAGCCGCGTCAAAATAAGCGAAGGACCGAGCATCGAGATTCACGGAGACGTGTTTCGTCTCTCCAGGTTGTAGTGTGACCTTCGCAAAACCCTTCAACTCCTTGGCGGGACGGGCAATCTTCGAATGATCGTCCGCAACGTAGACCTGGGCGACTTCTGCCCCGGCACGGTCTCCGGTGTTGCTGAGATCGAAGGAAACGGTGTAGAGCGCATCCGCCGAGCCCGTGACCGGAGCAACCGACAAGTTCGCGTACTTGAACGTGGTATAGCTGAGGCCGTAGCCGAACGGAAATAGCGGCTTCACGCCATTGTGTTCGTAGCCGCGGTAACCTACGAACACACCCTCCTTGTAGGTCACGCGTTTGGTATCGGCCTCGGGATAGTAGGTTGCGAACGTCGGATTGTCTTCGCGGCGGCGTTCAAACGTGGCGGGAAGATGTCCGGAAGGATTCACCACGCCAAAGAGAATTTCGGCGAGGGCAGTTCCACCCTGCTCTCCGGGATACCACATCTCGATGTAGGCGGGGACATGGTCGAGCCAGTTTCCGGGATCGACGTTTCCGCCCGAGGTGACGGCAACTACGGTTTTACGGTTCGCGGCGGAGAGTTCGCGAATCAACTCTTCCTGTCCAACGGGAAGGTCAAAGGTGCGGTCGGAGCCTTCCGACTCGCTGTCGGGATCGAACCCGGCGGCGACGACTACCACGTCGACCTTCGCGGCAAGAGTCTTCGTGGCCTCGCTCACGAGCTTGCGTTGGTCGGCGATGCCGAGGCGGATTCGTCCGCCGATGGCCGAGCTCTGACGGTCCTCGACCACAACTTTATGCGGACCAGCGGAAAGTTCGAGCGTGACGTGGGGCTGCAGGGCGCGCGCGATCTTCCAGTTGTCAATCAGGAGTTTGTCGTCTACGTAAACGCGATTGCCGGCTCTCTCGCCACTGCCTTGCAGAACAACCTCGTAAGGACCGCTCTCGGCGGCCATGTAGTAGCCGGTCCAGCGGCGGGACAATTCGGTCTTTCTACCCGAAGCAAACAGAGCCAGGGCTGCTTCGAAGTCGCCGGCAAAACTCTCCCAGCTCGTCCCGGTGACATTGATGTGGTTCAGCGTCGAAGTTGTCTTCGGTGCGCCGGATAATTCGAGATTCGGAAACACGTCCACGGTCACGCCGCGTTTCCCATCCTGAGGCGCGGTCATGAACTCCGTGGAACGGGCGAGATCAGTTACGGTCGGCACTCCACGCTCGTAGTAGACGGTGCTCGATGTGCCGAGGAAATTGCCCAGCCCTTGCAGCGCGGTCACGGGCGCGAATGCACTGGCGCGGGCGCTTCCGCCGCCGACGATCTGAGCAGGATATGCGTTGGGACCTACGACCAGAACTGACTTCGTGCTTCCCTTGTCGAGGGGCAGCAACTTGCCATCATTCTTCAGCAGGACCAGGCTCTCGCGGGCAGCATCGAGCGCCACTTGTTGATCGGGCGCGCTGTACTTCGATAGGGACATATCTATCTGAGCGCGGTCGAGCCAGCCGAATCGCGCAGCGGTTTCCAGGATGTGAGCGATCTTTTCGTCGATGGTCGCGGCCTTCACACGGCCATCCTTCACCGCGGGCAGAAGATTCTTCTGGTTCATGAAGGCGCCATTAGGCATTTCGAGATCGAGCCCGCCGTTGGCAGCGGCCACTCCGTCGTAAGTTGCGACCCAGTCCGACATCATCACGCCGTTGAAGCCCCAGTCTTTGCGGACAACATCGGTGTTGAAGTAGCTGTTCTCGGTCATGCGCTTGCCATTGGTGAAGTTGTAGGAATCCATGATGGCGCCGACGTGGGCGCGCTTTACCGCACCCTCAAAAGCAGGCAGATAGATTTCGCGCAGGGTGCGCTCGTCGATGACGGAGTCGGAATCATGACGCAACAACTCGGAGTTATTGCCGAGAAAATGCTTGATGGTGGCGCTCACGCCCTGGCTCTGCATGCCCGTAACGTAGCCTACAGCGATGCTGGAACTCAGGAATGGATCTTCGCCGAAGTATTCGAAATTGCGGCCATTGACCGGCTGGCGGTAAATATTCACGCCAGGGCCGAGCATGAAGTGAATGCCACGGGCGCGCGCGTCTTTGCCGATTCCGGCGCCGACTCGTTCGGCGAGAGCCGGATTCCAGGTGGCGGCCAGTCCAATGCCAGCCGCGTAGACCGTCGACGGAAAGCCGGAGTTGGCGCGCACTCCGATGGGACCGTCGGACATTTCGAACGCGGGAAGGTTGAGCCGGGGCACGGCGCGAATGGCGAAGCCCGTGCCGCCGATGTAGTCGATCTTCTCCTCCAGAGTCATCTGCTGGACGAGAGCGGCGGCTTTTGCATGGGTGGCGTCGGGAGACTGTGCGAAGAGTTGGACGGCAACGAATAGGATTGCGGCGAAGACGGAAACGACGTGGTTCAGTCCTGATTTCATGGGCGCTCCGTTTGCCCTTCCCATCGCGGAGAAAGGGCAAGAACAAACCGAGGCGGATTATATCGAAGACTCGCGAGGGACTCTGTGATAGCGCCGTCTCGGTCGTGGTTGGTTTAGTTGTGCTGGGCTTGGCCCGCACCCGCTTCGACTAATTGCTGCACGGGCGCAACCACCATCAGCAGCACGTCCGTCTGGCGCGTCTTGGCCTGCTCGATCACCGCGAGTTGCTGCGTCTTCCAACCATCCGGCGCGGGTTGACCTTTGTCGAGATAGTCGAGCGCCTGCAGACCGGCCGCGCCCAGCGCAGACAGGTTCTGCGATAAGGGCTCGTCTTCCTGAAGGAAAAACGATTGCTCGAGCACAGGATGCAGTTTGGCGTCGTTATCCCGCCAGGTTGTAAGCCAGCTACGGATCTGCGTCTCGGCGGCCTGGTCTTTGTAGCCGCTCTGGGCGAAGGTCTGCACCAGATCGCTGAAGTGGCGTGCGGTGTCACTCTCCGGACTGACCGCATCGATCATGCGAGCCAAAGGAGAGTGAAAGTCGATAGGACCTTTCGCGTCGCTCCAGCGATCATAGTCTTTGACCGGCTCGACGACATCCGCGAGATTGCGCAGTGCGGCTATGTCAGCAGTCCCGGCCATGCGATGCAACATGTGTAGGCGAGCGGAGCGGTGAGTCAGACCAAGAAACTCGAGGTCGAGACTCACGGCGTTCATCCGCGTGTACATCGAGGCAACGTCTTTGACATCCTGCGCAGACCAAAGCCGTTCCGCGATCACCGCATTGCGCGGCCAGATGTGCGAGTCTATATTTTCGGGAGTAACCCACTCCGCCCACTGACAAGACTCCCCACCGACGATGAGGCCTTTCTCTTCGGGAGTCAGAGTCGCGGCGGCATCGGCCATGGGGTCGACGGCATAGTGCCGCGCGGCCGGCCACATCAGGTCGAGGTAGTATCCGAAACTTAGGAGGCCGCGGTAGCCCTGTTTCGCGGCCGCAGCCAGCGACGCTTGCCCACGCCACGATTGCACGACGATCGTCTTCGGCAAATCGGGATGCAGAATCTCGTCCCAGCCAACCATGATCTTGTGATTCTTGGCCACGATTTTCTGCAGGCGCTGGTTGAAGTAGGCCTGTAGGTCCTGATTGTTCTTCATGCCGTGGGCGCGGATGAACGCCTGAATTTTCGGATTGGCGTCCCACTGCTTGCCGTCGACCTCGTCGCCTCCAATGTGGAAGTAGGCATCAGGGAAAAGCTTGGCCATTTCGGCAATGAATTTTTCGAGGAACTTGTAGGTGGACTCCTGCGTGGGGTCCATTATCGGATCAATGTATGTGCCGGGGCCGCCACCTTCGAGCGTGTAGGGGCCGGTGCCGCTCGATAGCTCGGGATAGCCCAGGAACCACGAACGGCTGTGACCGGGGATGTCGAATTCGGGCATCACGCGGATACCGCGATCGTGTGCGTAGGCGATCAAGTCGCGAATTTCTTCCTGCGTGTAGAACATACCGTCGGAGCCCATTCCGGTGAGCTTGGGAAATGCCTTGCTCTCGGCGCGAAACCCCTGGTCGTCGGAGAGATGCCAGTGCAGGACGTTCATTTTTACCGCGGCCATGCCGTCGAGGTTGCGTTTGAGCGCGTCGATCGGGATGAAGTGGCGGCTGACGTCGATGAGCATGCCGCGCCAGGGAAACCGCGGCTGATCTTTGATGGTGACGGCGGGAGCGGCGAATCCGGTCGGAGTAATTTCGACGAGTTGGAGAAATGTCTGGAGGCCGCGCAGGACGCCCAGAGTCGTCGGCGCCGTAAGCTTCGCACCGGAATCGGCGACGATCAATTCGTACGATTCATCCTCTCCGAGTTTCTGCACGGCTTGGCGACCGTGGTCGGCATGAATCTGCAGCGTCGGGGCAGCGCCAGCTTTGGGCCGAAATGGAATTCCGGTTTGCCTGGAAAGTTGCGCCACGAATCGTTGGACTTCGCTGTCGAGCGATGCGTCGTGAGTTCCAGTAACCGTAACCGAGAACGATTGATTGATCGGCAATTGTCCCGTGCCAGGTTGAACCGCAGCGGGCATGGGCATGAGGTTGAGTTGAGGTTGGGATTGAGCGGCGGCGAAGGACGCCAGGAAAAGAAATATTCCAACAATGAGTGAGGTTCGCATAGAAGGATTCACTTCCTTTTCAGCCTACCTTTACAAGTTCGCCAGGCCGGATGGAACGAAGCACTCGCAGAATCTCGGGGCTGTGAGGCAACAAATCCACCAAGCGGCTTGATGTAGTGCGGATCAAGACTACTGCGATGATTCTTCCCTGCAGGTTTTGTTCGTACTCGAGGCCGCGGTCGAGCGTCAGGAAAACTTCAAAACCTGACTTCTCCGCGAGCGACAGCAGTTCTCCGTTCTTCTTACCCGCGAGCCCCTCTTCGGGCACCGTGCGGCAATCATGACCGGGCAGCAAGTTCCTGAACTTTCTGGGGACGCACTCGTCGAGAAGCAGCCTCATCCCAATTGGCCGACTACGAGTGACTTGGCGTGCTCAAGAGCATGAACGGCGGCTTCACGGGTGACGGTGGGAAAGTCCTCGAGGAACTCGCCCAGAGTTTGGCCGCCCTCCAGATAATCGAGCAAGGCTTGAAATGGAACGCGGGTGCCACGGAACACGGGCGTCCCTCCGAGAACATCGGGATCGCGGACGATGACGCGGTTGGAAGACTGCACAGTGTTGGTCTCCAAACACTCTTAAGTCTACTACCATGCTAGATGGAGACCAATCGTCAGTTCGATCTCCACAGATGCGAGCTTATGCCCGTACCTTTACAGGCCGGACAGGTCCCTGTTCCCGCACACTGCTTACATTTCGGTTCGCTCTCATTGAGGTGGACATTGGTGCCTGTGCCGACACACTCCGCGCATTTGCCGTCTCCCCTGCAATCGTCGCATCTTGGATCTCTACCCATTGACCAACTTCTTCACTGCCTAGTGCCCCCCGCCCAGTTCGCGCACAATCGCGCCCACGAACTGCTTCGCATCGCCGAAAAGCATCAGCGTGTTCTCGAGATAGTACAGCGGGTTGTCGATGCCGGCGAAGCCAGGGCTCATGCTGCGCTTGATGACCATGACGGTGTGAGCTTTGTCCACGTCGAGGATGGGCATGCCGAAAATCGGGCTCGACTGATCGGTGCGGGCAGCGGGGTTGGTCACGTCGTTGGCACCGATGATGAGGGCAACGTCGGTTTGGGGGAAGTCGCCGTTGATCTCGTCCATTTCGATCAGGCGGTCGTAGGGAATGTCGGCTTCGGCGAGCAGCACGTTCATGTGGCCCGGCATTCGTCCAGCGACGGGGTGGATAGCGAAACGGACCTCGACTCCTTTTTTGGTGAGCGCGTCATACAGTTCGCGGACTTTGTGCTGCGCCTGGGCAACCGCCATTCCATATCCAGGGACGATGACCACTTTGTTGGCTGCCGACAGAATCGCGGCAGCTTCCTCGGCGGTGGCACTGCGCACGGGCTTGGCTTCTTGTCCGGCGGCGGCCGACGCGTGCACTTGGCCGAAGGCTCCGAACAGCACGTTCGCGAACGAACGGTTCATCGCCTTCGACATGATGATGGAGAGGATTAGGCCGGAGGATCCGTCGAGCGCGCCGGCGATGATCAGGAGTTTCGAGTTGATGACGAATCCCATGGCGGCGGCCGAAAGACCGGCATAGGAGTTCAACAACGAGATCACCGTCGGCATGTCGGCGCCGCCAATGGGAATTACAAGCAGCACTCCAAAGATTAGAGACACGCCAACGATGATCGGGAAGAACACCTTCGCTTCTGGATGCAGCACGAGGTAAACCGAACTACCGACGGCGACGCAAAACAACAGGAGGTTGACAAGGTTCTGCCCTTTATACGTAATGGGCCGCTGCGGAAGGATTTCCTGCAGCTTCCCCGCCGCCATAAGGCTGCCGGTAAAAGTCAGGCCTCCGAGGATCACTTCCATCGACAGCACCGACATCATGAACTTGGGAACGTTCGGGCTGCGCAGGTAGAACTCGGCGGTGCCGACCAGCGTGACGCAGAGTGCGCCAAAGGCGTGGCTGAGTGCGGTCCGCTGGGGGACGGCTGTCATCTGCACCATGCCCAGCGGGATGCCGATGCCCGTGCCCAGTACGAGCGCGATGATGATCCACTTGTAGTCGACGATGCCGTGATGGAGCAGCGTGCCTCCGATGGCCAGCACCATGCCGATTTCGCCGGCCAGAATGCCATGGCGCGCGGTGGCGGGAGAACTCATCCACTTCAGCGACAGAATGAACAGGGCGCTGGCGATGAGATAAACGATTTCGATGAGGTACTGGCTTCCAGCAAACTCGGTCATAAATTATGGCTTCGTTAGTTGTGGCTTTGTCGGGCGGCTGGTTTTGAACATCCTTAGCATGCGGTCGGTGATGAAGAATCCGCCGACTACGTTGCTGGTCGCGGCGACGATGGCAATCACGCCTAATACCGTCGCGAACGTGCTTTTCTTCTCGCCTACCAGAACGATTGCGCCAACAACGGCAATCGCGTCCAGAGCGTTGGTCAGCGACATGAGTGGAGTGTGCAGCAGAGGAGAGACGTGGCGGATGACTTCGAATCCGATGAAGGCCGCCAGCATGAATACGAAAAGTGCGTCGATCAGGTTGGATCCCATAAGCTCCCTCAGGGGCTAAAGCCCCGCATCTCTGCCGCTCTCGACGGCACGGCTGAAGCCATGCCCTTCCACAACACCTTCGCCGTTGCCAAACTATCAGCCCGCCGTGGCCAACGCCGGCATCTTGAAGAAGTCTCGCACGCGCGCGTTCACCACCTCGCCGCCGTTGGTAATCATGGTCTCGCGCATGATTTCATCCTGCAGGTTCAGTTGCAGCTTGCCCTCTTTCACCATGTAGAGAAGGAACGTGGTGACGTTGCGGGCGTACATCTGGCTAGCGTGGTACGGCACGCTGGTGGCCAGGTTGATGGCGCCGATGATCGTGACTCCGTGCACCTTCACCGTTTCCCCGGTGCGGGTCAGTTCGCAGTTGCCGCCGCGTTCGGCGGCGAGATCGACAATCACAGAACCTGGCGCCATGCCTTTCACCATATCTGCGGTGATCAACACGGGCGATTTCTTGCCGGGGATGACCGCAGCGGTAATGACGACGTCGCTCTCCGCGACCACGCGCGTCAGCAGTTCGCGCTGGCGGGCGTAGAAGGTCTCGTCCTGTGCAGTGCCGTAGCCACGAGCGTCCTGGGCATTCTGGGCTTCGATGGGAAGTTCCACGAAGCGTCCACCCAGGCTCTGCACCTGCTCTTTGGCGGCGGGGCGCATGTCGTAGGCCGAGGCCACTGCGCCGAGGCGGCGAGCTGTCGAGATGGCTTGCAGTCCGGCGACGCCGGCGCCGATGACGAACACGCGGGCGGGCGTAACGGTACCCGCGGCGGTGGTCATCATGGGAAAAATTCGCGGCGAGGTTTCGGCGGCCAGCAACACTGCCTTGTAGCCACAACACGTGGCCATTGAGGACAGCGCGTCCATGCTCTGAGCGCGCGTGGTGCGGGGCATGAGTTCCACGGAAAAAGAGGTGACGCCCGCTTGTGCGATCTCCTGCACAACTTCCGCGGAACCGAGGGGCCGCAGGAATCCGATGAGCGTTTGACCGCTGCGCATCAGCGGAAGGTCGGCCTTGCCGGTGATGTCGTTCGAGCCGTAGCAGAGAACCTGCACGACAATGTCGGCGGTGCCGAATACCGCAGCGCGATCGGGGACAATCTTCGCGCCCTTTTCGACATAGATCGCATCCGGATAGCCAGCCTGCTCGCCGGCCCCGGTTTCCACAATGACCTCGAGTCCCGCCTTGACCAGGTTGGGAACGACCACAGGAACGAGCGCAACACGACGTTCCCCGGGATAGCTTTCTTTTGGAACTCCGACGATCACGCGGCTGTCATCCTTTCCGTGCCGATCGGCCAAACTGGCCTTCGCGGCGTTTCCGGGAGTGCCCGGCTGTGAGCGGCAATCCTTTCATGGGTTGGTCTGCGAGTTCGGTAACGGTGCTCCACAAACCCACAAAAAGCGGACTAAAAACAGTAACAGATTGGCGAAGGAACTGGAAGGCGGGACGACTTAGGTAGCGCCGGCATCCTGCCGGCTTTCGTGAGAGCCTTCCTCTGAGCTTGTCGAAGGGGCGTCTCACCCTAGCCGTTCGGATGGCAGCGCTACCTGCCGAACCTGTAGTGCCACACTCTCGCCGCCCCGATGAGGTTGGTGTCATCTCCCAGAGAAGCCAGCGTGAGCTGCGTCTTTTCGGCCGGGACGAACCGGCAGCCGCGACGAATGACCTCGTGGATGCGATCGAGAAACAGCGGCGCGCTCTTCATCACGCTGCCGCTCAGCACGATGGCATCGGGAGTAAACAGGTTGATCAGATTCGCAATCCCCAAGCCGAGATAGTAGGCCTCATGTTCGACGGCCTGGAGCGCAACTTCATCGCCTTCTTGGGCAAGTTCACAGATCCTCTTAGCCGTGATATCCGGGCGATGCAGATAGGCGGCAGGCGCATGGCTCTCGATCCACGCCACCATGGCAGGACCGGCAGCGAGCGATTCCCAACAACCGCGGAACCCGCACGAACACTCCGGCCCCGCGGGATCGACTACGTGGTGTCCAACCTCGGGGTGGGCGCCGTCGACGCCACGATAGAGTTGGCCATCGAGCACGATTCCACCGCCAATGCCGGTCCCGACGGTCACATAGATCAGCCGCGAGCGATTGCGCCCCGCGCCCCAGCCCGCTTCAGCGAGCGCGGCGGCATCGCCATCGTTCTCAAGTGCCACGCGCACGTTGAATATCTGCTCCAGATCCTTGACCGGATTTTTCCCGCGCCAACCAGGAAGGAAATCGACGTCGCCGAACTCACCGCGTATGGGATCGACCGGCCCAGTAGATCCGATGCCGATGCCAGAGAGCTCCACGCCCGCCTTAGCCGCCGTTTCACGCAGCATGCGGCCGATCGACTCGATCCCGCTCGCGTAACGATCCGGGTCCGTGGGAGCTTCCATTCGGGAAAGCACCTTGCCACCAGCATCGACCATGCCGACCGCGATTTTCGTTCCGCCGATATCGACTGCGCCAATCATTTACCCCTGCCGCTCCGGTCCGACCGAGTCTTCTTCGATTTGCAATACGAATGATTTGTCATCTTGAGCGAAGCGAAAGACCTATGTACTCGCGTGGTTAGCTCCACAGGTCCTTCGCTTCGCTCAGGATGACAGGGTGTATGGTGCGAGCGCGCGCGATTCTAACCTAGAATTCCGGTGTGATCGCCTTCGCTTCCTCCAGCGTGAGTCGGCGCTTGTTTTTGTATGAGAGGTTGGCCATGTGCACCGCGATGGCCGAGCGGTAGCCGATCTCCGGCGGGGCATTCGGAACCCCGCGGCTGCGGACACAGTCGATCCAGTTCGCCATGTGGTTCTGATTGTGCGAACTGCCGCGCTTCGACTCTCCATCGGAACGATTCGTCTTTTCGGGCCAGTACTCGAGGGCTTCTTCGAAGTGATGCTCGAGCGTGCCGTCACTGCCCAGAATGCGGTCGGCCATATCGTAGCGCTTGTTGCTGAAGGTGGATTGCCAGGTCACAACCGTATTTGGAAAATCGAGCGTCACCACGATCGTGTCCGGAACTTCGCGTCCGTCCTTTTCCGAGAAGACGCCCCCTGACATGTAGGCCGCCGACGGCAGCGGCAGGTCGAGTGCGCCCATGATCCATGCGATCTGGTGCACCATATTCTCGGCGCAATTGCCTCCGGCGAACTCCCAGAACAGGCGCCAGTTGATGAACTTGTAAGGATCGAAAGGGCGGTCGGGGCGGCCATTCAGAAATGCGCTCCAGTTGACATTCTGCGCGGTGCAGTCGGACGGTACAGGGCGTACCCACTGTCCCTTGCCGTGGGGCGTGTTGCGGCTCATCCAGGATTCTACCTGCGTGACTTTGCCGACCCATCCGTCTTTGATCCATTGCTTGGCGTCGGTCTGCGCGCCGGAACTCTGATGCTGCAATCCGATTTGAATGACGCGATTGGAATCTTTGGCGGCGGCCAGGCATTTGTCAGCTTCCGGGATCGACCAGGTCATGGTTTTCTCGGAATAGAGATCCTTGCCGGCGGCCAAAGTGTCAAGAAAATGCCGCGTGTGGATGTGCAACGGACTGGCCACGATGACGGCATCGACGTCCTTCATATCAAGCAGGCGGCGGTGATCGTCGAAGGTCTGAATGCCGGGCACTTTACTCTTCGCCTCATCGCGGCGGCGGCTGTAGACATCCGCCATCGCCACCAGTTCAACGCCGTGGACCGAGCGAATCTGTCCCAGCAGATCGTTGCCGCGATCGCCCACACCGATCATGCCCACGCGGACGCGGTCGTTCGCCCCCAGCACGGTGGAAGTTGGATACGCGAGCACGGCAGCTGTTCCCATTGCGGCCTGCTTCAAAAAGGCACGCCTCGTTTGATCGTTCATCGGATCCTCCCTGATGTGGACTGACACTAGTACGGCTTAAGTCGCATCCGACTGCTGCAGCAGTTTTTTCATCCCTGCCCAACTCTGGCGCGAACACTCTTCCGGCGAACCGCCGCCGCTCCAGTGAGTTTCGAGGCTCACTGCGAAGTGGTAGCCGTCGTGCTTGAGGGCCTTGAACTGGCCCGCCCAGTCGATGATTCCTCCGCCCATCGGCGCCCAGTCGGATTTCTTCCCCTTCTTGACGACGTCCTTGCAGTGGCAGTGGCCAATGCGATCCTTCGGCAGGAGGTTGTAGCCGTCCGGGTATGGAATCTCACCGCTGGCAGCGGCGTTGCCCGGGTCCCAGTTCAGCATGAGCGATGGAGACTGCACCGCACTCAACACTTTGACAGCCTCGGCTGCGGTTGCCGTGTTGCAAGCTGACTCATTTTCGAGCACGAGAATGATGCCCTTCTTGGCCGCCTTTGCCGCAGCATCCCGCAGCTTGTCGTTGATGGCGGCGCGGTAGGGAACCTGATCTTCCAACCGCCAGAAGTCGAAGCAGCGCACGCGGTCGGTCTGAAACGCCTTCGCCAGGTCCATGGCGCGCTCCAGAACTTCGTCTTGCTGCGCCAGCGTGAAGTCCGCGCCGAAACTCTTGGCCTCGCTGAACTTTGATTTCGGCGCGCCTGGCCAGTCGACTTTGAAGAGCGGGCTGGCGATGTCGGTCACCTTCAGCTGGTACTTTTCGAGAATCCGGCGCGCTTCCGCCACTTCTTTGTCGTCGAGCTTGAGGATGTTCTTCTTCCACATGCCGCGCAGTTCGATCCATCCCATACCGAACTCCCGCGACGCCACCTCGCAGGCGTGGCCGAAGTCCTGGGATATTTCATCGTTGATGACAGACACGCGAAACGGCGAGTTGCTATCCGAGCGCGGGGCGAAGCGTGACGCGGCGTTCGCGGCGGTCAAGGCGACCATTCCCGCAAGAAACTCTCGGCGTGCAAACTGCACAGGCATGGCCGGCTCCTGGAAGTGCGTGGGTCACGGCAACGGAAGGCGCAAACAAATCTACCACTATCGAAACAAGGAATGGTAGCCGGGACGGGTGAGAAATCGCCGAGAGGAGGAAGATCCGATCGCGGCAGGTGGACGGAAGGAAGGCAAAGAGGAACTCGTTTTCGGCGCAAAACAAAACGCCCCAGACTCGTTCGAGTCGTGGGACGTCTGTTGATCAGCCCTCCCCCAAGTGCTGCTCAAG
>Ga0066790_10000615_pt1 | contig 13795 bp, 11 predicted proteins | sample OrgsoiDNA2013050_FD_70963 | JGI IMG/M metagenome (GOLD analysis project Ga0066790, IMG submission 70963) | Permafrost soil microbial communities from the Arctic, to analyse light accelerated degradation of dissolved organic matter (DOM) -... | ecosystem: Environmental > Terrestrial > Soil >...
TGATGAAAGCCCATGGAATAGGGGAATGGGACATCAAAAACCTTGTCGTAAGTGGATGTCACCTGCCGCAGCAGCTGGGCCAGCAGGACGACTTCCTCCCCGGTAAATTCGGGAAACGTTCCCAGATGGCGACGGCTGCAAACCAGGACTTCGAATGGCCAGACCGCCCAGAAGGGTACCAGGGCGACGAAACCCTCGTTCTGGCAGACCATGCGAACCTCCTGTTGGTCCTCCAGGCGAACGTAATCACACAGTAAACAAATGTTATGTCTTTCTGCGTAGCCGGTCTGGCCAATCAGCTCTTTCCCGGGGATGTCCGGAATCGAATGGGTAGCCCATATCTGGCAGTGGGGATGGGGATTGCTGGCTCCCATCATCGAGCCGCGATTTTCGAAGATTTGCACGTGATTGATCTGGGGCATTTGCGCCAGTTCCTGGAATTGGGCAGTCCAGGTATGGATCACGCTTTCAATCTCCTTGGGCGACATAGTGGCCAGGGTAAGGTCGTGGCGCGGGGAGAAGCAGATGACCCGGCACAGGCCGGGTTCGCCCTCGGCGACCAGCAATCCCCGGTTTTCGAGGTCCATGCGGTCGTCGCGGACCCCGGGTTTGAGAGCCGCAAAGTCGTTGTCGAAAACGAATGTGCCGGTGTAACGCGGGTTGAGGACCCCGCCCACCCTTGGATTTCCCGGGCAAAGGTAGCAAGTGGGGTCATATTCGGGCTCGTGTTTAGCCGCAATTTTCTCGATCTGACCCTGCCACGGGCGGCCGGCGCGATGTGGGGACACCAACACCCACTCATTGGTGAGGGGGTTTAATCTGCGATGTGGGTCTTCCGTAAGCTTCAATCACGTGCCTCCGCCCCTTGGGTTACAATGTACGCGAAAGCCTTACCAGTCGGAGATAACGTTAAAAAGATGTCAATTTGACAGCGGACGATGGGCCGCCTATTGTTTCATCCTGTAAGCGATTACATGTGAGTATTTTATACTCCCAACTCAGGTTTCACGTCCCGTTTTTGCTGTGGCCCGCATGACGTTCTAGACCATATGAAGTCGGCAGAATTGGCTCAACATTTTGAGGACCTGTTCGGGTCGCAGCCGCGCGTCTTTTCCGCCCCGGGGCGAGTCAATTTGCTGGGTGAGCATACCGACTACAACGACGGCTTCGTGCTCCCTTGTGCCATCGGTTTTTCCACACGCGTTGCCATTTCTCCGCGGCCGGACCGAAAACTGGTCATCCGGTCGGAAGAATTTTCGGAGCAGCTTGAATTCGACTTGGAGAACCTGCCCAGCAGGGGCAAAGGCGTCTGGTCGGACTACGTTCTGGGTATCGCGGTCATGCTGCGGGAGATCGGGCATCCGACTCCAGGCGCGACCTTGCTGGTTCGTGGTGAAGTGCCCATTGGTGCCGGGCTCAGTTCCTCGGCTGCCATCGAGGTATCCAGCGCGCTCGCATTAATGAGCCTCAACGGCACGCGGCTCTCGCTGCCGGAGGTCGCAAAGCTGTGCCAACGAGCGGAAAACGTATTTATCGGCGCACGGGTCGGCATCATGGACCAGTTCGTTTCCTGTCTCGGCAAAGCCGGACACGCGCTGTTGCTGGACTGCCGCTCGCTTGAGTTCAAGTTGATTCCCATTCCAGAAAATGTTCGCCTGGTGATCTGCAACACCATGGTGAAGCACGATCACGCCAGCGGGGCCTACAACCGGCGGCGTGAAGAGTGCGATGAAGGCGTGAAGATCCTGACCCGCTGGTATCCGAAAACGCGCGCCCTGCGGGATATTTCGCTGCAGCAACTCGAGGAACACGCGTCCGGGATTCCCGAGACAGTTTACAAGCGCTGTCTCCACGTGGTGACGGAAAACCAGCGCGTGCTGGAAGGCGCCAAATACCTGGCTGAGGGTGACGTGCGTAAGTTCGGAACCTTGATGCGGGATTCGCACCGCAGTCTGCGCGATCTTTTCGAAGTCAGTTGCCGGGAACTGGACATCATGGTCGAAATCGCGGAGTCGCTGGATGGCTACTGTGGCGGCCGTATGACAGGCGGAGGGTTCGGCGGATGCACCGTGAACCTGGTAAAAGCTGCCGACGCCTCACGATTTGCCGGGCAAATCTCAGAACGATATCAAGCCGCAACCGGAATCAAGCCCGATGTCTATGTCTGTTCGGCAGCCAATGGCGCAAGCGCGGACTTGAACGGACAAGGTTGAGGTTGCGGAGCGCTCGCGTGTTCGTTCGGTGAGAGGGCTGACGCGAGCCGCGTAGCGGCGCAAAGAATGTAGCCCCGGGCGCAAGCCCGGGGTAAAGAGGGAAGGAATGTAGCCCGGAAAGGGCGAAAGAATTGTTGCGATTCTTGGCCGGCTAGAATCCACACCCGTCGGATGCCTTTCGCTTGTCAGGGTCCTTCGACTCCGCGATGGCTTCGCGAAGCGAATCCATCACTCCGCTCAGGATGACAGATGGTTTAGATTGCGCGAGTCGATCCGCGCATTACCAAGTGGGTCGGAATCGAGTAGTCCAGGTGCGGGCTTTCTTCCTTGCGGATGAGCGCCTCAAGCGCGGCGAAAGCGGTCACTGCCAATTGCGTTCTCGACAGGATCACGGTGGTGAGTGGCGGCTGGGTAAGATGCGCGAACGAAATGTCATCGAATCCGATCAGCGATATGTCTTCGGGCACTCGCAATCCGGCCTGAAGAATCGCACCCAGGGCTCCAATCGCGGTCAAATCATTTGAGGCGATCACTGCGGTAGGGCGCAACGGCAGTTTCAGCAAACTTCTCATGGCCATGGCCCCGCCTTCCATCCGGTGGTCTCCTTTTTCGATCATGGCCTTGTCGGCAAGGCCCCGTGATTTAAGGCCGGAAAGATAGGCGTCGCGGCGCATGCGGGCCGACTCCAGATTCATCGGACCTGCGATGAAAGCAATGCGTCGGTGATTGAGCGCAAATAGATGCTGCAGGGCTTCGTGAATGCCCTGCGCGTAGTCGATACGAATGTTGGCGCTGTGTGGGCCCGTCTTGCCGGTATCCATGAACACAGTCGGGATGTTGCGGCGGGTGAGTTCGGTGACCAGCGCCGGGTCGGCTTCAGAGGTCATGATGGCCACGCCATCCACCTTGCGTTCGACCATGCGCCGGATGCACCCCGCCATGCGCTTGGGATTGTAATCCGTGTTTCCGATAATGACTTCCTGGCCGCGTTCCACGGCCTGGTCCTCGAAGCTCTTCACCAGTTCGGGAAAAAAAGGATTGGTGATATCAGAGATGATGAGCCCCAGCATGCGGCTTCTTCCCGAAACCAGGGTGCGAGCATGAGTGTTGGGATAGAAGTTCAGCTCTTCGATGGCCTTGCGTACGCGCGCCGCCGTCCCCGGCCTTACCTTCTCGGAATCGTTGATGGTGCGCGAAACCGTAGCGGTTGAGACTTTCGCTCTTTTGGCGACTTCTTTAATGTTCATGCAAGTCCACGAGGAAGGCGCGGAGGAGAGTTCATTCTAGCAACGATTGGCGGGCGAAGGAATCACGGTTCCCCGCCCAAGCCTCGGAGCGGGCCTTTTCTGGACCGCATGGGCTTGCATTGTAAGCGTTTACAGAAATGGGATCGATGTTAGATAATGCAGCTCTCGATCCGCCACCACGGCTGACTACTATAGGGGAACCATGGACCGACGCAACTTTCTCAAGACCACCGGCACTTTCATCGCGGGCGCGACGATTGCTCGCTCCGCCCTCGCCAACGGCGCCACCGAGCCAATGGCTGCCCAGGGACGATTGGTTCTGCCCTTGAACCGGAACTGGCGATATAGCCGCACAGTCGTGGAAGGAGTGCACGCGCGCGATTTCGACGACTCCGGATATGAGCGCGTCGTGATTCCTCACACCAATGTTCGCCTGCCCTGGCACAGCTTTGACGAAAAAAGCTACGAGTTCGTCTCCAGTTACCGCCGCCGGTTCAAGCTTCCTCCCGAGGCGCGCGGCCACCGCGTCTTCGTGGACTTTGAAGGCGTCATGACCGCTTCCACCGTGTGGATCAACGGAGAGCGGCTGGGCGAGTACAAGGGAGGCTACACGCCTTTCTCCTTTGACCTCACGCCGCATGTTGATTTCGGAGGTGAAAACCTGCTGGCGGTGGATGTGGATTCTACCGAGCGGCCTGACATTCCTCCCTTCGGCCATCAGATCGACTACCTGACCTTCGGCGGCATCTACCGCGAAGTTTCTCTGCGCATTGTTCCGTCAACATTTATTGAGAACGTCTTCGCCAAACCCAAAGACGTTCTGACCGACCATCCCAGCCTGGATGTGGACTGCTATATTCAGCACACGGAGGCAACGCGGGATGCGCTGACTCTCGAAATCAGTCTGAGCGAGGGCGATCGTGTACTCGCTAAAGGCACGCAGCGCGTGCCGCCCGCTCCAGCCGCCCCCGACCCGGTTGCGCACACCGTCCATGTCGACAATCTTGGTTCCATTAAACTATGGGATCTGGCTCACCCCCATCTCTACACGGTGCAAGTACGCCTGCTGCGTGGAACGCAGCCGGTGGATGACGTGTCGCGCACCATCGGTTTCCGCGAAGCCCAATTTACCGATCACGGCTTCGAACTGAACGGCAAAGTAATCAAGCTGCGCGGGCTGGACCACCATCAAACTTTTCCCTTTGTCGGACAAGCGATGCCGGGCCGCGTCCAGCGCCGGGATGCGATCATCCTGCGCAATAAGCTGAAGTGCAATATTGTACGAACCTCACATTATCCGCAGTCGCGCCACTTTCTCGATGCCTGCGACCAGATTGGTTTGCTGGTGCTGGAGGAAATTCCCGGCTGGCAGCACATCGGCGACGAACCGTGGAAGCTGATATCGATTGACAATGTGAGTCGTATGATTCGCCGCGACTGGAACCATCCGTCCATCATTCTGTGGGGCGTGCGGATTAACGAGTCCAAGGACGATCATGACTTTTACGTCCGCACCAACGCGCTATCCCACAAGTTGGACCCGACGCGTCAGACCGGAGGCATCCGCTACTTTCAGGAATCGGAATTCCTCGAAGATGTTTTCACGATGAATGATTTCGGCTTCCCGTTGAAGCCGCCCAATCATCCGCGCTACTTGAATACGGAGTTTGTCGGGCACACGTATCCCACCAAAACGATTGACCAGGTCGAACGGCTTACCGAACATACGATGCGCCACGCTCGCATCCACGACCAGCTAGCTTCCAACCCGCAGTACGCCGGAGGAATTGGCTGGTGCGCTTTCGACTACAACACGCATGGTGATTTTGGCTCCGGCGACCGCATCTGCTATCACGGGGTCACCGACATGTTCCGCGAGCCCAAACCGGCGGCCGGTTTCTACAAGTCCCAGTGCGACCCCGCCGAAGAGGTTGTTCTCGAGCCGGCGTTCCACTGGGCGCGCGGCGACGCGTCGATCGGATTTTCGAAGGCTGTCATGTGTTCCAACTGCGACCACATAAAACTCTACATCGCAGACGAACTGATCGCGGAAGTGGATCCCGACCGGAAGACTTTCCAACACCTCCAATACGCTCCATTCATTGTCGAGCTCGGCGATCTCTTCCATAACAAATGGGGCGATCTGCGCCTCGAAGGCTACATTGGGGGCAAACAAGTCATCGTTAGAAGGCTCTCGGGGCAGGGCATCGATCAGAAGTTCACGCTTTTGCCCGACGACACCAGCCTGATCGCAGACGGGGCCGACACGACTCGCGTAGTTCTTCGCGTCACCGATGAATTCGACGCGATCCGGCCATTCGCCAACGACGCCATCAAGTTTGAACTCGAAGGCCCGGCGGAGATTATCGGAGACAACCCATTTTCCGTGGTGGGTGGAACCGGGGCGATCTGGATTCGAGCCAAAGAGCAGGCTGGAACGGTCCGGCTGACAGCGACGCATCCGGTGTTGGGCAAGCAGCAGGTGGAGTTCGAGATTACCGCCGCCGCCCCGGAAGCGGTGTAAAGGGCTTGCTCGCTATCATCACTCGTCGCTCGACTTGAGCCGCGGAGCGGCGCAAGAATGTAGCCCAGGGCGCAAGCCCTAGGTTAACCGGCGAAAACAGGCAAGCCCCAAAGGGGCGAAAGACTCGTTTCCGGTAAGCATCTGCGGAGTTTTCGCTCCGCCGAATGGACAGATGGCGTCCATTCCTACGTGGCCGGGGTCGGCCTATACTTTCTTCCGAAGCAAATCCTCGACATCCCCCATTTTCTCCCCCAACAAATTCAGCTTGCGCGACAGGCCCTGGATCTCAGACTCGGCGCGGCGGTTAACATCGTAATCGAGTTCGCCGCGCAGGCGATCTTTTGTGTCCTGCCGGTTCTGGCTCATCATGATGACCGGCGCCTGGATGGCGGCAAGCATGGAGAGGAACAGGTTGAGCAGAATAAAAGGATAGGGGTCCCATGCACTCCCGCGCAGAACAATGTTGATTGCGGTATAGACGGTAATGGCGAGGGCGAAGGTGATGATGAATGTCCACGACCCGCCAAAACTGGCGACCCGGTCAGCGATGCGTTGCCCGAAGGTCATATCTTCTTCGATGACGTCGTTGGGATTGCGGCTGGCGCGCACTCGCACCAGCTGCTGAGAGGCGTGAAACTGGCGTCCCAGTACGGTCAACATATCCATCCCAGCGTGAGGTTTGCGTTGCAACAGTACGGCGATGTCGGTGCGATCTACCTCGAGGCAAACACTTTCTTCAACGGCGATGGCCTCGGTTTGATGGGCGGTTTGGTCAAGCATGGAGGCGAAACCGAAAAACTCTCCCGCGGCTGGCTGGTCCACGATGACCTCTTGCTGGTCCTGATCCACGGTGGTGACCCGCACCGCGCCGGAGACTAGGACGTAGGCTTGTCCGCCCGGGTCGCCGATCTTCCAGATACGCTGGCGCTGAGTAAAGGTCCTGACTTCGACCTGCCCGGCCAACACCGCAGTCTCTTCGTCGTCGAGTAAAGCAAACAGGGGAACGCGTTTCAACATTTCAGGGCTGCACGCCATCGATCACCTCGTCAGGTAGAGTGGATCGCGCCCGATCCGTTCAGAAGGATGGCATAAAGGTCGTAAGCCAACAACTGGGAGACAAACTATTTTTGTTCGGCGAAAACACGGGAGTGAAACTCCATGACCTCGCCCATGTGGGACAGGAAATAGGTCAGGCTGTGGTCGCCGGGATACGACTGATACTCGTGTTTCACGCCTTCCGCCTGCAGTTGCTGGTGCAAGGCTGCGGCTCCATCTTCGAAACCGAAGTCATCCTGCTCGCCACAGCTAAAGTAGATCGCAAGATTCTTCAATCCCGATTGATTTTTCCGGGCTAGAACGAAAACATTATTCTGTTGCCAGTGCGGCACATTAATCGGTTCGCCGAAGGCCGGTCCCATCAATCGGCCCAGGGGCGTGCCGGAATGTCCTGCGGCTGAGAGTTCCTGGGGAGTTTGCGTGATTAGCGCAGCGCTCTGGGCGCTGACGGCGGAAAACATTTCGGGATGGGCGAAGGCGAAACGCAGCGCACCGTATCCTCCCATGGAAACGCCGGTGATCGCTCTCCCTTTCCGTCCCGGGCGAACGTGATATTTGCTTTCGATGCCAGGAATGAATTCCTGCAGGAAGAAATCGCTGTAGCGGAACGCATCGCCGGGCGCGTTGATGTAGAAACTGCGTTTGCCTTCCGGCGCCACCACCAGAAAGTCGTCAATCTTATGTTGGCGGCGGAGATCTTCGATTACGCTCCATCCGCCTGTGCTGAAAAGGGTCTGCTCGTTTTGGCCAAGACCGTGGAGGAAGTAGAGCACGGGGTAGCGGCGGGGCGGATTCCCAGAATCCTTCGCGTCATAGTCGGGCGGCAGTTGCACACAGTAGTGCACGGCCTGCTTGAGGATGCGACTATTGACGACATTGCAGTCAGTACGGCTTTGCGCTCTCGCCGCCAGCGGAAGAAAAATGAGCGGCACGAACAAGAGCCGGAAAAAGCGGAGCATGGATTTCAGTTTACTCGTAACGCAGTGCCTGAACCGGATCGAGGCGAGCCGCGCGGGCAGCCGGGTACAACCCGGAAACCAGGCTGACGATGAAGGCAAAAACGATGGCCGCACCCACCAGCCACCACGGTACCGACCAGAAACTCTCGGGCGGAAGGGCCTGGCGCTTCAGGTAAATATTTGTCCCCAGGTTGATGATGTGGCCGATGGTCCAGCCCAGCGCGACTCCCACCACTCCGCCCAGCAATCCCATGGCTCCGGCCTCGGCGAAGAAAAGTTTCTTTACGTCGCTGTCGCTGGCGCCGAGGGCTTTCATGATCCCGATTTCTCGACGGCGCTCCAGGATGGCCATCACCAATGTGTTCACGATGCCGATCGACGCGACCGCTAGCGCCAGGCTGCCAAAAATTCCGAGGAACAGATCGAGCACGGCAAAGAATTGGCGGAGGCTGCGAGTGGCATCCAGTATGGAAAACGTGTTGAACCCCAACTTCTTGATGGCCTGCTCGACCGCGTCAACCTGCTTGGGATTTTTTACGCGTACGCTGATCGTGGAATAGCTGGGCTGCTTGCTGAAGCCGCGCATGCTGTCGCGCACGTCGGAAGGCTGCATCACGCGAAGATCCTGCGCCAGCTTCAAGGGCAGGAAGACACGCGCCCGGGCTGCACCCCGCATGCTGTCAGGATCAAGATCGGAGACGCCGACAATCTTCAGCTTCTGCTCGCGCGAAATGACGGAATAGGCGGCGTCAGACGGGGATTCAGCGGGAGCAACCGATGCGGTGGATTTTCCCGGAACGTCGGCTCCTGCGGAGGGCGGCGCCGAAACCCGCTGGGCATAGCGCATGGTTAGTTCCTGACCTAACAGCGGCTGGGCCAATTCGTTCACCGGGATATCGTCTTCATGGCCAGGCGCTGGCGCTTTTCCCAGCAACTCCATGGCGAACGACTTTTGCAGAATGACTTCAGAGGCAGTTTGAGAGGAGAAAAAACTGCCGGGAATTCCCGTAAAGGCGTCGTTCGCTCGGGCCGAGTCCGGAATCCCGGAGACCATGGTCAGGTGGGGCTTGTCCTGATAGCTGAGTTCCGTGATGAAGCGGATGTCGGGATAGGCTTCCAGCACGTCGGGCAGGTGTTCGATCTCCTGACGTGCGGGTTCATCCAGGCTGCGACTCTCGGCGGCCGAGGCCGTGCTGCGTTGTTCATCGTCGCGACTAAAGCCGCGCAGCTCGCGGCGCGAGGTTACGACTACGGTATCGAAAAGACCTGACTTGGCCAGATGCCGCGTGGCCAACTTCTGCAAGCCGATGCCGAGTGAAAGCATGGCAACCAGCGAGGCCACTCCGACGGAAATGCCGATCGTAGTCAACGAATTGCGCAGCGACGACTCGCGCAGATTGCGTAGGGCAAGCTCGGAAAGATCGTAAGTTTTCATCAGTGGACCCGGGTGCCCCGTCCAAGCTCTGCTTGGGCGGGGGTTTGGCGAGTGTGTCGAATTGTTGACGCGTGAACATCGCCGCCCAAGCAGTGCTTGGACGGGGCACTCGCGCGACCATTCTCGTTATTACTTTTCATCATTCGGCCTATCGTCAACCAGCTTCCCGTCGGCCAGAAAAATCATCCGCCGGGCGTAGCGCTCGGCCAGTGCGCGCTCATGCGTCACCATCACGATCGTCATTCCCAAAGACTGGTTGAACTCGCGAATGAAATTCATGATCTCGGTGCCGGTGCGGCTGTCGAGATTGCCGGTGGGCTCGTCGGCCAGCAGAAGCTTCGGCTGATTGATCAAAGCGCGCGCCAGTGCCGCTCGTTGTTGCTCTCCCCCTGAAAGTTCACTCGGACGATGAGTCATGCGGGTGCCCAGGCCCACTCGTTCGAGCGCCTGCCGGGTAAGCATCAGACGCTGGCCGCGGTCTACTTCCGCAAAACGAAGCGGCAGATCCACATTCTCGGCCAGGGTCATCCGTGAAACCAGGTTGAACGATTGAAAAACCATTCCTACTGTGCGCAGTCGATGCTTGGCCAATTCCTCGCGCGAGAGTTGAGCCAGGTCGCGGTCTTCGACGATCACCGCTCCCGAAGTCGGCCGGTCGAGGCCGGCGATGAGATTCAGAAGAGACGACTTTCCGGAACCCGAACTGCCCAGCAGCGCCACGAATTCTCCGGGCTGGATTTGAAGTGAGACGCCGTCCACCGCGCGTATCAGGGCATCGCCCATTTGATAATGGCGGCAAAGATCCACGATGCGGATCGCGGGGGCACCGTTCAGGCTTTTTGGCTGGCTGGAGTCGAGGGTCATGAGGGAGTGGCTTATCGCTGTGTACTCTGTGTCCTCTGTGGTTCAGGTTCAAGCCTTAAATATCGGAAGCTATCCGAAAACGCAAGGTCCCTCCACTGCGCTCGCTGCGCTTCGCTCCGGTCGGGATGACAGGCGTTTTTAACGGACTTCTCCTCTGATTAGACGCAAAGCATCGGCCGAACTAACGTCGTGATCGCTATTTTTTGTGGGGACTGCGTCTTCGGCAGGTGCCGTGGCATCACCTTCGCCGGGAGCCAGGAACAGATTATTCTGCAGGCCCTGTTGCTTGGTGTAGAGATCGAAATAGCGGCCCTGCAAGGCATACAGTTCTTCGTGCGTGCCACGCTCGACGACCTGGCCCTGTTCAATCACAAGAATCTGGTCGGCGCGGCGGATCGTGGAAAGCCGGTGGGCTATCACGAAGGTGGTGCGTCCCTGCATCAGATACGACAGCCCATGCTGGATCATCTCCTCGGATTCGGAATCGAGGCTGGAGGTGGCTTCGTCGAGGATCAAAATGCGCGGCTCGGCCAGGATGGCGCGGGCAATCGAAATTCGCTGGCGCTGTCCACCGGACAGTTTCACCCCGCGTTCGCCGACGATGGTGTCGTACTTCTCCGGGAAGCTCTCGGCAAACTCGTCAACGCGAGCAATGTGGCAGGCTCGCATGATTTCTTCTTCGCTGGACCGAGGGCGCGAAAAGGCCACGTTCTCGCGAATACTGCCGTCAAACAGGAATGATTCCTGTAGCACCACTCCCAGGCGGGTGCGATACGAGTCCAGGCGCACGGTGCTGAGATCAACTCCATCGACCAATACTCGCCCTTCCGTGGGGACGTAAAACGCCGAAAGCAATCCGATGATAGTCGACTTGCCTGAGCCGGAAGAGCCGACCAGTGCGGTCACTGTTCCCAATTCAGCCTGAAAACTGACGTCATGAAGAACCGTGCGGCTGCCATCGTAGCTGAAATTTACGTGATCGAATTCCACTTTGCCGTAAATGTCGTTCAGTGTAACGGTGCGCTTAGGATCCTGATCTTCCGGCCGCTCGGCCAAAATTTCCTGGGTGCGTTCCAGACCGGCAAGAGCCTCGGTAATTTGGGTTCCGATGTTAACGATCTGCACGATGGGGGCGACCAGGAATCCGAGAAATAGAGTGTAAGTAAAGAAACTGCCGATGGTTAGCGTACCGGCCATGATCTGGTGCGCGCCCATGTACATGATGATCGATCCCACCACTCCCATGAGCAGGCTGGCCGAGAGGCTCATGACGGATGTGGCGGTCAGGGTTTTCATTACGTTGTCCAGCAGGCGGCGCACGCCGCCAGCAAAGACCGCTTCCTCGCGTTCTTCCGCGTGATATCCCTTGATCACGCGCACACCGCCGAGGGACTCCGCCAGACGGCCGGTGACTTCGGCATTGATCTTTCCCCGCTGCCGGAAGATGGGACGGATCGTCGTGAAAGCCTTGTTCAGGGCGATGGCGAAGCAAAGCAGAAAACTAAACGCCAGCATGGTCATGACCGGACTGATACGGAAGAGCACGACCATCGCAATGCCGGAGGTGAGCAGTCCCCCGACCAGATCAACCAGGCCGGTTCCAAGCAAGTTCCGCACGCCTTCGACGTCGGTCATGATGCGCGAGACCAGCGTGCCGGTTTTGTTCGAATCGTAGAACGCAACCGGGAGATGAGAGATGTGGGCCTGCACCTTCTGGCGAAGTTCCGCGATCAGGCGCTGAGCGGCTTTCGATAACAACTGGGTCAGCGCAAAGGACGTGATTCCCTGGATGATGGTTGCCCCCAACACGACCAGAACCAGGCGGCGCAATAATTCGACATGATGTTTGGCGATGACGCTGTCGATCAGGAATTTGGTGGAGTAGGGAAGCACCAGTCCGGACACGCGGTTTACCACCATCAACAGGAAGCCCAGGGCCAGCAGGCCCCGGCGAGGACGCATCAGTTCCCAAACGGCGGGCAGGACGGTCCGCAGTCGCTGGGTGGTCATTGCTGGCTTGGGCTGGGCTGGAGAAGATGGGCTCACTCCACTGTTTAGACTTCGGCGGCCGCCCGAAGGGTTCATTTTCCCGGGTGCGCCGAAGGTCCCGGAAAATGAAAAAGCGCGGCTCAAAGCCGCGCTTCCCATGTCATCGAATTGAAGATTGTCTGGCTACTCTTCCAGGTGTGAATCCCCCGGAAGCGCCATCTGGGCGGCCGCAGCTGCGAAATCTTCTTCGGAGAGTTCAAAAGAATCGGATCCAGTTGCCGGTTTTTCCAACTTTCGCTGGACTTTGCGCTCGGCCTTTTCCTTCTGCTTTTCCTGCCGTGAGCGCTCTTTCTGACGCTTGGTGAAGCTGGAACGGCCTCGACCAGACATAGACACCTCCAAAGGACATTTTTTTGGCAGATCGGTGTTCGTGGAACTCTGCAATGCTCTACCGAGTGTTGCTCCTTACCAGCGCGGCTCTCGAGGCTGACGCGCATGGCCCTGATAGTCGTCACGCCCACCACCACCACCTCCGGAACGTCCACCGCCGCCGGGGCGTCCGCCACCACCACCGCCCGGACGTCCACCACCGCCGCCGCGGGGCGGGCCACCGCGATCGGTCTTGGGACGGGCTTCGTTAATATTCAATGCGCGCCCACCCAGTTCTTTGCCATTGAGCGCGGCAATCGCTTTCTCGGCTTCGGCGGAATCGGTCATTTCGACGAACGCAAAGCCGCGCGAACGGCCAGTGTCGCGATCGGTCACGATGCTGACTTGTTCGATGGCTCCGTGGGGTTCGAACAGCGTCCGCAACTCTGCTTCGGTGGTGCTGTGGGGGATGTTGCCAACAAACAGCTTCTTCATGATGTTTCCTCGTGCTGCAAGCTAAAGTGTAACTCAAATTTCAAGATGCGGGTTTCTCTGAAACGGCGCGGGGCTTCTTGCCAGCTTCCGGCTGGCTGACCTTGAGTCCGGCGGCCTGAAGCAGCTCGCGAGTGCGCAGACGGCGGCGTTCATTCTGCTTCCGTTCGCGGTGATACCTGGCCTTGTCTCCGTTGAATTGCGACATTACTGCGATCCTCCATGGACGTACAGTCACGAGCGTGCAGTCCGAGGTTTCCCTCCGGTCTGGTCAAACATAAACGAGTCTGCGAAGCGCTCCTGCCTGCGGTCAAGGACTGGACTTGGATGCAGCGTAAACGGTGCGCCTACAGGGAAGCAGTTCTCTCAATCGCGAAGGCGCAGGGTGATTTTGCGATGTGTCTTCGTGGTCAAGTAACTTCTTTGGTCATAGAATTATACCTTCTCGATACGGAAGCGGAAGAAAATACTGATAAAGCCTGCTTTGCCGGTTTCCCTGGACGGCAAGAAGAGAACTTCGACCCTGGGTTACGGGGTTACCGAAGACATGGTCGCCCCGGCGTCGATGAGCATTTTATCCACCTAAATCTGGACTTTTCTGCTAAACTCATAGTGCGTTTGATTAGAATCGGTTGTTGAGCAGCTTC
>Ga0066790_10000616_pt1 | contig 13789 bp, 14 predicted proteins | sample OrgsoiDNA2013050_FD_70963 | JGI IMG/M metagenome (GOLD analysis project Ga0066790, IMG submission 70963) | Permafrost soil microbial communities from the Arctic, to analyse light accelerated degradation of dissolved organic matter (DOM) -... | ecosystem: Environmental > Terrestrial > Soil >...
AGTCATATGGTGCTGCTGCTGACCCGTTTTCGCACGGCCTTTCAGCAACGCGATCTGGGTGCGGCGAAAGGCTATCTCGCTCGCGCAGCCGGGTGCGTCAAACATCCCACTCGCCTGACTTCGTTTTATCTGAGTTACTACAAGTCCATTCTGGCCTTGCTGCAGGGCAGGGCGGGCGATGCCATCGAGGACGGACGAGCCACCGTGGAGCATGCCGAGGCCGCGGGGGTTCCGGCACTGCAGCGGCCGAGTCTGATCGAGGTGGTCGGTTCCGCGTACGCGATGCGCGGCAATCTCGATAACGCTCTCGCCAATTTCAGGGAGGCTCGTGCCTGCTGCGCGGCACAGCAGGCGCCCGCGTTCGACGCATCGATAGCGGTCATCGATACGCTCCTTGCCATGCGCCGGGAGCCGGACGGCAACGCAATCCTGGCGCGCAGCGTGGGCATCCTCAAGGAAACGCGAAATTTCTCGTTTCTCCAGTATGTTCCCGAACTGGTGGCCGAATTTGCGGCAGCGGCGCTCGCCGCGGGGCTCGAAGTCGAGTACGTCCGGGAACTGGTCCGGCGGCGCCAGCTTACCGCACCGTCCGCGGACAGCGAGTCGTGGCCGTGGCCGATCAAGGTATGCGCAATGGGTGTCTTCACGCTCTCCGTTGAGGGCACGCCGACGCGGTCGACCGGCAAGGCGCAGCGAAAGTCGCTCGACTTGTTGCAATCGCTGATTGCGCTCGGTGGCCGCGACGTCGCGACGAGCGTGGTCATCGGCAACCTGTGGCCGAGCCCGGAGGGCGATGCGGGCCGCGCATTCGAGAGCACGCTTTACCGGCTGCGCAAGCTGCTCGGGCGCGACGACGCCATCCTCCTCGTCGACGGCAAGCTGACGCTCAATGCGAAGATCGTGTGGGTCGACGCATGGGCACTCGAGCGCCGCCTTGACAAGGTTGAGGCGGCGATTGCGGCTGCGAACGGCCCGAAGCTCGATGAGGAGGCTGCCGATTCGATTTTTGCGCTCTATCGAGGGCATTTTCTCGAGGGCGAGGGCGAAGCGGCGTGGATGCTTGGAATGCGCCAGCGGCTGCGCGGGAAATTCTTGCGCATCCTGGTTGCGGTAGGCCAGCACCTCGAAGGTCAAGGCGAGCCAGATCGAGCGGCGCGCGTGTACGAACGCGGATTGGAGCTCGACAATCTTTCCGAAGAGCTCTATCGACGACTGATGCTGAGCTATCGGAACCAGGGTCAATCGGCAGGTGCGCTGGAGATTTATCGCCGCTGCCGTCACCTGCTTTCCGTCGTGCTTGGCGTCAAGCCCTCTGCGGAAACCGAGGCGATCTACCGCTCGCTCAAGGCCGGCTGACGCCGACCGTCCCGGCAATATCCTGCATCCGCGTGCCATCCGTGGGTTCGCCCGGCGTGCTCGGGGGTACCTTGTCTGTGCGGCCGGTTGTCCCGGTGCAACGACACCCATGACGAAATTGGCATCCAGATGAAGACGGCAATGGCCCACTTGCTCCTGTTCCTGTCCCTTTCCTCGACCGCCTTGGCCGCCGATGTCCCGGTCTATCCGGGGGCGACGCTCAACGCGACATTGACCCACGCGATGCAGGAAAGGAATCCGGACAGCGTCGTGTACACCACGCAGGATGATTTCGACAAAGTCTGCGAGTTCTATCGGAAGATCGGCGGCGAAACCCCGACCGGGACGCTGGTAACGAAGGACGTCAAGCACGCCGGATTCAGGTTTCCGGGCAGAACGTTCGGCGCAGTTGTCTCCTGGAGGCAACCCTCCCCCGTGCCCGGGACAATGATTACGCTAAGCAAACAAAACCGCTAAGAATCGAAAATGGGAATGTCGAAAGGAACGGTAGGTTTAGCGATTGCTGCGGCGTGCTTTTTGCCCGGCAATGTGAGTGCCTTTGGGCGGACGTTTCTTCTCGACCGCGACCGCGTGCACGTCTCGCCGGTCTCGTCGCATATTGCGTCCAACTTCCTAACACTCAGCTTGCATTTGAGTGGTCGCGGAGCGAATGCCGCCGCCAACCAATCGATCGAAGCGGGCTTGTCGTGCCCGGCTGGGCATCCCTGGCGGGCAGCGGATTCGACGCAAGAGCCGGTACGTCAAAAGTCGGCAAAACCGAACGCGACACCGATGGCCTCGAACAAGACGGTTGCTACAAGCAAGACATCAAGGAGCGGCACGGACAAAAGCATCATTTTCGTCGGCGGTAAGAAGGCCCCAGCCGGCACCAAAGCGCCGGCAGCCGCGGCGAAGGCGCCGACGGGCACGATTCGCCATAACCAAAGCAACATTCGCACAGAGGAAAAGAAATGACCATCCACTTCGTACGCGTCGCAACACTTACCACGGCGGCTGCCTTGTTCGCATGTCAGGCTGCCGTCGCCCAGACGCCAACCGGCGTTCCAACCGCCGCTCCACCGATGGCTGCACCCGCGGCGCTGGACATCGGCGATTGTCCGGACATCGCCAATGGCTTCGAAATTGGCAAGACCTATGCGTGCGCATGTCCTCCAAGCGCGTTGGCCGACTCGTCCGCCGGCGCGGTTTACGGCACCCTGGTTTACGCCTACGACAGCAACATTTGCGCAGCGGCGGTTCACGCAGGCGCACTCAAGGCGGCTACAGCGGGTCGGGTCTCGGTACAGATGGTCGACTCGCCGCCGGTGTTCAAGGGCACCACGCAAAACGGCGTCAAGTCGGAAGTGTGGGCCAGCCCAAGCACGGCGGCTTTTCAGTTCCCGCCTGCCAGGTAAGACCGGGGCGTTCGTCTACTGCGGTTTCGCGATGAGCGCCGGCTCATAAGGAAATAACGAAATGAATTGCCCAAAATGCAGTCATCCAAACGTGGAAGGCACTCGATTCTGCGCAAATTGCGGTGTCGCCATGAGCGCGGAGGCCACGCAGCCTTCGCCACCTTCGCCTACTCCTGTGATCGCATTTGCCGGCGCGACTGCTGGCGTTGGCGGGACAGCTTCCGCGGCGTGGGAGGACATGAAGAAGCAGTTCCCGGGGCTCTTGGAGCGGGCCAAGAACATTCTGCTCAAGCCGAGCGCCGAATGGCCGGTCATAGCGGAGGAAACGACCTCGACAGCGAAACTCTATACCGGATATATCGTCCCGCTGGCGGCGATCGGGCCCATCGCATCGATCGTCGGCATGTCGCTGGTAGGCATCAGCGTGCCGTTCCTTGGAACCATACGGACGCCGATTCTGAGCAGCGTGTCATACGCGCTAGTCGCATTCATCCTGGCGCTGGCGGGCGTATTTGTTCTGGCGCTGATCATCGATGCGCTTGCGCCCTCGTTCTCGGGAGAGAAGAACCAGCGTCAGGCATTGAAGGTCGCTGCCTATTCATATACGCCGGCGTGGCTGGCGGGCATCCTTGGCGTGATACCGATGCTTTCGCTGTTGGGCGTCATCGGCGCGCTCTACGGACTGTATCTACTCTATCTCGGCTTGCCCATATTGATGAAGGCGCCGAAGGAAAAGGCGGTGGCGTATACGGCGGTCGTGGTGCTCTGCGCGATTGTTCTTGGCGTCATTTTCGGCGCCATCAGCGCGGCGATGATGGGAGCGCGGGGAATGGGATGGATGGGCATGCACGGCAGCGCGCTGGACCAGCAGGCTGCTTCGGAAAAAGCAGGCGCCGCCGCGGCGGGCTCGCTGCTCGGAGGGCTCTTTGGGCAGGATGAAAAAGGCAAAGCGGCAATCGGTTCGGCCGTGACGCAAATGGCGGAGTATGGACGGCAAATGGAGCAACAGGCCGCGCAGGCAAAGAGCACGACTGCATCTGGAAGCGGGAAAACGGCAGACGGCTCCGCCAAGGACGTCGCCACCGCCGCCGGAGCATTGGGCGCGCTCGGCAGCGCGCTCGGTGGCGGGAAGAGCGTCGAACCGGTGGATTTTCGTGAACTGAAGGCGATGCTGCCCGAGTCGCTGCCCGAGATGGCTCGTTCCAATGCATCCGGCGAAAAAAGCGACATGATGGGCATCCAGGTAGCTACCGCCGAGGCCGATTATCAGGATGGCGCGAGCGGCCGCATTCATGTGAAGATTTCAGACCTCGGCAGCTTGACTTCGCTCGCCGGCATGGCTGCGGCGCTCGAGCCGAAGATGGACAAGGAGACCGACACCGGCTACGAAAAGACGACGCTCGTCAACGGTCGGCAGACCCACGAAATCTACGACACGCGCTCGAAGCAGGGCGAGATGAAGGTGTTGCTCGATGGACGCTTCGAGGTGGCGGTCAATGGCAATGGAGTGAAGATGGACGCGATCAAGCTGGCACTGAGCAAGGTCGATCTCAGCCGGCTGGAAGCTCTGAAAACACAAGGAGTTTCTCAGTAATGAACCGTATTCAAGCGATGGCCTTGCTATCGGTGACGGCGTTTTCCGCGACGATCGCGCCCACGGCGATATCCCAGGAACGGATGCGTGCCGGTCTTTGGGAAATGACCACGACCAAGGATGGAGCAACGATCAATACCGGCACGCGTTGCATGACGGCTGAAGAAACTGCCGGCAATAACGGTGATGCAAAAGCGACGCGTGACATGCTGGAGAAAAGCTTCGCGAAGGCAGGCTGCGTGGTGAAGGATATGGCCGTCACGGGAAAGTCGATTTCCTACGTCGCGGACTGCGGCACCGGCGCGACCGCGCATACGCTATCGTCCGTGGCCGAATATCGCGGTGACAGCGCCGAAATCCAGTTGACCGTCAAGCGCGGAACGACCTCGGACACAATGATAACGAAGGGTCATCGCGTCGGCGCATGCGTGTGACGCTTGCGCGTCGGCGACAGGCGCAATTTAGCGGCTCATGAATCCCAGCATTGAAGGAAGGTAGCGGATGAAAATCAAAATCATGCAACTCATCGGCGCGCTGATCATTGCGTCATTCAGCGCCGCTTCGCTCGCGGCCGAGTCTGCGGGCGCACAGCAGGCCATGGTCCATGGAAAGTTCACATTGCCGATCTATCCCGGGTCGACTTCTGCGAGTGAACCGGGAAAGGGACTCAGCGGCGGGATGTCGTACTCATATTACTCGCCCGACAGTGTGGAGGTTGTCTACGCCTGGTACAAAGCGAAGCTCCCAGGGGGACAGGAGCGCATGAAAGTACCCGAAAAAATGGTTTCGTACGCAGTGCCTGGCAGCTCATACGTGAACGTGATGGTTGTAATCGACAAGAAGGGTGGAAGCCACATCTCGTTGTCGCCTTGAGTTGCTGCGTAGATGAGTCGTTCTCAGGATCCAACTCGGTCCGCCGTTCGGAAGTCAGTGAGCACAGAATATGAAACGAATCGCCCTCGCGTATCTCGGCATCGTGCTTCTCGCGATTGCTCCTCTTCTGGTCGCAATCGCTTCCAGCGCTGCCGCTCACGCCCTCGGATGTCAGGTCGACGAGGGATCGGAGCATGCTTGCATGATTCTCGGTCTCGACTGGGGATCCTTCTTCAACGTTCTTTTTGTCACCGGCTGGCTCACCATCCTGACGCTTCCCTTGGGTGCCATTCTGCTTGTCGGCTTGACGATCTTCCTGACCGTGCGGAAGATCCGAAAGCCCGTGGCGCCGTCCTGAGCGCGGCCGCACCTGGTTGAGAATGATGATGCACGAGCAGCGTCGGCGCTTCCTGCAATGGCTGCTTTTCATCGCCGGCACGCTCTCGCTCGGCGCGCAGTGCCTGCCTGCGCGCGGCGCGGAAACGGTTCACTTTCGAAGCGGCGACGGGCAGACGGATCTCATCGGATACGTGTTCCGGCCCAACGGAGCGGGACCGCACGCGGCAGTGGTGATGTTGCACGGACGTGGTGGACCGTATTCGTCGTTGGCGAAGGGCGTCTACACCGCAGATACCTTGTCGGCGCGGCATAAGTTCTGGGGCGAGTTCTGGGCCAGCCATGGATACGTGGCACTGCTCGTCGACAGTTTCGGTCCGCGCGGCTTCTGGCGGGGATTTCCCAAGGCCAGCTACGAAGACCGACCCTCTGAAGTGAGCGAACAAACGGTGCGCCCACTCGACGCCTACGGCGCTTTGGCCTATCTGAGAAAACGTCCCGACGTCGTTGGGGATCGGATCGGTTTGCAAGGCTGGTCGAACGGCGCCATGACTGCGCTGGCCGCAATGTCATCGCGCGCGCCCGGGATCGCGAATCCGTCGCCCGCAAGTGGATTCCGGGCTGCTTTGACGTTCTATCCCGGCTGCGGGATGGAGGCGATCCAGGGCGCGTACATGCCTTACGCCCCTATTCAGATGTTCGTCGGAACGGAGGACGAGGAGGTGTCTGCGAAACGCTGCATCGCATGGGAAAAACGCGTGCTATCCGCGGGCGGCTCCATCGAGTTGACCGCGTACGAAGGCGCGCAGCACGATTTCGACGATCCCAGCGCAAGCAGGCAGCGCAACGAAGCCAACGCCGCCGCCACGCGCGATGCCGTGCGTCGTAGCGAAGAGTTCTTCGGGCGCCAGTTGAAATAGTATTCCACTAAAACGACAGCGGCAGCTTCCCGCAAGACGTTCACTCGCACCGGACCCGATCCTCGAGGAGATCCATCATGCACGCTGTTACGCGCACGTCCATCGCCCTTGGCGCCATCGGGGGATTGATCATGGCGGCCATTGCGATCGACGCGGCCGGCCAGCAGCCGGCTGCAAGGTCAGCGAAGGCCGGCGGCGCTGGCGACCCGACACCGGGTGTGCAGGTGCAAGGCAAGCCCAGGTACGGCATTTTCGGGTTTGGCTCGCTGATCAGCGATCCCGGCGAAGAGCTCATCAGTGCCACCGTCAGCCGTCAGGACTTGGAAACCCCTTTTGCGGTTGAATACGGTCGCTCCAGCAACACACGTGGCGGCGCGCCAACGCTGGTCCCGGTAAAGACCGGCGGAGCGAAGGTGAAGGCCACCGTTTTCGTGCTGAAGGATTCGAGTTCCGAACAGGAAGCGAAGAACATTCTCTACCGGCGAGAACTTCACCAGGTAGGCAGCGGGCGAACCTACGATCCGTCAGCCAAACCGGGAAAAAACAGCATCGTGGTCGCAGCCTGGCCAAACCTCATCGGACTGGAGAAGATTTTCTACACCGACTTCAGCGATTCCGGAAAGCTCACGAATCCTACTCCGGCGTTGCTCGCCAAGCTGGCCGTCGCCAGCGCGCGCGATCGTGCCGTGCCCGAGGGCAACGATGGCATCAGTTATCTGATGAACGCCAAAAAAGCGGGCATCGTCACGCCGCTCTCCGCCAATTACGAAAAAGAGATCCTGGAGCTTACCGGCACGGCCAGCTTGGGACAGGCGCTGGCAAAAACGCGCGGCGCTCCGCCTCAATGAATCCTGAGCTGCTCCCGGCGCGCTGAGCGTGCTGCCGGCGCGCAGCGCGGAACGGGCCATCGCGGAAGCGACGACCGGGAGACCGGTACCGCTAAGGTAGCGAGCGCTTATGGGCGAGCATGACGCCGTCGCCCACGGTCAGCAAGCAGGCGTGCACGCGCGCGTCATCGCGGATTTTCGCGTTCAGCGCGCGCAACGCGTCGGTGTCCCCGTCGTGGCAGCTCGCGTCGGCGACCTTGCCGGACCAAAGCATATTATCGAGCGCGATCACGCCGCCCGCGCGCAGGAGCGTCAGGCAGGATTCGTAATAGGCATCGTAGTTAGGCTTGTCGGCGTCGATGAAGGCGAAGTCAAACGTTCCTGCGCCGCCATCTCGAATCAGCGCCGCCAGCGTTTCGGTCGCAGGAGCGATCCTGAGATCGATGCGATCGGCAACGCCTGCCTCCTTCCAGTAGCGGCGGCCGATGTCGGTCCATTCCTTGCTGACGTCGCAGCAAATGAGTCTTCCGCCGGCGGACAGCGCCGACGCGACGGCCAGTGCGCTGTAGCCGGTGAAGGTGCCGATCTCGATCGCCCGTCGCGCGCCTGTCAATCGCACCAGCATCGCAAGCAGGGCACCCTGGTCGGCGCCGATCTGCATGCCGGCAAGGGGAAGATGCGACGTTTCCTCGCGAAGGCGTTGTTGCACCGGTGTTTCACGCGCTATCTCGAGCGCGAGATAGCTTTCGACCGCGTCGGGAACAAGAGATCGGCTCATGACGCGCAGCATGCCGCCGAAGCGTGCCGCGCGCAAGGCGCCGCGCATTTGCCCGACGCTGTAGAATGCGAACAGCCCGTCCGCCGACCGCAACAATGTGCTTTCGTCCGTCTTTTTCCGTTCAATTCGCCAGAGTCGACCTCATTCAGGTGGCTTCGCTCGATCCAGCGCCGGAGACCGGCAGGCGCATCCGGCCTACCTGTGTGGGTCTCGCGTGAGTGCCATTCCCGTTCACCGTCTGGCCGAATCCGCGCGAGCGAAGTTGCTCGAGCACTTTCTGCGCCTCGATGCGAACGACATCCGTTTACGCTTCGGAGCGCCGCTTGGTCCCGATGGAATTGCGGCCTATGTCCAGGGAATCGACTTCGACACCGATGCTGTCTTCGGCGTCTATGAAGACGAGCTCGGGCTCGCTGCCGCGGCCCACGTCGCGTTCGGGGCCGATGGCGCTGAGCTCGGTGTCTCGGTCCTTCCCGGACATCGCGCGCGCGGCATCGGAAGCGCGCTGTTCGCGCGTGCAATCGAACACGCACGCAACCGCTTTGTCACGCGCATGTACATGCATTGCCTGTCGGAAAATGCGGCGATGATGCACATCGCCAAGAAGTCCGGGATGAAGATCTGCATCGATACCGGCGAAGCCGAAGCGTTTCTCAAGCTGGCGCCCGCCGACCAGGCCTCGCTCAGCGGGGAGCTGATGGGGCAGCGGCTGGCGCTTTTCGACTACGCACTCAAGACGCAAGCGGCCGCGCTCAAACGGATCACCGGTTCGCTCGGCGGATCGTCCGCATGAGCGATGCGCCACGCATAACTCGGCGTAGCGCGGCGACCAACGATCGCGTGTCCGAGGCGCAAGGTGCGAAACCGTTGCGCTGCCGCTGACATGGCCGAGACGACGTTTCCGCCCGTCCATCGCATCGTCATCGTCGGCGGCGGCGCCGGCGGCCTGCCGCTCGCCACCGCATTGGGCGACAAGCTCGGCGACCGGCGCACCGGCCGTGCCGACATTACGCTGGTCGACCGTTTCGAAACACATATCTGGAAGCCTTTGCTGCACGAAATCGCCGCCGGAAGAATGGATGCCGGAGCGCACGACGTCGACTATCTCGCCCTGGGCTTTTGGCACCACTTCCGCTTTCGGCAAGGTGCCATCGTCGCGCTCGACCGCAAGCAGCGGAAGCTGACCTTGGGAGCGGTGAACGACGACGAGGGCAAATCGATGTTGCCCGAGCGTGTCCTGCCCTACGACACGCTGATTCTGTGCATTGGCAGCACGACCAACGATTTCGGCGTGCCCGGCGTCGCCGCGAACGCGATTTCGCTCGACACCGCGATCGACGCCGGCCGCTTTCATCGCCGGCTACTCGCCGCCTGCGTTCGTGCCGATGACGATGCGGCGCAAGGCAAGCTTGCGCATGTCGACATCGTCATCATCGGCGCCGGCGCAACGGGCGTCGAGCTCGCGGCCGAGATCCGTCAGACGACTCGGGCGCACGTTGGCTACGGCCTGGACAAGCTCGACCCGGAGAAGGACATCCGCCTGACTTTGCTCGAAGCGGCGCCGCGCATCTTGCCGCAGTTGAGCGAGCACATCGCGCAGGCCGCAACCCAGCTCCTCGAGACGCTCGACGTCTCGGTCCGTTCCGCCGAGCGCGTCACCGCCGTCGACGCGCGCGGAGTGCACACCGCCGACGGCGGCTTTCTGCCCGCCGATCTGGTGGTGTGGGCGGCGGGTATCCAGGCTCCGCCCGTTCTCGAATCGCTCGACGGCCTCGAAGTCAACCGCCTGCATCAGCTTGTCGTCACCGAAACACTGCAGACCACGCATGATCCGGACATCTTTGCGTTCGGAGACTGTGCTGCGTGCCCATGGCCGGGCGCGGGCAAGGAGGGCAGGCTCGTGCCGCCGAGGGCGCAGGCCGCGCATCAGCAGGCGTCGCTCCTTCGCCGGAGCATGCTTGCGCGGCTGGCGGGCAAGCCTCTGCCGCTGTTTCGCTTTCACGACTTCGGCTCGCTGGTCTCGCTCGGCGAGCTTTCCGCCGTCGGCAATCTGATGGGCAGACTGATCGGGGGCAGCATGCTCATTCAGGGGCTGATCGCGCGCGCGATGTATGCCGCGCTCTACAAGCTGCACCAGCTCTCGATTCACGGCTACGTTCGTGTCGCGTTCGATACCATCGGACGTTTTCTGCGCCGCCGCATGGAGCCTCGAATCAAGCTGCACTAGCTCGTCGATGCGCGGCGTCCCGCGTACTTTCAGGCGCGTCGCGTTGCGAGACTTTATCCGCATCGGCATGGCGGGGAGGCGATATACTTCCGCCTCTTTCGGCAAACACCGCAGAAGCGATGCAATCAGAACTGCTGTCGGCCACCATTTTGCTGATCCTGGTGATCGATCCCTTCGGCAACGTCCCGCTAGTCGTGAGCGCGCTCAAAGGCATGCCGGCGCCACGCCGCATGCGCGTGGTCTTGCGCGAGTGCCTGATCGCTTATGCGGTGCTGCTCGCGTTTCTTTTCGGCGGTCATCCGTTCCTGGCGCTGATGCACCTTTCGGAGACTTCGCTGTCGATCGCCGGTGGCGTCATCCTGTTTCTGATCGCGCTGAGAATGGTCTTCTCGCATCCGCAGGGCATCTTCGGCGACACGGTCGGCGCCGACCCCTTCATCGTGCCGCTCGCGATACCGGCCATCGCCGGACCATCGGCGCTGGCGACGGTGATGCTGATGGGCTCGCGCGAGCCGGACCAGCTCGCGTCATGGGCCGCCGCGCTGAGCGGCGCCATGGCCGTCACGACGCTGGTGCTCCTTGCCGCTGATCGGTTGCAGGCGCTGCTGGGCGAGCATGCGGTGCGCGCCTTCGAGCGGCTGATGGGGCTGGTGCTGACCGCGGTTGCGATCGAGATGCTGCTTGGCGGCATCAAGAGCATCGCGGCGCAGGTGCATTGAATATTGGGCTCAGTGAAGATGGCGATGACGACTGACTCGATGAATTCGACCGACCCGGTGGCGGTCCGCGTGTGGGACTGGCCGGTTCGGCTCGTGCATTGGGCGATGGTGCTGCTGCTGATCGTGCTGCTGATCACGGCTAACATCGGCGGCGATGCGATGGCGTGGCACATGCGCGCCGGCGAGGCGATGCTGGCGCTGGTCCTGTTTCGCGTCGTATGGGGATTCGTCGGCTCGCGCTACGCGCGATTCTCGAGCTTCGTGCGCGGGCCTCGCGCCGTCATCGCCTATGCGCGCTCGGTGTTCACGCCGCTGCACGAGGTCCATGTCGGGCACAATCCGCTCGGCGGATGGATGGTCATCGCGCTGCTGCTGGCGCTGCTGTTTCAGACCGCAACCGGACTGTTCACCAATGATGACGTGCTGACCGACGGACCTCTGGTACGGCTGATCAGCAAGGATCTCTCGGACACGATCAGCAGCTTTCATCGCCGGAATGTGTGGATCGTGGTCGCGCTGGCCAGCGCGCATATCGGCGCGGTCCTCTTCTACCTGTTTGCGCTGAAGGAAAATCTCATCAAGCCGATGCTTCAGGGCGCGAAGACGCTTCCCGCCGTGCATGCGAACGCGGATGGCGGCGGCACAAACGGGGCCAGGGCCGCGGTGCTTTTCGCGGTATGCGCCGCGGCGGTGTGGTGGGTCGTAACCCGGCATTGACGGGCACGCGGGTGGCAATCCATCGCCCGAACGCATCCGCAAACGCTTCAATTGGCCCGTATTGTCGGAACACTTATCGCGCTGAGCGCATCGACCGGCTAGGCGGAACGAATCCAAACCAGCATGCCGAAGCATCAAACCACGATTGCGTGGTGATGGTGCGTTCGCTGCATTCCGCGATCGATTTTCCATACACCGGCAGTCCACCACCCCTGATGCGCGCTTGCGTTGCGCCGGCCGCCTTCTATTCCGAGGATCTCCCATGCCCTTCGAAATGACGATTTCCGGACTGTCCAAGACGTACCCCAACGGGGTGCATGCGTTGACCGACGTCTCGCTGACGATCCCCACCGGGATGTTCGGGCTCCTCGGCCCCAACGGTGCGGGAAAGTCGACGCTGATGCGCACGCTCGCCACCCTGCAGGAAGCCGATGCCGGCACGGTTCGGCTCGGTGAAATCGATGTTCTGCACGACAAGGACGCGGTGCGGCGAACGCTCGGCTATCTGCCGCAGGATTTCGGCGTCTATCCCAAGGTTTCGGGAGAGGAGTTGCTCGACCACCTTGCGCGGCTCAAAGGCCTCGCGGACAGCGCGCAGCGGCGCGAGGTCGTGGCAACGCTGCTGAAGCAAACCAACCTCTACGACGTGCGCAAGAAGGCGCTCGGCAGTTATTCGGGAGGGATGCGGCAGCGCTTCGGGATTGCGCAGGCGCTGCTCGGCAATCCGCGCCTCATCATCGTCGACGAACCAACCGCCGGCCTCGATCCCGAGGAGCGCATTCGGTTCCACAACCTGCTCGCCGAGATCGGTGAAAACGTTATCGTCATCCTGTCGACGCACATCGTCTCGGATGTCTCGGACCTCTGCGCGCAGATGGCGATCATTCACAAGGGCCGGGTGTTGCTGACCGGGGGACCGCTCGACCTCACGCGGGCGCTGGAAGGCCGAGTCTGGCAGAAGGCGATCGCGAGATCGGAGCTCGACGCAGCGAAGGCCGCGTATCCGGTCATCTCGACGCGGCTGGTGGCGGGCAGGACGCTGGTCAACGTCATCGGCGACAGCGCGCCCGCAGACGGCTTCGCATCGATCGAAGCGACGCTCGAGGACGTCTATTTCGCCGCCATCGCCGGCCGCCTGGACCACAGTCCGGCGGCGCTCGAGGCCGCGTGATGCGAAACCTGCTCACCATCGCCGCGTTCGAATTCAGAACCCGGACCAAGCGCATTTCGACGTGGGTCTATTTCGCGATCTTTTTCGCGCTGGCGATGCTCTGGGTCGCCGCCGCGGGCGGATCGATCAAGGGCGCTATCGTCTCGTTTGGCAGCGGCAAGATCTGGATCAATTCGCCCTATGCCCTGGCGCAAACGGTGTCGTTTCTAGGCATGGTCGGGCTCACGGTCATCGCCGCGGTCATGGGCCGCGCGGTGCAGCAGGACTTCGAGTACCGCACCGAGACCTTTTTCTTTACCGCGCCGATCCGGAAGGGCGAATACCTGGGCGGGCGCTTTCTCGGCGCGATCGCGGTGCTGATCGTCGTCCTGTCGAGCGTCGCGTTCGGCGGCGCCGCCGGCCTGTTTCTGCCCGGAATCGATCCCGATCGCGTCGGCCCGATTCGGCTGCTCGCGTATGCGACACCGTACCTGACCATCGTGCTGCCCAATCTGGTGGTGCTGGGCGGCATCTTCTTCTGCGTGGCCGCGATGACGCGGCGGATGCTTCCGGTCTATATCGGCAGCGTGCTGCTGCTGATCGGCTATCTTGCGGCGCAGGGTCTGCTGCGCGACATGGACAACAAGACGCTCGGCGCGATGATCGATCCATTCGGAGTCGTCGCCAACGCGCGCCTCACCGAATACTGGTCGATCAGCGAAAAGAACACGCGCCTGGTGCCGCTGGAAGGCCTGCTGCTGTGGAACCGATTGCTGTGGCTCGCCATCGGCGCAGCGATCATCGGCTTTTGCAGCTATCGCTTCAAGTTCGCGCAGGTCGGAACATCGGGCAAGGCCCGTCGCGCGGCGGAAACGGA
>Ga0066790_10000617_pt1 | contig 13777 bp, 13 predicted proteins | sample OrgsoiDNA2013050_FD_70963 | JGI IMG/M metagenome (GOLD analysis project Ga0066790, IMG submission 70963) | Permafrost soil microbial communities from the Arctic, to analyse light accelerated degradation of dissolved organic matter (DOM) -... | ecosystem: Environmental > Terrestrial > Soil >...
GGTCTTCCCGGCCCCGTTCGGGCCGAGGAAGGCGTGCACTTCGCCGGACCGGACGGTCAGGTCAAGACCGTTGAGGGCGCGGGTCGGCCCGAACCTCTTCTGGAGTCCGCGGACCTCGATCGCGTTCACCATGACGCCACCTACCAGGGTTTTCACAAATTCCTGAACGTAGTGAACAGTATAAACTTCAGAGCAACCGTGCACGGCGTGCGGGGCTACTGGGTGCCGCCGCGCCCATTCGCGCCCGGCCGCCGGACGCTAGCCGGTCCGCCGCGACGTCATCGGCGCCGAGCGGCGGGGAAGACGCTGCGCCGATCCGCCGGAAGGGAGCTGAAAAAGTGCCGGACGAGGCCAGTGTGGCCGGCGCGGGGCAGCCCGCGGCAGAGCCGAAAGGCCCGGACGCCGCCAACCTCCTCCGGTACATCGAGCGTTTCGCTTCGCTGCTGATCGCGCTGGGTGTCCCGCCGATGCCAGCCCGCGTGTTCGGCACCCTGCTGGTCACCGACTCGGGGCGGCTGACCGCGGCCGAACTGGCGAGCACGCTCGTGGTCAGCCGGGCCGCGATCTCCGACGGCGTCCGTTACCTGACCGGGCTCGGCCTGATCCACCGCGAACGCGAACCCGGTTCGCGGCGCGACTACTACCGGATGCCGGACGACGTCTGGATCACCATGCTCAGCCTGCGGGACCAGACTCTGGTGCGATGGAGCGGCCTGCTGCGCGAGGGCATCGACCTCATCGGGGCCGGCACGCCGGCCGGGGCCCGGATGGCCGAGCACGCGGCCTACGTCGAGTTCGTCAGCAAGGAACTGCCCGGTGTCGTGCAGCGCTGGGCAGAATACAAGGCCAGCCTGGCCCGTGACCCCCGCGACGACCGCTGACTGGCACCCGGTCACCGGCCGGATAACGGTGACGGCCCGTACACACCCGCGGGTCCGGCTCCTTTTCCCGGTGACTAGCGATTCGCCAGATATTGGGCCTTGACGGCTCTTTGCCCGGCCGCCGACGACGAGCTCAACCGGGGCCTCGTAAACCGACTGACGCAGCGGAGGCGGCCCTGCCACCGGCGGGCACGCCGCCGCCCGGCCCGACACGGAACTCTGTGAACTCCTCCGGGCCTGCACCGCGCTGGGCAAGGCCGGCGTTCCCCCGCCCGGCCGCGCTCGTTCGGCTGAATAATGGCGCAGGACGAGCCCGTCCAGGGCCAGCGGCCGGCTAGGGAATGCCGGCTAGGGGATGGGGGTGTCGCGGGCCGGGAGGGTGAACTCGCCGCCAAGATAACGGAAGACCGGGTCGTCGGGGTCAGCCGGGGCGCGGGCGAGGACTTCGGCGGCGTAGATCTCGGCGTCGTCCTGCGGCTCGTAACCGAGGGACTTCGCCTCGTTCAGCGAGACCCAGCCTCCCCTGGTGTTGGCCGACACCCCGAAGATGACGCGGAAGCCGGGCCGGGGCGCGGACAGGCACGCCTCGAAGAGCCGCCCGGCGTCATCCGGTGACAGCCAGGTCGACAGGGCGCGGGGATTGACGGGCCGTTCGGCGCAGGTCAGGATGCGCACGCAGATCGTGTCCAGGCCGTACCGGTGGTGGTACATGGACGCGAGCGCCTCGGTGGCCACCTTGGAGACGCCGTAGTACGTGTCCGGTTCCGGGAAGGCGTAGTCGGGGACGGGGAAGCTCGCCCGGGGCGCGAAGCCGACCGCGTGATTGGAGGAGGCGTAGATGACCCGGCTCACCCCGGCCCGGCGCGCGGCCTCGAACGCCACGTAGCCGCCGTTGATGTTGACGTCCAGGATGGATTCCCAGTCCTCCTCGCCCGCGTAGCCGGCCAGATGGATCACCGCGTCCGCGCCCTGGCCCGCGGCCGTCATCGCCTCCAGATCGGTGACCGACGCCCGGATCACCTCCTCCCCCGCTCCGGCCGTCAGCGGGGCGACGTCGAGCAGGCGGAGGGTCCGGCCGGACCGCGCCAGCCGGGTCCGCAGCATGGTCCCTATCTGGCCGGCGGCGCCGGTGATCAGGATGGTCGGCACAATGGCTCCTCGTTACGCGCCGGGTCGTCATGCGCCCGGGGGACAGGCGCCCCGGGTCCGGCGCCCAAGGTAGCGTGCCCGGGCTCAGAAGACGACGACGCTGCGCAGGACCTCGCCGCGTTCCATCTTGCCGAACGCCTTCTCGACGTCGTCCAGGGGAAGAGTCTCGGAGACGAAGCGCTCCAGTGGCAGGCGCCCATTCAGGTACAAGTCGATGAGCATGGGGAAGTCACGGCTGGGCAGGCAGTCGCCGTACCAGGAAGACTTGAGCGCGCCGCCCCGGCCAAATACGTCCAGCAGTGGCAGGTCGAGCCGCATGCCCGGCGTCGGCACGCCCACGAGCACCACGGTCCCGGCGAGGTCACGGGCGTAGAAAGCCTGCTGGTACGTCTCAGGGCGGCCGACCGCCTCGATCACCACGTCCGCGCCGAAGCCGCCGGTCAGTTCGCGGATGCGCTCGACCGGGTCGCCGGACCGCGCATTGACCACGTCCGTGGCGCCGCACTGGCGCGCCCACTCCAGCTTGCGGTCGTCGACGTCCACCGCGATGATGCGTGCCGCGCCGGCCAGGCGGGCACCCATGACGGCGGCGTCTCCCACACCGCCACAGCCGATCACCGCGACCGAGTCGCCGCGCCCGACCTGGCCGGTGTTCAGCGCCGCCCCGAGCCCGGCCATTACGCCGCAGCCCAGCAGGCCGGCCACTTCGGGCCGGGCGGCCGGGTTGACCTTGGTGCACTGCCCGGCGGCGACCAGGGTCTTCTCGGCGAACGCGCCAATGCCCAGGGCCGCCGAAAGCGGAGTACCGTCCTCGAGCGTCATCTTCTGCTTCGCGTTGTGGGTGCTGAAGCAGTACCAGGGGCGCCCGCGGCGGCACGCACGGCACTGCCCACAAACCGCGCGCCAGTTGAGGACGACGAAGTCACCGGGGGCCACGTCGGTCACGTCGTCGCCGACGGCCTCCACCACCCCGGCCGCCTCGTGCCCGAGAAAGTACGGGAAGTCGTCACCGATCCCGCCCTCGCGATAGTGCAGGTCGGTGTGGCACACCCCGCAGGCCTGGATGCGGACCAGGGCCTCCCCTGAGCCCGGCTCCGGCACCAGGATCGTCGCGACCTCGACCGGAGCACCCTTTTCGCGCGCGATAACTCCCGGCACGCTTTGCGTCATCGGCTTACCCTCCCAGGCGGGACCTGCCTGCCCCGGCCAGGTCCGGCCGCGGCGCCTCTCATCACTCTCATTACTTATCATCAGGAGAGGGCCGCACGGCCCCTGACGGACCGGGCTTCCGCCGGCGGGCAGGCTAGGGCTTGTTGCCGCCTACGAGGCCACCGAGGCCCTTGGTGACGTTCCCGACGACGCTGGCCAGACTGCCGGTGGTGCCGCTGACCGCCCCGCCGAGGCCCGCTCTTTGCCGTGCACCTCTGTGCGGCTATCTGTGCGCCTCTTCCGGCAGGCCCGTTCCGCGCTGATCTGGCCGTCCGGCACGGCCCTTCCATGACCCGCCACGCCCGGCGTAATGCCGGCGGCCTGAATCGGCCGTCATGGCCGCGTAGATGATCGCGATGACGGGCAACAGGGGGGCACGCAGGGGTGACAGCCGGTACAGCCGGAGCATCGGCAGGTAGCTGATCGCCATCGCCGCCCAGCCGGCCACGCCGGCCACCGCGCAGAGCAGCGGCCCGGTCCCCGCACCCCCCGGCCCGGTCCCCAGGGCCGCCGCGGCGCCCGCGCCGTCCGCAAGGGCGATCAGGCCCACGATCGCGCTGACCGGGGCCAGCGCATAGAGCCAGGCGAGTCCGGCCAGTGTCCCGGCCAGCAACCAGGGTGAGTACCGGAGCTGGGTGTACGCCGACCGCGCGACCATGTTCCACAGGTCGGCGAGGCCCACATACGGCCGGACGCTCCGTATCTCGGTGGTGAGCCCAAGCCAGCAACGCCCCCGGGCGGGACGGCGTTTCAGCAGGCGGCCCAGGGCCACGTCGTCGATGAGGGCGGCACGGATAAGAGCGAGACCGCCGGCCGCGTCGAGGGCGCCCCGGCGGACGAGCATGCATCCCCCCGCCGCGGCCGCCGTCCGGCTGCCCGGCCGGTTGACCCAGCGGAACGGGTACAGCTGAGCGAAGAAGTAGACGAACGCCGGGATGATCGCCTTCTCCCACCCGGTCTCGGTGCGCAGCAGCGCCATTTGCGACACCAGATCGCGGTCGTCACCCTCGGCCGCGGTGACCAGCGCGCGGAGCGCGCCAGGAGCCCAGGCGATGTCGGCGTCGGTAAAAAGTACGTACCGGGCGGCGGCGGTGCGGGTCGCCTCCAGTCCCTGAGCCATGGCCCACGGTTTGCCGGCCCACCCGGCGGGCGGGGCGACGCCGTGGACGACGCGCAACGCGCGGGACGCTTCCGCGCCCAGCGCGGCGGCGACCTCACCTGTGCCGTCGGTGCTGCTGTCGTCGACCAGCGTCACCGAGAACGGGCCGGGATAGTCCTGGGCCAGCAGGGCCGGCAACGTGACCGGCAGGATGGCCGCCTCGTCCCGGGCGGGCACCACGGCGATCACCTCCGGCCAGGTGGCCAGCGCCGGCGCGCCAGCCAGCGCCGCGGCCGACCGTGGCACGGCTGGGCCTGACCGGGCTGGGCGTGACCGGGCTTGGCCTGACCGGGCCGGGGGGCGGCCCGGGAGCCGCTGATCGGTCCGCCAGAAGCCACCGTGCCCGATGAGCAGGACGACCCATGCGGCGGCGGCCAGCGCCGTTACGATCCCGAGGACAAGCACAGGGGAAGCCTGGCACAGGCCGCGCTATCGCCTCCAGCGGGCTATCGCCTCCAGCGGGCTATCGCCTCCAGGGGCCCATCGCCTCCAGCGGGCCATCGGCGCCATCGCCATCGGGCCATCGGGCTATCGGGCTATCGGGCTATCGGCGCCAGGCGAGGATCTTGCCGTCGTGGACGGCAGGGCGCCCGAGCAGGCCGACCAGATACTCCCCGAGCCCGGAGCGGAGGCCGGTGACCGCGACTATGGCGGCCGGGTCCCAGCGTGCGAGCTGGGCTTCCATCTGCCCGCGAGCGGGCATCTCAAGGAACGCACCGCCCGACCACAAGACGTTGAGGTACACCTCGGCGGGTGGCGTGATGCCGCCGTCGATGTAGGCCTGGCCGCCCGGACCGGGGCCGGTGAAGTACCCGCCGATCAGCTCGATGGGCAGCGCATTGTCGGCCTGCCAGCGCATCGGTTCGGTGAATGTCGCCGTGGGAATGGGGACGACCAGGACGCGGGCGCCCGTCGGCAGGTGCAGGGCATCGAAGGTCGCCGTCCACCCGGCCGGCGCGGAAGCGGCCGCGGCGTCCGGCAGCGGGCGCGGCAGGATCGGCAGCACGGCGAGAACCGCGGCCGCGGTGACGGCCCCCGGCCCCCAGCGCCGCGCGGCGATTCGCCGATGTCGGCGCGCGAGATCCATACCGAACGCCAGCAGGGCCGCCCCGGCGCCATCGGCGGTGATGGAGAACCGGGTCGGCAGCGCCGCCTCCAGCAGGGGCAGCGAGCCTATCCAGTGCCACGGCAGCAGGATCGCGTGGTGGTCGGTGCCGCCGATCATGAGGGTGCCGCCGAGGGAGAAGATTTCCAGCACCGCGAACGTCACCGCCGTTACCCGCACCGCGAGATTCCGCCAGAAGCACACCGCCAGCACGGCCAGCACCATCAGCAGCGGCCATCCCAGGTAGGCGAGATATTCCGGGACTCCGCCCTGGTAGCTGGCGGCAGCCACGGCACTGCCCGCGGTGTGGAAGAACAGGAACCGCGAGGGGGTCACGAAACCGGCCAGGTCGTTCTTGAAGAAGTCGGGCGTGAACGCGCTGCCGTGCTGGTGCAGCGGCCCGAAGAACTGGACCCACAACGGGTACCCGCAAACAACGATCACTATGCCCACCGCGACCGCGAGCCCGGGCGTCATGGCGACGGCCCGCTGGAGCACCTCCCGCGGCCGGCTCACGGCGAGCACGGCAGCGATCAGCACGCCCGCCAGCACCGTGTCCAGCAGCACTTCCTCGGCGGAGAGCAACTGAACCGTGGCCAGCAGGCCCAGCCACAGGCCGCCGCGCAGCGGCCGGGACCGTCCCGTGCCGATCCGCAGCGCCGTGTCGAGGAGCAGCGGCGGCAGGACCGCGAACTGAAAGTCGTAGTGCCCGACGGCCGATTGGAGGAGGGCGGGCGAAAACCCGTAGACCGCGCCCGCGATCGCGGCCGCGGCCGCGCTCACGTCCCAGCGCCGCAGAACGAAGAACAGGGTGAACGCACTGCCCCCGAAGCCGATCGTCATCAGCACCGTCAGACTCAGCTGAGGCCCGGCCAGCAGCGTCAGCGGCGCCAGCACGACGCCCGGGAGCAGCATGAACGTGTTCCACATGACATTGATGCCCTGCGGGGCGTTCAGCGCCGTCGTGACCAGGGCCGGCAACCTGAAGTGCGCGACCGCCGTCGCGTCGTAGCGGAAGAACCAGGCGAACTGGTCGGCGTCGTTGGGGTTGCCGGCGACGGTACCTGTCCCCGGGTGCCGCCACAGCCACAGCATCAGCGCCACGGCCCCTAGGAGGTAGTACAGCGCCGCCAGCGTGAGCACGCGTGCTTCACGCCGGGACGATGGGACGTCCCGGGCGTCAGCCGGAGATTGCGTGGCGGGCAGCGCAGACACGCCTGTTGAGGCTAGTCGCCGGCGCGGGGCAATGTGCCCGGAGAAGCGATAACCATGGGAAACGTTAAGTCAGGCCTTCGCGCCCAGAGAGCGCGGCACGCGAAGGCGCGGCACGCGAAGGCGCGGCACGCGCGTCCGGCGTCTCCCTGGCCCCTCCCGTGCACGGGGAACCAGGGGAACATCGGGCCGGCCGCGCCCGCACCTCACTTCACTTCGTTCAGCCGACCGGTCGCGACGTCGAAGACGAATCCCCGTACGTCGTCGGTGTGCGGGATGAACGGGCTCGCCTTGATCCGCGCGATGGACTGGCGCACGTCCTCGTCCAGGTCGGGAAAGGCCTCGGCCGCCCACTCCGGCTTGATGCCCACTTCCTGCTGGATGCTCGCCTTGAACTGGTCATCGGTGAAGGTGAGCATCCCGCAGTCGGTGTGGTGGATCAGGATGATGGACGTGGTACCGAGCAGTCGCTGGCTGATGGTCAGCGAGCGGATCTCATCGTCGGTGACGACACCGCCGGCGTTGCGGATGACGTGCGCCTGGCCCTCTTCGAGGCCGAGGATGCGGTAGACGTCGAGGCGCGCGTCCATGCACGCGACCACGGCCAGGTGGGCCGAGGGGGGCAGCGGCAGCGGGCCGTGGAAACTCAGCGCGTAGCGCTCGTTGTTGGCGAGCAGGTCATCGGTGACGGACATTCGGTACCCCTCCTGGATTTACGACGGGAAGCAGGATTTACGACCGCGGCACGCATGTCTCCCGCTCCTCAGCAGACCCTTCCGGATCAAGCGGTGTCAAGCTGGGCGACCGGGGCGTGAAAGCCTTGACCGACGGCTGACCTGCCTGAATGTATGTAATTCCGATCAGGAAAGTCAACTATTAGTCCCCCGGGCGGTACTGCTCCGGCCACCGCTGAGCCGTACTGCTCCGGCCACCGCCGAGCCCGGCTGGTCCGGCCACCGCCGAGCCGGACGGCGGCCACCGCCAACCTGGACTGCTCCAGCGGAGGCCATGTCCCGGTGTGTAACGCTGCGGAGTGCATTCGTCGCACTCAGGTGCGGTCAGCCGGCATCCCGGTAAGACGTCTAAAAGCAACAACGGCAGCGGTTACGCGCTTGCGTCATTCCCGCAACTAATTCGGTCTGGCCAATTCCGGCAATGCGGGCCAGCGCGCATTCGGGAATTCCTTCCGGAAGGAGTTCAGGCGCGAATGGGGAGGCCAGAGTGGCCGCACAGCACGCACCATCGTCGCCGGAGCCGCTGGCGGTCTCACCGCCAGCGGCTCCGCGGCGTACCGGCCCGCCGGAGTGGACGTCCAGCGGAGTGACCAGCAGGCCGGAGCAAACTTTCCGGCCCGGGTGGACGTCAGCCGGAACGGCCGCCGGCCGGGGTGGCCGGGGCCTGGGAGAGCCGGCCCGGGCTGGTGCCGTTCCCGGACGCCGGGTGGTCCGGGTCCGAGATGCCCTTGCGCACCGATTCCAGAATGGCCATGCCCTGGCTGACCAGCCCGGCCGCTATCTCACTGAGACCGTCGGCGCCGTTCAGCACGCTGACGTTGGCGCCGGCCAGCCCGGCGGCCGCCTCCTTGACGATCTGCGGCAGCTGGCTGATCAGCATCTGGTCCAGCGCCACCCGATTGTTCGAGGAGGCCGCCTCGGCCTGAATCCGGGTCCGCTCGGCGTCGGCCACCGCGAGGATCCGGACCCGCTCGGCCTCGGCCTGCGCGGGCTTGACCACCTCGGAAACCAGCTGCTGCTGCCGCAGCTCAGCCTGAGTCTGCGCCAGCTCAGCCTGGGCGGTGATGACCGCCTGCTGCGCGCGCGCCTGGGCCAGCGGGCCCGCCTGACCAGCCTCGGCCTGCGCCTTGTCCACCTGCGCCTTGTAGTCGGCCTGGACGACGGCGGTCTGCCGGGCGTACTCGGCCTGCTGGCGCTGCGACTCCTGCTGGGCCTGAACCGCGGCCTGGTCGGCCTGCGCCTGCGCGATCTTCGCCTGCCGCTGGATGGCGGCATTGTGTGGCGAGGCCATGGCAGCGATGTAGCCGGCACCCATGTCGTCGATGGACTGGATCTGCAGCGCATCCACGGTGAGGCCGATGGTGGCCATTTCGGTCTTGGAGCCGTCGAGCACCTCGGTGGCCAGCTTCTGCCGCTCGGTGACGATCTCCTCGACCGTCATCGAGCCGATGATCGACCGCAAATGGCCGGCGAAGATCCGGCCGGTAAGGATCGACATCTGATCCTGGTCGGACAGGAAACGCTGTCCGGCGTTGACGATGCTTTCCTCGTCGTTGCCAACCTTGAAGGCGATTACCGCCCGTATATTCAGCGAAATGCCCTGCTTGGTCACGCAGGTCTCGGCCACTTCGGCCTCCTGCAGGCTGAGCGTGAGGTAACGCGCCTTACGGAACGTCGGCATAACGTAGGCCCCGTGGCCGGTGACCACGCGGAATGGAGCGCCACTGCTGCCCGCCCGGCCACCTGAAATCAGCAGGGCCTCATCGGGCGCTGGAACGCGATATCCGAACATCACTCATCTCCTCAACCGGCTGCTGCGCCGGCCGCCTTTTCCTGAGCCGGTACTTAAACCGGCGCGCCCGGCCCAAACGGGTCCGGCCGCTCTATCCCCCATAGTTGCCCAGCTCGCTGAGCGGGTCGCTGGCCCACTCCATGACGTTGACGGCCCGGCGGCCGCGCTCCTCGATGACCAGCACGGTGGCGCCTTTTGGCAGCGGGCTCTCCGACCAGGCGATGAAGGTCTCCGAGCCGCCGCGGATCTTGATCCGAACTTCCCCGGGACCGCCGCCGCCGCGAGTGCCGATCGTGAGAACGCCCACCGAGCCGATCGCCGACGAATCCACGGCCAACACGTGCCCCCTTACACCACCTGGATAGGGCCAGCCTAGCCCCGCTGGGGGCGTGCGTTAATAGCCGCGGCAGGCCGAGGTAAACCGTCCGCGAATAGCCAGGTCGCCGCCGTGAATCGGGCCGATGTTACGGCCGGAAAAGGGCCTGGCGGCCGGCCCGTACGGCGGCAAAAATGCGGTTACTGAGACGGACCTTGTGCGGAGCGTGACCAAGCGCCGGCGGTTACTGCGGCAGCACTTGGTCCGATCCGGGATCTTGGCGGCCGGCGGGGGAGTACACCAGCTCGAGGATGCCGGATGGAAACGCCGTGCTGTTTACCAGGCTCAGTCTCACAGGGCGGGCCAGGCCGGCGAAGAGTGGCGTGCCCGCCCCGACGGCGACGGGCAGCACGGTCACGCGATACTCGTCGACCAGGCCGAGCTGGATCAGGGACCGGGCGAAATGGACGCCACCGTGGGCGAGGATCTCACCGTAGGGCTCCTGCTTCAGCCGGGCGATCTCCTGCGCGGTGTCACCGCTGGCGATCCGCGACTCGGGCCAGCCCGCGGACTGCATGGTCCGGGAGAACACGACCTTGGGAATGTCGTTCATGGGTACCGCGACCGGATGATCGGACGCGGGCCACACATCAGCCATCTCCTGATACGTGACCCGGCCCATGATGTGAGTTCCCGCGTGGCGCAGCCGGTTGACGAAGTACCGCTCGTGCTCGTCATCGGGGAGTTCTTCCATGACCCGGTAGAGTTCGGTGCCCGGATCACAGCTGTAGCCGTCGAGCGACAGCCAGAACTGCAAAACGACCGTCCGCATCTCGCTCTCCCCTCAGCTCCGCCCGTCGCAGGAACGGTTCCTGCCGGGATCGGCGACGCTTCGGCTATTGAGACGATTGAGCGTCCCCGAACTAATCGCTGCATCGCGCGGTCTGAGGGACGGTCGCCCAACCGGGTCCTTGTCCCGCACAGAACAAGGCCCCAGAGGCTGGCCGGCCGTTAGAGCCAGCCGGCCCGCACGCTGTCCCCGGCGCCCTCGGCCGGTGCCGTGCCCAGCTCGCCGGAACGGACCTTGCCGAGCAGCCGTTCGGTGGCCTCGAGGATGTCCGGGACGGCGCGCCGGAGGCTTTCCGCGTCGTCCGGGCCCGCGACATCGGCCGAGACGCCGGCCTCCTTGAGCACCTCGGGCAGGTCGGACAGCTTGGCCGCGAGCCAGCCGATCGGGTCCGCGGACAATTCCCTGACGAACACCCGGCTCCCCGGCTCCCAGCCCGTGAAAGCCGGGTGATGGTGGGTCCGGTCGAAGCTGCCGGGCTTGCCGTCCACCGATTCGAGCAGGTCGACCCGCCAGATCGGCTGGCCGACGGATATCGGCTGCGCCGAGTAGATCGTCCCCTTGAGGTCACCATGTTCGAGTGCCCGGAGTTCCAGCCGGACCCCGTGCTCCGCGCCCTCCTGGCCCTTGTTGGGCTCGGGATCGACGAAGTAGAGGTCGCTGAGCAGTACACCGATGCGCTCGAAGCCGAAGGTGCAGAGCATGAATGAATCCCTTCCCGGCCGCGGCCAGCGTGCCCGTTTCTCCCACTATCACCCACGCGTGCGCGCCGGGGCCAGCCCCGTCCGCGAGATTGTGGCCTGCCTGGCCGGTGATAGAAACAGGTCAAGGAGACGCCGGCCGCGGCGACCGCCATGGTTAGTACGCGGGTAGTACGCGGGCCCGTCGTCCCACGTACCACCCCGAGTACTGGGATGTGCCGATGCGCGAACGGCCGGACGTCAGCCTTCCGCTCCCCCGCCCATGCCCCTTCCGCGTCCCCCCGGAGTACGACCGCCTGCGCGCGGCGCCGGGCCTGGCCACCGGGGAACTGCCCGGTGGATCACTCACCTGGCTGGTGACCCGGCTGGACGACGCGCGTGCCGCGCTGTCCGCGCCCGGGTTCACGGCCGACCGATCGGACCCGGCGTTCCCGATGCCGCAAAAACGGCCCGCCCCGCCGCCCGGGACGCCGCGCCCGGAGCTGACGCCGGCCGAACGCCGGGCCCGGAGCCAGGGCGCCTCGCTGATCGGCATGGATCCGCCGGACCATACGATCGCGCGCCGCGCGGTCATCGGCGAGTTCACGGCCCGCCGGACCCACGGCCTGCGGCCGCGGATCCAGCAGATCGTCGACCAGCGGATCGACGCGATGCTGGACGGGGGGGCGCCCGCCGACCTGGTACAGGCGCTGTCCCTTCCGGTGCCGTCCGAGGTTATCTGCGAGCTGCTCGGGGTGCCGTACGCGCGGCACGATTTCTTCCAGTCCCGCAGCATGCTGCTGCTCAGCCACCGGGTTCCCCCCGAGCAGCGCTTCGACGCGCTGCGGGAACTGTTCGGCTTCCTGGACGAGCTGGTCTCGGCCGAGGAAGCCGAGCCCGGCGACAACCTGCTGGGCCGTCAGGTCATGCTCCGGGGACCGGGGGGTGACGACGACCACCGCGATCTGGTCAGCCTGGCGTTCCTGCTCCTGGTGGCCGGGCACGAGACGACGGCGAACATGATCTCGCTCGGTGTCCTGGCCGTCCTGCAGGACCCAGCGGAACTCATGACGGCCGTCACGGACCCGCGCCGGGCCCCGGGCGCCGTCGAGGAACTGCTGCGCTACTTCTCGATCGCGGACACCGGCACGGGCCGCGTCGCGCTGACCGATACCGAGATCGGCGGCACCCTCGTCCGCGCCGGCGAGGGAGTGATCATCTCCCTGCTGGCCGCCAACCACGATCCCGCGATGTTTCCCGACCCCGGCACGCTCGATCCGGGCCGCCGGATCCGGCAGCACGTCGCCTTCGGGTTCGGCGCGCACCAGTGTCTCGGGCAGAGCCTGGCCCGCGCCGAGCTTGAGATCGTTTATGGGACCCTGTTCCGGCGGATTTCCCGCGCTGCGGCTCGCCATCCCGGTGGATGAGCTGCCCGTCAAGGACGACGCATTCGTCTACGGCCTGCAGGAACTGCCCGTCACCTGGTGAGACCGCCGCGGTCAGGGACCGGTGACCAGGCAGACCGCGGCGGCCGCGCCCACGGCCGCCGCCCCGCCGGAGCTGAGGGCGACCAGCCAGCGCTGCCGCGAGGGCAGCTCACGCCACGAGCGCGCGGTGGTCACCAGGTCGAGGCCGTCCGCGAGCGCGGCCAGGCCGACCCAGACGCCCGCGGCCCGCCCGGAGGTCGCCGCCGGATCCGGCCCTGCCGGGTCGGTGGACAGTGCCGCCGCCCAGGTGGACGCCGGTATCGCCGTGGACTGGAGCCGCAGCGCCGCCAGCGCTCCGAGGCCCAGGGCGAGATCCCGGCCGCCCAGCGCCCGGCCCAGGACCCGCCCGGTTACTTGCCCGGACGGCCCGTCGCCGGTACCACCCACCCAGGCCCGCGATAGCACCGCCGGCGCGGCCAACGCCACGGCGCCCACTCCCACCCGGCCGGCGGCCACGGCCGTGGCCCCCCGCCGTAGCCATATCGACATCACTGCTGGCATCTGCGCGGCCTCCTCCGGTTCGGGTTTCCCCGCCATCATGCGGCACACTCCCCCGGAAGAAGCAGCCAGCCCGGGGTGTTGCCCCTTGTCGTGAGTGATCTGCGTAATGTCCCGTTGTCCGTGCTCGACCTGGCGCCAATTCCGGAGGGAGCGACCGCAGGCGATGCCCTGCACGCCACCATCGATCTGGCCCGGCGGGCCGAGCAACTCGGGTACCGCCGCTTCTGGGTCGCCGAGCACCACAACATGCCCGGCATCGCCAGTTCCGCACCGGCCGTGCTGATTGGGCACCTCGCCGCCGCGACGTCGAGCATCCACGTGGGGTCCGGCGGCGTGATGCTGCCCAACCACGTCTCGCTGGTCGTCGCCGAGCAGTTCGGCATGCTCGAGGCGCTGCACCCGGGGCGCATCGACCTGGGCATCGGCCGCGCGCCCGGCACGGATCAGGTGACGGCGGCGGCGTTGCGGCGCTCGCCGGAGGGGCTCTCGCCGGACGATTTCCCCGAGCAGCTCGGCGAGCTGATCGGCTTCTTCAGCGGGGAGTGGCCGGACGGCCATCCGTACGCGGCCATCACCGCGGTCCCCGCCCAGGGCAACAGCCCGTCCATGTGGCTGCTGGGGTCGAGCGGGTACAGCGCCCAGGTGGCCGGCCTGCTCGGGCTGCCGTTTGCGTTCGCCCACCACTTCAGCGCGGAGAACACACTG
>Ga0066790_10000618_pt1 | contig 13777 bp, 14 predicted proteins | sample OrgsoiDNA2013050_FD_70963 | JGI IMG/M metagenome (GOLD analysis project Ga0066790, IMG submission 70963) | Permafrost soil microbial communities from the Arctic, to analyse light accelerated degradation of dissolved organic matter (DOM) -... | ecosystem: Environmental > Terrestrial > Soil >...
CCATCGCCATCTGGAGCGGCGTTACCAGGATACTCTGCCCAAATGACTGCCGTGTCAGATCACTTGGTGTCCAGTTGGCAGACAACGGATCGCGATACGTACCGGCTGCCTCGGGATCTTCCAGTCCAGTGCTCTTGCCAAAACCGAAGCGCTGCAGGTAAGGATAGAAGCGATTGGCCTGCAATATATTATGTGCGACATAAGCCGCGCCAACGTTCGCCGAATGCTCCAACACCTGCGTCATCGTCTCCGTCCCATAACCTTCGTTAGCCCAATTCGTCACTGTGGGTGTCCCGTCAGTGAAGTTCAGGTAGCCAGGATCATAAAAGGACGTATTGGGCGTGATCAAACCCTGATCGAGCGCCGCTGCCATCGTCACAGATTTCATGATCGAACCCGGCTCGTACGCGCAGAAGAGGGCCGGATTGAAGTACACGTCTTCGGTCCCGAGGCAGCCCTTCTGATCGCTAGCAGCGCCATAGTTATTAGGATCGAAGCTCGGCGCTCCAGCCATCGCGACCACGGCCCCGGTACGCGCATTCAGAATCACGACGGTTCCACTCTGCGCCTTCAAGTTCTTTACGGCAGCGGTCAGTTCGCTCTGCACGAGATACTGAATATTGCTATCTATCGTCAGCGTCAGATTCGCGCCTGGAACGGCCTGTTGCTGCGAACTCACTCCGACCGTCAGGGGATTGCCCATCAGATCGGTCTCAGCCGTCAGGCTACCGGGCTTTCCAGCCAGCAGCGTATTGTATTTCTGCTCGATGCCATAGACACCGCCCTGATCTTCCTGCACATAGCCCAGCACCTGGGAAGCCAGATCACCGTCAGGATAGACGCGCAGGGTACGCGGCTCCAGAAAGGTGTCGGGCAGCTGTAGAGCGCGCAACTGCTGACTCTGCGTCGGCTCGATCGGTCCCGCGATACGCACGGACGCCTGATGCGAATCGAAAAGCTGCTTGAGCCTGTCCTGCGAGAGCTGTGGCAGCACCTGGTGCAACTTACTGCACAGCAAGGCCAGTTCGGTCTGGGCGTTATCGCCTGTATAGTCGGTTGCGAATTGTATAGGTGCTATATACACATCGTCGCGCACAACATTGGTTGCCAGGACATGCCCCTGGATATCGTAGATGTAGCCGCGCGGCGCGTTGACCACCTGACTCTGGATATGCTCATCGTTTGCCAGCTGCGAAAGATAGCTTGAGCGTACGACCTGCCAGTAGTAGAGGCGTCCCAGCAGAATCAGCATAGCAGTGCAGACCAGCAGGAAGACTATCATCTGCCGGTTGCGCGCTCGTTGCAATTCTGCACTCATCTACGGACTCCTCTTTTCAGCGGAAAACTATGGTTGAAAACCTTGTTCATTGTTCGTAAAAGGTAAAAGATGTTTCACAACCAACACCTGAACCGAGTCGGGACCGGCTGGCACAAGCCCAAGCTTATGCGCGCCAGCCGCGATATACGCGGGCGATTGCTCCTGAGCGATTATATTAACCAGATCCTGATTCTGACGTTTCTGGGCGGCCTGTTGTGCATTGATGGCCTGCAATTGCTGATTGGCAGAGACGGCCTGGCTGACCTGGCTCAGGTAGAGGACCGCCATTAATCCGATTAAAAGCACGCTGGTGATGCACAAAGCGACCGGCCCCATGTGAAAAAAGAATGGGTAAAGTTGTCGGCGTCGCCTGGCGACCAGCCGTGTTCTTCGTGGCACACTTTGTGCGGTGTCCTCGCGCTCCTTCAGATCATACATACGCGGCGTTCCTCCAGGATGCTGAATTTCTCCCTACATACCCGCCCCCCTACCTATGACGCACTACGAACCAACAACTATTTCAGCGGCCCGCAGCTTGGCACTACGAGCGCGAGGATTCTGCTCAACCTCCTGGTCAGTCGGGGTCACAGGCTTGCGAGTCAGGATGCGCAGGCTGGCTTTATGACCACAGATGCAGACAGGAGCGCCCGGCGGACAGATACAATCGGTCGCCTCGCGGCGCAGAAATTCTTTGACAATCCTGTCTTCCAGAGAATGAAATGCGATAATTACCATTCTTCCGTCTCCCTCTCCATGCGTATCGCCTGCCGCCCTCCTTGTGCGCAACACCTCGACCATCTGCGGTAGCACCGCCGTCAGACGCTCTAACTCGGCATTGACCGCGATGCGTAGCGCTTGAAAGACCCGCGTTGCCGGATGAATCGCTCCGCGTTTGTATGGGACACCGGCAGCAGCCAATGCTGCCAGGCGGCCCGTCCGCTCAATTGGACCCTTTGCGCGCTCACGCACGATGCGCCTTGCGATCTGGCGCGAACGCCTCTCTTCGCCGTAAAGCCAGAAAATGTCCGCCAGTTCACGCTCACTCGCGGTATTCACTAGATCCGCCGCTGAAAGCTCCAGCGAACGGTCGAGCCGCATATCGAGAGGGCCGTCGGCACTAAAGGAGAAGCCCCGCTCGGGATCTTCCATCTGGTCCGATGAGAAGCCCAGGTCGAGCAGAATTCCCTGTATAGAGCCAGTCCAGGTCTCGTCTACAATGCGCGCGAGATCCGCGAAATTTCCCTGCACCAGTTGCAAGCGCCCGTTGTCTACAAATCCCGAGAGCCGCGCTCCCACGCGCTCCAATGCCTGTGCGTCAGCATCGATACCAAGCACCCGACCATCGGGCTGTGAATGCTCCAGAATGGCCTGAGTATGCCCTCCTCCGCCCACCGTGCCATCTATATAATGACCACCTGGTCGAGGCTGAAGATACTTCAACACCTCGTCCAGCATGACCGGCACATGTTGTGTATGCTCTGTCGTCATGAAAGATAAACTTTATGTATAGTTAGAAGGGAATTTTGCTCCCCTCGGCGTCTAGTCGCTCTTGATAGGTCTGCCAGGCCGTGCGATCCCAGATCTCGAAGTGGTCGCGCACGCCCACTATCGTCACCTCCGTACCCAGAGTTGCATAGGTACGCAACTTGGCGGGAATAATGATGCGCCCCTGCGCGTCCAGCTCCAACTCACTGGCACTTGGATAGATGCGTCGCTCGAAGTCACGCAGGTCGTCGCTCGTCTTCCCCGCTACCAGTTCGTCGGACTTCTGCTCCCAGCGCTGCATAGTATAGACCGAGAGACATGCTCCCATGCCTTTACTGATGATGGCACCGCTGTCCATCTGCGCCCGAAATTTCGCGGGAACAGCCATGCGTCCTTTGGCATCGATTGTATGTTCGTATTCGCCGAGAAACATTGCGTGCCTTTTCCACTATCGCGCCAGCGCCATGAACTCCGGTGAAACGATCAAAAATGGTCCTTTTCCTGGTCCTTTTCACCGATTTTCCCCATCCACCATTCTAGTTCACCAAAATGCCCCACTTTTCCCCACTTCATTGTAACATTTCTCAGGCTTGGGGAAAAGAGTGTTATCCACCAATTTTTCGCCGCTCGGTGGATAACTTGTGGATAACTTATAATATACAAAAATATGTCGATGCAGAATGAGTTTTACGGGCCTGTAAATTTTTCTTGCAAAGGATTTTCATTCTCTATATAAATCCTGCATACAGCAAACGACAAAGCACACTGGGCAAGCTTGAAATGCCTTTCTAACAAAAAATGCTTTAAATAATTTATACGACTATAAATGACATACAAAATCATCTATCATATAATGCTTATGCGACTTTTCTAATATAAGATGTATTTTCGGCTTATACGGCACATGATTTGGATTGGTTAAGGTGTGGGAGATGAGACGTTTCAGATGGAAAATTTGCTGGTTGGGATAGGAAAAGTGTGCTATCGGTGAACTTACAAAAGGGCCACTTCCCTCTCCTTTTAATTTGACATAATATCCAACTACACTATACAATCAATAAAGAACCATGTGGATATATCTGTAATTTGCATATAGCGGACAAAGAAGGATAGACCCTCACCATGCAACAGGCTTCAGCGGGACAGTCCCCATCAAATGACGCAGCGTTACCCGTAACACGTGAAGTGCTCCCGAATCTATGGAAGATCACGGTGCCGATTCCGTTTCCTTTGCGCACGGCAAATATGCACGCGTTGGTAGGCAAGGACGGATGGGCGCTCATTGATACAGGAATGGGAACACCGGAGGCGCGCGCGGCGTTTGCCGCGTGGCTGAAGCAGGCAGGTCTGAGCCTCGCTACATTGCAGGCTATCGTTCTGACGCATCATCATCCTGACCACGTTGGACTTTCAGGCGACCTCCAGGCGCAGAGCGGGGCCGCCGTCTATATGCACCCGATCGACGAAGCCAGTCTGCAGATCATCTGGTCCGGCACCATACCCAGGCGCTTCGAACACGTCTCGTCCTTTTTTCAGCAGCATGGGCTCCCGCCTACTGAACTGTGGTATACCCACGCCGATCAAAAAGCTATGCGCCAGGTGATCAGCGTGCCGCCGCATGACAAGATTACGCTCGTCGAGGATGGACAATCTCTCGATCTGCTGGGCGATAGCTACCGCGTCATCTGGACACCGGGACACTCCGACGGTCATATCTGTCTCTTCCGCGAGCGCGACGGTGTCTTTCTGGCGGCTGACCACGTGCTGCCACGGATTACGCCGAACATCGGACTCTATTCCGACGAGGATCGCCCCAATCCTCTGGGCGACTACCTCGCGTCCCTGCGCAAAGTCTCACCGCTGCCCGCGAGCATGGTGTTACCAGGACACGGCGAACCATTTACCGATCTGGCAGGCCGGACCGCTGAGATCGCCGCCCATCACGACGAGCGCCTGCACTACATTCTGCACCTGCTGGAGGCCGGTCCCCAGCACGCGAACCAGCTCACGGGGCAGCTCTTCAAACATCGCACGCTCAACAGCGACGAAGCGCGACGCATGGCGGTCGCGGAAGTGCTCTCACACCTGGAATACCTGCGCTTCCAGGGCCAGGTCGAGCTGCAGCGCACAAAGGATGGACTGCTGCTCTACTCAATCGCCGCCTAACTGTTCAGTAGGGATGGGGCTTGCCCCCATCCGGCCCGGCAGCCACAGTGTGGGAACCGGATGGGGGCAAGCCTCATCCCTACTGATGAGGTACATCGCCGCGTAGAAACAACGTCCGGTCGATTAGCCTGAGAGGCCATTTTCCGACCTATACGATAGGTTAGATCGGCCTGTAGAGCGGATTCATCCCTTACACCAGCTATTGGAGCATAGTGAGATGCTTGTATTTCTCAAAATCACATGCTATACTCCTATCGGCAGTGAGGTTGTAATGCCGCTCTACAGGCCCAACAGTAGCAACATTGGGACGAAAAGCGACGTGTGTTGATTGTTGCAAGGAGGATTCCGAACCTATGGCCAAAGAACAGACCGACAAAAGTGGCGTCTCTACTATAGGCAGGCAAGAGCTTTCTAAGCGTATTGCCAAACAGGCGAAACTATCCCAAAAGCAGGCATCTGAAGTGCTGGAAGCAACCCTCGACGCGATCCGCGAGGCACTTCAAGATGGCGATGAAGTCCGTCTAGTAGGCTTTGGCTCCTTCAAGGTACGCCAGAGCGCTGCTCGTAAAGGGGTCAATCCACGCGACCGAAAACCGATCGAGGTGCCCGCGAAAGAACGCGTGCGCTTCTTCCCTGGCAAAGAACTCTCGGAAGCTGTTGTCAAGAAGTAGTTCGTAGTGATGTATCCCTCATTGCCACATAGCCTCGATGAGCATCGCTTCCTGGTAGATCGGCCTATCTACCCGCTGATGCCTTTGAGGCTATGCTACCCGTTGTATACCCCCTGCTTACTCCTTTTTACAATCAACACTTTCCCCTGGCATCTTCTTCTCATATAATGTACAATGCTGCAAAATACGCTTTCTCTAGAGCTGCTGAATGGAAAAATTTATGTCAACATACAAGCTGAACAATACAACGCTCGTGCTGTTGCGCGGAAACATCGTTGATGTGCAGGTCGATGCAATCGTCAACGCGGCGAACTCGGGCCTGGCGGGCGGGAGCGGCGTCGATGGCGCTGTTCATCGCGCCGGTGGTCCGACGATTATGCAGGAGTGCCGCAAGATCGGTGGCTGTCCCACCGGCAGCGCGGTGGCGACGACGGCGGGCCGCCTCAAGGCACAGTATGTCTTTCACGCGGTCGGCCCCATTTACAGCCAGCGCGGCGATGACGCGCGCCTCCTTGCCAGCGCGTATCAGGCGTGCCTCGATCTGGCCGAGCAATACGCGGTGAAGAGCATCGCCTTCCCATCGATCAGCACCGGCGTCTATGGCTACCCTGTCGAGGAGGCCGCGCCCATCGCGCTGCGCACGGTGAGCGAACATATCAAGAAAGCGACCAGCCTGCAACAGGTGCTGTTCGTTCTCTTCAGCAATGACGTGTATAGCGTCTATGAAAAGGCGCTCGGCGATCTCTTAGCACAGTAGGGATGGGCCTTGCGTCCATCCGGCCCAAAAACACATGATGGCCAGCGGATGGACGCAAGGCCCATCCCTACTGAGGAGGTATAAATAAAGAAGGAACAATTTTCTGCTCGCTGCTTTACGCGATTATTCTTCGCGTAGCGCTTTTTTCAATTCCTTCACGAAGCCAACGATGCCCTGCGGCCACGTCATTCTGGGTTGCCGCTGTGCCTCCTCGCGTTGGCGGCGCAGGAGTTCTTGCAGGGCGGCGTTGCGCAGTTCTTGCAGCAGCAGAGCGTCATAGGCGGCGCGCTTCGCCAGGTCGCCGAGCACCTCGTAGGCTTCATTGAGCTGCCTGATGCGGTCTTCGTGCGCCTGCTTGTTCACATCGGGATGGTACAGGCGTACGAGGCGGCGGTAGGAGCGCTTGATCTGCGCAAGCGACGCATCGCGAGAAACTTCCAGCAAAGCATAATAATCGATCATCACGCACCTGTACTTCCAAAGCCGCCACGCGCCTGGCCCATTTCGTCGACTTCCTGCCAGGTAACGCGTACGATCGGCACAAAGATGCCCTGGGCCACGCGCTCTCCACGCGCGACTCGGACCGCTTCATCTTTAAAATTATACACCGATACCATCACCTCGTCGCCCTCGCCCGAATAGTCCTGATCAACGACCCCGACGCCATTGGGTATAAGAAGACCCTTGCGGCGCGCGGTGCTGCTGCGCATGGTCAGTAGCAGCATGTAGCCCGGCGGCGTGCGCACGATAACATTGCCGGGAATACGGGCCAACTGGCGCGGCATGACCTCGGTCTCTTCGCGACAGTACAGATCGAAGCCCACTGAGCCTGCTGTGGCATACGCGGGCAGAGGAAGTGTGGCATCGACGCGCTTAATAGCTACCTGCAAGGGTTGCATCTCTCTATTTCTCTCCATGTCGTCTTCACAGTACTAGTATATGTAGCTACCAGTGTACAGCCACTCACCTACGCCGTCAATAATGAGGATGTACCTGACACGTAACTTCCGACGTTATACTTTATAATAGAAGAAAATCTTTACGTGGAGTTTGTCCATTGAGTCTACGCATACGCTTCGCCATAACCCTGACCCTACTCTTGTTGACGCTGTGCTGCGTGGCCTTTGTCGCGAGATCCACGGTAGAAACATGGCAACAATTTCGCCAGCAGAACGCGTGGGCACACTCCGGCGATGTACGCGCGATCGGTCCCTGGATGACCATTCCATATATCGCCCATACCTATCACGTTCCCGAAACGTATCTCTACAGCCAGCTCCAACTCCCGGCGTCGCCCACGCTGCACCATACGACCCTGCACCTGCTCGCCATGCGTTACCATCGCCCGGTCGCTCACTTCGTTAGCCAGGTGCAAGGCGTCGTTATCAAGTATCGCAAACAGCATTCGTTACGCCTTCCAGCCAGCACCAGGAAAGAACCGCGAGGGAGGAGTATAATATGAGCGCATTCCTTCCCTACCTGATCACCTGGATGCAGCAGTATGGCTATCCGGCCCTGTGGCTCATTATCTTTGTGGCCGCCATCGGTGTTCCGCTGCCTGTCAGTTTTATGCTCCTGGCGGCGGGCGCTTTTTCTGCATTAGGGGATTTCAACGTCTTTCTAGTAGGAGTGATCGCGCTGACTGCTTCGGTAAGCGGAGACCAGATCGGGTACCTGCTGGGGCGCTCCATCGGCACACGGCTACTGACCTGGCTGGAGCAACCACGGCGCTTCAATCCGATCTCGCAGCGGACCTTGCAGCACGCTCATACCTACTTTACAAAACGCGGAGGGCTGGCCATCTTTCTGAGTCGTTCTGTCGTTTCGGCGCTTGGCGGAACAATCAATCTGCTTTCAGGGGCCGAGGTCTATCCTTATCACCGCTTTTTGGTTTATGATATAAGTGGAGAATTATGTGCCGCCATTATTCCACTAGCGCTGGGCTATATCTTTGGCGCGAGTTGGGAGGCCGTCGGCAACATTCTCGGCATGGTGTCGTTGCTCATCCTGAGCCTGCTCGTCGCTGCGTATCTCAGTTATCGCTTAATACGCATGCTCCAACGCATGCCTGTGACAAAAATAGCGAGCTTGCAAGGAGAGAAAAAACGACCCTCTCTACGTGATATGAAGGAAAGCACCGATTCTTTGCCACTTTAAGGAGGTGTCAAACGTATAAGACTGAAAAGGTGGTTTGTATTCCAGGATGTTTCTGAAAGCACGCCAAAATCGTGTCCAGGGGACTAGAATGAAAGAGAGAGTTGCGTTATAATTGGAGTAGGAATAATTTCCGACCTGGCTATGTTTCTACTAGTAGAGACAGGATGCACGTCATTGATTTCCTCCCACTCGGCAATCGGACAAATTGGTCCGAACGAAGAAGGCTCGCTTTCCCTGAGTGTAGGACCAGACCGACTAACGACATATCTTGCTGCTTAGGATATTACTTTTCATGGAGGCGCACAATGATAGACTTAGAGCGTGCCATGACGGGAACAACGCTTACCATAAACAAGTCACAAGAAAAGAAAGGTCGCGATGAGGAACCATTCGACCTTGTTGAAGAGTTCCTTAAAAAAGACCTTGACTATACATCCGAGGATGACGCGGAGGAGTCACCCGAGAAGAATGATCAAGAGCTAGAAGAAGACCTCGCTGGTCTAGAGACGGGACCTCTTGATCTAGAAACTGGGCCACTGGAGATGGAGGAGATGCCCGATCTGCACGAGGAGCTGGCTCCACTCTCCCATACACCTGAATTAGAGGCTGATGCGACGCTCGCTCTTCCCACGGTTGCGACTGAGGAAGAACATCCTGCGCGCCGCCCCCCTGTGCGCCGACGCCGTTCAGAGGATCAAGACGAGAATGCTGTCAATGCCGCCGACGCGGGCGAGTCCGATGCTGTGATGACGTATCTGCGTGAGATCGGGCGCGTTCCGATGATTACGCATGAACGTGAGATCGAGCTTGCCAAACGCATTGAGTCCGGCGATCGCGATGCGATGAAACAGTTTATTCTCGCTAACCTCCGCCTTGTCGTCAGCATCGCCAAGCGCTACGTGGGGCGTGGTCTGACCCTCCTCGATCTTATCCAGGAAGGCAATATCGGGCTGATCAGGGCCGTCCAGCGCTACGATTGGCGTCGGGGCCATCGCTTCTCCACACACGCTACCTGGTGGATTCGCCAGGCCATCAGTCGCGCGGTCGCCGATAAAGGTCGCACCATTCGCTTGCCCGTGTATGTGAATACCGCACTGAACCGCATCCGTCGCGAGCGCCAACGCCTCCTACAGGAACTGGGACGTGAACCTACCGAACTTGAGCTGGCCGAGGCCACCGGCCTGGACCCCATTCGCATGATCGAGCTACAGGCGGCTCCAGGAGCTCCCGTCTCCCTGGAATTGCCGGTCGGCGAAGATGAAGAGCAGGAACTGGGCGATGTGTTGGCCGATACGGAATCCGCTTCTCCCGAGGATCTCGCGACAACCCAGACGCTGAAGGATGAAGTTCAACATGTGCTGGAGTCGGTTCTGACGCCACGCGAGCAGCTCGTTCTGCAGTTGCGCTTCGGCCTTGGCAATAGTCAGGCCCATCCCCTCGAACAGGTCGGACGCGAATTGGGCATCACCCGCGAACGCGTACGCCAGATTGAGGCCGGTGCGCTGGCGAAGCTGCGCCAACCACCCGTTTTGGATCGCTTGCGCGGCTAAGTTCCAGCCGGAAAAAGGAAATAAGCAGAGTCCCCAGAGAAGAGGGTTGCAGCATAAAATGTCTGAAACTTTCTTCTCTGGGGATTTTGTGTAGAGAGAAAGATGAGGCACGCGTGTTCGACCCCCAGATCCTTACATTTATTGGCGTCGCTCTGGTCCTGACGCTTACCCCTGGTGCGGATACCATGCTGGTCATGCGTAACGTGCTTGCGCGTGGCGCGCGCGCCGGTATTATGACGACGCTGGGCATCTGCTCCGGCCTGTTCGTGCATGCCACGCTCTCCGCCCTCGGTCTCTCCTTCATCCTGGTGCGCTCGGCCACCGCTTTCGAAGTGGTGAAGTTCGTTGGCGCGTGCTACCTGATCTTCCTCGGCCTGCGCTCGCTCTGGCAGTTGTTACGCACCCACCGACACGTGGCAGAAGGAGAAGCTGCCATAGACGAGCAGCCTTCTGGACAGCAGAAAGCTGGTGCATTGAGGTCGTTCAGGGAGGGTCTCCTGACGAATATACTCAATCCTAAAGTGGCGATCTTCTACCTCGCCTTCCTCCCACAATTTATGCATAAGGGCGATCCGGTGCTGGCTAAATCACTGCTGCTGGCGGCTATCCACTTCACGCTGGGCGTGCTCTGGCTCTCGCTGGTAGCAATCTTCCTGGGACGCGTGCGCGTCTTCGTGACGCGCCCATCGGTAAGACGCGGCCTGGAGGCGGTAACTGGCTCTGTCCTGATCGCCTTTGGCATCCGCCTGGCCCTGACACAACGCTGACCCACCTTGTTCAGTAGGGATGGGGCTGGCCTCCATCCGGCCCACAGACTACTGATGGCAAGCGGATGGAGGCCAGCCCCATCCCTACTGAACGGGAGAGATCAGCATCGCCAGCAATGTTCCAGGCGTGACCACCTCGTAGTCGCTGCCAAGCTGCTCGGCTACCTGCTTGAGGTCGGATGGCGTCATCTTCCAGGCCAGGACATAGATATTGAGCAATATTGGACGCCCTGCATAGCCCGCCGCCCCCTCTTTAATCATGGAGACCGCTTCATTGACGCTGGTGGCGATGCCGAGGTTCTGATAGACGGGCACGCCTGAGAAAACGCTGTAGCAGGCCCTGTCCTGCCCGCCACCGCTCAGGATGCCGCGCACACCGTAGGGACGTAGCTCCTGGGCATAGCGCTGCTGTAAAGTTCGATCTATCAGTGCCATGCCCGAGCCTTTCAGCAGGGCGCGAAAAAAAAGGGCGAGGTTCTGCCCAAAGTTCGACTCCAACACTTCCAGGCTTGTCAGGTTCAACTGCTGCATCAGGCGACCAGACACCTCAAGAAAAGCCGCAAGCTGCTCGCGCGGCCAACTTGAGGGGTACATATATCCGATGCCACTCGGACCGCCGATAAACTCGTCGTTGGGAGTTGTGGTACGCGTATAATACTCCAGCATGCTGGGTGCGGCCTGCAGGAGTATTGGCGCAATCGGCCAACCGATGGGGAGAGTGCCGCGCGCGGGATCGCGCCAGAGGCGGAGGAAGCGCTCCTGCATGTACTGCAAATTGTCGCCCTCGCTCAGTGTAAACGAGATGTAGCTCTTGCCAGCTTCGACAACTCGCGCCGCCTGCTGAGGTGCTGGCCTGCTGGCCACCACCTGTGGCACGCTCGCCCATACCTCAAGGTTCGAGAAGTAGTCGGAGGCGAAGACCGGCAGGGCGGCGTGCGAGGTGAGAATGACGCCAGCCCCCTCCTGAACGAACCAGCCAAAATGGCCCGTGCCAGGCGCGTAGGCATTGAGGATACGCCGCATCAGGCAACGCTCAGAGAGCAGGCCAGCCTTGAAGTCCGGCAGGAAGTCTAGCGGATCAAGCCAGTAGATAAAAGCACGTGCGGCCACCAGAAAGGGACGTATGCCTACCGTAATCGCCGGGTCCAGGCCAGCGACAAGCCGGGGCGTGGCAGCGCTCAAGAGGTTGTCCTGCGCCCAGCGATACGCTTGCAGGCGATGCGTCCACTTATAGACGCGCAGATCGGCGAGGAGCGCCAGGTTGTATGGTTCCCCCTGTAGAGCCTGCGCCTGCTCGGGCGCGACGATGATGGCATCGCGCTGACCCGCCAGCATCGTCGCGACGTTGATGCTATCGCTCAAGGCAGGATCGTAGATAATCAGTCCCTGGACAAGCGAGCGATAGTCACTCAGCAGCTTGTGCAGAATATCCTCTCCGGCCAATGGAGAAACGTCGCGGGGGATGGAGGAGAGCGCCGCGTCGAGCCAGAACGCGTCGTCCCTCCTGCTCGTCAGGTAGACACGCGGCTGTGGACGGTTGATAAGCCCAACAAGCGTGGCGACGGTGAACTGGACGACACGCGGGGCCGAATTTATGTGATAGATGTCTAGATGTTGCGGCGCTTGAAAGACCGGTAGGACGCGCTCGTCGGACCAGGTAACGTCCTCTTCGGCAATATTCTTATCCACGCTTTTATTTCCCTACATAGAGGTCACTTCGGTTTGCCCAGGTTGCGTTCTACCTGGATGACATCCTTGACTTTCTCCAGGCGCGTGAAGAGGCGCTGCATCTGCTCCAGGCCGCTGATCTCTAATGTCGCAGTTACCAGGACCTGTTCGCCGTTCTTGTGCGCGTGCGAGTTGATTGAGAGCAGGTTAATACCTACATCGGTGACGACAGAGGCGACATCGCGGATCAAGCCTGGACGATCGCGGGCGGTGATGACCACTGGTGCCAGGTACTGCGTCTGGCTCATGCCAACCCAGTTGACGGCGATAATACGCTCGCGATCCTGTACGCGATGGCGCGCAATATTCTGACAATCGGCGCGATGGACAATCACACCTTTGCCTCGACTCACAAAGCCCACGATCTCATCGTCAGGCAAGGGACAGCAACAGTTGGCGAGCCGCGTCAATAGTCCACTCACGCCAGCGACCTGCAGGCGCGCAGCGGTCATGGGTTTTGCATTTGTAGCAGGCAGGATGATGGGAAGCTCTTCGGTATCCCTGCTCTCCTTGAGATCCTTCCCCTCGCGCTGCTGAAGATACTCGTTTATTTTGACGACGACGGCGCGAGGACGCAGATCGTCGGCACCAACGGCTGACAGGATATCCTCGAAGTCGTTCTGGTGCAGCTCCGCGCACAGCCAGTTCTCGGCATCCTCGGTCATAACCTCCATACCACGCGCAATGCCGAAGGACTTTAGTTCGCGATCCAGACGCTCTTGCCCGATTTGCATGTTGATGGAGCGCTCGTGCGTTTTGAGGTAGCGGCGAATCTTGCTCCTGGCAGCCGCCGTGCGCGCAAAATTCAGCCAGTCGCGGGTGGGATGCGCGGTCCGGTTGGTGACGATATCCACGATCTCGCCGCTCTTCAGTTCGTAGTCGAGCGGGACCATGCGCGTCACCAGGCGATCGCCGTCGCCACTGCCAACCTGGGTGATGATGCGCGCACCGGCGCACTTATCGCCGATCTTGCTATGGACACGATAGGCGAAATCGAGCGGGGTCGAGCCGACCGGCAGATCTTTGACCTCGCCGCGCGGCGTAAAGACAAAGATCTGCTCTTGAAAGATATCGTCCTTGACTGCCTCGATAAATTCGGTATCGCTGGTGTTCGCCGAGCGCAGATCGCGCTGCCAATCGGCAAGCTGACGCAGCCATGTCAGCAGCTCTTTGGCAGA
>Ga0066790_10000621_pt1 | contig 13766 bp, 10 predicted proteins | sample OrgsoiDNA2013050_FD_70963 | JGI IMG/M metagenome (GOLD analysis project Ga0066790, IMG submission 70963) | Permafrost soil microbial communities from the Arctic, to analyse light accelerated degradation of dissolved organic matter (DOM) -... | ecosystem: Environmental > Terrestrial > Soil >...
AGGGCTGGCCGAGGGTGGTGGCGCGCAGGCAGGAGGCGAGCCCGCCGGGGCCGGATAGCAGGGTGATGCTCATCTGCAGCAGGGTGCCGCGGAGCCGCTGCCACAGGGCCGGGGAGATCCCGGAAGGCTCCTCGGCGGCTCGCTGCCGGCCGCCCTCGCCGTCCTGGCCCGGAGCCGGTGGGCGGTCGCGGTGGTGGTCCAGGCGGCGGCCGTGGGTTTTGAGGAACAAGGTGGTGAGCTGGTCCAGGGCGGTCCAGTCGATCTGCCCGGATACGACCGGGGTGAGGGTGGCATCGCACGCGGCGGCCCCGGCGTCTGTTCCCGAGAGGTACACCGATCCGGGGCTGGCGGCGGCCCGGGCCGGGCTCCAGCCCGGGCCCGCTCCCGGGCCTGGGCCTGGGCCTGGGCCTGGACCCCAGGCCGTTTCCGGGCCGGGGTTCCGGCCTGCTTCCGGGCCAGGGCCCTCGCCGGTTTCCGGTCTCGCGCCGCCCGTACTGCCCGTGCTGCCCGTGCTGCTTGTGCTGCTTGTGCTGCGGGGGAGGTCGTGGAGGGTGGCGAGGTCGACGTGGACCTGGACGTGGACGGGCTGCCCGTCCCGGCCGGGCAGCATCCGCGCCGTGATCAGCCGCTGACAGGCCTCCTCCAGCGCATCATGGCGGCGCTGCAGCATCGTCCGGGTATCTTCCGGCCCGGCCTTCCCGGACAGGGCATCCAGCACCACCGACAGCGCGGCGGCGCACCCGGGCGTCAGGTCGCCCTGCACCCGCCCGGCGCCGCCGATGGTCGTATCCAGCCACACGGCCCGGTCACCGAAGCCACCGTCGTCGTCACGGTCGGGGCCGGTGCGGGCCCGTTCGATCATTTCTTGGGCCAGGGCGCCGAGGTCGTGCAGGTCCGCGCCGCCCATAGCCGCGGCGAGCAGGATCTGATCCGCGTCGGCGCGGTGGTCGCCGGGCAGCTGATCGGTCCAGTCGCAGATCTGCCGTGCCCACGAGGCCGAGATCTGGCCCGCAGCGAGCGCGTCGGCGATGACCGGGTGCGCGGCCAGCCGCCGCGCCCACCCGGCCGCCCCGGCCGCGGCGTGCTTGGTGACCTTGGTGAACGCCCGCAGCCACGCCCTGGCACCGTACTGCCCGTCAGCCTGGTACCCGTCTTGGGCGGTGAACGCGGAAAGAATCCGCGCCCGCGCCGCGGTGTGCTGAGCCTCGGCCTGTTCCAGCCCGATTAACGCCTCCGCCTGCACCGCGGTCCCCAGACCCGCAGCATCACAAGCCGCCAGGTAACCCAGCGAGGCGCGCAGCATGGCCAGGGCCTGCGCCGGGCTGGACGGCGCGGCAGGCTCGTTACCGGTGCACATGAACGGGGATCACCTCCCGGCGGGGGACAGCGAAAGGCAAGCAACGGCCCGGGCCCGCCTCGCAAGGCAGGACACTCCCCAGGACCCAAAACCCGCACCCGGCCCAAAGACCCGGGGGCGGCGCAGCCGCACGCACAAAGCCGGCTGTCTCCATCGGTACCGGCCACCTGCCGGTCCGCCATCTGGCCGACCGGATCAGCACCCCGGCGGCACGTCCATCGCGTCTTTCGATCGCTAGTTCGATAGTAACACGGACCGCCGACATTCCCGGGACCCGGCACGCCCCAGGTGAAAAGTAGCCAATTTCGCCCGTGCCGCACCCAGCGTCCAATGACCGGGTGCCCCTCGGCTCCCACGACGGTTTCCGGCTCCGGAACGGCTTTTCGCGGCGAGTGCGTACCGACTGTTGCCGCCGTGACCGCTGGTGGCAGCGGGACTTAGCTGCTCTCTGCTGGGGCCGATCGCGGGTCGCGTCCAATTGTCGCCGCGTAATTTCCGGGCGACCGCAGCTATCGCGGGCATCGAGCAGCGTGAGGGAGTTCAGCGTCGTCTGTGACTCGAGCGTTTGCTTACGAGCGAGCCAGGGCGACTGGCTGCTCTACCGGGCACGATCTGGTCCAGGTAGCCGACGCGCAGGGAGCAACGGTCCTAGCCTGCCCCCCTCATCGTCCGTCACGGCATGACAACTCAGCAGATCACCCACCCGAAACGATCTACACCAGCCCGCGCCGAAGATCTACGAGACAGGCCCTAGTCGACGGCGGCTAGGGCCTGAGCGAACTGGGCCTGGTAGAGGTGAGCGTAGGCCCCGTCCGCGGCCAGCAGCGTTTTGTGCGTGCCCTGCTCGACGATTTGGCCGTCCTCCATCACCAGGATGAGGTCGGCGTCGCGGATGGTCGACAACCGGTGCGCGATGACGAAACTGGTCCGGCCCTGCCGTAGGGATGTCATCGCGTGCTGGATGAGCACCTCGGTCCGGGTATCCACCGAGCTGGTCGCCTCGTCCAGGATCAAGATGGCCGGCCGGGCCAGGAAGGCGCGCGCGATGGTGATGAGCTGCCGTTCGCCCATGCTCACGTTGGCGGCCTCGTCATCGAGGATCGTGTCGTAGCCGTCGGGCAGCGTCTGCACGAACCGGTCGACATAGGTGGCCCGCGCCGCCTCGGTGATCTGCTCCGGTGTCGCACCGGCTGACCCGTAGGCGATGTTGTCCGCGATCGTGCCGCCGAACAGCCAGGCGTCCTGCAGCACCATCCCGGTCAGCGAGCGCAGCTCGTCCCGGGTCATCGAGGCGATGTCGGTACCGTCGACGGTGATCCGGCCCGAGCTGATCTCGTAGAACCGCATCAGCAGGTTGACCAGCGTGGTCTTGCCGGCGCCGGTCGGGCCGACGATGGCCACGGTCTGGCCCGGCTCGACCTTGAGCGACAGATCCTCGATCAGCGGCCGGTCCGGCGCGTACCGGAAGGACACGTGCTCGAACTCCACGCGTCCGTGTACCTCGGCCGGGCGAGCCGGCTCGGCGGCATCGGGTTCCTGCTCGACCGCGTCCAGGAGGGCGAAGACGCGCTCGGCCGACGCGACGCCGGACTGCAGCAGATTGGCCATGCTGGCCACCTGGGTCAGCGGCTGGCTGAACTGGCGGGAGTACTGGATGAACGCCTGCACGCCGCCGAGGGTCAGTGCGCCGGTGGCCACCCGCAGGGCGCCGACCACCGCGACCAGCACGTAGTTGAGGTTGCCGACGAACATCATGACGGGCTGAATGGTGCCGGAGATGAACTGGGCGCGGAAACTGGCCTGGTAGAGGGACTCGTTCTGCTCGGTGAAGGTGCGCATCGCCTCGTCGCGCTGGCCGAAGACGGCCACCAGCGAATGACCGGAGTACATCTCCTCGACGTGCCCGTTCAGCTTGCCGGTCGTCGACCACTGCTTGACGAACTGCGGCTGGGCGCGCTTGCCGATCCTGGCCACCGCGAAGACCGAGACCGGGACCGTGACGAGCGCGATCAGCGCCAGCAGCCACGAGATGACGAACATGATCGTGAGCACGCCCACGATCGTCAGCAACGAGACCACCAGCTGGCTCATCGTCTGCTGCAGCGTCTGGGACAAGTTGTCGATGTCGTTGGTGACCCGGCTGAGGATCTCGCCCCGCGGCTGCCGGTCGAAGTAGCTCAGCGGCAGCCGGGACAGCTTGGCCTGGACGTCCGCACGCAGCCGGAGGACCACGCGCTGGACGACCGTCGCCGTCACCCGGCCCTGCAGCAGCATGGCCGCCGAGGACCCGAGGTAGACCAGCAGAACCAGCAGCAGCACCTGACCGACGCGGCCGAAGTCAATCCCCTGGCCGGCCACCACGTGCAACGCCGACAGCATGTCGGCCTCCGTGCCGTGGCCCTCGCGGCGGAGCTGGGCCACCGCCTGGGCCTTGCTGACCCCGGCCGGGATCCGCTTGCTGATGACGCCCGTGAAGATGAGGTTGGTCGCGTTACCGAGCAGCCACGGTCCGAGCACCGAGAGCGTGACGCTGACCGCCGCCAGCACCAGGCTGCCGATGACCAGCAACCGGTGCGGGCTCAGCGTGCCGAGCAGACGCCGGCTGGAGCCGCGGAAGTTGAGCGACTTCTCCGTGGACATGCCGCCGGCCATCCAACGGGCCGGGCCCGGCCCGGCGGCAGGGCCGGGGCCCCGCTTGGGGGTGGCCCGCTCACCGACCCCGTTGGCGGCGTTCCCGTTGCCGGTGGGGCTTCCGTTACCGCTGGGGCCGCTGGGGCCGCTGGGACCGGTCGGGCCGCTGGAACCGGTCGGGCCGGTGGGACTGGTCGGGCCGGTCGGGCCGTCCGCCGACTGGCCGTTGCCTGGCCCCGTCATGCCGCTGCCTCCTGCTCGGTCAGCTGGGAGAGCACGATCTCCCGGTAGGTCTGGTCGGTGCTCATCAGCTCGTCGTGCGAACCGGTGGCGACGATGCGGCCGGCGTCCAGCACGATGATGCGGTCCGCGTGCCGGATCGTGGCCACCCGCTGGGCCACGATGACGACGGTCGCCCGCGCCGTCTCGCCCGCCAGCGCAGCCCGGAGCCGGGCGTCGGTGGCGTAGTCGAGGGCCGAGAACGAGTCGTCGAACAGGTAGATCTCGGGCCGGTGGACGAGGGCCCGCGCGATGGCCAGCCGCTGCCGCTGGCCGCCGGACACGTTCGTGCCGCCCTGGGTGATGCGGGCGTCCAGGCCGCCGGGCATCTCCTCGACGAAATCACGGGCCTGGGCGATCTCCAGGGCGTGCCAGAGGTCATCGTCGGTGGCCTCCTGGTTGCCGTAGCGCAGGTTGGTGGCCACGGTCCCGGAGAACAGGTAGGGCTTCTGCGGCACCAGCCCGATCAGGTCCGACAGCAGCGCCGGGCTGAGCTCGCGGACATCGACGCCGTCGATGAGGACGGCTCCCCCGGTAACGTCGACCAGCCGGGGAATCAGGCTCAGCAGCGCGGTCTTGCCGCTGCCGGTACCGCCGATGATCGCGGTGATCTCACCGGGGCGGGCGTCCAGGCTGATGCCGGACAGCACCGGCTTCTCCGCACCGGGGTAGCGGAACTCCGCGTCCCGCAGCTCGAGGTGCCCGTGGACGTCCAGCTCGGTGACGGGGCTGGACGGCGGAAGCAGGTCGGGCTCGGTCCCGAGCACCTCCTCGATCCGCTCGGCGGACACCTCCGCGCGCGGAACCATGATGAACACGAAGGTGGCCATCATGACGGACATCAGGATCTGCAACAGGTAGCTGATGAACGCGGTCAGCGCGCCGATCTGCATACCCCCGCTGGCGACCAGGTGGCCGCCGAACCACAGCACCGCGATGGTGGACACGTTGAGAATCAGCATCACCGACGGGAACATGAGCGCCATCAGGCGGCCGACGCCCAGCGAGACATCGAACAGCGCCGTGTTCGCGGTGCTGAACCGGTCGCGCTCCAGCGGGTCGCGGACGAACGCGCGGACCACCCGCACCCCGCTGATCTGCTCGCGGAGCACCCGGTTGATGACGTCGATACGCGTTTGCATCAGCCGGAACAACGGCCGCATCCGGCTGATGATGAGGCCCACGATGATGCCCAGGACCGGGACCGCCACGAGCAGCAGCGAGGACAGCGGCACGTCCTGGTTGAGAGCCAGGATGACGCCGCCGACGCACATGATCGGGGCGGACACGAGCAGCGTGAAGGTCATGACCGCCAGCATCTGGATCTGCTGCACGTCGTTCGTCGTCCGGGTGATCAGCGACGGGGTGCCGAACCGGCCGACCTCGCGGGCGGAGAACGCCTGTACCCGGTGGAACACACCGTGGCGGACATCGCGGCCCAGCGCCATCGCGGTCCTGGCCCCGAAGTACACCGCACCGATCGCACAGGTGATCTGAACCAGGCTGACGATGAGCATGATGGCACCCGTGCGCAGGATGTAGTGGGTGTCGCCGGTGATGACCCCGTTGTCGATGATGTCGGCATTCAGGGTGGGCAGGAGAAGGGTCGCCAGGCTCTGCACCAGTTGCAGGACGCAGACGGCGGTGATCGCCTTGCGGTACGGGCGCAGGTAGGTGCGCAAAAGCCGGATCAGCATGAACGTCCCTGATGGTCGGGGGCGGGAGGCAGGACCGCGAGCATGCCGGCGGCAAGGTCGCGGAGGGCGTGCTCGATGACCGGGGCGAGCGCGACGGGCGGATCGGCGAAGAGCCAGCGCTCGGTCGCCGCCTGGACGACCGCCGTGATGGCTCCCGCGAACGCACGAGTGAAGAATGTATCGGCTTCCGGCGCGGCACCGGTGCGCTCGGTGATGGCGGCGGCCAGCTCGTACTGCATGATGGCCAGGGCCTTCAGGTACTCGCCGCGCAGCGCGGGCGAGCTGATCACCAGCCGGACGCCGGCGATGGCCCCGGGGTCCGGCGCCACGCTGGCGGAGGCGTAGACGTCCAGCACGGCGTTCCCGACCGAATCCCAGAGGCTCTCGCTCGCGGGCCTTTCCCGCAGCGCCTCACCGATCTGGAAGGACCTGTCCAGCGCGAGCGCGCAGATCGCCTCGTACTTGCTGGAAAAGTAATTGTTGAAGGTCCGCGGCGAAACCTCCGCCGCCGCCGCGATGTCCTCCACGAGCACGTTCTCCAGGCCACGCTCGACGGCCAGCCGCATCGCCGCCGCGCCGATGGCCTGCCGGGTGGCGAGCTTCTTGCGCTCACGCAGCCCGGACGGCCGCCCGGGCCGGCCCAGCTCCGGGTGCCGGCTGGGCCCGGGAGGCAGCTCGGCGCAGGGCGAGACCCCCGGTACCTCAGCCTGGCCTGCCGTTGACATGTGAGCAGACTACTCGAATGTGCGTGATGCGCAAATTTGCTTTTAACGAACGTTTTGTGCCCGGCGGCCCGGGCCGGGAGCCGGCTGGCACGGGAGGACCTCAGAGCGGGCCCAGCGTGTCACCGGTGAGCCGGGTCAGGATCTCCCGGCCGATGGGCAGGGCGGCGGTGGCCGCGGGGGACGGCGCGTTGAGTACGTGCAGGACCGAGCCTGGTCCCTCGCCCTGGCCGACGAAGAGAAAGTCGTCGACGAGCGTCCCGTCGGGGCGTACCGCCTGGGCCCGCACCCCGGCGCCCGCCGGCATCAGGTGCTCAGCGCGGACATCGGGCAGCATCCGCTGAATCTGCTTGACCATCGCGTGCCTGGACACCGACCGGTACATCTCACCGAGGCCGTAGCGCCACTGCTTCCTCGCCAGCCTGACCATCCCCGGATAGGTCAGCGACTGCGCCAGTTCCCTGGGCCGGATGGTGCCCCACGAATACCCCTCGCGGGCCAGCGCCAGGACCGCGTTCGGCCCGGCGTGCACCTGCCCGTCCACCCCCCGGGTGGCGTGCACCCCGAGGAACGGGAACGCCGGGTCGGGCACCGGATAGATCAGGCCCCTGACCAGCTCGGCCGCCTCCCCGGTGAGCCCCGAGTACTCCCCGCGGAACGGGATGATCCGTACGCCCGGGTCCGCACCCGACGCCAGCGCCAGTTCGTCGCTGTGCAGACCGCCGCAGACCACCACCTGCCCCGCCAGCAGGTCACCGGCGTCGGTGTGCACCACCACCTCGCCGTTCCGGCGGTCCGTGCGCCGCACGGTCCGGCCGAGCAGGATCTCGCCGCCCCCGGCGGTGATCAGCTCACCGAGCTTCTCCGAGATGGCGCGGTAGTCGCAGATCCCGGTGGACGGTACCCACAGCGCCGCGATCCCGCGGACGTGCGGTTCGTGCTCGCGCATTCCGCGGGCGTCAAGGCGATGGTTCTCGACGCCGTTGGCGTGGCCGCGCCGCTCGAGCTCAGCCATCCGCGGCAGTTCCTCCGGCTCGGTCGCGACGACGAGCTTGCCGCTCACCGTGTGCGGCAGATCGTGCGCACGGCAGAACGCCACCGTCTCCGCGCACCCGGCGGGCGCCAGCCGCGCCTTGAGGCCGCCCGGCGCATAGTAGAGCCCGGAGTGGATGACGTTGGAATTGTTGCCCGTCTGGTGGCTGGCCAGGCGCGGCTCGCGCTCGATGACGGCGACGCGGCGGCCGGTGCGGACGACGGCGTGGGCCGTGGCCAGGCCGACGATGCCGCCGCCGGTCACCACGACATCAAACTTTGGGTGCATGGCAGCGATCCCCCTGGCGGGTTAGTTCTGCGCCGCCGTCGATGCCGGGAAACTGGACGCCGCGTCAAGGTGGTCCACCGCCCAGGTGGCAATCTGAACGCGTGAGCTGAAGCTTAGCTTGGCCAGGATGTTAGCGACGTGGCGGGCAGCGGTGGCCGGGCTGATGGACAGCTCCTCGGCAATGCCCTTGTTGCTCCGGCCGCCGGCGATCAGCGCGGCGACCTGCCGCTCCCGTGGTGTCAGCGTTCCGGCCCGGGCCCGGGGGCCCGGGTACTTGGCCGGGTCCTTGGCCGGGGACCTGCCGGGAGTATCGCGGCCGGGAATCGCCCGCGGGGCGCCCCCGTCCAGGGCCAGCTCGACCGCCGCGTCGCCGCCCGCGGCCAGCCCTTGCGCCCACAGCCGCTCGACGGCGGGCTCCCCCAGGCGGCGCGCCGGCCCGAGGGAACGCTCCACGCGCGCGCCGGACAGCGCGGGAAGGCCCGCCGCCTCGCGCAGCGCACTGGCCGCGGCGGTCAGCCGGACGGCCTGCTCCGGCCGGTTTTCGCGGGCGGCCAGGGCCGCGAACGCCTCGAGCCCGCGCGCGACCCCGATCCGGGAGCCGGTGGACCGGCTGAGCCGGATGCTCTCGGTCAGGTGCTCCCGCGCAAGCCCGAGCTCATTCAGCTCGATGGCGATCCGCGCCAGGCCGGCCAGGCACCGCGCGATCTCCGGCCGGGCGCCAATTTCCCGCAGGATGGTAAGGCGTCGGAGTAGCGGGCGTGCGCACCAGCGGGATCACGGTGCAGCCGGGCCAGATCCGCGAGCCCGAGCAACGACCGGGCCACCCCCCATCGCTGGTCGATGCGGCGCATGACGGTGATCGAGGCATTGGCGAGGTCCTGCGCTTCGCGCAGCTTGCCCGCCAACCCGGCCACTGCCGCCTGGGTCGCCAGCGCGTAGCCCTCGTGCCATCCATCGCCGGCGGACCGGGCGAGCGACATCACCTGGCCGATGCGGGACGCCGCCTCCTCCATCCGCTGCTGGTGCAGCGCGGTCTCGGCCAGCAGGTTGAGCGCGGCCGCCGTCCAGAACTCTTCTCCCGCGCTGCGGCACAGCGCGAGGCCTTCCTCCGCGCGGGACTCGGCGACCGCCGGCGCGCTGGAGAGGGCGAGCTGGGCGCGGGCCACCAGGGCCGCGCCAAGTACCCGGGCCCGGACCCGGCGGGCACCGCGGGCGTATCGGCGGCCAGGAAGGAGTCCAGCCACTCGCTGCCCTCGGCGAAAGTACCGCGCGCGATCCAGCAAGGGCTGACGGCGGCGCAGATCCGCAGCCCCGCCTCGACGTCGGCGTGCCTGGCCGAGCACGTCCGGCTCGCGTACCACCAGCGACTTGTCCACCAGCGCGGTCATCAGGTCGAGCACGTCCCCGGCCGGGATGTCCTCGTCCGTGCAGACCTGCTCGGCCATCTCCAGAGAGCATCCGGCGAAGACCGACAGCCGCCGCAGGAGGATCTGCTCGCGCCCGGTGAGCAGGTCATGGCTCCAGTCGATCGTGGCGCGCAGCGTACGGTGGCGAGGCGGCGCGGTGCGGTCACCGGTGGTGAGCAGCCTGAACCGGTCGGCCAGCCGCGCGGCGATCTGCTCGACGGACAGCGCACGGACCCGCGCCGCCGCGAGCTCGATCGCCAGCGGCAGCCCATCCAGCGCGCGGCACAACGCGGCGACCGGTGCAGCGCGGTCCGGGCCGATGGTAAAGCCCGGGACCGCCGCGGCGGCCCGGTCGGCGAACAGGCGCATCGCCTCGTACCGGTCCGCGTCGCGGCTCCCGGCTCGTGGCGACCACCCGCAGCCCGGGCGAGCTGGCCAGCAGATGCTGACCGAGCTGGGCGCAGGCCTCAATCAGATGCTCACAGTTGTCGAGCGCCAGGAGCAGACGGCGGGTCCGGAGCGCCGCGGCGAGCGTCTCCAGCAACGGCTGCGACCGTTCTTCCCTGACGCCAATGACCGACGCCACGCGCGGGACAACGAGATCAGGCTGCCGCAGATCGCCGAGCTCGACAAACCAGACACCATCGGGAAACTCGTCCTCCGCCGCGGCCAGGACGCGCAGGGCCAGCCGGGTCTTGCCGATTCCGCCGGCCCCGCACAGCGTGAGAGCGCGGGTCTCCCTCACCAGACGGAGCAGCTCAGCCAGCTGTTCCTCGCGGCCGACGAAACTATTCGGCGCCTGGGGCAGGTTGGTCAGAATGTGCACTACCTCGTCCAGCTATTGGATGAGTACCTGGCAGCAAACCCGGGCCACGGCCGGAAAGGGCTGATTGAATTTTCCCGGACCGCTCTGGCATCAGCCTAGAGCCAGCCCCGGGGGTCTGCCCATAAGCGGAGACGGAAGAAATACATATCCGCCTACATACTTCTGACGATGTGCCGTCAGCAGCCGCGGCCCTATCGTCTGCGGGGTACAGGTCCGTCTGGGGGGCACACCCAGCCCTGGTGCTGGGAGTGGGGGGACAGAACCGGGGGCTGGCCTGGGCCGGCCCGGATGAGCCAGCCGAGAGCTGACTCATCCGGGCCGGGCAACTGACTGGGCGCTCAGGCCGCCTGGAAGCCGCGCTCCGACGGCCAGCGCCGTCACACCGACACCGATCGCGGACACAAACGCCAGCGCCATACCCGCGCGGTGATCCGGGTCGGCCGCCACGATCGCACCCGCCACACCGGTGCCGAGAGCCTGACCGAGCACGTCGCAGAGCTGGAGCCCCGAAGTAACCCGGCCCTCTTCGCCCGCCGGCGCGCTATCGAGTGCGGTCACCGACAGGGGCGCGTAGGCAAGACCTATCCCGGCGCCGGCCACCGCCCAGGCCAGGACGCCGAACGCGGGCGGCACCGACGGCGTGAGGACGAGGCACATCAGGGCGAGGCCGGCCAGGACGAGAACTTCTCCGCAGCGGACCAGACGGCGGGGGCCGAACCGGGCGATGCAGCGGGCCTGGACCCAGGACCCCGCCGTCCACGTCATGGTCGTCACGGTCAGGGCCAGCGCGGCCAGCCCCGTGGGAGCGTGGCGGACGGCGGTGATGGCGTACGGGACATACGCGTCACCGGCGAAGAAGCAGCACGTGAGCAGGCCCCGGCTGAGGATCGTGGCCGGCAGCCCGCGCCCGGCCGTCAGGGTCCGCGGCGGCGTCAGCCGGCGCAGTGACAGGACGAGCAGGATGCCGCCCGCGATGACGCCGCCCACGACGGCCGGCAGGTGACCCGAGCTGACCGCGGTCAGGGCCAGCCCCGCCCCGGCGACCACGCCGAGCACGGGCAGATACGGCACCCGGGCGTGCTGGCTGGGCGTGGTGGCTCCGGCGGGCACGGTATCTCCGGCGGGCACGGCGGGGCGGGCCGGGACGTGCTTCAGGGCCAGGACCACCAGCACCCCGGCCGCCGCCACCAGCGGCAGCAGGCCAAGGAACACCCACCGCCAGCCCACCGCCGTGGCCACCAGGGCGGCGATGGCCGGCCCGATCAGCCCGGGGATGACCCACGCCGTGGACAGGACCGCGAACATGCGGGGCCGGCATCCCTCCGGGTAACCACGCGAGATCGCTACGTACGCCACGGCGGGCACGACACCGGCGCCGAGGCCCTGGACGGCCCGGCCCGCCACGAGCACCGGCATGTCGGGCGCGATCCCGCCGACGACCAGGCCGAGGGCGAACAGGGCCAGGCCGGCCAGCATCGGGCGCCCGAGCGGCATCCGGTCGGCCATCGTCCCGGCCGCCGCGATGCCGACGAGACTGGACAGCATGAACGCGCTGAACACCCAGCCGTAGAGCCGGAGGTCGCCAAGGTGGCGGCTGACGACCGGCAAGATGGTGGCGATGGCGAGGGCCTCGAAGGCGACCAGCGTGACCGCGAGCACGAGACCGACCGTCAGCACCCGGCGTTCGGGGGCCCACACGCCACCCGGCGACGTCGACGACGCCGGGGCGCGCGCCGCCTGGGCCGCACTCACTCCGCACTCACTCAGGCGAGCGTAGAACCTCAAGCACGGTTGACGTCAAGCGCGGCCCCGCTGAGCCGGGCGCCACGGCCCGCGTCAGGGCGGCCCGTCGGGGCTGGCGGGGCTGGCGGGACTGGCGGGACTGGCAGGGAGCCACGCGGTGACGGGGGCGAGCCGCGGGCGGCCGTCGGCCCCATCCATCACCCGGTCCCAGAAGCTGTGAAAGGCGAACACCATGCGGAAGCCGGCGCCAGTGCGCGGGCCCCGCGGGTGCGGGCGGGTCGGGCCGTGCGCGAGGCAGCCGAGATAGCCCGCGGCGAGGCGCTCGCGGTCGGCCGTGGGCAGCGTCTCCTCGATCCAGGCCAGCAGGGCCCGCTCCCCCGCCGTGTAATCGGTGAGCTGCTGCCCCAGAAGCGCGTAGACGCGGTCCAGGCTCACCGAACTGGCCAGCATGTCCCCGGCGATCCGGCCCTGCAGAAGCCACAGTGACCACTCGGCCTCGCGGCCCTGCGTGCAGCATCGGGCGACGAGCTCCCGTGGTGATCCGGGCCGCTTGCGGAGCGGCGCGCACACGGCCCGCCGCATCGCGGTCAGGTGCCCGCTCAGCCGCGCGATGGCCAGGTACCCGGACTCCGTCGTCGTGCTGGCCAGTTCGCCGAGGACCGCGCGATGCGTAGCCCCGATGACGGCCGGGAGATCGCGGGCGCCTCCGGTGGGCCACCCGCGATCGTCGGTGGCGGTCGCAGAAAGCGATTTCGAAACGGCCTGGCTCGGCTGGTACTCGGTGGGGAGCATGGCGGACCTCCAGCGCTGATGGGAACGGGCCGCCCGGCCGGGCAGTGATTCCGTTCAGTAGTTATTACGCTACATTACGTATCCGCACGGGATCTTTCTTCCCCTCCGCCGGGGGAACGTGGGCGGGTGGCGATGAACATCGCGGCCCTGGAAGGGCGGTACACGCCCGAACCCGAATGCGAACCCGTCTAGCGCCGGCCGGTCACCAGGGCGACCCAGTGGGCGACCAGGCCGTCGTCACTGTGATCCGGCCCCTGCATCTGCGGATCGGCCGGCCCGCCGGGGGCTGACGTCATGATGTGCGCCCATCCGCGGCCGACTGGAGAGCCGATACGACCGACGGGTCAGCCAGCGTGGTGACGTCACCGAGGTCGCGGCCCTCCGCGATATCGCGCAGGAGCCGGCGCATGATCTTTCCTGACCGGGTCTTGGGCAGCTCGGGGCTCCAGATGATGCGCCGGGGCCGGGCGAGCTTGCCGATCCGCGTCGCTACGTAGTCGCGTAGCTCCGCGACCAGGTCCGGACCCGGCTCCGCCGCCCCGACGACGGTCACGTAGGCCACGACCGCCTGGCCGCTCATCTCGTCGGCGACCGCGATGACCGCCGCCTCCGCGACGGCCGCGTGGGCCACCAGGGCCGACTCGATCTCCGCCGTGGACAGCCGGTGGCCGGACACGTTGATCACGTCGTCGACGCGGCCGGTGATCCAGAAGTAGCCGTCCTCGTCGCGGCGGGCACCGTCCCCGACGACGTACGCCCGGGGGCCGAACCGGGAGAAATACGTCTCGACGTAGCGGTCCGGGTCGCCGAAGAGGGTCCGCAGCATGCTGGGCCACGGCTGGGTCAGGACCAGCAGCCCGCTGCCCTCGGTGACCTCGTTGCCCTTCTCGTCCAGCAGGCTGGCAAAGACGCCCGGGAGCGGAAGAGTAGCCGAACCGGGCTTGGTCACGGTCAGGCCCGGCAAGGGCGCGATCATGATGGCCCCGGTCTCG
>Ga0066790_10000623_pt1 | contig 13754 bp, 13 predicted proteins | sample OrgsoiDNA2013050_FD_70963 | JGI IMG/M metagenome (GOLD analysis project Ga0066790, IMG submission 70963) | Permafrost soil microbial communities from the Arctic, to analyse light accelerated degradation of dissolved organic matter (DOM) -... | ecosystem: Environmental > Terrestrial > Soil >...
CGGCGACCGGCGACCGGCGACCGGCGACCGGCGACCGGCGACCGGCGACCGGCGACCGGCGACCGGCGACCGGCGACCGGCGACCGGCGACCGGCGACCGGCGACCGGCGAAGTGTGATCACTACCCCGAGGGATTGCCGCCTGCGCTAATCCCCCAAAGGTAATCGCCGCCAGGGATTACCGGCGCTCAGAGCTACGAGCCCGCCGCGAGCGCCCGAGCGATGCGCGCGACGAGCGCCAGCGGCTCGCCGACCATCTGACGCCAGGTCACCCTAATCACACGATATCCGGCCGCAACGAGGCGCTGGTCCCGTCTTCGGTCGCGTTCGAACGCGGCTCGATGCCCGTGGAAGCCATGGCCATCGACCTCGAGCACGAGCTTCTCCGCCCGCCACAGAAAGTCGACCTCGCAGCCGCACACGCGCAGATTGGCTTCTGGCAGCGGGAGTTGCGCGTCGATCAGCAGTTCGCACAGCTTGCGTTCGGCCTCCGAGCGGGTGAGCTGCGGATCGCGTTCGCCGTCGAGCAGTCGCCGCAGGCTCTCGGCGCCCTTACGGCACGGCGCGCGACCGATCGCGGCCCTCAGCTCGCGCTCGTCGGTCAGGCGCCGCACCCTCGCCTCCGCCACCGCCTGCTCGAGCTCGTACGGAGACGAGCTCCCGGCGAAGTCGAGCAGCGTTCGAGCCGGCGACGTGAGCGGCAGTCCGGCCCTGGCGCGCAGGTCGCGGCGCTCGAGACTGCGCGTCCGGAACAGACGCAGGCCTGGCCGGGAGCGGGCGTCCTTGCCGACGATCGTCAGTGCGACCTCTCCATCCGTAGAGTCCGCAAACCCCCAGATCGAGGCCGCCGACGCGTGGCTCAGGATCGCATGGCCGCGGTAATAGAGGACGGCGGCCATCTCGGCCGCCAGCGGCGAAAGCGCGGTGTGGCCAACCAGGTAGACGCCCGGATGAAACCGATGCAGCCGCCGGCGTTCGAGCCGGTGCGAAATCGCGCCGCGGCCCAGACCGGCCGCCAACAGCTGTTCGCGCACCACGAACCCGCGCTGGGCCGCCGCTACCCGCGCGATCTCGGGATCGCCGCACCCGTTGACCTGCACCAGATCCCAAACTGAGGCCGCGGGATGGGATTTGGGTGATCGCGCACCTCCACCGTGCGCGATTCCCCATTTCCAAGCCTCCTCCCTCAGCTTGGGATCTGGTGCAGGTGATTCGGCCCCCATTGGCCCAGTATCGGGCCGCCCGGCGGGCGCGGCGCCCGATTCAGCCCGACTTTCCACAGTCTTGTCACACATCACTCATTCAAGTCACAGATTTGCAACCAAGGAGCGCCCCCCCAACCGCTGGCGCCGCCAACCAACCGCCGGCTCCGCCACCCAGACGGCCATCATCCGTCGCGGACGACCTGCTACACGACGACCGGCGCCGCCATCGGAACGGCTCGCCCCTACAGCCGACCTCCGGGCTGCCAGACAACGACAGGCGCCGCCACCAAGAGGACACGCTCCGCGCCAGACAACAAGCACCCCGCAACACAACACGCCAGCCCGCCACACCACCACGCGGACCGCCACACAACCACGCGACCCGCCACACAACCACGCGACCCGCCACACAACGAAAGAGGCGCGCCCCACCAGCGGACAAGCCCGCCAGACCACGGACAGCCCGCCAGAGCACGGGCGGCCCGCTAGCTACTTTCCCCGGGTAAACGCGGAAGTAGCTAGACGACTGCCGGGACGGCGAGGGCGGCGTAGAGGGGGTAGCGCTCGGCGATCGCCGCGGCGCGCTCGGCGAGCTCGGCGCGCTGCTCTTCGAAGGCTCCCTCGGGATTCAGCGCCGTGGCGATGATCTTGCCGACCTCGACGAAGTCCTCGGTCTGCAGCCCGCGGGTGGCGAGCGCCGGGGTGCCGATCCGCAACCCCGAGGACACGGCCGGCGGACGTGGATCGAACGGGACCGCGTTGCGGTTGACCGTGATCCCGACCGAGGCGAGACGGTCTTCAGCCTGCTGGCCGTCGAGCACGGACTCTCTGAGATCGCAGAGCACCAGGTGCACGTCGGTGCCGCCGCTCAGCACGCTGACGCCGCCGCCGGCACCCAGCAGCTCCTCGGCGACCAGGCGAGCGCCGGACAGCGTCCGCTCCTGTCGCTCCCTGAACGCCTCGCTGGCGGCAATCCGCAGCGCCACCGCCTTGCCGGCGATGATGTGTTCGAGCGGGCCACCCTGCTGACCCGGAAACACAGCCGAGTCGATCTTTTTCGACAGCTCCTCGGTGCAGAGGATCATGCCGCCGCGGCCTCCGCCCATGGTCTTGTGGATCGTCGTCGTCACCACGTCGGCGTATGGCACCGGGTTGGGGTGCAGGCCGGCGGCGACGAGCCCGGCGAAATGGGCCATGTCGACCAGCAGATGAGCGTCAATCGCATCGGCGATCGCCCGGAAGCGCTGGAAGTCCAGCACTCGCGGATAGGCCGACCAGCCGGCGACGATGATCTTCGGGCGGCGCTCCAGCGCGATCTGCTCGACCTCGTCCATGTCGATCAAGCTCGTCTCCCGGTCAACGTGGTATGCGGCCACGTCGTAAAGCCGGCCGGAGATGTTGAGCTTCATCCCGTGGGTGAGGTGACCACCGTGCGCGAGCTCGAGTCCCATCAGCGTGTCGCCGGGGGTCAGCAACGCGTGGTAGACGGCCGCGTTGGCTTGCGCGCCGGAGTGTGGCTGAACGTTGGCGTGCTCGGCGCCGAACAGCGCCCGGGCGCGGTCGATCGCCAGCTGCTCGCCGACGTCGACGTACTCACAGCCGCCGTAGTAGCGCTTGCCCGGATAGCCCTCGGCGTACTTGTTCGTCAGCACCGAGCCCTGGCATTCGAGCACCGCCAGCGGCGCGAAGTTCTCCGAGGCGATCATCTCCAAAGTCCGCTGCTGGCGCTCAAGCTCGAGTGAGAGCACGTCGGCGATCTCAGGGTCGACTTCCGCGAGTGGGCGATTGAAGAAATCGGCTGGCAGATCGACGCTCATTGGGCCCCGACAATAGCAACGGCGCAGGCGGTCCCGGCGGGATGCCCGCCCCCGGCGCAGCCCGTACGGGCGCCGCGCCCGCCCCCGGCGTAAGCCCACACCTGCGCCCGGCCCGCCCCGGCACGGGGCCCTTCCCACCTGAACGGCCCGCCGGCGCGCACGGCCCGGGTACCACCGCCGCGACCTCAAGCCAGCTGAAGGTCCGCGACCAGAACCGCCAGATCGGCGTGCGTCCACCCCACCCGGGCGTCAAATCCAGCCTCCTTCAACCACCTCAACTGGTCGGCGATCGAACTCGGATGATCGTAGCCCGGAGTAAGGGGAGTGCTCGCCTCGGCCGGATCGACCGGAGCGATCACGTCGGCGAGCACGAAGCGCCCGCCGGGTGCCAGCGCTGCCCGGACCCGGGCGAACAAATCCTGCTTCTCGGGTCCCCGTAGATGATGCACGCACAGTGCGCTGGCCACGAGGTCAAACGGGCCCACGGGAAGCTCGTCCTGGAGCCGGGCGACCCGCAGCTTGACCCGGTCGATCGGCACCGTCGTCCGCGCGACCGCGAGCATCCTCTCACTCACGTCGATTCCCACCAACAAGGCCGTGGGGTGGCGCTCGAGCAGTCGGCGCGCTGTCTCGCCGGTTCCCGTACCGAGCTCCAACACGCGTCCCGCGCCTGATCCGCTCGCCGCCACCAGTTCGGCCTGGAAGCGGTCATAGGCCGGGACGTCGGCCCTGATCGCCTCGAGGTAGCTCGCCGGATCGAAGTGGTACTGCCAGCCGAGCGCCTCGGCCAGCTCTGGCTCGCCCACCGCGCCCGACCGGACCACGGTCCACGAGCCGGTCTGCTCGTAGCGGCGCAGATCCACCACCGTCGACGGCGTCCCCGGTAGCCGATCGCCGTCGAGCGCGAGATCGGCGGAGACCCGGATCAGCTCCGGCACGTCGTCGAGCCGACGTGGGTCGGCCCCGCCGGCTTGATTGGCGCTCGACTGGAGCACCGGCAGACCGACCCCCGCCAATGCACCAACCGACGGGACCCGCAACCCGAGCGTCGCCGGGTCGGCCCCGCAGGCGAGCGGGAAGCGTCCCTCGGGGTTGGGCAGCAGTACGGTCACACGACCGGGAAGCAGCCTGCGGAGCGCCAACCTGGTTCGCGGCCCCAGTTCGGGCAGCGCCGCCAGCGCTCGTTCCAGGTCGAAGAACATGATCGCCGACGGCTTCTGCAGCTCGCGCCGCTTGAGCACGTACAGCCGCCGCACCGCCTCGCGGTTCTGCGGGTCGCAGGCGATCCCGTAAACGGTGTCGGCCGGAAACACGACCAGCCCACCGCCCGCCACGCAGCGCTCGAACGCCGACGAGACCGACTCGCTCACCGGCGCCCGACCACCACCCGCCCGCGGCCGGCGAGATCGCGCAGAGTTGCCACCGACCGAAATCCGCCGCCGCGCACCAGCGAGCCCACGGCAGCGGCCTGCTCCGGGGCAACCTCGAGCGCAAGCAGCGAGACGCGCCGGCCGCGAGCCAGGTTGCCGTGGGCCTCCTGAGGGCGCCGGCTCAGGATCGCCACCAGCCGACGGATCACCTCCAGCCCATCAGCGCCCGCGAACAGCGCGCGGGGCGGCTCGTAGATGGCGATCTCGGGTTGGAGTGGCGCTCCGTCGACGACATACGGGAGGTTCGCGAGCACGGCGTCGCACTCCGCGCCGTGCAGTAGGTCCACCTCGACGAAGCTCACGTCCAGCCCCAACCGGAGCGCGTTCTCGCGCGCGACCACAAGCGCATCCGCGCTCACATCCGTGCCGCAAACGGACAGGTCGGGGCGCTCGTCCTTCAGTGCCAGGGCAACCGCGCCGCTCCCGGTCCCAACATCAACCACGGCAGCGCCGGCACCGAGCGTCAGGCCGACCTCCACCAGCAGCTCCGTCTCGGGCCGCGGGATCAGCACGCGCCGGTCAACCGCCAGCCATATCTGTCTGAACCCCTTACGCCCGAGGATATACGCGACCGGCTCTCGCGCCACCCGGCGGATCAGCAGCGCCTCAAAGCGATCGAGCGCGCCGGGATCCAGCGCAGTGTCGCGCTCGAGCAGCAGCCGCTCCCGCGTGAGTCCCAGGGCCGCAGCGGCCAGCAGTTCGGCGTCGAGCCGAGGCGTGTCGCAGCCCGCCGCCTCCAGCGCGGCGCGGCCCCGCAACACCGCCCCGGCGATCGACATTCCCGACGAGAGGACCGTCTCAGCCAACCGTCCGCTCCGGCACGGGCCGGCGCGCCCCCGCGTCCTGCAGCACGGCCGAGAGTATCTCAGCCAACCGTGCGCTCCTCCAGGCGCCGGCGCTTCTCGTCGTCCTGGAGTGCGGCGGTGAGCTCGTCGAGCTCACCGATCAGGATCCCGTCGAGGTTGTGCACCAGCAGGTTGATGCGATGGTCCTTGACCCGTTTCTCGCCGTAGTTGTAGGTGCGGATCTTGCCGGACCGCTCGCCGGTTCCGACCTGGGCCAGCCGGCTCGCGTCGATCGTTGCGCGCTGCTCGGCCAGCGCGCGCTCGTACAGCCTCGCCCGCAGTACCCGCATCGCACGCTCGCGGTTCTGCAGCTGCGATTTCTCGTCCTGCATCGAGACGACGATCCCGGTCGGCTTATGCGTGATCCGTACCGCCGAGTCGGTCGTATTGACCGACTGCCCGCCCGGGCCGGAGCTCCGGTAGACGTCGATCTGAAGATCGTTCTCGTCGACCTGCACCTCCACGTCCTCGGCCTCGGGCAGCACCGCTACGGTCGCGGTGGAGGTGTGGATGCGCCCCTGCGACTCCGTCTCGGGGACTCGCTGGACCCGGTGCGTGCCACCCTCGAACTTGAACACCGAGTACGCGCCGTCGCCCTTGACCGCGAACGTGTAGGCACCGTCCCCGATCGACAACGGCTCGATCCCGAACCCGCGCCGCTCGGCGTAACGGGTCAGCATCCGGTACAGGTCCCCCGCCCACAACGCCGCCTCGTCCCCACCCGCTCCGGGCCGGATCTCGACGATCACGTTCTTATCGTCGTTCGGGTCCCGCTCGACCATCGCGAGGCGGATCTCCTCTTCCAACTGCCCGATGCGCTCGCGCGAGCTGTCCAGCAGCGCCCGCATCTCGGGATCGTCTCCGTCCTCGGCGAGCAACTCGGAGGCCGCCTGCAGGTCGTCCGACGCACGGCGATACTCACCCGCCAGGCGTGCCGCCGGCTCGAGCTCACTGTAGGCCCGGCTGCCCGCCGTGAACCGTGTCCGGTCCGCGATTACCTCCGGATCGGACAACTCCCGCTCGAGCTCGGCAAAGCGGCTCTCGATCTGGCCGACAAGATCATTGATCATTCACTCGAAGTCTATGGGGATGGCTTGGCCATCCTTGGGCGTGGGGGGCTCGCTTCGCGGAGCCCGTGGGGATGCCTTCGTCATCCCCGCCGGGTTGCTTGCGAGCCCCCAACCCTAAATCGCCCGCCTCAGTGGTTCGGGTTGACGGCGTCCTTGACCTTGTCGGCCGCGTCGCCGACCTTGCTCTTGATCGAGCCCGCCGCCCGATCGACCTTGCCTTCGTTCTTGAGGCTCTGGTCGCCGGTCAAATCTCCAGCGGCTTCCTTCAGCCGGCCCTTGGCCTTGTCAACAGCTCCGTCGCCATCAGACATTCGTTGCTCCTTGGTTCGCGTATGAACTCTCACGTTACCCGATTGCTGCGGAAGCGAAAAGCGACTTGGCTACGCGACGACCTCGAGGCCGATCAGGTCTGCGGCCGACGCCTCGCCAGGCGTTTCCACCGCAAGCACCGCTTGTAGCGCGGCGATCGAAACCTCGAGTTGGGCGAGACTCGGCTCGCGCGTGGTGAGCTTCTGCAGCTGTAGGCCGGGGGCCATCACGATCTGCACCCAGCGCCGGCTCCGGTTGCGCCCTGCCCACTTGATCACCTCGAACGACAGCCCGGCGATCACCGGCACGCCCAGGATCCGGGTCAGAATCAGGATCCACCATGAAGGCAGCCCGATCGGCGCGAATACGAAGATCGCCATGATCATCACAATCAGCAGGAAGCTGGTACCGCACCGCGGATGCAGCCGGGAATAGAGCTTGGCCCGGGCCGGAGTCAGCTCATCGTCAGCCTCGAAGCACGAGATCACCTTGTGCTCCGCCCCGTGGTACTCGAACACTCGCCGCAGGTCCCGCACGCGGGAGAGCAAAAGCAGGTAGCCGAGGAAGATCGACGTGCGCAGCACGCCCTCTACGGCCCAGAACAGCACCGAGGAACCCAACTGGTTTTTGATCAGGCTGGTCAACCCCACCGGAGCGACGAAGAACAGCCCGACCGCGAACACCAGGGCCAGCAGGACGGTGCCCGCCCATACCCCGCCCGAGATCTCCTGCTCGGCGTCGGGAAGTTGCGCGTTGGCCGAGATCCCGAGCGCCCGCAGACCGATACCGAGGGACTCGATCAGCGCCACCACCCCGCGGATCACCGGCCAGCGGTAGATGCGACGCCGCCTGGACCAGGCGACCAGCGGAAACGAGTGCACTTCGATCGCCCCCAGTGCAGCGTCGTCAGCATCGACCTCAGGCGCCGACGAGTCCGCGCCCGCCGCACGCGCACGGGAGTCCACGACGCTCACCGCTTCGGACCGGGAGTCCGCCCCCGCCCCGTCGATCGCGGAGGCTGAGCTGAGCTGAGCGGACAGCGGCTTTCGCACCGCCACCGCCCAGGTGGAGACCCCACGCATCATCACGCCCTCCAGGACGGCCTGCCCGCCCACCGGCGCGTCGCGAGTTGCGGTCAGCGGTGCCGCCGAACGGCCCGACGGCGATTCTGCGGGACCACCTGGCGGCGACTCTGCGGGACCGCCCGCCGGCGACTCTGCGGGACCGCCCGCCGGCGACTCTGCGGGACCACCCGACGGCGACTCTGCGGGACCGCCCGGCGGCGGTCCACCTGTGCGGGCAAGCGTGCCAAGCGGACCGCTAGGTCGAGCGCCCGCGCGCATCAGGGCTCGGGTCAGGGGCCCGTGACAGATGGGTCCGCGGCAGCGCGAGCGCTCCGCCGACCCTTTGCCACGCGGCGCTGGAAACGCTCGACGCGCCCGCCGGTGTCGACCAGCTTCTGGCGACCGGTGTAGAACGGGTGGCAGGCTGAGCAGATCTCCACGCGGATCTCGCCCTGGGTGGAGCGAGTCGTGAACTCGTTGCCGCAGGTGCAGCGCACCTGAGCCTCGACGTAATTGGGATGGATGTCTGTTTTCATCTCCGTATCAGTGTAGCGGGGACCTTGAAGCTCTCAGGACCGAGCCACGCGGCGGATCTGCGGCGCTCTCAGATCAGGGCAGGGCAAGTCGCCGTCAGCCACTTGACCCGGGACAGCTGGCGGTGAGCGAGTTGTTGGAGCGGTCGAAGTCGTCGATCTGACCGGCCGGGTCGACCGTCACGGACGGCGCGCTGCCCGCCGCGCAGAGCGGCCCAACGAACGTCTCTCGCACCACGCTGTGCGGATCCAGCCGAATCACCGTAAGCGTCTTGGCGGCGAGCGAGCCTCCCGGCGCAAACATGATCTCGAATCGTCCCGCCGCGCTGGCGCCGGCATTTCGGATCAGCGCGCTGTATTGATTCTCTCCCGGCTCACCCGCGATCGAGCGCACGGCGATCGACCGCACCAGCAGGTCGGGTCGCAGCTCGGGTTGCCAGCAAACCGGGCTGAGCCGTACGGCAGTCGCGAGCACACGTCCCGCTGAGCCGATCCAGCGGAACTTCGCCCGGAACCGGTAGCCCCGCGGAGCAACCAGATTGAACACCGGCTTACTGACCTTCCAGATGTCCCCGGGCTGCTGACCGAGCGTCGAATCCGCCGGCAAGATCCAGGTGCCCAGATCCCCGGCGCGCACCAGCGAGGCGGGACCGGAGGGCTTGCGCGTCATCAGCAGCTGGAACCGCACCGAGAGCCTCTGGGTTCCGGGCAGTGGCCGCATCACCGCCTGCACGGACACCGCTCGGGCGGGTGGGTCGAGCGCCCTCTGACAGAGGAAGTTGCGCACTGCGGCGTGCGGCGAATCGGCCGCGGCGACCGTCGTCGAGCAGAGCGACAGCGCGATCACCCCAGCTGCCACGAGCGCCTTCATACCCCCTCTAACAACCGCCAGGGCCGGAAGTTGCCGCCCGCGCTCGCCGCAGGCCTCAGGTGATCGTGTATAGCGGTCCGTCGCCGCCCTCGGGCGGGGTCAGCCGGCCCCCCTTGGCGGTGATCGCGCCGCACTGCACGCAGTTGGTGTAGTTGACGATCACGTCGGTCGGGCCCGACTCGGGGCCATCATCGGGTAGTTCGTAGACCCCGGCCGGGCACATCCATCGCCACGTCTCAGCGAGCTCGCGTGGCACCTGCTTGCGGACCCGAATGTGGTTCGGGGCATCGTCACGGGTGGCGTTGCCCGAGACGTAGACCGAGGACAGCTTGTCGAAGATGTACTTGCCGTCGGGCTTGGGATAGGAGTCCTTCTTGCCGCCAACGTGGACCGGCGCATCGGCATCTCGGTGGTTGTGCCACCGACCACCGGGGACGCGACCCTTGCTGATCACCATCGCATTGGTGATCGCGGCCCCGACGAAGAAGCCCTTGGCGAACGGCTGCTTCATGTTGCGCGATTCGTAGAGCTCCTTGCCGATCAGCGAATCCTCGACGCGCCGGTCATAGGCGGAGAAGTCGCTGGAGCGCGCCTTGAGCTGCCTGAAGATCGTCTCGGCGGCGTAGATCCCCGAGTGGATCGCATAGTGGATCCCCTTGAGGATCGGCACGTTCACCATCCCAGCGCTGTCGCCGCAGATCACCATCCCCGGAGCCGACGGCTTGGGCATCGCCCAATAGCCGCCCTCGGGGATCGCCTTCGCGCCCCAGGCGACACGCTTGCCCCCCTCGAGGATGCCGCGCACGAGCTTGGATGTCTTGAACTCCTGCAGCAGGTCGTGCCCTGAGACCGTTGCATCGGTGTAGTCGAGGCCCACGACAAAGCCGATCGACACCCGATCATCACCCATCGGGTAGATCCATGAGCCCCCGAACTCGTGCCACTTGGCGCGGTAGCGAAGCGGCCAGCCAAGCGTGTGCACGATCCGGTCAAGCGGCGTGGCCACCTCCCAGACCTCCTTCACCCCCAGCGCCCACACCTGCGGCTCGCGGTGCTCGCCGAGTCCGAACTCCCTGATCGCCGCGCCGGCCAGATGGCCCCAGGTTCCCTCAGCGAGCACGGTCGCTTGAGCGGTGACGTCGGACCCGGGCTCGAAGTTGCGCAGCTGCTCGCCCTCCTTGCCTCGGCCCTTGTCGCCCGAACGAACGCCCCTCACGACTCCGTCGCTCACCAGCAGCTGGTTGGCGCTGGTCTCGGTCAGCACGTAAGCGCCCGCCTCCTCGGCCTTGGCCGCCAGCCAGCGCGAAAGCTCGCTGACGCTGACGACGTGGTTGTCGTGGTTGCGAAACGGGGGCGGCGTCGGCTTCAGCGGCAGCGCCAGGTTGGGCCTCAGCATCCAGTAGACGGAGTCCTTCTCGACCGTTCCATATGTCGGCCAGTCGGATGGCTGGAGGTCCGGAAACAGCTCCTTGAGCCCCGAGGGACGCATCATCGCGCCGCTCAGGTTGTGGGCGCCGCACGCTTTGCCCTTCTCGATCACCGCGACCGGGACCTCACCGAGACGCTCCATCAGCGCGGGCTCGTCGGCCAGCAGCGCCAGCAGCTTGTTGGCGCACGCCAGGCCGGCCGGCCCTCCGCCGACGATCACCACGCCGACGTCGATCCGCTCATCCTCGGGGTCCAGCTCGCGCTTGATGAACTCGTCGACCGGGTCGACCAAGGGCGGGAACTCGCTCGGGGCGACCGCGCCGTTACTGGACATGGCTACCTTCGCGGGGCTGCGGGCTCACTTGATCAGCCGCCCTTCTTGGCCTTGATCGCCTCGGTCAGCTTGGGCAGGATCTTGTTCAGATCGCCGACGATCCCGAGATCGGAGAACTCGAAGATCGGGGCGTTCGCGTCCTTGTTGATCGCGACGATGTTCTCCGAGGATTGCATTCCCACCTTGTGTTGGATCGCTCCGGAGATCCCCGCCGCGAGGTACAGCTTGGGCGAGACGGTCTTGCCCGTCTGGCCGATCTGGGCCGCGTACGGGTACCAGCCCGCATCGACCACCGCCCGCGTCGCCGCGACTGCGGTGTTGCCACCGAACGCCGCCGCGAGATCCTCGGCGAGCTTGAAGCCCTCGGGCTTGCCGAGGCCACGGCCGCCGGCGACGAGGACGTTCGCGCCTTCGATGTCGACGTCAGCGCCGCGTTGCTCGCCGCGCGTGACCATCGTCGCCTGGGTTGACCACGGCGAGAACTCGATATCGACATCGACGACCTCGGCCGAGCCGCCGTCCTGCTGGACGATCTCAAACGCGTTGATTCGCCCGATGATGATTCCCAAATCGCCCTTGTAGTGAGACACCGAGATCTTCGAGTCCTGCAGGATCGGCCGCTCGGCGACGAGCTTGCCGTCCTGTGCCCGTATCGCGGTGACCTCCATCGTCACGCCGGCGTGCTTGCGTGCAGCCAGTCCGGCACCGATCTCGAACCCCAGCAGCCCGCCGCCGAACAGCGCATAAGCGTGTCCGTGGTCATCGATCACCGTCGCCATCACGTCGACGATCGGCTGCGCCAGGCCCTCGGGACCGACAGCGCGAAACACCTTCTTCGCGCCGTAGGCGCCGAGCGATGAGCACAACTCGTCGGTCAGATCGTCACCTCCGACAACCACCGCGTGACATTCGCCGCCGATCTCCGCGGCGCGCGCGGCGCCCTCGGATACGGTCCCGAGCGAGTTCTTGTTCAGCGCGCCCTGGTAGTGCAGAACGTAGGTCAGGACATCGGCCACTTAGATCAGCTTCCTTTCATCAAGCCAGGCAACGATCTTCTCGACCGTGTCGTTCGTATCTTCGTCCTCGATGATCTGCCCGGAGGCCTTGGCCGGCGGATCGTGGAACTCTCCACACTGAACGGACGATCCGGCCTCGCCGATCAGTGTCGCGTCGATCCCTACGTCACCGATACCGACGCTGTCGAGCGGCTTCTTCTTCGCACCCATGATCGCCTTGAGCGACGGGTACCGGGGCTCGTTGATCGCGTCTCCGACCGAGATCACGGCCGGCCACTGCACCTGCACCGTGTCGTAGCCGTACTCGGCCTGGCGCTCGCAGCGCAGCGCCCCCTGCTCCACGTCCAGCTTGATCACCTGGGTCAGCGACGGCATCTTCAGATGGTCGGCGACCACCGCGCCGATCGTGTAGCACTCGCCGTCATCCGACTGCTGGCCGAGCAGTACGAGGTCGGGCTGCTCCTTCTCCACCGCCTTCGCGAGCGCATAGCCGGTCGCCGCGACGTCCGATCCGGCCAGCGCGTCATCAGAGAGATGGATCGAGCGGTCCGCGCCGAGTGACACGGCTTTGTGCAGCGCGCGAACGGCCGACTCGGGGCCCATCGTGACGGCGACGATCTCATCGACTTCGACCGCGCCGCCTTCGCGGATCTGCATCGCCGCCTCGATGGCGTGCGTGTCGTAGGGGTTCAGATTCTTCTCCCCTGATCGGTCCATCCGCCCCGTCGAAAGATTGATGCGCTTCTCGACGGCGGCGTCCGGGACCTCTTTGACGAGGACGCAAATCTTCAACGGTGGCCTCCTATTGGGTGTTCCTAGCACTCTGGCTGAGTGCCATGTTACTTGTTGACTGACGAGTCAATCGGCTGCCGGCGACCGCGCTGGCAGCACGGCAGTGGCCGGGCCCTGGCTCCCACGCCCGATCAAGACGGCCCCCGTCAGGCCCGGACGGCGCCACGGATGAAGTCGATCGCGTGCTGGGTCGGCGCCCCGGGGGTGAACACCTCGGCAACGCCGAGCGCTTTGAGCTCCTCGACGTCGTCTGAGGGAATCGTCCCCCCCACCGTGATCACGACATCGTCGACGCCCTGCTCCTTGAGCAACTCCATGATCCGCGGCACGAGCGTCATGTGGGCGCCGGACAGGATCGATAGGCCGACCGCATCCGCGTCCTCCTGAATCACGGTTTCCACGATCTGCTCCGGCGTCTGGTGAAGCCCCGTGTAGATGACCTCCATGCCGGCGTCACGCAGCGCCCGCGCGATGATCTTGGCTCCGCGATCGTGGCCGTCAAGGCCGGGCTTCGCGACCACAACGCGAATCTTCTTCTCAGGGGAGGGGGCCATCTGCAGGAGCGGCAGTCGCCGGTTGGTGCGATTGCGAGCGGCGGAATTGTAGTAGTTAAATGCGTCCTACGCCTGCGTGGATCTACGCCGGGACGACGCGCCGGCAATCGTTTCCGGGTCAGGATCGGATGCGGCGGGCGCACAACCGCCAGTTCGCACGCCGGCGGCCGGTTGGGCGGCGTTTGCCCGGGTCGCGCTCACGGCTCACCAACGCCGCGGTCCCCAGGGCGCCGGCCGCCGCAGCGCCGATCAGTCCGGCGGCTGTCTTCAGACGGCGCCCGAGCCGATCGAAACGCAGCACCTGCCATCCCTCCTGGCGCGCTACCCGCATCAGCTCGCGGTCGGGATTGACGGCCACGGGATTTCCGATCGCCCGCAGCATCGGCAGGTCGGACTCCGAGTCGGAGTACGCGTAGGAGGCGGCGAGATCGATCCCCTCACGCCGCGCGAGCGCCTCGATCGCCTGCGCCTTGCCGCTGCCGTAGAC
>Ga0066790_10000624_pt1 | contig 13749 bp, 13 predicted proteins | sample OrgsoiDNA2013050_FD_70963 | JGI IMG/M metagenome (GOLD analysis project Ga0066790, IMG submission 70963) | Permafrost soil microbial communities from the Arctic, to analyse light accelerated degradation of dissolved organic matter (DOM) -... | ecosystem: Environmental > Terrestrial > Soil >...
GCCGCCCCCGCGGCCGCAGGCACCGAGCCCGAGCCCGCCGCCGCGACACCGGATACGGGCGATGCCGCGGAGCCCGCGGCCGGCGGCGCCACGGCCTGACCGCCGGGCCATACGCGACCGCGCCCCCTCCTGACGGCCGCGCCGCACGCGACCGCGCCCCCTGCCTGACGGCCGGGCAGCACACGACCGCGCCCGCCGCCGCAGCCGGTCACAGGCGAACGTCTGCTTTACTTCGGCGTCGCCATGCCCAAGATGAAAACGCATTCGGGCGCCAAGAAGCGCTTCAAGCTGACCGCCACCGGCAAGGTCCGGGCGCGTCACGCGTTCTCGAGCCACATCCTCGAGAAGAAGCCGCCGAAGCGCAAGCGTGAGCTGGCCCGGCCGCTGATTGTCTCCAAGCACGACACGCCCCGGATCAAGAGGATGCTGGGGGCCAAGAAGTCATGACCCGCGTCAAGCGCTCGGTCCACGCCCGGAAGAAGCGGCGCGCGACGCTCGAGCTGGCCAAGGGCTACCGGGGCGACGCGAGCCGGCATTACCGGACCGCCAAGGAGGCCGTCCTCAAGGCCGATCAGTACCGCTATCGCGACCGGCGCAACCGCAAGCGCGACTTCCGTCGCCTGTGGATCACGCGGATCAACGCCGCGGCGCGCATCAACGGCCTCTCCTACTCCCAGTTCATGCACGGTCTCCTGCTCGCCGGCGTCGAGCTGGACCGCAAGATCCTCGCCGACATCGCAGTCCGCGATGCCGACACGTTCCGACGCTTTGCCGACCGCGCCCGTGAGGCGCTGGCGGCCGGCTGACAGACACGCCGACCCACCAGCACCGCCACCCGGGCGCCGCTCCTCCAAGGACGGCGCCTTTTTTCGTTTCCGATGACCATCACCAGCCCACACAACGAGAAGCTCAAGCAGATTCGCAAGCTGACCCACCAGCGCCGCGCCCGCGAGCAGGCGGGGCGCTTCGTGGCCGAGGGCGAGGATCTGCTCGCGGCCGCCGACGCCGCAGGATGGCCGGCGCTCGAGCGCTACTGCATGGCCGGAAGCGGCCTCGGAGGAACCGAGGTGGAGCCCGAGCTGCTGTCCGCCGCCTCTGCGCTGGGGTCGGGCACCCGCATGCTCGGCGTGTTCGAGGAGCGCTGGGCCCCGGCGCCGGCGGGCCCGCTGTGCGTCTACCTGCACGGGATCCACGATCCCGGCAACGTCGGCGCGGTGCTGCGCTCGGCCCAGGCCTTCGGCGCCTCCTGTATCGCGGTCGGACCTGGAACCGCCGACCCCTATGGCCCCAAGGCGGTGCGCGCCAGCATGGGCTCCCTGTTCGGCGTGCCGCTGGCCCGCGCATCGGGCGAGCCTGGCGAGCTGCCCGGGGAGACGGTCGCCCTGGTGGCCGGCGCGGGCGTCGCGCTCGGCGAGCTGTTCGCCTCCTGCGCCCCGCCCGCGATCACGATCGTGGTCGGCTCGGAGCGCGATGGGCTGCCGGACGAGCTCACGGCGGCGGCGGACCACGTGGCCCACATCCCGATCCTGACCCATTCGCTGAACGCAGCCATGGCGGCGACCGTAGCCCTGTACGAGCTCACGCATAGGATCCCGGCGCGATGAACGATCGCATCGACGAGATCCGGACCGAGGCCGAGGCCGCGATCGCCGCGGCTCCCGACAGCGCCGCGCTGGAGCACACGCGGATCCAGTATCTGGGGCGCAAGGCCGAGCTGCCGAACCTGCTGCGCGGCGTCGCCGAGCTGCCGCCCGAGCAGCGCGGCGCGGTCGGCAAGGCCGCCAATCAGGCCCGTCAGACGCTGGACCGGCTGATCGAGGCGCGGGCGGGCGAGCTCGCGGCCCAGGAGCTCGACGCGAAGCTGGTCGAGGATCGCGTCGACGTCACGCTGCCCGGCGACCCGCCGCCGTCGATCGGGCGCCTGCATCTCCTCACCACCACCCGGCGCGAGATCGAGGACATCTTCATCGGCCTTGGCTTCAACGTGGCCGAGGGTCCTGAGATCGAGACCGTCTACTACAACTTCGACGCGCTCAATCACGATGTCACCCACCCGGCCCGGGGGCGCACCGACACCTTCTACGCCGGCCCCGACGTGGTCCTGCGCACGCACACCTCGCCGATGCAGATCCGGGCCATGGAGCTGCAGTGCCCGCCGATCTACATCATCGTCCCGGGCCGGGTCTACCGCCGGGACTCCGACATCACCCACACGCCCCAGTTCCATCAGATCGAGGGGCTGGCGGTGGATACCGACATCACGCTGGCCGACCTTCAGGGAACGCTGCTGGCCTTCGCCCGCGCGACCTTCGGAGAGGAGCGCCAGGTGCGCCTGCGGCCGCACTTCTTCCCCTTCACCGAGCCCAGCGTCGAGGTCGACGTCTCGTGCTTCAACTGCAAGGACGGCATCACCGCCGACGGCCGCCGCTGCCCGCTGTGCAAGGGCACGGCGTGGATCGAGATCCTCGGTGCCGGGATGGTCGATCCCAACGTGTTCGCGTACGTTCGCCAGCACGGCTACGACCCCGAGCGCATCCAGGGTTTCGCGTTCGGGATGGGGATCGAGCGGATTGCGATGCTCAAGCACGGGGTTCCGGACCTGCGCCTGTTCTTCGACAACGACATCCGCTTCCTGGAGCAGTTCGGCTGATGCGCGTCCCGCTCGAATGGCTGCACGAATACACGCGCCCCGCGCTCAGCTCGGCCGCCCTGGCCGAGCGCCTGGCCATGACCGGCACCGAGGTCGAGCGCGTCGAGCATCAAGGCGTCGGGGCGCTCGAGCACTTCGTCGTCGGCAAGGTGCTCGAGGCGGGACGGCATCCCGACGCCGACCGGCTCAGCGTGTGCGTCGTCGACACCGGCCGCGCCGCGCCGTCCACGATCGTGTGCGGTGCTCCGAACGTCGCCGCCGGTCAGACCGTGGCTGTCGCCACTCCGGGCGCCGTGATGCCGGACGGGAGCGAGCTGACCGCCGCCAAGCTCCGCGGCATCGAGTCGCAGGGAATGATCCTGGCCGAGGACGAGCTGGCGATCGGGATCGAGCATGCCGGGATCGTGGTGCTGGGAGAGGGTCTGGTGGCCGGCACTCCGCTGGCCACCGTGCTCCCGATCTCGACCGAGGTGTTCGTGCTCGAGATCACCCCCAACCGGCCGGACTGCCTCGCCGTCTACGGCGTCGCGCGCGAGGTACACGCCGCCACCGGCGCCCCGCTCGAGCCGCCGCCCTGGTCGGAGGACCCCGGCAGCACCGGGCCAGCGGACCCTGAGCTGATCCAGATCGAGGTGCAGTCGCCCGAGCTGTGCCCGCGCTTCACCGCGCGGGTGTTCGAGGAAGTCAAGATCGGCCCTTCGCCGCCGTGGCTGAAGGCCCGCCTGATGGCCGCCGGGCAGCGCCCGATCTCGAACGTCGTCGACATCACCAACTACGTGATGCTGCTGACCGGGCAGCCTCTACACGCGTTCGACCTCGACCACGTCGCCGGCGGCAAGCTGACGGTCCGGCGCGCGAGCGAGGGGGAGGCCGTGAATACGCTCGACGGCCAGACGCGCACGCTTGACGGCGAGATGCTGCTGATCGCCGACGAGCAGGGCCCGACCTCGATCGCGGGCGTGATGGGGGGCGCGCGCTCGGAGGTGGAGCCGGGCACGATCCGCGTCCTGATGGAGGCCGCCAACTGGATCGGCCCCAACATCCACCGCACCTCGCAGCTGCTCGGGCTGCGCAGCGAGGCCTCCACCCGGTTCGAGAAGCAGATCCAGCCTGAGCAGGCGATGCACGCGCAGGCGGTCGCGACCCGGCTGATGATCGACCTGTGCGGGGCCCGGGTGGCCCCCGGCACGATCGACCTCGGCGGACCCGGTCCCGACCCGATCACGATCCGGCTCCGGGACGCGCGGGTCAGCCGCCTGCTCGGAGCGCCGGTTCCGCGTGAGCGCAGCGCCGAGATCCTGACCGCGCTGGAGTTCGGCGTCGCCGCGGCGGAGGACGGCCTCGACGTCACCGTGCCGGCGTTCCGGCGCGCGGACATCACCCGGGAGGCCGACCTGATCGAGGAGGTGGCCCGGCTCGGAGTGCTGCAGAGCCTGCCCGCCACCCTGCCCTCGCGTCACGAGGCCTCCGGGCGCTTGACGACGCGACAGCGCCAGCGCCGGCGGGCCTCCGATGCGCTCAGCGCCCACGGGCTGCACGAGATCGTGGGTTGGAGCTTCGTCGGCCCCGAGCTCGCCGATCGGCTGCGCCTGCCGCCGGACGATCCGCGCCGTGAGGAGGTGGCGCTCGAGAACCCGATGTCGCTCGACCACTCGCGGATGCGCACGACGCTGCTCGGCTCGCTGCTCGACGCCGCGCGCCGCAACCGCTCCCATGGCCTGGGCGCGGTGCGCCTGTTCGAGGCCGGGGCCGTGTACCTGGCCTCCGACCGCCCGCTGCCGCGAGAGCCGCAGCACATCGGCGGCTTGATGCTGGGTCCGGCACGGCCGGGGACCTGGCGCGATCCCGAGCCGCGGCGGGCTGACTTCTTCGCCGCCAAGGGTGTGCTGGCCGGGCTGCTCGACACGCTCCGGGTGCCCTGGGCGGTCGCTCGCGCCGCCGAGCCGTTCCTGCACCCTGGCCGCTCGGCCGCGGTGAACGCGGGCGGAGAGCAGGTCGGATGGCTGGGCGAGGTCCACCCGCTGGTGGCCGCCGCGTGGGACCTCGAGGAATCGGTCGCCGCGTTCGAACTCGACCTCGACGCCGTGATCGATCACGTAACGACTGTGCCGATGTACGAGGACCTGACCAGCTTCCCAGAGGTGCGCGAGGACCTGGCGGTGGTGGTGGAGGACTCGGTCTCCGCCGCCGAGCTGCTCGCGCTCGTGCGCCGCAGCGGCGCGCCGCTGCTGGCCGCCGCTGACGTGTTCGACGTCTACCGCGACCCTGAACGGCTCGGGACGGGCAACGTCTCGCTGGCGCTGCGGCTGTCCTTCCGTGCTCCCGACCGCACGCTCACCGACGAGGACGTCGCCGCGGCACGATCGGCGATCAGCGACGCGATCGGCGACGAGCTGGGAGGGAGGATCCGTGCCTAGCGTCGCGGTGTTCGGCGGGGCCGGCTACACGGGCGCCCTGGCCGCGCGCCTGCTGCTTGCGCATCCGTCCTTCGAGCTCCGGTGGGTCACGGCTCGCTCCGATGTCGGCCGGCGGCTCGACGACCTCTATCCCCATCACCGCGTCCCGCTGACGCTCGAGGAGCTCGACCTCGACCGGCACGCGGACGTCGACGCGGCGGTCGTCGCCTATCCGCACGGAGCCGCCGCGCCGCTGGTCGCCGATCTGCGCGAGCGCGGGGTGCGGCTGGTCGACCTGAGCGCGGACTTCCGGCTCCGCGACGCGATGATCTACGGCGCCTGGTACCGCGAGCACGAGGCCCCGGACCTGCTCGACGAAGCCGTGTACGGGCTGCCGGAGCTGTACCGCGAGCGGATCCGTGACGCCGGGATCGTCGCCAACCCCGGCTGCTATCCGACCGCGACGCTGCTGGCGCTCGCGCCGCTGGCCCGCGCCGGCCTGATCGGGGACGTCGTCGTCGACGCCAAGTCCGGCGTCTCGGGCGCCGGCCGGGCGGCGACCGAGCAGACGCATTTCGTGACCGTGGACGAGAACGTCAGGCCCTACGGCGTGCCGCGCCATCGCCACACCCCGGAGATCGAGCAGGAGCTGGCCGCGCTCGGCGCTGACGTGCGGATCACCTTCACCGCCCATCTGCTGCCGCTCGACCAGGGCGAGCTTGTGTCCTGCTACGTGACGCCGAAGGAAGACGGGGTCCGCCTCAGCCTGGACGAGCTCGAGGGCCTGTACAGCCGCGCCTTCGTCTCGGAGCCGTTCATCGAGCTGACCTCCGAGCCGCCGGGCGTGCGCGACGTGCGCGAGACCAACATCTGCCGCATCTCGGTCCACCGCGACGAGCGCACGGGCAGGGTGATCGTGTTCTCGGTGATAGACAACCTGTGGAAGGGCGCGGCCTCGCAGGCGGTGCAGAACCTGAATCTGATGTTCGGACTCAACGAGGGGGAGGGGATCTCATGAGCTCGGGCGAGTTCTTCAGCAGCCGATGGATCGATCGGCCGGCCCAGGTGACCGAGCTCGCGGGCGGCCTGCCGCTCGGCTTCCGCGCCGCGGGCGTGGCCTGCGGGATCAAGCCGAGCGGGAATCCGGACCTGGGCATGATCGTCTCGAGCGCGGCCGAGACGACCAGCGCGGCTCGGTTCACGCGCTCCGGAGTGCTGGCCGCGCCGGTGCTGATGACGATGGAGCGCTGCCGGCTCGACGGTCTCAGGGCGGTCGTGGCCAACTCCGGCAACGCCAACGCCGCCACCGGCGGGCGCGGCCTCGATGACGCCGCCAAGACGCAGGGCTCGGGCGCGATCGTTGCCGGGGTGCGCGAGGACGCCGTCGCCGTCGCCTCCACCGGAGTGATCGGCGTGCCGATGCCGATGGAATCGATCACCCGCGGGATCGCGGCCGCCTCGGGGGAGCTCAGCGCTGAGGGCGACGTCGCGTTCGCCGAGGCGATCCGCACCACCGACGCGTTCGCCAAGCGGGCGACGCTCGAAGTGACGCTGCCGTCCGGGACGGTGAGGCTGAGCGCCCAGGCCAAGGGGGCGGGCATGATCTCGCCCGGCTTCGCCACGCTCCTGTGCTTCGTGCAGACCGACGCGGCGCTCTCGCCGCAGACCTGCGACCTGCTGCTCGGAGTGACCGTGAAGCGCTCCTTCGAGCGCATCAGCGTCGACGGGCAGCTGTCGACCAACGACACGGTCATCCTCCAGTCCAGCGGGGAGTCGGGGGTCCGGGTCGAGCCCGAGACCGAGGATGAGCTGCGCTTCGGAGAGGCGCTCGACGCGCTCCTGCGCCAGCTCGCGATCTCGATCGTGCGCGACGGCGAGGGCGCGAGGCGGGTCGGGCGCGTCGTGGTCAGCGGCGGGGATGCCGCCGCCGTCGAGGCGGCGGCGCGGGCGGTGGCCAACTCGCCCCTGGTCAAGACGGCGCTGCACGGCGGCGATCCGAACTGGGGCCGGATCGCCCAGGCGGTGGGGATGGCCCTCCCGGGCACGGCGCCGCTGTCGCTGGACGTCGCGATCGAGGGGATGCAGGTCTGCGCGCGTGGCGCGCGGGCCCCCCACGACGGCGAGGCCCTGTCGCAGCTCGTGGCCCGCGACGAGGTCGAGTACGTGATCGGGCTGCCCGGCGAGGGGGCGGAGACCGAGGTCTTCTTCTCCGATCTCGGGCACGACTACGTGAGCATCAACGCCGAGTACACGACCTGATGGCGATGCGCGATGCGGCCACGCTGCTCGAGGCGCTCCCCTACATCCGCGAGTTCCACGGCAGGACCGTGGTGATCAAGTACGGCGGGGCGGCGATGACCGACCCGGCGCTGAAGGAGGAGTTCGCCCGCGACGTCGTGCTGCTCAAGTACGTCGGGATGAAGCCGGTGATCGTCCACGGTGGCGGTCCCGAGATCACCGGCTACATGAAGCGGCTCAACCTGCCGGTCCAGTTCGTCGACGGCCTCCGGGTCTCGGACGCCGCCACGGTGGAGGTGGCCAAGATGGTCCTCGTGGGCAAGGTCAACAAGGACATCGTGCTGCTGATCAACCGCCACGGCCAGCCCGCGGTTGGGCTTTGCGGCGACGACGGGCTGCTGTTCCGCGCCGCGCGCCAGGCGGCGCCGAGCGGCCAGGACATCGGTTATGTGGGGCGGATCGAGCATGTCGACGTAGACGTCCTGACCCACGTTGCCCAGGACTACATCCCGGTTGTCGCCTCGGTCGGGGCCGACCGCGAGGGCAACTCCTACAACATCAACGCCGATGAGGCTGCTGGGGCGGTGGCGCGCGCACTGAGGGCCTACAAGATCATGTTCCTGACCGACGTGGCCGGGTGGATGCGCGACCCCGCCGATCTCGGCAGCGTCGTCTCGGAGACGACCGCCGACGCTGTGCAGGCGGCACTCGGGAGCGTCGAGGGCGGGATGCGGCCCAAGCTCGCGGCGTGCCTCGACGCGATCCACGGCGGTGTCTCGTTCGCCCACATCGTCGACGGCCGCGTGCCACATTCGCTGCTGCTGGAGCTGTTCACCGACGCCGGCCAGGGGACCAAGATCGGCCCGGCCGCCTGAGCATGTCCGTGGCCGAACTTCAGGCGCTCGAGCGCGCCCACGCGATTCCGACCTACGCCCGCTTCCCGGTCGAGTTTGTCCGCGGCGACGGCTGCCGCCTGTGGGACGCCGACGGGCACGAGTATCTCGACTTCCTGGCCGGGATCTCGGTCCTCAACGTCGGGCATTGCCACCCGCGGGTGGTCACGACGGTGCGCGAGCAGGCGGGCACCCTGCTGCACGCGACCAACCTGTACTACACCGCGCCCGGGCTCAGGCTCTCCGCCCGCCTGGCCGAGAGCTCGCTCGGCGGCAAGGTGTTCCTGTGCAACTCCGGCGCGGAGGCGAACGAGGCGGCGATCAAGTTGATGCGCCGCGCGCGCCCGGGGGGCGAGATCGTGGTCGTGCATGAGGCCTTCCACGGGCGCACCTACGGAGCGCTCTCGGCCACGCCGCAGGAATCCAAGCAGGCGCCGTTCGCGCCGCTGGTCCCCGGCTTCGTGGTCGTGCCCAAGGACCCGGAGGCGCTCGATCGGGCGGTCGGGCCGCAGACCGCCGGTGTGCTGCTGGAGCCGATCCAGGGGGAGACGGGGATCAACGTGCTCTCCGACGAGCTGCTCTCAGCGGCCCGCGCTGCCTGCGACCGTGTCGGGGCCGCGCTCGTGTTCGACGAGATCCAGTGCGGGATGGGGCGAACCGGGACGCTGTGGGCCTACCAGCAGACCCCGGTCGTGCCCGATGCGCTGACCAGCGCCAAGGCGCTCGGCGGCGGACTGCCGATCGGCGCGCTCGTCACGGGCGAGCGGCTGGCCGACGTGTTCCAGCCCGGGGACCACGGCTCGACCTTCGCCGGCGGCCCCGTGATCGCCTCCGCGGCCTTGGTCGCACTGGAGATCTGCTCGGATCAGCCTTTGCTCGAGCGGGTCCGGGGACTGGGCGAGCGGCTGGCCGCCGGGCTCGAGCGACTGCCCTTCGTCTCCGTCGTGCGCGGGCGTGGGCTGATGCTGGCCGTCGACCTGCTGGAGGGTCTGTCGGCGCCCGATCTGGCCCGCCGCGCGCTGCTCGAGCAGCGGTTGGTCCTCAACGCCACCGGGCCCGGGACGATCCGCTTCCTGCCGCCGCTCGTCGTCTCCGAGCAGGAGATCGACGACGCGCTGGTGCGGCTCTCGGCACTGGGCTAGGCCTGGGGCCAGGCCCGGCGCCTCGCTGCATGGAAGACTTGGCGCCCGCATGGCCTCCCACGCCCACGACTACCTGCTGCCGGCGCGGGTGACGCTCGAGGAGGCGGGTGAGCTGCTGAGCGAGCACCTGGACCTGCGCCAGGGCGCCGTCAGCAGCGCCGAGCGCCGTTTCTACGACACGTTCGACGGCCTGCTCCGGGCGGCCGGCCTCGCCGCGGCGTATGAGCGCGGCCGTCTCTCGGTGACCGACTCGAGCAGCGGCGAGCTGCGCGCCGCGGCGGAGCTGGCGGAGCCGCCCGAGCGGCTGCTGGCCTACGAGCTTCCCCACGGCCCGCTGCGCGGCGTGCTCGAGCCGGTGGTGGAGCTGCGGGCGCTGCTGCCGCTGGTGCACCTCGCCACCGATGTCCGCGAGCTCGGGGTGGTGGACGCCGCGGACAAGATCGTGGTTCGCATCGTGCTCGAGAGGCCGGCGGTCATCATCGCCTCGGGCCGGAGGATCGGGCTGGCAGCGCGCGCGCGCCTCGGTCCTGTCCGGGGCTACGAAGATGAGCTCTTGGACGTGCGAGGGACGCTGGAGGCGGGGCTGGGCCTGGTGGAGGCGGAGCGCACGGTGCTCGACGAGGCGGTGCTGGCCGCCGGCGAGCAGCTTGGGGGCGTCTCGTCCAAGATCGACCTCCGCCTGCGCGCAGACCAGCGCGCCGACGCGGCCGCCGCGGCGGTCCTCGGTCGCCTGCTCGAGGTGATCGAGGCAAACCTCCCAGGGACGATCGCCGATGTCGACAGCGAGTTCCTGCACGACTTCCGGGTGGCGGTCCGCCGCTCGCGCGCGGTCCAGCGCGAGCTCAAGGGCGTCTTCCCGCCGGCGCAGCTGGCCAGCCATCGCGGCGAGCTGCGCTGGCTGCAGCAGGTGACCGGCCCCTCGCGTGACCTCGACGTCTATGTGCTCGACTTCGACGCCTTCCGGCTGACCGTGCCCGAGCGGTTCCAGGCCGACCTCGACCCGCTGCTGTCGGTCCTGCGCGGCCGGCGACTGGCCGCGCGGCGAGCGATGGTGCGCGAGCTGCGCTCCGATCGGGCGCGGGAGGCGATCTCGGGCTGGGGCTCGTTCATCGAGCGCCTGGAGTCGCTGCCCGAGGAGGGGCGCGTCGACGCCGCGCGCCCGATCGGCGAGCTGGCCGGCGAGCGGATCGTCAAGGTGTACCGGCGGATGCTGCGAATGGGCCGCGCGATCGATGCGTCGAGCCCTCCCGAGGCCTACCACGAGCTGCGCAAGAAGGGCAAGGAGCTGCGCTACCTGCTCGAGCTGCTCGCGGCGCCCGTGTTCCCGGGCGAGGTGGTCAAGCCGATGGTGCGCTCCCTGAAATCGCTCCAGGACGTGCTCGGCCGCCATCAGGACCGCGAGGTGCAGGTCGCGACGCTGAGGTCGCTGGCCGGGGAGGTCTCGGCGCTGCCCGCCGGCGCTGTGGCGCTGATGGCGATGGGCGTGCTCGTCGATTGGCTGCTCCAGGACGAGCGGGCCGCCCGGGACGAGTTCGCGGCCGTGTTCACAGAGTTCGCCTCCCCTGAGCAGCGCTCGCTGGTCAAGGACACGTTCCGGTGAGCCGCGTCCTGGCCACCTACAACATCAAGGGCGGCGTTGGCAAGACCTCGGCCGCGGTGAACCTCTCCTACCTGGCCGCCCGCGGGGGCGCCCGGACGCTGCTCTGGGATCTCGATCCTCAGGGCGCGAGCACCTACCTGTTCCGGATCCGGCCCAAGGTGCGCGGCGGCGGCCGGCGGCTGGTGCGACTGAAGACGCGCGCCGACGACCTGATCAAGGGCACCGATTACCTCGGCCTCGACCTGCTGCCGGCCGACTTCTCCTACCGGCACATGGACCTGGCGCTCGACGGCACCAAGCGGCCCACGGCGCGGCTCGCTCGCGTGCTGAAGCCCCTGTACCGGCACTACGACTACATCTTCCTCGACTGCCCGCCCAGCATCTCGCTCGTGTCCGAGAGCGTGTTCGAGGCCGCCGACGCCCTGCTCGTCCCGATCATTCCCGCCACGCTGTCCTCGCGCACGTTCGCGCAGCTCGAGGAATTGGTGGCGGGCGGGCCGCAGGTGCTGGCCTTCTTCTCGATGGTCGAGGTCCGGAAATCCCTGCACCGGGAGGTGATGGCGGAGCTTCGCGCCCGGCACGTGACGATGCTCGGCGCCGCGATCCCGGCCGCCGACGAGGTCGAGCGGATGGGCGTCGATCGCTCGGTCGTGGCTGAGATCGCCCCAGGCGGGCGAGCGGCACTGGCCTACGAGGCGCTGTGGTGGGACGTCAAGCGGCGTCTGGACTTGGGGGGCAGGCGCTGATCGGTTCGTGACGAGGCGGGGTGCGGGCTGGCTGCGCTCCGCAGGGGGTGGGCGGATTCCGGCGAACCCGCCGCCGAAATCCGCCCACCCTCGTGTAACTTGCCCACTCCTGATGGCCGAATCGAACCCTGAGCTGACCGCGACCTACCTCGCGGACCCGGCCGAGGTGCATCGCGTGCTGCTGCTCTACAGCGGGGGCCTGGACACCAGCGTGATGCTGAAGTGGATCCAGGACGAGTACGGCGCCGAGGTCGTGGCGCTGACGGTCAACCTCGGCCAGCCGGGCGAGGACTACGACGTGGTCAGGGGCAAGGCGCTCCAGCTGGGCGCGATCGAATGCCACGTCGTCGACGCGCGCGAGGAGTTCGCCCGCGCGTACGTCCTGCCGGCGATCAAGGCGAACGCGATCTACGGCCTCGGCTACCCGCTGTTCACCGCGCTGGGTCGTCCGCTGATCGCCAAGCTGGCGGTCGAGTACGCGCGCCGGACGGGCTGCGACACGATCGCCCACGGCTGCACCGGCAAGGGCAACGATCAGGTCAGGATCGAGACCACGGTGGCCACGCTCGGCCCCGAGCTCAAGGTGGTCGCGCCGGTCCGCCAGTGGCGCATGGGTCGCGAGGAGGAGGTGGCGTACGCGCGGGAGCACAGCATCCCCGTCAAGGGCGGTACCGAGTCGGCGCCGTACTCGATCGACGACAACCTGTGGGGCCGCTCCAGCGAGGGTCGCTGGATCGAGGACCTCGACCGCGCACCGGAGCCCGACGTGTTCCAGCTCGTGACGCGGCCGGAGGAGGCGCCGGACGAGCCGCAGCTGGTCACCGTCGAATTCGAGCACGGGGTGCCCGTCGCTTTGGACGGCGAGCGGCTCGGCCTGGTCGAGCTGCTGGAGCGTGCGGCCGACATCGGTGCCCGGCACGGGGTCGGCATCGTCGATCACATCGAGGACCGGATCGTCGGCCTCAAGGTGCGCGACATCTACGAGATCCCGGCCGCTGCGATCGTGCTGCCGGCCCACCAGGAGCTCGAGAAGCTCGTGGGCACGATCCACCAGAACCAGTTCAAGCCGGCGCTCGACCAGAAATGGGCCTACCTGGTCTACGCGGGTCTGTGGTGGGAGCCGCTGCGGACTGATCTCGACGCCTACATGGACGTGGTCAACGCCCAGGTCACCGGCACGATCGGGCTCAAGCTGTACAGAGGCTCGGCCCGCGTGGTCACCCGCGAGTCGCCCAACGCGATCTACGATGGCCCGCTGGCCAGCTTCTCGGAGTCGGGTGGCCTGTTCGCGCAGGCCGCATCGCCCGGCTTCATCGAGCTGTGGTCGCTCCAGTCGCGCATGGCGTGGCGAGTGCGACACCGCGACGAGGGGTAGCATCGACAGCAGATGCGCAAGCGGCTGATCGGAATCGCGGTGTGGAAGGGCGGCGCCTGGTATTGGCGCCGCCGTGTCGTCCGCTCCAGGAACACGATCGCGATCGGCACGGTGGCAACGATCATCGCCCTGGGCGTGGCCGCCGGCGTGCTCGCCGCAGAGCGCCCGAAGCGCCGCCGCTGCTTCTGGTGAGCTGATCGCCGCGGCGCCGAACCGGGTCCCGTCCGTCCGCGGCGGCCTCTAGCGTCTGGCACTCGATGAACGACCCGCCCGGAGTCCAGTACCCGCTTGGGGTCGAGTCCGTGCAGTGGTCGAGCACCGAGTCCCAGCAGTTGCTGGTGCAGGTGAACGGGCGCTGGCGCCGGCGGCGCACGGGGCCCAGCGTCCAGCCGGTCCTGGTGGTCGAGTCAGACGGGGCTCGCCATCGCTTTCCCGCGCTGCCCGAGCCTCCCGGCGCCGGCAGCGCACAACCGGGGATCTGGCGGATGAGCTTCTCGGTCCCCGCACAGCTCGCTCCGGCCCTCGGGGGCCGGCTGTCGCTGCTGTTCGGGGGAGCGGCGATCCCATTGCCGGTGGCCGTGCGCGCTGACGGCGCGGAGGCCGCCGCCGAGCCGGCGGGCGCGCCCGCGCAGGCGCCCGAGCCACCGGGGCTGGCGGTGGTGAGGTCGCTGCCGTCCTCGGCGTCCGGGTTCGCCGGGGGGCCGGGGCC
>Ga0066790_10000626_pt1 | contig 13736 bp, 15 predicted proteins | sample OrgsoiDNA2013050_FD_70963 | JGI IMG/M metagenome (GOLD analysis project Ga0066790, IMG submission 70963) | Permafrost soil microbial communities from the Arctic, to analyse light accelerated degradation of dissolved organic matter (DOM) -... | ecosystem: Environmental > Terrestrial > Soil >...
CACCTCGACGGCCGCACGGCGTGCGTACTCATTCTCGTCCTTGAGCACTTCGACCAGGTATTTGACGGTATCCGGATGATTGGCCTTGACGACGAGGTCGACGGCTTTGTTCTGCACATCGAGCTCGGGATCCCGCAGCATGCCGCAAATCAGGGGCATGTCGAACGGTCCATCCATGCGCGTGAGCGCCGTCAGCGCGGCGGAGCGAATGAACTTGCTGTTGTCCTTGAGCTGCCTTTGGATGGCTTGTTGTACTTTCGGGGTGTTGAACCGCGCGAGGACGTTGATGATGTGCAAGCGGGCAACCGGATCCTTACCCTCGATTCTAGCGATCAAATCGTCCAACGAGGATTCGTCTGCAATCTCGCCGACGATCTTGAAGAGTCCGGTGCGCTCGCTGGCTTCCTGGGTATAAGCGGCGCTCAATAAATCGCGCACGGTGAAGCGTGCCTTCTGCGCCCCGATGACGTCGATGATGGCCGCTTTCGGCATATCGGGCTTGTTCAGTGCATCCAGCAGCGAGGCTGCCGGATAGTTGCGGGAGGAGGACAGGGCCAACGCAATACCGGACATTGCCCGGCCATTGGTTTCCGCCATGGTGCGCAGCAGATGCGGCAGCGATTTGGCGTCGATCAGCCGCGACAGGACCTCGACATAGGCCACCGTTTCGCGCTTTTCAGCAGTCGACAGGGCGGCGACGATCGGATCAATGGCGTTAGCCCCAAGCGCGACCAGCTTGTCCAGTGCTTTTTGCGCCTGGGGGCTTCCTGGATTACCGCTGGATTTGACCTCGGCAAGGAGCCGATCGGCACGATAGTTGGCAAAAAAGCTCATTCGGTGCCTTGAAGTTGCACATGCCCCGGGAGCGTTCCATTCTCACCTAAGTGTCAACGCCACCGCATTATTGATTCTCAATCTGGAATTATGCCACACCGCACAGGGTTGTCCGTCTCGGGTAGACTATGCAGGATACATGACTGACTCCGCCGTGACGGCCAGCGCGATTCGCGCAAAACTGGGGACTTACACCGATCCATACCTGGCTCAAACTTTGAATCAGGTCAAAGCGATCGGCGAGATATCCGTCCATCCCGACGTCGTCGTCGTCGAGCTGACCTTTGGGTTCCCGGTGGCGGACTATGCCGCCGAACTGCAGCCGGCCCTGCAGAGCTACTTGGCGCCGGAACTCTCGGGCAGGCGGGTGGAGCTTCTCTTGAAGGCCAAGATCATTGCCCACGCGGTTCAAAAGACGTTGCAGCCGCTTGCCAACGTCAAGAATGTGATAGCCGTCGCATCCGGCAAAGGGGGCGTAGGAAAGTCGACCACGGCTGCCAATCTCGCTCTGGCTTGGGCGGCGCAAGGCGCGCGGGTCGGCTTGCTCGATGCGGATATCTATGGTCCCAGCCAGCCGCTCATGATGGGCTTGACTCACGCCAAGCCGGCCATCGACGACGATGGCAAGCATATGCTGCCGCTGCGTGCCCACGGAGTGGAGGTCATGTCCATCGGGTTCATGGTCGACGCCGAGCAGCCGATGGTCTGGCGCGGTCCCATGGTGACCCAGGCGTTGACGCAACTCCTGGGCGATACCCTGTGGGGTGAGCTCGACTACTTGGTGGTCGATATGCCGCCCGGTACCGGCGATATCCAATTGACCTTGGCGCAGCGCGTGCCGGTCAGCGGGGCGGTCATCGTCACCACGCCGCAGGATATTGCGCTCGCGGATGCCCGCAAAGGTCTCAAGATGTTCGAGAAAGTGGCAGTGCGCGTTCTCGGTGTGGTCGAGAACATGAGCGTCCACGTCTGCAGTCATTGCGGACACGTCGAACATGTGTTCGGCAGCGGCGGCGGCGCGCGCATGGCCGAGCAATACGGCGTGCAGTTGCTGGGCGAGCTGCCCTTGGACATCCGCATCCGCGAGGATGCCGACGGCGGCACACCGACCGTCGTCGCCGAGCCCGGTAGCCCCAGGGGGCTGGCTTATTTTCAGATGGCACGCCGTACCGCTGCGCGTCTGTCGACACTCAACAAGGATTACAGTAAGTTGTTTCCAAAGATCACGATCGAAGCGTCGTGATGAGCATCAAGAGCGACCGCTGGATCAGGCGCATGGCGGCCGCGCACGGTATGATCGAACCCTTCTCCCCCGAACAGGTGCGCGTCTCGGGCGGCCACAAGATCGTCTCGTATGGCACATCGAGCTACGGATACGACGTGCGCTGCGCCGACGAATTCAAGATATTCACCAACATCAATTCCACCATCGTCGATCCGAAGAGTTTCGATGAAAAATCCTTCGTGGATTTCCAGGGGCCGGTATGCATCATTCCGCCGAATTCGTTCGCGTTGGCGAGCACCGTGGAGTTCTTTCGCATTCCGCGCAGTGTCTTGACCGTGTGTCTCGGAAAATCCACCTATGCACGCTGCGGCATCATCGTGAATGTCACGCCGTTGGAACCGGAGTGGGAAGGGCACGTGACGCTGGAGTTCTCGAACACCACGCCGCTGCCGGCGAAAATTTACGCCAACGAGGGCGTGGCGCAGATGCTGTTCTTCGAATCCGACGAGGTCTGCGAAACCAGCTATCGGGACCGCGGCGGCAAGTACCAGGGTCAGCGCGGCGTTACCTTGCCAAAGACTTGATGCGCATCGCGAACTCGAGTTTGCCGTCGCGCGAGCGTTCGGCCTGCACCGGTACATAACCCAAGGACGGCGCGAACCACATCTTAAGCACGCGATTGTTGCCGGCGCGTTGGCTGGAGACGACCACGGTGTCGAGTTCGCCGAGCGCGGTGCGAATCCTGGCAGATCCTTCCTGGGTGTAGATAAAGTCCTTGATTTCGTCTTTGTCCAGGATCCGAAACGTCGTGGGGAGAGTCCCGTTCTTGAGATCCAGCATCACTTCGATCTGGATGGACATCACGTCCTGCGTGCCGGCCGCGAGCTTAAGATTGATGGTTTTTTTTTCGGACACGCCGCGCGCATGTTCGCCGTCCCAATCGAAATCGATATTCACCGCGGCATCACCCTGTTCGGCGTGGTATTTCTGCGGCCGCACATGGTCGGCGACCACGCTGAACCAGCTTTTTTGGATCACGTCGTTGCTGTAGACGATCCGAAAAATTCCGCGGGCCGTCATCGTCCAGGTATAGACGTACCGGCCGGGCGCCGTGTCCTCCGTCAGCACGATGTCGCTCGTGCCGACGTTGATGGATTTCCACTCCGCCGTGTAATGCGCCGCGAAAGGCGCGACCGCGGGCTCCGGCTGCGCAGCCGCACCGGAGGCCCCGCCGGTGATCGCGAACAAGACGGCCGTGAAGCCTCGTGCAAGCATCAGTGCCCCCGCGCCGGATGGGCATCATCGTACCGCACGGGTGCGGCAAGCGCGGCGCCGTCCAGCCACGCGCGTCCGTCGCGGCAGCGCAGTCGTCCTTGGCAGAACCAACTCACCGCCAGAGGATAAATTTTGTGCTCTTGGGCGCGCACGCGCGCCGCCAGCGTGGCTGCATCATCGTCGGGGTAGACCTTGACCTGTGCCTGGATAATGGGCGGTCCGCCATCGAGTTCCGCCGTCACGAAATGCACCGTGGCGCCATGCACCGGGTCATGGCCGGCGAGCACCTGTCGATGCGTGTGCAAGCCCGGATATTTCGGCAACAACGACGGGTGAATGTTCAAAATCCGACCGGCAAAGCGCGCGACAAATTCGGGCGATAAGATGCGCATGAAACCCGCGAGCACGATCAGCGACGGCGCACATTCATCGATCGCCGCCGCCAGCGCGCGATCGTAACTCACGCGATCGGCGGCTGTGCCGGCGGGCAGCGCGCGGCTCGCCACGCCGAGATCCCGGGCAATGCCGAGACCGGCGGCCGCGGGTTGGTCGGACAGCACCAGGGCGATGCGGTACGGTGGTGCTGGCTCGCGGCTTCGCTCGACGAGCGCTCGCAGGTTGCTGCCGCGTCCCGATAGCAAGACCACGACCGGCTGCGGGGATGGCTCGCTACTCAAACGATGACGACACCGCGCGTGCCGCGTTTCACCTCGCCGATCACCAGCGCCTCCTGCCCGGCGTCACGTAAGATCGCGATCGCTTGATTCGCGTCGTTCGCCGCCACGTGAACCGTCATGCCGATGCCGCAATTGAACACTCGATACATTTCCTGATCGGCGACGCGCCCTTGCGCCTGCAGCCACTCGAACACGGGCTCGCGGCGCCATGAGCTGCGCTCCAGGATGACTTCCAGCCCGTTAGGGATCACGCGCGGGATGTTGTCGACCAGGCCGCCGCCCGTGATGTGCGCAAGGCCGCGGACGGGCACGGCGCGGACCAGTGTCAGTAACGGCTTCACATAGATGTGCGTCGGGGTCATCAGGCGATCCACCAATGCGACCCCCTCGACCGGGGCTTCGATATCGGCGCCGGTCACTTGCAGTATCTTGCGGATCATCGAGAAACCGTTCGCGTGCGGTCCCGAGGACGGCAGCCCGAGCACGATGTCGCCGGCGGCCGTGCGGGTGCCGTCGATGATGGCATCCTTCTCCACGATGCCGACGCAGAAGCCGGCGAGATCGTAGTCCTCGCCGTGGTAAATGCCCGGCATTTCTGCCGTTTCGCCGCCGACCAGGGCGCAGCCGGCTTGCACGCACCCCTCGACGATGCCGGCGATGACGCGCGCACCGGTGTCCACCGCGAGTTTTCCGGTGGCAAAGTAGTCGAGAAAAAACAGCGGCTCGGCGCCCTGCACCACGACGTCGTTGACGCACATCGCAACCAAGTCGATGCCGACGGTATCGTGGCGGCCGGTATCGATCGCAAGACGCAGTTTCGTGCCGACGCCGTCGGTACCGGAAACCAGCACCGGCTGTCGATACCGGTCCAAGGGCACTTCGACCAATGCGCCGAAACCGCCGATTCCGCCGAGCACTTCGCGGCGCATGGAGCGTTTCACCCCAGGCTTTATCCGCTCGACCAACGCCTCGCCCGCGTCGATGTCGACACCGGCATCGCGATAGGTAACCGGCGCTCGCTCAGTCATTCGATTCCTTGCATGAAAGGGGGCGACGCGGCCGCGTGCCAACAGTCTAGAAGTATACACGCAGGCTAATCGGTCAAGCCACGAGGGCGCGGTGGCGCGGCTCAGATGCAAGCAGTCGACGTATGTGCCTCCACCGCGACGCACGTTCTGATTTTCTGCAACGTCCCCAACGGCAAACGAGCAGTGAATAGAGTACCGTGCTCGCGGGTAGATTTTACTGAGATGCTGCCCTCGTGGGCACGGACGATTTGCGAGCAAATGTGCAGCCCCAGCCCGAGGCCATTGCGACTCGCGGACACGGAGTGGCGCCAAAACGGCTCAAAAATCCTGTCGAGACTTTCAGGCGGAATGGGTTCGCCGGCATTCCACACCTCTACCACCAGGTCATGCTCATCGGCCTGTGCCGTGATCCTGACCGGACTGTGCGGCAGGCCATGAGTCAACGCGTTCACTAAAAGATTGGAGGCGACTTGCTGGAGCCTTCCTAGATCGCAACGCACCGAGCGGTTGACTTGAATGTTGGAGATGATTTTGCACTCCGGCTGCGCATCCTGGATTTCTTGCACAACGGTCGTCAGCCCCAGATTGATGCTCTCAACCTCCGTCAGCTCGATTCCGATCCCGCCGCCCAATCGCCCGCGCGCGAAGTCGAGCACGTCATCAATCAACGCGGACATCCGCCGAACGTTGGTTTTGATCCGGGACGCAAGGGTCAGTAAAGCGGGATCGGTGAGCTTGCGCACCAACATGTCGCCGCTGGCATAGACCGCCTGCAACGGCGTGCGTAAATCATGGCCCAAAATCGCGATGAATTGCTCCCGCAGTTCACTGGTGGCCCGTTCGTCGAGCAGCGCGGTGTGTTCCTGCTCTTGCAGCATTTGCCGATTCAGTTGCGAGGCAATGAGCGCCGCAAATCGGTTGAACGTCGATACGATGCGCGGCTCGGTCACCTTCGCGGGGCGCGTGTCGAGCGCACACAGGTTGCCAAAATAGCGGCCATTGGCCAAGATAATCGGCACCGAGACGTAGCTCTCGAGGTGATAGAGCATGGGCACATGATGGGTGTGACAGCGCGGATCGACACTGGCGTGCTCGACGACGATCGGCGCTCGCGACGCCCGGGACTCAAAACACAACGTCGGATCGACAGCGAGCCGACTACCCGGTGTCACGCCCAAGTGAAGATCATCCTGCACGGCGCACGCTGTCCAGGTGTCAGCGGTGACCCGAGCCACCACGGCAAATCTCATCCCGGTAATCTCGCACAACACCTGCAACAGAGTCGGCACGGCATCCATACGGCCGATGGCTGCAACGCCCTTGGCGATGTCCTCAGGGCTATCATCCATGTCGATTCCCCTCGCTCCGTGCCCGCTCCAAGCGGACGTCAAAAACCCGTCTAATCCCTCGTCAGGCGGCGTCGGTGGTTACACCGCGGGGCGGTTAGAAAGCACAGCTCCGCTTATTACGCAAGTTACGATAGTCGGTATTTTCTGTCTGTGCGGTACCCAACATACAGTGCTGCGGGCAGGCTCGATAAGCTGTGGTATTTTACCGCCGGGGATAACTGGCTTCCGTGATACTCCATGGCACTGAATTACCGCGCTGTTTACCACTTCTATTGGCGTCTTGCCGCGATTGTAGCTTTAAGCGCCGCCGCCGCGGGTGTCGCCGGCACCGCGTTCGGCATGACGCGCGTAGAAGTGTTTCAGGCCACCGTGCCGCTCGCGGATCGTTCCGAAGCGGCGCAAACTGAGGCCTTCCAGGCGGCGCTGAAAGTCGTGCTGATTCGCGCCACGGGACACCGCGCGGCGGATGAAGAGGCCGTTTTCGCACCGCTGCTCAGTAATGCGCGCCGCTATGTCCAGCAATATCGCCGCGCGCCCGACAATCAATTATGGGTGGCGTTCGACGGGGCTGCCATCGAGCGCTGGTTGACGCAGAACGGTCAGCCGCTGTGGAACCGCGACCGGCCATCGACCTTCGTCTGGTTGTCGGTGCAGAACGGCGGGCAGCCTGCGGCCGTGCTTAACGTCGACGACACCTCCGAGTTGAAACTGGCCATCGATGCCGCCGCCACGCTGCGCGGCGTGCCGTTGGTTTGGCCGAGCGCAGACACGGCGTCGGCCGGCACGAGTGCCGCCAACCCGGCCGATGTGGGACATCGCTTCGGCGCCGAGGGTGTGCTGATCGGGCGCGCGACCAGCACCGCAGCGAACGCCAACGTCCGTTGGACCCTGCTGTTCCAAGACAGTAGCAGCGAGTTCTCAGGTGCTTTGGAGGGCGTCACTCGCGCGGCGGACCTGTATGCCGGAATGTACGCCGCCAGCGGTAGCCTTGCGCCGGTGGAAATCGACGTCACCGGCGTCGCCGACGTGCGCGAATACGCCAATGTGCAGAGCTACCTCGAGTCACTGAACTTCGTGACTCATGTCAGCGTGGAATCCCTGAGTGGCGACAGCGTGCGCTTTCGCTTGACCACGCGCGGCGGCATCGAGCCGCTGCAGCATGCGATCGCCTTGAACGGTCGATTGCAATCGGTGCCTGCGGGCGACAATGGAATTCAGCGCTTTCAGCTGCGTCGCTAGCCCATGCGTCGGTGGCTGCGCCAACTTCCGAACTTCATCAGTGCATTGCGGATGCTTCTGGTCGTGCCGATCGCATTGGCGCTCCTGCATCGTCAGCTCATCACGACGCTTTGGTTGTTCGGCGTGGCCGCCGCGTCGGATGCCGTAGACGGTTTTCTCGCCAAGCATTTCGACTGGCAGACCGAACTCGGCGGGATGTTGGACCCGCTCGCCGACAAACTCATGCTGGCCACCGCATTCGTCGTGCTGACGTTGCTCGGCAGCGTGCCGGTATGGTTGACGGCGGCCGTGATTGCCCGCGACTGCATCATCGTGCTCGGGGCGATCAGCTACCGGGTCGTGCTTGGGCCCGTCAAGGCGCGGCCCTCCATCATCAGCAAGCTCAATGCGCTTTGCCAGATCATTTTCGTTCTCGTGGTCATCGGTGCGCAGCAGTTCTCATGGCCGGCCGTCTGGGCATTGGCGCTGGGCGCGCTGGTGTTCGTCACGGTGTCCGTGAGCGGCATCGACTATGTGTGGGTGTACGGGCGACAAGCCGCCGCACAGGTGAGGGCGCGCCACGCGATTCCGCGCGCCGGCGGATCGAAGCCGGCATGAAGCAACTCGCGCTCGGTGTGCGGTTGCGCGCCGCTGCGGTTTTCGACAGCTTTGCGCCGGGCGTGAACACGGAACTCCTCGCGGCGCTGCGCAGCCCGGGCGCCGCTCCGCTGTGGTTGTGGGGCAGCCATGGGTCGGGAAAGACCCACCTGTTGCAGGCAACTTGCGCCGCTGCGGGGGAGACGGCGGCGTATTTTCCCTTGGATCGGCCGGCATTGCCGCCCGAGGGCTTGGCCGGATTCGAGCGCTGCCGCGTGCTGTGTCTGGATGATGTCGACGCCGTAGCGGGAGACTTGGCGTGGGAGCACGCATTGTTCCGCCTATTCAACGAAGCCGCGGATCTGCGGACCCGGCTGATTTTCGCCGCCGGCGCCGCACCGCGCGCGCTCGAGTGGCGCCTCGATGACTGGCGCTCGCGTGCCGCGGCGTGTGTGGTCTATCAACTGCGCGATTTGGATGAGGCAGGGCGGGCCGAGGCGCTGCGGTTGCGCGCGGCGCAGCGCGGCTTGCAGTTGCCGCGCGAGACCTGCGACTACCTGCTGCGCCGGATGCCGCGCGATTTACCCTCGCTCCTCGACATCTTGGATCATCTCGACGAAGCGTCATTGATCGCGCAGCGCCGCTTGACCGTACCGTTCATTCGCGACGCGCTGGAGAAGCTCGCAAGAACAAAACCATAGTGCAGAACCAGCCGAACACCAACAACAGGCTGATGGAAGCCACCCAGCGCGCAGCCGGATTCACCAACAGTTCGGTCAGCGCAAAGGTGATGTAGGGAATCGTGAACAAGGTGGCCCACGCATACGTGTAGCGGCGTCCCTTCACCAGACCGTGCAGCGGCGCGAGCAAGGGGACCACGGCGAGAACGCAGATGGGCCACGCGTAGCCGACGGCGATCCACGCCAGCAAGGACAGCGCCACCGCGATCCAAAGCCAAAGGGTCAGCAAGCGCGCGTTGCGCTCCACACTCATGGGCATGTTCCCAGACGGCTTGCCAACGTCGCGACGCGCGCGCCCAGCGCCCGCGCCAGGTCTCGTTCAGTCTCCGACAATTCGCCGTGACCGCTCACGCCGGCGGCGTGGCTCGCGCCGTACGGCGTACCGCCGCTGCGAGTCTCCGTCAGACCGCGCTCGGTGAACGGTAGGCCCACCAAGACCATGCCGTGATGAAGCAACGGGATCATCATGGACAGCAACGTGGATTCCTGTCCGCCGTGCAGGGTTTGCGTGGAGGTGAAGACGGCGGCGGGTTTGTCGACCAGAGCTCCGGAAATCCACAGTGCGCTGGTTCCATCCAGAAAGAATTTGAGGGGAGCTGACATATTCCCGAAGCGGGTGGGACTGCCCAGGATCAAGCCGCTGCATTCCACCAGATCCTCGTGGGTGGCGTAGGGCGGACCCCCCTCGGGCACTGGCGGGTCGAGCCGCTCGAGTGTTGTGGCTACCGCAGGAACCGTGCGCAGTCGTGCGCGCATGCCGGCAACTCCTTCGACGCCGCGACAAATTTGTCGCGCCAGAGCGGCGGTGCTGCCTTGGCGTGAATAATACAAGACCAGAATCTCACTCATCGGTATGCCTTAAGGGGAAAACATTTCATTTCCAGTGCGTGCAGCGTCGGCGCAACGAATTATTCGCGCCGCTTCGCACATTGTATGGCAGCAGGTGGTTTGACGGCTCTGACCGCTGTTGTTAGTGTCCGTTACCCTTATGTTGCGTTTCATTGCGGTATTTGTCGGTATCGCCTGCCTCGTCGGCTGTGCCGGCGCCCCCGTCCAAGAAATGAGCGATGCGCGTCAAGCCATCGTGGCCGCCCGCGTCGCGGGGGCGACGGAAGCCAATTCGCCGGACCTGTATGCGGCGGAGGCGGCGATCACGCGCGCTGAAAAGCATCTCCAAGCCCAAGAGTACACGCGCGCCCGCCTGGCAGCGATGCAAGCCAAACGCCACGCCGGAGCGGCCTTGGTCGGCAGACCGCACGGCGATGGTGCGGGCGGCGCTCCACCAGCCGCCGTCACGCCCGCGTCTGGCACGCCGGGCACTCCCACGCCAAGCGCGGCGCAGCCCACGCCGCCGCCGCCGCCGCCGCCGCACTAGCGGCGCGGCAGCGCTAGACCGCAGGTCAACCCGTTTGCAACGAGTAACTCGGCGCTTTCTCGTCACTGGCAAGGTGCAAGGCGTGTACTTTCGCCATAGCACGCGGCTCGAGGCCGAGCGGCTGGCCCTTCGAGGCATTGCGCGCAATCTGCCGGACGGCTCCGTCGAAGTCATTGCGCATGGCAGCCTGACGGCCGTGGAGAGTCTGCGCCAGTGGCTGCACCGCGGGCCCAAGCTGGCGCGCGTGGCGGCCGTCAAGGAACTCGAACTGCCACCGCGCGACGCGGATGCAGCGGCCGAAGACACCTCGTCGGCGTTCTCGATCGAGTAGCCGAGCCTAGGTTGGCTTACCCCGCCGTTGCACCTGCCGGCTAAAAGCGCCACGCCCGCCAGCGCTGCATGACCAGCGCCGGGTAGCCGTTGCGTCCGACGCTGCCGTTGTAGCGGGCGAGCGCGCGCGTCCAATCATGGTGTTCGGCGCGTAAGTAGTAGCGCAGGATCTCGCAGCCCATGCGGATGTTGGGTGCCGCGCGGACCAGCTGGTTCTGTACTCCCAGTTGACGAGGCCAGAACGGCATCACCTGCATCAACCCGACGGCACCGGCCGGGGACACGGCCCAGGAATCGAACCGACTCTCGACTTCGATCAAGGCGAGCACGAGATCGGGAGGCAGTTGCAGGGTCGGATCGCGCTTCGCTTCGCAGTAAACGTGATCCAGGATCTCGATGCGCGCATCGTGGGTAGGTACGAAGCGGGTCAGGCGAGGTTCCATCGCCGTGTACCAGACTGCCGCCTCATATTGGTCGGCGAAGCAGTCGGTTTTTTCGAGGATACCCAGCAATAGACTTTTCAGCTCAGGATCGCGTTGTCGATCGGCATGCGCGGTCCCGGCGAGGGCGCAGCACATGGCCAGCGCGCCAATCCCTGCTGCAACTGTTCCGCGGAATCGCCACGGCACGCGGGAGCCTGTCTGAGTATTCCGCGTGAGCCGCGTTGGCTGGGTGAGGGTGCGGATGCAAGGCGCGCGGCGCAGGACGTAGTGGGCGCTACGTCCAAGCCGCGCAACGCCGCAGACGCCCCTCACCCAGCGAACCCTTCGTACCCTTGCAGATTTCGCTTCATCCGTCGTTGTCGCCTCCTCATTGGGTCTTGACCCAACCACGTCGGCTCCGCCTCGGTTGAAGCGAAATCTGCCTTAGGTAAGGCCACGCGGAATACTCAGACAGGCTCCTATCCTCAGCCGTTTAACTTTTGGCGTATGAACCCTACCGGATCCGTCGTGGGGATGTCTGTCGATTCCGTCTCGCGCCGATGACGATATTCCAAATTTCCGGCGTTGAGCCCACGCTCACCGATAACGATGCGATGCGGGATGCCGATGAGCTCGGCATCGGCGAATTTGACACCCGGGCGCGCGTCCCGATCGTCGAGCAATACATCGATACCGGCTGCATTGAATTGCTCATATAAAGTGTCGGCAGCGTCGGTCACGCGCGCCGACTTTTGATAGTTGATCGGTACCAGCACGACGTGGAAGGGTGCGAGCGCATCGGGCCAAATGATGCCGTTGGCGTCGTTATTCTGCTCGATGGCCGCGGCAACGACACGCGTGACCCCGATTCCGTAGCACCCCATGAATAGGGTCACCGCCTGGCTTTTTTCATCGAGCACGGTCGCCTTCATGGCTTCGCTGTAGACCTGCCCGAGTTGGAAGATATGACCTACCTCGATGCCGCGCGCAATATCGAGCGTGCCGTGGCCGCTCGGACTGGGATCGCCTTTTTGCACGTTGCGAATGTCCTGCGACGCCGGGTCGGGCAGATCACGGAGCCAATTCACGCCGGTGAAGTGCACGTCCTTTTCGTTGGCGCCGCACACGAAATCCGCCAAATGTGCCGCAGCATGATCCACATACATCTTGCCCGCGAAGCCGATGGGACCGATGGAACCGGGATCGCAGCCGGTAGCTTCTCGTACCCGTTCGGCACTCGCCATGCGCAGCGGATTGGCGACGCCGGGCAGCTTCTGCGCCTTGACCGCGTTCAACTCGTGATCGCCCCGCAATACGAAAGCGACGACGTCGCCCGCACTCCCGTCGACCAGCAGCATCTTGACGCATTGCATCGCGCTCACGCTGAGGAACTCGCAGAGCTGTGCGATGGTGCGGGCGTGCGGGGTCGCGACGTTGGTGAGTGCTTGGGTGGGCGCTGGGCGCGTCGCTCGCCTGGGCAGCGTCGCTGCCGTTTCCACGTTCGCGGCGTAGTCGTCGCCATCGGAGAACGCAATGGCGTCTTCGCCCGAGTCCGCGAGGACGTGGAATTCTTGCGAGGTGTTGCCGCCGATATTGCCGCCGTCCGCCTGCACCGCCCTGAACTTCAGGCCCAAGCGGGTGAAAATACGCGTATAGGCATCGAACATGGCCCGATAGCCCTGGGCGAGGCTTGCTTCGTCCACGTGGAACGAATAGGCGTCCTTCATCAAGAACTCGCGCGCGCGCATGACGCCGAAGCGCGGACGAATCTCGTCGCGGAACTTGAACTGGATCTGGTAGAAATTGACCGGCAGTTGCTTATAGCTGCGCAATTCCCGGCGCGCGATGTCGGTTATGACTTCCTCGTGCGTGGGTCCATAGGCGAATTCGCGCTCGTGCCGATCCTTGAAACGGAGTAATTCCGGGCCGTACTTGCTCCATCGGCCCGACTCCTGCCACAGTTCCGCCGGTTGGATGGTCGGCATGCACAGTTCCAGGGCCCCCGCCCGGTTCATCTCCTCGCGGACGATGCGCTCGACCTTGTGCAGCGTGCGCAGACCCATCGGCAGCCACGTGTACAAACCGGCCGCCAAGCGTCGAATCATGCCGGCCCGCAGCATCAGTTGGTGGCTGATGACCTCGGCGTCGGCGGGAACTTCTTTGAGTGTCGAAATCGGATATTGGGATAAACGCATAGCCCGATATCTTACATCAGGCCCCCTGGTATTATGGGCAGACATGAGCGACGACGAAGACCATCAGACTCGACGGCGAGGCGTGTACTGGCTGCCCAATCTGCTGACCACGGCGGCGCTTTTCTCGGGATTTTATGCGGTCGTGGCGGCCATCGACTTGAAGTTCGAATATGCCGGGATCGCGGTGTTCGTCGCGATGTTTTTTGACGGTATCGATGGCCGCGTCGCCCGCTGGACGCACACGGAAAGCGCATTCGGCAAAGAATACGATAGCTTGTCGGACATGGTGTCTTTCGGCGTGGCGCCGGCCATCGTCACTTACCAATGGGGCGTCGCGCGAATCGCAGAATACGGACCTCTGTGGCGCAGGTTGGGATGGCTGGTGTGCTTTTTCTACGCAGCGGCCGCGGCCCTGCGCCTGGCCCGGTTCAACTCCCGCTCGGCGGTCCAGGACAAGCATTACTTCGAAGG
>Ga0066790_10000627_pt1 | contig 13735 bp, 14 predicted proteins | sample OrgsoiDNA2013050_FD_70963 | JGI IMG/M metagenome (GOLD analysis project Ga0066790, IMG submission 70963) | Permafrost soil microbial communities from the Arctic, to analyse light accelerated degradation of dissolved organic matter (DOM) -... | ecosystem: Environmental > Terrestrial > Soil >...
CGCGAGTAGCGCTGCAGGGGCCGATTCTGCGCGGCGTCGATTCGAGTGGGATGCAGATTGAAGGGCATGGCAAGTCTCCTCCCAAAGGGCATCGATCCCCCGATCGAAACGGCGATTGACCAATGCCCTCGCGCTGCGTTCAATACACTCCTTCCGCCGCCTTTTACGAAGGCAGCGTCGGCGCGGACTTCGGCAGCGTGGCGCGAATCACTTCCAGCAGTTCGGCGTTGTCGGCCGGCTTCTGGAAGAAAGCGGCTGCACCCGACTTCAGCACTCGCTGCTCGCTACTCTGGGGATCGCGCGCCGTCAGTACGATCACCGGGATGTCGCACAGGCGGTCGTCGCTCTGCAGCCGTTCGAGCACGACGAAGCCGTCGCCGGCGGGAAGGCCAAGGTCGAGGATGATGAGATCCGGGCCCTCTTTGTGGGCCTGGGTGATGGCGGAGTAGCCATCCACGGCGTGTACGGTGTCATAGTGGTTGGCGCGCAGGCGAAGTTTCAGGGCTTGCCGCAGGTCAGGATCGTCGTCCACGATCAGGATTTTTGAAGTTGCCATCACAGTTCTCCTTTGCTTGGGTGCTGGTTCGGACTTCGTTTCGTTGACCAGTTCGTTCACCATTTCAATCATCATTCTGCTCATCGGCACACTCCTCACTTTCCTTGCGTGGCATCTGGTTGGGCTTGGCGCGCTAACTGCACCATTTCGGTTACGCGTTCGGCGACCGCCTACACCTGCTTCTCCGGGGGGTCGGTGCAGGCGGCTCCGGACAGCTTGACCGGCTCGGCGGCGAGGCTCAGGTCGCACGCCGCCTTCAGGTCCGCAACCTTGTCGATCTGTTCGCGGATGCGCGTCATCATGATTGAAACGCGCTCCATATCTGTGGAAGCCACCACGAAATAGGTCTGCTCGGGCCCATGCGCGGTCATGGGGGGCAAAACAAGATCTTTGTCGAGATAGACGCAACGCTGCAGAATTTCCAGGCAGCGTTGAGCGATTTCTTTCCAGTTGCCGCGCGCGGGCTTGGTGCGCGGCTTTACGTCGACCTTAAGCAGTACGATGGCATCACGCAACTTTTGCTGATGGATGATGACCGGGGTCAGCAACTTGGCCAGTGAATACAGCGGCAGAGTGAACGAGAATGTGCTGCCGTTTCCCTGCTCGCTGGCGACCCACATGCGTCCGCCGTGAAGCGTCACCAATTCCTTTGCGATGTACAGTCCCAGTCCCAGCCCTTTACGACTGTTGTCGATGGAGTTCGGGTCCTGATACATGCGTTCGAAGATCAGCGCCTTCGCCTTCGGATCAATGCCGCAGCCCGTGTCGGAGACAGAGAGATAGACGAAATCCGGATCGGTCGGCGCCAGGCAGGCCTGCACCGTGACCGACCCGCCAGATGGCGTGAATTTGATGGCATTGTCAGTGAGGTTGATCAACACTTCCAGAATGCGGTCGGGATCGCCATAGACAAACGGGATGCGGCTATCGACGCCCATCTCTAGCCCAACCTTCTTTTCGTCGGCAATAGAACGCATCATGGTGACGGCCAACTTGACCAGGTCGGGGATGGCGACGCAGTGCGGCTCCAGCCGCACCTTCCCGGATTCGGCGCGGCTGGCTTCGAGCAGATCGCGGACCATGGCGCCGAGCTGGTTCACGCTGCGCAGGATCGTGTCCAAGTGGTCGCGCTGATCGGCAGTGACCGGGCCCGCCAGTCCATCGAGCAGGATGGTGACGAATTGATAGATGCAGGTCAGCGGCGTGCGTAGTTCGTGAGAGACATGCGACAGGAACTGATTCTTGAACTCAAGCTGCTGCTTGCGGCTCATATCGAGGGAGCGCAGCAGCGCCTGCCGCTCGACCGCATAGCGCATGGCGCGATCGAGCGCACTGCTGGTGATCGATCCCTTCACCAGATAATCCTGTACGCCTTGATTCAATGCTTTCATCGCCAGTACTTCGTCGTCCTGCCCGGAGAGGATCACGATGGGAACGTCGGGGGAATTTTCCAGCACCTTGCGGAACGTCTCCGCTCCCTGGCAGTCGGGAAGGTTCAAATCCAGCAGCACCACCGAGGGAGGAGCCTTGGTCAGGGAAGCCAGCCCATCGGACAGGCGGTCCACGCAACTCACTGCGACGTGATTCTTGCCTTCGACGAGGCGCAGGCGCACCAGGTCGGCATCCCCGGCATTGTCCTCGATCAGCAGGACGTGAGTGGATTGATCCTTCATCGATTCTCCTTGTTGGGAAGACTGGCGAAACCGAGCCAGAAATCGGCCAGTGATTGAACTGCCGCCAGAAAATCCGGCAGGGTGCCCGGTTTGCTGAGATAGCAGTTCGCTCCGAGCTTGTAGCTGCCGACAATGTCAGATGCAGCCTGGGAGGTGCTGAAGATCACGACTGGAATGCTGGACAGGGCCGCATCGCCTTTTACATCGGAGAGCACTTCCCTGCCCGTCTTTCGCGGCAGGTTCAAATCGAGGACCACCAGATCCGGGCAAGGAGCCTCACTGTATTTGCCTTCGCGCCGCAAGAATAAGATCGCCTCCGTGCCGTCGTTCACCGAACTGATGTGCAACCGGCGTTTGCTCCTGGCCAGGGCTTCACTGGTCAGATCGATATCGGCGGGATTGTCGTCGACCAGCAACACTTCGGGCACAAACGTCAACGATGTCATCGGGTCTCCCGCGAGATGGCTTGAATCGGAAGCGTGAAATGAAACGTACAGCCGTGCCCAGGCGAGGATTCAACCCAGATGCGTCCCCCATGGTGCTCGACGATTTTCTTGCAGATGGAGAGGCCAATGCCGCTGCCGGGATATTCGGTCCGCGTATGCAGGCGTTTGAAGATGACAAAGATCGTCTCTGCGTGTTCGGGAGCGATGCCGATTCCATTGTCGGCGACAGAGAAAATCCATTCCCTGCTCTTTTTTTCGCAGGAGATCTGAATGACGGGCGGTTCTTTGCCGTGAAACTTCATCGCGTTGGCGATCAGGTTTTGCAGTACCTGCAACAATTGCGAGCCGTCCGCGGTAACGGTGGGAAGGGCCTGGTAGAGCACTTGCGCCCCGCTATCCTTGATGGCCGCCTCGAGATTCTGCAGCACGGTCTGCATCACACTGTTGCAATCGATCGCCGCCAGTTCCGTGCCCTGCCTTCCAACGCGTGAGAACGCCAGCAGATCGCGGACCAGCACCTGCATGCGCAGCGCGCCGTCCACGGCATAATGGATGTACTTGTCCGCATCGGCGTCCAGTTTGCCTTTGTAGCGTTCCGCCAGGAGTTGCGTGTAGGTGGAGACCATACGTAACGGTTCCTGCAAATCGTGCGAAGCGACATAGGCAAATTGCTCCAGATCGCGGTTGGAGCGGGCCAGTTCGTCTTGCCCCCGCTTGTTTTCGTCGCGCAACTTCTTTTCGCGTATCGCCCGGCGCACGCAATCGGGCAGGCGCGCGAGATGATCTTTCAACACATAATCCGCAGCGCCCCGCTTGATGCACTCGACCGCCATGAGTTCCCCGATCGCGCCCGAGACCATCATGACGGGAATATCCAGGCTCTCCCGGCGCAAGATTTCGACGGACTCCAGCCCGTTCCAGTTGGGCAGCTTGTAGTCCGCCAGAATCACGTCACAGGAATTCCTTCGCACCAGATCGGTGAATTCCTCCGGAGTCTGCGCAACGTCTCCCGTGGCCCCGAATCCGGCCTGCCGCAGCGCCCGCAATGCCAACTCCACATCTGCAGGTTCGTCCTCCACCAGCAAGACTCTTAGATGGGTAGTGACTGCACTATTACCTGGATGGCTCGACGGGATCGCAGATACGATGGGCTGCGCAACTTCTTCGTAGGTGGACAGATTCGGCGTGTGGCCTCCCTGCTTAGTTGAAAGCAACACTTTTCCCACGCGGCCACATTAGAAGCGGCCAAGCGAGGGGATGGCATTGCGATTTATGAAATCACCTACATTCCCATCGGCGTGCGTACCCGAACCTTGAGAAGGAATCCCTTGACGCCGTTTCCCCAAAGACGAACCGATTACGACATGCTGCTCCCTCCCCATTGTCCTTTCGGCCCTGTCCTTCTGGGCCTGCCGCGCCGAGTTTTCCACTGAAGGTGGCCGATCGGCCGCCGATAACTCAACCCATCTGCCCAACTGTCCAATTTTCCTGTTGTACCCTGAATTCCTTTCCGGCCCTCGGGCTCGCACGCCCCGGCCGCGGCTTCGATGAGGAGTGTATGGAGACTGCAGCACAGCAAAGCAAAATCCTGGGACACGAAGCGGAGGCTCTTCGGTCCATTCTCGAAATGCTGCCCAGCGGAGTTCTGTTCGCGGATCATGAAGGCAAACTAATGTTCCATAACCGAGCCGCCCGAGAACTTCTTGGCCCAGAAGATGCACTACGCGGCGCACCCTCGCAATGGACGAATGTCTTTGGCTGGTACCATCCCGACAAGATCACGCTCCTATCGCCCGAAGAATTGCCACTGCGCCGTGCGCTGCGAGGAGAGGAGATCGACGACGAGATCCTCTTCATCCGCAATGCAAGCCGCCCGGAAGGTGTATCGATCAACGTAACCGTAAAGCCGATGCGAGACATCAACGACCACATCAACGCCGCCGTGATGGTGTGCCGCGAGGTGACCGACGAAAGAATCTCGGACCAATCCCGAGCGTTGCTATCGCAGGTAGTCGAGCAGATTGCCGACGGAGTTCTGCTTACCGACAAGCAAGGAAGGATCGAATACGTAAATCCGGCGTTCGAAGTGATGACGGGATTCAAGCACGAAGAGGTTCGCGGCCAATCGCCGCAACTTCTTCGGTCCGGGATGCCGGATCCCAGCTTCGACGAACGCCTCTGGAACAAATTGAAGTCGGGGCGCCCCCTGCAAGCCACCACCACACATCGCAAGAAGACCGGGGAAACCTATCACGTAGAGGAAACCATCTCGCCGATCACCGACAAAGCCGGCAACATCACGCACTTTGTCACCGTCATGCAGGACGTCACAGCAGCACTGACGCGGCAGGAAGGAGAAGTCCAACTCCGCCTGGCGCGGCAAATCCAGCAGAAGTTCTATGGCGTCGCACCCGTTGTTCCTGGATTTGATCTTGCGGGTGCGGCATATCCAGCATGTGAAACCAGCGGCGACTACTTCGACTTTATTCCTCTGCCGCAGAACCGCATGGGTATTGCCGTCGGCGACGTGGAGGGTCATGGCTTCGGTTCGGCTCTAGTGATGGCGCTGACTCGCGCCTATGTGCACTCATTCGCCGCCATGGGACTGGAAGTCGACGAGATTCTGACTCAGGTGAATCAGATGTTGGTGAAGGATCTGGGCAGCGGTTGCTTCGTAACCCTTATGATGGCGTCGCTCGACCTCGGGACGAGAACCCTGGTTTATGCCGGAGCGGGGCACGTGCCGGGTTACGTCCTTGGCCCTGATGGACCTGTGGAACACACTCTGGAGAGTAGCGGCCCTCCCCTCGGCCTGTTTCCGCAGGTCAGCTATTCGCGCAGTCCGTCGATCACCCTGCAACCGGGGCAGATTCTCGTGCTTCTCACCGATGGGGTCACAGAATCGGAGGCGCCCGGTGGCGGCGAGTGGGGCGCGCTTGGCGCTCTCGGATATATCCGCGCCTGCGGCGACCATAGCGCCCACCAACTGGTCGACGGACTCTATCGCGAGGCACGGCGGTTTGCTGGAAGCGAACTGCAGCGCGACGACATCACGTCGGTGGTCGTGAGAGTAAAGCCGTCTGCGGGCGCTGACGCACAAAGTGTGTGCGGCGACTAGAAACTAGTAAAGCCCGCGACCCCTTAGGGGCTTATGACGCCTTTTTCCATGCGGCCGGAGCGGCCGCGGCTGGTGCAAGGCGGAATTTCTTCACCGCGAAAATACCGAGCACGACAAACACCGCCATCACCAGAAGCTGGACGACCAGAAACGGCGGCTCCTTCTGCGTAGGGGCCAGCGCATGCACCGGGGGAATCTTCAGGAACGACTGCACCACCGCCACGAACACATTCAGATAGAGCCCGATCATGGCCGTCACCACGTAGATCGAGCGCCAGGAACCCTCCATCCGGCGGCCGTATCGTGCCACCAGTGCGATCGCCAGCGCGGTCAGCGAAATCGCTCCCACAATGTGCGACGGCAGGATGTGTTCCACGGGAAACAAGTATCCCGTCAGGTCGGTCAGGATCGTCGTGGCAAGAAAAAACGCGGTTAGCCCGTCCATCCGATTTCGGGTCAGCATCCCGAAAACCACAATGAGCCCAGAGCCGATCCCCGCCAGACTGATGATCACGTGAAGGAGAGTAAAGGTCGAAGTTGACATGCCTAAGATCATTGTGTCCATCCTTTAGAGCCTGGATTTCAACTGATGGGTGAAGGTATCACAAGTCAGAATCCTCCGCGAATCCCCCAAATGGGGGTGTTCTCTGCCGACGGAAATGCCGGCGCGGTTCGGAGAAGGCGCTTCCGTGCGGCAGCTTCTTCAGAGCCTTCTCGTCGAACGCTTCCCCATAACCGAAATTCCAAGTCCCTGACAACACGGCGGGCGGCCATGTGATCGTCGCGATGCGAGTGCGCCGGAATCGATGTATGCGCGGGCACATACAGCAGAATGGTGTAGAAGCCCTCCTTTGACGGATCGCCATGCGGAACGGTCGTGTGCACGCCCGCTAACTTCGAACTGCCAATCTGATTACCGCTGATTGACTTGCCTTGGCCCTCACTTCCTCCGCGGTCATGCGCATTTGGGGCAGGTTCGACCGAGAAGATGCCGCCGCCACTCCTAAAAATAGAGCAACGAGCAACGATACGGCTCATCATCGACTTGTCCTCTCCAGTGCTTGAACAAACACCGCCTCACAGAAAATTCAACAACGCCTCGATCGTCTCTTTTTGCCTCTCCTCCATGATCCAATGCCCGCTGCCCTTGATTTCCACGGTGGTCACGTTGGTTGCCACCAGCTTCATCTGAGTCAGCGTACTGGCGCTCGCTTTTTCTCCGGCAATGGCCAGGACTGGCATGTTCAGTTTCGTCTTGGCCATTTCCGCGAAATCGTTCGCCGTCTGCGGCCATGCTGCAAAATACGCCCAACCCGCCCGCATCCGGCCTGGACGAGAGTAGGCCGCAACATAGGCCTGCCGATCCGCCTCCGGAAGCGACCGCGCCTTATCCGCCGCCAGTTCATTCCAGAAATACGCAAAATACGTCTTCTCCCGTCCCTGGACTAATTCTTCGGGGTAGACGCCGTGAAAACGGAAGTGCCACAGGTTCGGATTGTTGTAATACGGTTCCCACCCGTCGACTCCAGGAAGAAACGCATCCATCACGACCAGCTTTTCAGTTTCATTCGGGAACATGGCGGCGTAGGCGTAGGCGACCATCAACCCAATGTCGTGCCCAACCACCTCCGCCTTCTGCACGCCGAGCGATTTAGCCAGCGCATGAATCCGCACCGCGGAGGTCTTCATGTCGAGTCCATCTTTTGGGATCTCCGAGTCACCGATGCCCGGCAAATCCGGCGCGATCACACTGAATTTCCCGGCCAGCAGTGGGATAATCGGCATCCACATGCGCGAGGTCTGCGTATAGCCATGTAAAAGGATGACGGTGGGGCCATGACCCGCCGCCAGGTAGTGGATCTTCAGTCCCTCGACCACGGTATCGCGCGACGTGACCGAGGCATTCGCCGCGGCCGGTAGGGCCACAGCCGACTTCACGCTTAGACACAGAAAGGCCGCGAGCAGCCAAACACTTGGGCGGGAAAGGCACACCTGTCTCATGATGTTCTCCTGATTCAAGATTCTTGAGATTGCGAGTTTACGGATTGTACGACATCGATTCGAGCGTGCTCCGCGTTGCCGCAGCAACACCCCTAGGGTGACCGGGGGTATCGTTGTACACGGACTCTCCCCTCAGAAAATTGGATCAGGCGAAGGGTAGTGCGATGCGGCTCATGCGTTACGAGGGGAGGGGATGCACCAGACTACGGGCTTTGCTTAGCAAGACGGAAACGTGTTCCGATTTTGAGATCCAAGCCCATATTCCAGCGGAGTCAGCTTCTCTTTTAGACAAGAGATCCTGGTGTGCGCTGTAGATGATGACGGGCACTTTCGACATTACCTTCTTCAGAATACCTGCGGCCTCCAGTCCGTTCATCACGGGCATGGAAAGGTCCAGGAGGATCAGATCGGGATGCAATTGTTGCGCCTTCTCGACCGCTTCCCTCCCGTTTTCCGCCTCACCGCACACGTCAAAATCACCTTCGCCTTGAAAGAGGTCGCGAAGTCCTTGACGGATTGCCCGGTTGTCGTCGGCGATAAGAACTGAATGCGACACGAAACCTCCGCGGACGCGCTGAAAACGCGACCGACAAATACGAGACGAATGGCGAAAGGCTATTCTCACCGTACTCTCTGAGTGCAAAGAGTAAAATACACCATACGCTGTACACTACCGTACACTTCTAAGAACTCGTTAAACGACCTCGTAAATGCCGCCATTCCCTGCGGATCCCGCGCCGCCAAAGGCTATGCAGTCTTCTTGGCCGGAACCTTGGCTCCCTTTTTGCGCGCCTCGGAAAGGCCGATGGCGATCGCCTGTTTACGACTCTTTACCGTTCCACCTTTGCCGCCCGGCCCAGACTTCAAAGTCCCGCGTTTTTCCCTCCGCATAGCGCTCGCGACCGTCTTACCGGCTGCGTTGCCATACTTGCGTCCGCTCGATTTTTTAGTTCCTGCCATCCGAATTGCTTCCCTTAGGTCTTAGTAGAGAAACGTAGCGCTGGGGTTGGCACCAATATCGATGTGGATCAGATCGTGGGCTCGGACAGGATACGCCCGTCGATTTCCACCGGAGTGAAAACGCCGGGGATTGCCATGGATGCGCGCACCGCCTGCGCCAGCGAGCCTTTGTGCAAGACAACGCTTTCGCCGCTCACCATGTCGGTGGCGAAGCAGCGGAATGGAATCGGCAAATCATCAAAGATTGAGACGCCGGAGACGGGAAGGGCGACGCGGTCGAGCAGAAGCCCGACGCAATGACCGGGGTTGAAGCAGGTGGGGCCGCTGAGTCCGTGCTTCAGGCCGAGATGGGCGTTGATCAGAAAGTCGCGGCGATCCTGCTTGCGGCGGTAAGAGAGATCGGAATAGGTGGGCTCGCGAAGGAAAGGCGCTTCCCAGTCGATTTTTTCCGCGAACGCCCTGATCTCGGTAGGCGACATTCCCGTCGCGTACATCGCCGCGATGTTGCTGCCCATGGTGGTTCCGGCGATGCGGTCGACTGGGATGTGGTTCTCTTCCATCCACTGGATCACCCCGATCTCGGAGAGTCCCAGGGCCGCGCCGCCGCTGAGCGCCAGGCCGATCCGCGGAGGATTGCGGTGGGGCCGCTCGCGGGGTCGCAGAGGCGGCGAGTTGCGGCGGTATCCGCATATTGTGCGGCAGCCGTGAAGGGGAAGATCGAGGCCAACAGCAAAATCCACGCCAACTGTATGCGCGGTGCGGGGCAACGTGCAGTTTCCATCGGGTACTCCTGCGATGCGAGAAGCTTTCGAGCAAATGCTCGATTCCAGCGCTCAAATTTCCTGGAAGATTAGAAGAAAAGGTTAGCAGGTTCTTGCAACATTTGGCCTCGGGCAGCATGGGTGTGGCCGAGATTGCCCTTCTGGCGGCCTTTTCCACGGATACCCCCTTGACGCGGGAACGTCACAGAGGCATAATTCGTTGCCGCTCATTCGATACAAGCTCTGGCATGCTGTCCCCCCCGATAAGAGGCCAGTAGCTGAAGACTAGATCGCTGAACAAGTAGCTCGGTAAACCCTGCACGGAACAAAATCACCGGAGGTGTAGTGTGAGTCACAAGCTGTTGACTTTGCTCTTACTTTCCGCGTGCTTCCTGGGCATGAATGCAACGCTCTGGGGGCAAAACGCGATCCCGAATCGCGCTATCCGGGGTTACCTGGATCCGCGAACCGGGATATTTCACTCCATCCCCCATCCGGACACATTGGATGAGGACGCACCGCCACCCGTTAAGACAACCTTCACAGGCTCCATTGTGATGAATTTCACCATCACGGTGAGCACCGTATTCGCGAGCACGGCTCCGATCGCATGCATCGGGGAAGCAGGGCTCCAGGACGGGGGCTCGACCACTAGCATCTTCGAAATAGCAGGCTCGACGGTAACACGGGGAAGCGGCACAACCGTAAGCTGCTCAGTGAAGATCCCGTATTCCTGGGCATTGGCATCGGCGGGCACGGATAAGATCCGGCTGGCCTACTCCGTTCTCGCACCAGTGGCTTTCACCCAGACGACGGCATTTCCCAACCGCCAGGGCTCCGAGTCGATTGGCACCATTGCCGTCCCGATCAGCGGAACCGTAACCACAAAGGCCATAAAGGCAAGGATTTGAGCAACCATGCACTGTCGGGCGGAGAATCGGCTCGTCAAGCAGATGGCAGTGAACGAAATTCAAAATCTTATTGGAGGTGTTTTGTGAATCACAAACTTTCGACTTTCCTTTTGGTATTCGCGTGCTTCCTGGGGATGAACGCGTCACTGTGGGGCCAGAACGCGGCCGCCACGCACGGCATTCGAGGCTATCTCGATCCGCAGACCGGAGCCTTCCACACCATTCCGCATCCCGAACTGGAAGAGGGCGCGGTACCGCCAGTTTTAACCACATTTGCCGGGAAGTTCGTGGTGACCTTCACCATCACGGTAAGCTCGACCGTGGCATCCACCAGCAAGATCGGATGCCAGGTGGACGCGAGTCTGGACGACGTCACAGTGGGAAATTTCATCTCCGAGTCGGCAGCCAGCGACGTAACCCGCGGATCGGCGGGCACAGTAACCTGCAAAGCGACCATTCCCTATTCCTGGGCTTTGGCCTCGGCGGCTCAGGACAGCATTTCCATGACCTACACAATTACGTCCCCGGTCGCAGTCGCCACGGCGGCGGCTGAGTTCCCTCTGCGAATCAGCTCGCAGTCACTCCCCACAATCAAGGTTCCGGCCTCGGGCACGACGACGAACATCGCCGTGGCCGCAACGATTTAAACCCGCCACTCTTAATCCGTAACTCCAGGTGGCGGGTCCGAAAGGATCCGCCACTATTTTGCGTTGGGGGCGCTGCGCGATTGATCGACGATGCTGCGCACCGCGTCGATCACAACTTCCGGCCGGTCGATCTGAATGTAGTGTGCGCTTCCCTTGGCGATCGCCTGCGTCCCGCAGGTCGAGAGATGCGCCAGCTCCTCCTGCATCTTTTCCCACGCGTCGTTCGTCGGCTTGGCGAGATCGCCGGGCAAATCCGCGGAAGGTTTTTCCGGATCGTGGGAGAGCACCGCCAGCTGTAGGTCGCCGAGCATGCCTGCATCGGCGGTTTCTTTCGCGCTCTCAGGAAAGGCTTTCAGCTCGGCAACATTTTCGCGCTGGCTGTGAAAGTTGCACTCCGCGGCGCGCGCGACTGGATCGGTTTCGCACAGATCGAGCAGCCGCGGGATCCCGAGCGGCATGGTGTACTCCAGGAATTCCGATTCGCGCAGCCAACTCCCTTCCATGTTTTTCAGTTCAGGCGGAAGGCGATTTTCCTGCTCCGGATGGGATGAGTCGACCAGCACCATTCCGGAAACCTCGTGATAGAGACTGGCGAAGAGACGGACATTGAATCCGCCCATCGAGTGGCCTACCAAAACGTAAGGCGGCGCGATGTTCGCAGCCCCGAGCAGAGCATGCAACTCCTCAGCCATGACTTTGCTGGTGCGCGGCTGCGAACTGGAATCGCTGAAGCCGAGACCGGCGCGGTCGTAGGAGCAGACGCGCGCGAATTTCGCGATTTGCGGCTGCACCTTGCGCCAGGAAATGTAGGTGTCGCCCAGACCGGATTCCAGGACGACGGTGGGACTTCCCTGCCCGGTGCAATGGATGTGCATCTTGAATCCACCCACATCAATGCGCTGCCCGGGCATGGGATTGAATCTGCGATCGCGGGCTTCAGAAACATTCTCGTAGAGAAATCCGGCGAGGACGAGGAGCAACGCGAACACGAGCAGTAGTCGAAGCACGACGCGAAGTCGCGAACGCGACGTCGCGGACGAATTCCCAGCATTTGGCATGAGAGGACAGGGACGCGCGGCCCGATCACCGCGCCACTCTGGCAGGCATTCTACATGACCGGCGGCACGGTAATGCCCATCACTGCCAGCGTACGAATCAGTTCGCGCCGGACCACAGCAACGGTAGCCAGCAGAAACTGTTTCCGCTTCTCATCTGCCTCGCTGAGGATCGGGTGTCGATGATAGAACGCGTTGAAAAGCTGCGCGAGTCGAAACACATGCTTGGCCAGGTGGGCCGGCTCGGTCGTGGCGATGCATTTGTCGATCACGTATGAAGTTTGAGACGAGGCGAGCCAGAGCTCCCAGATTTCGTCGGCGGATTCACCAGTGAGATTCTTGGCGAAGTCAAGACCGGCTGCGTCCAGGCTGAAGGTTTCGGGATCGGTACCAGCCTTGCGAAAAATACTTGTGGCGCGTACGGCCGCGTACTGCGCATACGGTCCCGTCTCGCCCTCAAAGCTGAGAGCTTCCTTGAAATCGAAAGCGATCACCGATTGCTTGGTGACCTTCAGCATGAAATAACGAAGGGCTCCGATAGCGATCTGCGTGGCAATCTGCTGTCGCTCGGTTTCGCTCAGTTGAGGATGGCGCGAGTCGACTTCTTTCTTCGCCGACGCGATCAGCTGATCGAGGAGGTCATCAGCCTTGACGCCGAAACCCTTGCGCCCGCTGACTTCGATGTACGAGCGTGCCTTGTCCTCTTCGCTCAGCGTGTAACCTAGTTCGGCAGCGCAGCGGGGAGTCAGCGCGACCATCTCGTAGGAAAAATGCGTGTAGTGTTCGGCTGCTTCGCCATGACCGAGCCCGCGCAGGGCTTCGATCACGGTATTCTGGGCCTCGGACTGGCGCGCGTCGATGACGTTGTAGATTTCGGCGACACTGCCGAAGTGCGGATGATCTTTCTCGCCGGTCGTAGCGGAAATCCAGCAGTCGCGGTTGTCGGGATAGCGATAGAACTTGCGATACTCAAAGTCGCGCCCGAGCAGGCCAAACTTCCACATGTGATAGGCGATATCTTTTCCCACATATCCGACGGTGCCATTCGAGCGGACGATCACCTTCTGATCGTCTTCGGAAATCTGCTCGGTGATTTCCCCTGTATTCCCTGTGGCCTCTGCGGCTGCATTTGCTTTTGCAGTTCCCGCCCGGCGCATGACCCAGCAACCCTTGTTCTTGCCTTCACTCTCGAACGTCAGCACACCAGCTTCCTTCAACTTGCCGAAGGCCGAATCCCAGAAATGCAGGTGCAGGATTTCACTCTCGCGAGGAAGAAAATCGTATTCGATGTCCAGCCGTTCCATCGTTTCAAGATGGCGGCGCAGCACTGCGACTGAGATGAGATCGGCGACCGCGGCCGTGTCGCTCGCGGCGTCTTCAATCGCATGCAGTGTCTGTAGCCGGACTTGCTTGTTCTGCGGATCCTGTTCATACCACTGCGAGACTTGCGCGTAGAGATCCCAGCAGTAGTAATCAAAGCGTGGCTGGCTTGCGAGGGATTCAATCTCCACGCGCGATTTCTTTTCGATGTGGGTGAAGCCGACCACCACGTCGGCCACCTGCACGCCCGTGTTGTCGATGTAGTTCTGAATGTCGACTTCCCTGCC
>Ga0066790_10000629_pt1 | contig 13728 bp, 11 predicted proteins | sample OrgsoiDNA2013050_FD_70963 | JGI IMG/M metagenome (GOLD analysis project Ga0066790, IMG submission 70963) | Permafrost soil microbial communities from the Arctic, to analyse light accelerated degradation of dissolved organic matter (DOM) -... | ecosystem: Environmental > Terrestrial > Soil >...
CCAGACTGGTCGTGACGAGCGCCGGGACCGGCCCGTGGCACGAGGGCGAGCCCATGGATCCGCGTACGGACGCGGCCCTGGTGCGGGCCGGTCTGCCCAGTCATCGCCACGTGGCGCACCAGATCTCGGCCGCGCAGCTTGGCCGCTACGACGTGATCGTGGCACTGGACCGACGTCACCAGCAGACCCTGCGCAGCCTGGGCGCCGACCCCGACCGACTCGTCCTCTTGCGCGCCTTCGATCCGGCCGCCGGCGCGGCGGCCGACGTGCCCGATCCCTACTACGGCGACGAGGCGGTCTTCGACGACTGCCTCGCCATGATCGCCGCCGCCTGCGCCGGTCTGGTCTCCGAATTGACCAGTCTCTGGGAGGCCAGCGTCCGGCGTGACGCGTCGGAGACCTCCGACAACCCGGACACATCGGAGGACGCGGGCAACGCGCACCAGCGGGGGCCATATCCGGCCTCGGCTGATGCTGGCGAAGGTCGTGTGCCATAGTGCCGACGTGGTCTCACGCAGGGTCCGCCAACGGCGCCGACAAGTCACAGTGGTCGGGGTCCTTGTCTTTTTGCTGCTGATCTTCGTGATCTTCTTCTCGGGCGGGGGCAAGAAGGCCACGCCTCCCGCGCCGGCCAAAGCGCACACGACCCAGGCGTTCCCCGCCCATTCGCCCCTCAACCCGGACTGGACCGGCAGTGGGAAACCGGTCACGCTGGCCTTCGGCGGGGACGTGCACTTCGAAGGCACCGTGGGCGCCAGCCTGCAGCAGAACGCCGCCACTGCCCTCGGGACGACATTCCCGACCCTGTTCTCGGGAGCCCAGCTGAGCATGGTCAACTTCGAGTCGGCCCTGACGGCCGGAACGTGCCCGGAGCCGCAGACCAAGCCCTACATCTTCTTTGCCCCGCCGACGGCGCTCACCGCGCTGCAGCAAGCCGGTGTGACGGTGGCCAGCGATGCCAACGACCATTCGGTGGACTGCGGCCAAGAAGGCCTGAGCCAGGGGCTCACCGCCGTCGCCCAGGCCAAGTACCCCATGCTCGGCATCGGGAGCAACGCGGCGCAGGCATTCGCGCCGTACCGGGCGACGATCAAGGGGCAGCGGGTCGCCATCATCACCGCCACGCAGGTCATCGCCCCCAACCTGGTCACGACCTGGACGGCGACCTCGTCACAAGCCGGGGTGGCATCGGCCATCGACCCGACCCAGCTGGTACAGACCGTCCAGGCGGCGCGGCGTTCCTCGGACACGGTCGTCGTCTACCTGCACTGGGGAACCGAGACGGTGACGTGTCCCAACCCGCAACAACAGCCGCTGGCCCAGCAACTGGTGAAGGCCGGGGCCGACATCGTGGTGGGCTCGGGAACGCACGTGCTCTCCGGCGGTGGGTACCTCGGTGGCGCCTACGTCGACTACGGATTGGGCAACTTCGCCTTCTACGACAGCGCCCCGCCCGAAACCGACAGCGGATCGTTGTTGGTCACCGCCATCGGGCGAAAGATTGTGACCGCCGTCTTCCGCCCGGCCACCGACGTCAATGGGCTGCCCCAACCCCTCACCGGTACGGCCGCCCAAACGGCTGTGGCCAGTTGGGATGCGGCGCGCGGCTGCACCGGCCTCTCGGCCGCCCCGGCCGCCAGCCAAACCACCGTGGCGGGAGAGACGGCGCCTTTCGTCGCCCCGAGTACCACCACCACCACAACCACGACCGCTCCGACGACGGCCTCGACGACAGCAACGACGTCGGGGTCGAGCTCGAGCGCGTCATCGACCACAACCACCAGCACCACGACTGCGGCGACGACCACCGCGCCGACCGACAACGCCGGGTAGTCCGACCTTCGCGCTTCGTCGTTACTCGGGGAAGAAGCGCGGCAGGTAGTGCCGGTTGGCCGCCAGTAGTTCGTCGGCCAGCTCGGCCGCCAGCGGATACTGCCCCACCAGAGGATTGGCCAGCAGGGCGCGCACGACCTGATCCCGGCTGCCCGACCGTGCGGCGCCCACGGCCAGGTGCTCGTAGGCCTTGGCATGGTGCACGAGCCCCAACATTTCTGGCGGTAGGGCACGCTGAGGGAGCGGGTGTGCCCCGTCTGCATCGACGACGGCCGGGAGCTCGACCACGGCCTCGTCGGGCAGGCCCGGAATGGCTCCGTCATTTCGCATGTCGACGACCTGGATATCACCGGTGTCGGCGTGGAGCGAGGCCATGAGGCGAACCGCCGCCAATGAATAGAACGCACCACCCCGGAAGGAAAGAGCCGCCGGCTTGGTCACCAATTCAGGATTGCGGTACTCGTCGAGCAGCTTCGCCTCCAGCTCGGCCACCACCTCGGCTCGGGACCGATGCCCGGGCCGGGACTGCAGCGCCACTTCGGCGTCGTGCTGGTAGTAGTAGTGCACGTAGTAGGACGGCAAGGCCTCGAGCAACCGGAGCGCGGCGATCGGCACCCCGCTCTCGAGCTCAAGTTCGGGACCGTGGTGGTCAAACAACTCGGGCAGGCGGTCGACCGACTCGCCCGAGAGCCGAGCCGAGCGGATCCACGTCAGGTGATTCAGACCGACATGCTCAATTTCGACCGCATCGGGGTCGACGCCGAGGTAGTGGCCGATTCTCCGTTGCGCCCAGATGGCCACGTTGCACAATCCGACCGCGCGGTGGCCTTCATCGAGCAGCGCCTGGGTCACGATGCCGACCGGATTCGTGAAGTCCACGAACCACGCGCCGGGATTGCCCCGCTTGGCCGTATCTTCGGCCAACTCGAGCACGGTCGGAACCGTGCGCAGGGCCTTAGCCAGCCCGCCCGCTCCGGTGGTCTCCTGCCCCAGGCAGCCGTAGCCGACCGGAAGGGTCTCGTCGACCTGGCGTGCCGCCTGCCCGCCGATGCGCAGTTGGACGACTACGAAATCGGCTCCCTCCAGCGCCTGGTCCCGGTCGCCCGTCGTGCCGAAGGCGCCGCCCCACCCGCGCGCCCGCAATATACGTTCGGAGAGGCCCCCGACCGCATCTCGCCGTTCCTCACTGGGATCGAGCAGCACGAGATCGTCGACGACCATGCGATCCTCGTTGTCGCACAGACTGTCAACCAGTTCCGGCGTGTAGGTGCTGCCCCCTCCCACCACCGCAACTTTTATCCCCACGTCGACTCAACGTACTATCCGACCGTGGGCGAGGACGCTGTGCCAAATCCGGCACCCGGAGGGTTGGCCCCGCTCCCGGCGGTCCTGGCCCTCGATGGCGGCGCGTCAAAGACCGACGCCGTCCTCGTCTCGCGACAGGGCGACGTCCTGGGACGGTCCAGCACGGGACCGAGCAACCATCAGATGGTTGGTCTCGATGCGGCAGTCGACGCCTTGGGTGAAGCCATCGCGGGAGCCGTCGCTGACGCCGGGATCGCCGATCCGCCGTTCCCCCTCTGCGACCTCGGCGTGTACTGCCTGGCCGGGATCGACCTTGCCGTGGACGAGGAGCGACTGGCTCCGGCCATCGCCCACCGTGGCTGGACGGGGACGGATCTCCTCCGCAACGACACCTTCGCCGTGTCGCGAGCCGGGACGTCTTTGGCTTGGGGCATCGGGGTCGTGTGCGGTACCGGGATGAACTGTGCCGGTGTCGGGCCGGACGGAGCGTCGGTCCGCTTCCCCGCCCTGGCCGAACTCTCCGGTGACTTCGCGCCGGGTGGCGCATGGCTGGGCGTCCGCGCACTGGGGTTGGCCCTGCGCGCCTCGGACGGTCGAGGCGGACCGACGCTGCTGCGCACACGTGTGCCCGGGCACTTCGACCTGCCCGATGCAGAGGCCGTGCTGAGTGCCGTCTACACCGGGGACCTCGCGTACGGGCGGCTCTTCGAGCTCGCCGCCGTCCTGCTCACGGCGGCGTCGGACGGTGACCCACCGGCGCGCCAAGCGGCCGACTTCTTGGCCGACGAGGTGGTCGCCTTCGTCGTTGCGGCCGCCACCCGACTCGGTGTCACGGACCAGGCGGTGGAGGTGGTCCTCGGTGGGGGGATCTTCAAGACGGACGACGCCGGATTTCACACCCGGGTGGCCGAAGGCATTCATGCCGTCGCACCTCGAGCCGTCCTACGGCACCTGACCGCCCCTCCGGTTCTCGGCGCCGCCCTCCTCGGCCTCGATGTCCTGGGCGCCGACGATGAGGCCAAGGAAAGACTGCGAGCCGCACTGTCGTGACCATCGCCATTGCCCATCGCGGCGACCCGGTTGGCCAACGCGAGAACACGCTGCCGGCCTTCGAGGCAGCCGTGCACCAGGGCGCCGACATGGTAGAGCTCGATCTTCGTCGCACTCGAGACGGGGTGATCGTGGTGCTGCACGATCCGACCTTGCTCCGCCTCTGGGGTGTTGACCGGTCCGTCGGGGACCTGGACCTGGCCCAGATACGAGAGGTCGGAGTGGGCGATGTGCGCGTCCCGACACTCCGAGAGGTCCTTGACCAGTTCACCATTCCGTTCATGGTCGACTTCACCGGCGACGAGGTTGTGGAAGGCGCTTTGGGCGCCGTCCGGGAGGCCGACGCCATCGATCGCTCGCTGTTCGTCACCGGCCATGTCGGCGCCCTCCGCGGCTTGCGCGCCTTGGCCCCCGAAGCCCGGATCGGCCTCACGTGGATCGAGCGCGGATCTCCTCCACCATCGCTCCTGTGCGAGCTCGGGGCGGAATTCTGGAATCCGTATTTCCGCCTGGCCACCCCGGAGCGCGTTGCCGCCGTGCACGATCTCGGAATCAAGGTCTCGACCTGGACGGTGGACGAACCCCGTCACATGGCCCGGGTGGCCAAAGCGGGGGTGGACGCCATCGTCAGCAACCGGATCGCCCAACTCCGCCGGTTTCTCTCCCCGCCTGAATCCGCCCGTCGAAAGCCCCGGAGGGGCAAGTCGAATCGGCCATGACCGCCCACCGGCCGCTCTTCTTGTCAGCTCAGCGTCGGAATCAACGCGCCGTGGGTGGCCCCCCAGGGATCGGGTGATTCGGCGGGGCGGTCGATCGTTCGACTTGGTCGTCCAAGCTCGCCAACACTCGGATCTCGCCTTCCCCGGCTCCCTCCCCGTCGGGACGCGACATTTCCACTCCCCAAGCCCGCAGGACGGACGGTGGCGCGGTCAGCACCCAGAGGTCGTTGTCTCCGTCTATCCATCGCCCCTGGTGACTTTCGCTTCGTCGGGCCACCTGGTCGGCGCGCTGGCCGAATGCCGCCGGGTCGTCGAGCGCCTGATCGAGCCCCCGAGTCTGGAGCACCACGGTCCCGTCCGAGGGCGTCACCAATGGAAGCTGGGAATGCAAATCGGCCAGGGCGTCGCCGCTCAACGATCCCAGGGCGCTATTGACGATCACGATGGGCGATGACTCGTCGGCACCGAAGGGATTCGGAACCAAAAAGTGCGAATCGATGACGGTGATGGTGCGCTCGTGCCGTTGATACGCCATCGCCCAACACAGGCGAGCCAGGAGTTGGGCTCCGACGGGGTCGGTGAGGATTTGGCACGTCGCACCATCTCGATTCGTGGCGAATCTCGAAGGCACGCTTGGTCGCGGCGACAGGACCGTATGCGCACGTCCATCGAGACGGACCGACCGCCGGTGCACTTTCAGGCGTTCCTGTGCTGGACCCATGACGCTTGATCCTCGCGTAGAACCGACGGTCGCCTACGCCCACCCGATTGTCGGCAGCTGGTGGGCTAACTCCCCCGGCTCCCCGTCGCCGCCAGCGGCGGACGGGGCAGGGCGTCGGCCACCAGTCGCTCATCATCGGCCAGGAGGGAGCCGGCCAGCTCCTTGACCATCTCGACGACCTCCGGATGCTCCTGGAGGTTCCAGCCCTCGAGGAGCTCGGTCAATCCACTGCGGCGGGCTTCGGTCAATCGATCGATGGCCGCCACCCCGACCGGTGTCAAGACCAGGTCGCACTCGGTGCCCCGGGTCACTTCGGTGATCATGCCGGCTTCGAGCAGGCCGGCGATCCCCGGCTCGAGGATCTCGCGGTCGACTTTCAGCCGGGCGGCCACCTCACCCACGGTGGACGCCGGGCGGTCAGCGAGGCGGTAGAGCAACCAGCATGAACGAGGCGGCAGGTCGATCCCGGCCCGGTGCGCCAGGGTCTGGTAGAGCTCACTTCGGTTCTCCCGGCTCGACAAGCGCTCCAGGGCCAACTGAATTTCCTGCAGGGAGGTCCTCGGGTCGGGGACCCCGAAGGCCTCGCCGGTATCCACCGTCTGGACGGTCTTGCGCAGCTCGAGTTCGGGCAGCAGCCAACTGAGCAAGAAGGCCACGAAGGCGATCGGCACCGCTACCAGGAAAACGGTCTGCACAGAATCGGTGATGGCGGCCAGGACCTTCTGGTAGATCTCCGGCGCAACGCGTTGCAGCTCCTGGAGTACCGACGGATCTTGCGTCTGCAGGTTGAGGTTGGACCGGGCACCGTGGAGCGAGGCCAGCGTGGGCGCCAGGTTGCTCCGCAAGACGTTGGCGTAGATGGCCCCGAAGACCGCGGTCCCAAATGAGCCACCGATCATGCGGAAGAAGGTGGCGCTGCTGGTGGCCACCCCGAGGTCCTGGTAGGACACGGCGTTCTGGACGGCCACGACCAACACCTGCATGATCAGGCCCAAGCCGGCACCGAAGATGAGCATGTACCCCGCCATGACCCAGGCTCCGGTGGTCTGGCCGATGAGCGACATCAGATAGGCGCCCAGCGTCATCATGGCGGTACCGACGATGGGAAAGATCTTGTAGCGACCCCAACGAGTGACCAGGCGCCCGGACACGACGGACGCCGCCAGCATGCCGCCCATAAGAGGCAGGATGCGCAAGCCCGAGGAGGTCGGGCTCACGCCCTTCACGTCCTGCAGGAAGAGCGGGAGAAAGGTCAGCGCGCCGAACATTGCAAAGCCCATCACGAAACCGATGGCGCTGGCCGCCGAGAACACGCGAAAGCGGAAGAGCCTGAGGGGGATGACGGGCTCCTGGGCCCGGTGCTCGACCAGGAGGAAGAGGAACGCGCTCGCCACTCCCGAGACCAGTAGGGCCAGGCTTTGCACCGACCCCCAGGACCACGAGATGCCGCCGAGGCTGGCGAAGAGGATCAACAGGGTGGCCGATGCCGAGAGGACAAATGTGCCCATGTAGTCGATGGCGTGATGGACCCGCCGCAACGTTCCCGGAAGGGCCGCCCCGGTGACGAACAGGGCCAGGATCCCGAGGGGAAGATTGATATAGAACACCCAGCGCCAGGTGAGGTAGGTCACGCAGAGCCCGCCGATGAGCGGGCCGATCACCGTGGCCACGGCGAACATGGCTCCGAAGAGGCCCATGTAACGACCCCGCTCCCGAGGAGAGACCACGTCGCCGATGATCGTCTGGGCACCCACCATGAGGCCGCCGCCGCCGAGACCCTGCACGGCCCGGAAGAGGATCAACTCATTCATGGTGTGGCTGAAGCCGGCCAGGGCCGACCCGACAATGAAGATGACGATGGCGGCCTGGAAGAAAAACTTGCGACCGAACTGGTCGCCGAGCTTTCCCCACAAGGGCGTGGACACGGTCGAGGCCAGGAGGTACGCCGTGACCACCCAGGCCAGGTGCGACCCGCCGTGGAGATCCCCGACAATGGTGGGAAGCGCGGTCGAGACGATGGTCTGGTCGAGTGCGGCCAGCAACATGCCCAGGAGGAGCGCGCCCAGAATGAACCACAGTCGGCGCTTGGTGATCACTTCCGTCGCCGCGAGTGCGGTCGCGGTTCCTGGTACCCCCTCATCGGCCGGGCCCTGGGTGTCCGTCATGTGATCTCTTCGGCTAACACGGCGAGACCCTCCAACATGGCGCGGGCGCGATCGGGGCCCATGCGCACCAGGGCTCGGCGGAGTGGAGCAAGGCGCGCCCGAAGTACGTTCTCACTGTCCTTGCGAAAAGAGGGTGAGACGGAGATCACCGTCTTTCGGCGATCGAGCGTGTCCTCCCGGCGCTCCACCAACCCGGCGTCCGCCAGTTGGGTCGCCAGAAGGCTGGCCGTCGTCGTGGCACAGCCTTCGCGACGAGCCAGTTCCGAGACTGACAGGGGCCCATGCATGGCCACGATGGCAAACGTCGTCATGTGGCGTGGAGCCAGGACCCCCTCTTCGAGGAGCGCCCGCACCCGGCTTGGGATGCCGCCGTGGTCCTTGGTATTCCTGGCCAGCCGGATGAAGGCCAAGAAGAGATCACACGCCTCGTCGTCACCAGCGGCGCCATCGGCGCGTATCCCCCTTCTGGCAATCGGAGATTCCACGGTGGTACCAGCCATAATCACCGCATTGTAAATCTATGTTGAATCAAACACAATACGCCAACGAGCACCCCGCCCCGTCACCGAATGGTTGAGCGCGTGGAGCCGGACTGGCGGACAGAGCTCCGACATGGTCCAGGTATCGGTCGATGGTCCGGGACCACTCACCACCACTCGGGGGAACTCGTTCGCCCACCGGCTGAGAACAGGCCATGTCGTGCCAGCAGCTAGCCTGGCCGAAGGGTGTGCCGGGAAGACTGGTCGGCGAGCAGAAGGACCACGCCAATGCCCCATACCCACCCTGTCACGTGCCTGAACCTTCTAGGGGACAGGAAGAGCATCGTCCGTGGTGGACTTTGGCGCCCCGTTGGACGGTCCTCCCCCTTCCCGGTGGGCGCTGATGGATGACACCGACGGATTGACTGCACCGACGAAACGGGTGCAGTTCAACCCAAGCAAGCTGCCCAGCTGGCGTTGGGAGGCTCTCCGCACGACGTTCTGGCTTGCCCCGACCATTCTCGTCGTCGTGGCCACCGGGTTGTTCGCCGTGACCTTTCAAATCGACCTGGCCGCCTACCACCGCCACCTCGCATTACCGTTCTGGATCCGCTCGGGAACGGCCGACGCCGGACGCCAGGTTCTCATTGCCATTGCCGCCGCCGTCATCACCGTCATCGGTGTCGTGTTCTCCATCACCATCCTTGCGCTGACTCTGGCTTCCCAACAGTTCGGGCCACGGATGATGCGCAATTTCATTCGGGATGTCGGGAATCAACTCACGCTGGGCATCTTCGTCGGCACGTTCGTCTATTCGGTGCTGGCGCTGGGCTCAATCACCAGCAATCCGCCGCATAATGACTTCGTACCCCACCTCTCCATCACGGTGGCTGAGTTCCTGCTGCTGGTCGACCTCGGCTTTCTGATCTACTTCATTCACCACATTGCCAAGTCGATACAACTTCCAGAGGTGATTGCCGGCATCGCCCGCGACCTCATGCATGCCATTGACGCCGAATTCCCACTTCAGCACGATGACCTTGAGAATGCCGAGCAGATCGGTCAGGGCAGATCGGTGCCCGAGCTGCTCCAGCTCATTGACGAGCGGGGCACGTCCGTTCCGGCGAACGAGAGCGGCTACCTACAGTTTGTCGGATACGCACAACTCCTCGACATCGCGGCCCAGACCGATGCGGTGATACGTCTCGATCATCGACCCGGCCATTTCATCTCGTCCGGACACCCCTTGGCGACAGTGTGGCCTCACGGTGCGGCAAAGCAGATTGGCCTGGCACTCACCAAGGCCCACGTCACCGGGCCACACAGAACGCTCATGCAGGATCCAGTGTTCGCCATCGATCAACTCGTCGAGATTGCCATCCGGGCCCTGTCGCCGGCCGTCAACGACACCTTCACCGCGTTGACATGCATTGATTGGCTCTCGGCGGGGTTGAGTGCGATCTCCAGCCGAAGCCTCACGGAAGGCGTTTGGCGGGACGGGTTCGGACGGGTTCGCCTGATCGAATCCGACCCGTCCTACGCCCGCATGGTCAACCGGTCGTTCGACAAGGTCCGTCAGTCGGCGCGTGGCATGCCCGCAGTCATCATTCGTCTGTTGGACACCCTGTCCTCTGTCATGACCGAGACCACGTCCGATGAGCAGCGGCGCATCCTCATGAGGCAGGGCGACATGATCTTCAGCATGGCCCGACAGTCGGTATCTGAACCGAACGATCTCGAGGACATTCGGGTTCGGTACAACCGCATGGTGGCCGCCGATGCGACGAAGGAGTGACGCATGAGTGAAGGCTGCTCCCCTGTCGCGGAGGCATCGGGCCCGAGTTCGACCGCACGTGCAACACTCCACTCGCCAGAAACGCAACGAGCTGAAAGAAGGCTGACCTGATGCGCACGCGACTCACCGAGCTTCTGGGCATTGAACACCCCGTCATGCTGGCCGGCATGGGCGGCGTGTCGTACTCCGCGCTCGCCACGGCGGTCTCCGAGGCGGGCGGGTTCGGGTGCCTCGGCGCCTCGACCATGGGCAACGAAAAGATGGTGGCGGAGATTTCGGCCGTCCGCAGTGCGACCGACAAGCCCTTCGGGGTCGACTTACTCACCGCCATGCCGGGAGGAATGAGCGAGCAGGTGCAGCTCATCATCGAGGGCGGCGCCAAGGCCTTCGTGGCCGGGCTCGGTGTGCCCACCGAGGTGGTGGACCAGTGCCACCGCAGCGATGTGGTGGTGGTCAGCATGTGCGGCAAGGTGGACCACGCCGTGCGGGCGGTCGAGGCGGGCTGCGACCTGGTGGTGGCGCAGGGCACCGAAGCCGGTGGGCACACCGGCCAAGTGGCGTCCTTCCCGCTGATACCCCAGATCGTCGACGCCGTCGGCGCTCGCGTCCCCGTCGTGGCGGCCGGGGGCATCTTCGACGGCCGGGGCTTGGCTGCCGCGCTGGCATTGGGGGCGGACGGCGTCTGGGTGGGCACTCGCTTCATTGCCACCCCTGAAGCGCGTGGCGTGCTCGGGTACAAGGAGAAACTGCTCTCGAGCCGGGAGGACCAGACCACGGTCAGCCGCGCCTACTCAGGCAAGACCATGCGCGTGGTGCGAAACACTTACACCGAGCACTTCGCCGCCCATCCCGAGGAGCTGAAAAAGTTTCCCGAGCAATTGGGCCTGGCCTACAGCTCCGGGGTGATGCACCTCGGCGGCGACTCCTATACCGACGGCGTCGATGTGGACAAGGAGTGTTACCCAGCCGGTCAGGGGGTGGGCGGGATCACCGAACTCGTCCCCGCCGGTGAGCTGGTCCGTCGTTTTGTGGCCGAGGCCGAAGCGGCTCTCGACCGCTTGCCGGCCTTGCGCTGATCCTCGGGACCGCCCATCGAGGGCCAGTCAGGCCTGCCGGATGGCCACGCGTTCCTGGTGTTGGACGAGGTCAACCGGTCTGCGAATGCGCTCGGTGCTGGCCGGGTACTGCTCCAATAGCGCTGGCGGTCTGATTGGCCGGGCCACCATGTTGCCACCGCAGTTCGGGCACACCCCGAGAAGCACGGTGTCGACACACGCCGCACAGAACGTGCACTCGAAGCTGCAAATGCGCGCCTCCTTCGATTCAGGTGGGAGGTCGACGTCACAGTGCTCGCAGTTCGGCTTGAGCGCTAGCACCGAACTTCAATTCTCCCGAGCCCGAGTAACCCGACCGGACGGGACACGCCAGTCAAGGGCCATTGAACCCGCTGCCTAGGCACAATCCCACGCTACTGCCCGACCAGACGCGGCACTTTTTTCGATGGGAGTCCCTGGCCGCGGAGGCAGTGTGCAACGGATGCAACCAACCACTGTTTGCGACGCAGGCTAGAGCCCTATTTGAACTGTCCCTTGAACGTCCCATGACGACCCCTCGGTCAGGAGCGGCGCGGCGCGCGTCCTCATTGCCACCGGTGGGACGGGGAGCGAACGAAACGCGGACACGCGGATCGTAAAACTTGTAGATGGGGACATGTCGGACTGTCCAATCGTCACGAGCGCGCCTTACCGCGGTCGGACTCGTGCTGCGTCATGCGTAAGGGCCTGGCCGTGTTGGGTCTCTCACTCATTGGAGTGATGACATTTGATTTGGTGGGCGCTGGGGCTACCACGCCCAACCCAACCATCACCTCAACGGTGAGCTGTGGCATTGGCACCACATGCACGGCCACCTACACCATCTTCAATACCGGTGCTCTGCCTTTGGCGTTCGCAGTCCTCTATGCGTACGGTCCCACACCCGCTGGCAGCACGGTCAACAACCTTCCAGCCTGGGTCCCACCCCACAGCGCATCTGCGTTCACAGTGACCGGCATCGCTCGTTCGGCGAAGACCTACTCCATTGACATTCTGGTCGGCCATACCACGGGTAGAGAGTTCACTGATCTGCCAGGTGGTGGCAACATGCCGGGCGACCCATCGCAAGGAAATGTTCCCGCCGACCCATCGCAGACATCACTCTCGCTGCTCGCTTTTACCGGAGCCGATCTTGGTGCTCTTGTTATCGCCGGGGCCGCACTCATCGGTGGTGGTTGGTTACTCGTGCGGACCTCACACCGGCGCCGGCGGCGTAGTGGGGTAGGTCGGGTGCGGCCGGGTGTACGGTCGACACCATGAGCACCAGATGGGAGCGGTTCAAGCTGTGGGTGGCCCGCCGTATCTCCAAAAGACGGTGACCTGAGTTCGTCAGCCGGGAGCGCCGTGCGCCAGATGGACGTCTTGGAGGGCTTGCAGCCAAGCAGCGCGAGGTTGCCGCAGGACGCGCTCACGTTTTGTCGACCTAGACCTGGGTCGCCGTCGCGCCTCCAGCTCACAGAGGACGGCGCAGTCTTCCTCTCGCCGTGCCACGCCGAACCCGGCGCCTGACCCATCTTGCGGAATTTGTACGTTGACCGCGGCGTTGTCAGGAGCCGGGTAGCTGCACTCCGGTTCCGCCCAGCCCGCAGTACCCCCCGGGATTGGCCTCGAGGTATTGCTGGTGGTACGGCTCGGCGTAATAGAAGGAGCCGGCCGGTGCGATCTCGGTGGTGATGGCGCCATAGCGCGCCTCGTTGAGCGACTCCTGAAATCGCGCCGCCAAGGCCGCCGCCGTGGACGCTTGTTCCGGTGAAGTTGTATAGATGGCCGAGCGGTACTGCGTGCCCACGTCGTTGCCCTGACGCATGCCCTGAGTGGGATTGTGTCCCTCGAAGAAGACGCCGAGCAGAGACTCGTAGCTGGTGACGGCCGGATCGAAGACGACCAGCACCGCTTCGGTGTGGCCGGTCCGACCACTGCACACCTCGCGGTACGTCGGGTTGGGAGTGATCCCGCCGGCGTAACCCACCGCCGTGGCGTACACGCCCGGCAAGGACCAGAACATCCGCTCGGCGCCCCAAAAGCAGCCCATCGCGAACAGGGCTTGTTCCATGCCCTCGGGAAAGGGTGGGGTGATGGGCGTCCCGAGCACGAGATGCCTGGCCGTGATCTCCATGGGCTCGATGCGACCGGGCAGGGCCCGGTCGGCCCCGACCATGGCTTTCTTGCGCGATGTGAACAGGCCCACTTCGCCTCCCGGAGTCGTGATCGATCGGCATGGCGGCGGTGCATCTCGCCTCGCTGCGCTCGACCCAGTATGGGCCTGCTGCACTGGAAATTCGGCCGCGCCACCGCTCTTTTCTTCCAATTCCGCGTGACATCGCTGGTATGTTGTGATATATCATTAGTGTTCACATTCGGTGCCAGAACGCAGCGGGATCGGATTGGATGCCGCGGGCCGATGCCGGCCACGCCGGTGGACTCCGGCTCGTGAACAGCCGCCAAGCAGCGCTCACGCTCCCGCATTCCACCGTTTTGGCACAACAAACCACATAGAAAAGGAGTCTCCCGATGGGACACGAAGGACATCACGATCATGAATCACCCCGGGGCCCTCGCGGCATGCG
>Ga0066790_10000631_pt1 | contig 13719 bp, 14 predicted proteins | sample OrgsoiDNA2013050_FD_70963 | JGI IMG/M metagenome (GOLD analysis project Ga0066790, IMG submission 70963) | Permafrost soil microbial communities from the Arctic, to analyse light accelerated degradation of dissolved organic matter (DOM) -... | ecosystem: Environmental > Terrestrial > Soil >...
CTCATCATGCCGGAGGAAGACTTACTGCTTGAGTTGGACAAGGGAATATCTGTCCGAATTGCTGCGATCAGATTCCTGTGGGAAGGCGGGTCGGGAGTGGCAAAAAAGCAAGGGCGGTTTCTGTAGTCCGGACTGTTCCGCCAGCTTTTATGAATATGAAATAATCGAGAGAGCGCATCGTATCTCTGAAGCCATGAAGAAGCACGGGGAATCCTGAGTATGGCAACGTCGAACCAAAGTCAGATCGCTTTCCTGAACCAACCGGAGTCGACGGTGGAGGGCGTTTCGCCGCGAACTACGGGAATACTCCCCTCCCAAGAAATCGGCAACCTGATCGCGCGCGGAAACATCCGCGCCACTCCCGCCATCAACCCGGAGCACGTCCAGCCCGCGAGCCTGGATTTGCGCCTCGGAGACATGGCGCATCGGGTGCGAGCCAGCTTTCTACCCGGGCCCAACGCCACCGTCGCCGACAAAATCAAGGAACTGCGCATGGCGCGAGTCGATCTGACCGGCGCACCCGTTTTCGAAAAGGACTGCGTTTACATCATTCCTCTGGTTGAGGAGTTGAGTTTGCCGGACAACATTTCCGGACGCGCGAACCCCAAGAGCACCACCGGCCGGCTCGACATCTTCACCCGCCTCATCACCGACTACGGCACCGAGTTCGACAGCGTACCCCAGGGATACAAAGGCAAACTGTACGCCGAAGTTGTCTCCCGTACATTCACCGTGGCAATTCGTGCAGGCATGAGGCTCAGTCAGTTGCGCTTCGTGCAAGGCAGTCCGCGCTCCGGCGACAGCACGATCAAAGGATTGGATCAACAGGAACCTCTGGTCTACATGGACGAGGGCATCCCCCAGAAAGCGCAGCTCCAGCGCGGCTTGCGCATCACTGTGAACCTGGAAGCTGCGGAGCCAGGTGAGATCATCGCCTACAGAGCGAAACGATACGCCCCAGTAATCGAACTCGACCGCGTAGGTTTTTACCCGAGCGAGGAGTTCTGGGAAGTTCGCCATCAGAATGCGAGCAAGAATCTGATTCTCGAGCCGGGCGACTTTTATATTCTTGCGTCCCGCGAACGGGTTCGCGTTCCACCCGAATTTGCCGCCGAGATGGTTCCCTTCGACCCTTCGGATGGAGAATTTCGCATTCACTACGCGGGATTTTTTGATCCTGGTTTCGGTTATGGGTCGAGTGAGATCAAGGGAACCCGCGCCGTGCTTGAAGTTCGAGCCCACGAAGTTCCCTTCCTGATCGAACACGGACAACTGGTAGGCCGCTTGAACTACATGCACCTATTGTCACGCCCGGAGAAAATATACGGCACGAACATCGGATCGTCCTACCAACATCAGGCCCTAACGCTGAGCAAGCAGTTTCGTCGCGAACCAGGGCGCTGAAAGAAAAACCTTACACCACGAAGGACACGAAGGAACACGAAGGCCTTCATCGTTAGGTTCTCCTTCGTGTCCTTCGTGGTGTAAGGTTTTCTGATAGTGGTGAGTTTGAAAACATGAGTTGTATCAGGGCTTCGCTTCAGCGATGCCGCTAACCTGAGTGCGAACCAAACGGCTTCAGCCGCTGCTGTCCGCCACAACCGTGCGTTTTGCCGCCGTTGCGGCACGCCTGGAAAAACGTAACCTGACACGAGTCGTTTTGTCCGAACTGCACCAATTCCCGATTTTCTCCCCCGCTTGCCAATATCCTCCACTTCATAGCACACTTGACCATGAGGGTTCTCTCCCGATTCCTGGCCTCGGCAACCGATCTCTCGCACTTCCCCGCTCCCACGCTGCCTGAAATCGCCTTCCTCGGCCGCTCCAACGTCGGCAAATCCAGCGTGATCAATTCTCTGGTCGGCGCCAAGCTGGCGCGCACCAGTTCCACTCCCGGCCGCACCCGAGCCATCAATTTCTTCGAAATCCGCTGGCCCGGCAAACCCCAGCCGGAGCTGATCTTCGCCGACCTTCCCGGCTACGGCTACGCCAAAATTTCCCGCGAGATTTCCGCGGAATGGCCCAAGTTCATCGATCCCTACATCCATCAGCGCTCCACGCTGGCTCTCTGCATCGCGCTGGTCGACGTCAACGTTCCTCCGCAACAGAGTGACCGCCAGTTGCTCGACTTCCTCAGCGCCTCCGGCCGCGACTTCCTGCTAGTCGCGACCAAGAGTGACCGGCTCTCGAACAATCAGCTCCACGCGGCTCTCCGTACGCTCACACAGGAGTATCCCGCGGCCCGCCCGCTTCCCTTCTCGGCGAAAACCGGCGCCGGGCGCGATGAATTGTGGAAGCAGATCCGCCAGGCTGCGCAGCCAAAGGAGACTGAAGCCCCATCCGATGCATCCTACGGTTAGAAACTTCTCACCAATTTCGCCCGATCTCGCCCGCTAATCCTCCATAGAAATTCTTCCGATAGAAAACAACGGAGCCCCACGCAAACCCTCACCTGGGTCCGGCGCAGTTCAGCGGGCGAGCTCTAAATCCGCGCTACGGAGCGCCCATCGGGGCACTATGGCACAGGAATCTGAAGAAGCAGTTGCGTATCTCAGGGCATTGAAGCAGCCCTATGGTTCACAGGCTGGAACCGCCGCCGCACCCGCGCGCGAAAAGACCCCAGCGAGCGGCACTGTTGCCGTTGTCGGCGGAGGCGACCACCTATATCAGGGCACGGAGAAGCGGCGCAGTGCGCGTTACACCTGCGAGGGCAGCGTCGAAATCCAGGAGGAAGGATGTGACGTTCACACTTGGGCCACGTTCACCGATATCAGTCTGCATGGCTGTTACGTCGAGACCCATGCTACGTATCCAGTCGGAACGCCTCTGCACTTAAGGCTCGAAGCAAACAGCGTGCGCGTGGAATGCAAGGCCGCCAGCGTGCGCGTGAGCTATCCCTACCTCGGGATGGGCATCGCGTTTGTCGAAATGTCGGATGCGGATCACACGCGGCTCAAAGAATTGCTGGCCACAATCTCGCGCCCGGCAGTGATCATGGGCCCCGGATTCATTTCGACGCTTCCCGCCTGTGGTCCCATGGATGCCGCGATTGCGATTCCCGATCCCGCGGCGGCAGTGCGCTCCCTGATGGCGTTTTTCGAAAACCGCCACATGCTCATGCGCGACGACTTCATGAAGATCGTCGCCAAGAGTCAGCTCCCGCCAAAATTCTAGATTGCCGCTACGTCCTACCCGCAGCTTCGCCAAAAATGTTTCCCGTTCGCTATGATGAAGGAGCATGGCTCTCTACCTCATCACCGGCATTGGCGGATTCATCGGCTCGTCCCTGGCGCGAGCCCTCGTTGCGCGCGGCGAGCAGGTGCGCGGCGTCGACAACTTCTCCACCGGCAAGAAAGAAAATCTGGCGGAGATTTTCCAACAGATCGACTTTCACCAGGCCGACCTTCTCGACCTCGACGCCATGCACCAGGCCTGCGCCGGAGTCGACTTCGTCCTGCATCAGGCCGCAATTCCCTCCGTGCCAAAATCTGTGCTCGATCCGCTGGCCAACAACCGCGCCAACGTCGACGGCACCGTCAACCTGCTGGTGGCCGCGCGTGACGCCAAAGTGAAGCGCGTAGTCTACGCGGCATCATCCTCAGCCTACGGCGACACACCCACGCTCCCCAAGCGCGAGGACATGTCCCCCGACCCAATCTCTCCCTACGCCGTCGCCAAGCTAGCCAGCGAGCGCTACATGATTTCTTTTTACCGTTGCTACGGACTCGAGACCGTCTGCCTCCGCTACTTCAACGTCTTCGGCCCGCGGCAGGATCCCTCCTCGCCCTACTCCGGAGTGCTCGCCCGCTTCATCATGCAGATGCTGCGCGGCGAGCAGCCCACCATCTTCGGCGACGGCGAACAAAGCCGCGACTTCACCTACATTGACAACGTAGTGGAGGGAAATCTTCTGGCCTGCCACGCCCCTGCGCCTCAGGCCGCAGGAGAAGTCTTCAACGTGGCCACTGGAAGAAGAATCACCCTTAACGAAACCTTCAAAGCGCTGCAGGATCTAACGGCGTACTCCGGCCAGCCCACGTACGAAGCCGAGCGTGGCGGCGACATCAAACATTCGCTGGCTGATATCGCCCGAGCACAGTCCGCCCTTGGCTACAATCCCAAAATTGATTTCGAAGAAGGCCTGCGGCGCACGGTGGAGTGGTATCGGAAGGCTGGCGTTGGGCATCAGGCGTCGGGCCTTAGCCCCAGCTCGGATTGACAACCTTTCGGAATCGTGCGGCTGCGGCTTTTCTGCAACTCTCAGATTTGGTCTTCGTCCTTGGTATTCCCGTGAAACAGACTTTGGATCTCCACCTTCGGGGACTCGACCCTGGGATCGTGGCGACCGCGAGCTACACCGTGCTCATCCAAGAACGCCCGCCACTTCAGATACAGCGCCAGGTGCAGCCTCCAACCGCCGCCACGCCCACAACAATCTTTAGAAGGTCTTTCATGTAAGGGGATTCTACTCCACCACGTCGGACTGCGTTCACGGTGGTGTTCAGTCGTTGGCCTAACATCGCGAAACCATTCCTTGACTCGGATAGCACGCGCCAAGTCTGTGGCGATGCTCACACCCTCACTCCGAGTAGCCGTCACCGTTGCCATCCTCGTCTTCTTTGCTGTCGTCGTCCTCTTCCTCTTCTTCTTCCTCCGGCTCTTCTCGAACCAGGACATTGTCGGCGACAAATCGATCACCGGCACTTGAGGCAGGATGCTCTGCATTCAATCTGCGCATATCTTCAATGTTACGCCTCGCACCGTCAGCAACACCAAAGTACAAGAGTCGCATACCTGCTATCATAGTGATTAGGGGTGGTTACGTTTTTCTCCTCTTTCAGGTCTTCTGACCTAAGCCAGTCCATCTGAAGTTCTCCCATCTTAGGCTTTTCAGCGAGTGAGCGGTCAATCGTGCCGTCTGCACCGATCTTGCGCGAAGTCGCACAGCTCCGCTATGTCGGCACGTCACATGTGCGACGGGCTGGCTCGATATAGAAGGATCGATGAAGAACTCGCCAGGAAGGGTCATTCTATGAACGCAACCAGTATTTCCTTCGGTGTGTTGATCGTGCTCTTCACCATCCTGCTCCTCCGCTGGAGGCTTAAGCTGAACCCCCAGACCGGCGGGTTTCGAGCACAAAGGATGTGTTCTTCTTGCGGATTGATCACATCTCGAAAAGCCCGTTGCCTGGAGTGCGGCGCGGTCAGCGCCGCAAAGCTGTAGCGACAGTCGAGTAAGGAACTGCTCTTTCACCCATATTGGTTTCTCCGGAAGGACACTAAAATATGAAAAACATAAAGTTCGTTGTGAAAGTGGTCCGCGGCACTCGCGCTCCCTCCTACGTCCAGCGAGTCGATCCAACTCCAATCCAGATGACCACCAATCGTCAACTCGCATTGCTGATGGGAAGATTCACGGCCGAAGACGCCGTCAAATCCTTGCAAACATCGCAATGCAACCCGGAACTCGAGTCCGTACAAGTTCGTGCCTGAGTTGTGAAGGTGTAGCAACGCCTGCGGTTGAAGTCCTCACACGTTCCTCGACGATCAACGCCGAAGGTGCCCCTCGAAGACATCTCGGAGATTTCCGAGATCGTTTCAACCGCTAGCACCGATAGATGAACGATCAATCGATGCGTAGTCGGAAATTCGCCGCATGGTGACCGCGGCAGCGTCCCCATCCAAAGACGATCACCAGGAAAACCGCTCCTGCCTCCGCGCCGGCTCCACGCCTAGTCTCCGTGGATGTCCTGCGGGGACTCGATATGGTCCTCATGGCGTTGGACGCGATTGGACTTGGCTCAGTTACTTGTGATCCCGGGGAGAAGTGAGTGCTCCTCTTTGTATGAGAGGGGAAAGCTCAATCCCTCACGGTAGCACTCGGAAAGGCACGTTGCTTTTCAGAGTTCCGTTCGATGTGGTCACTTCAACGAACCCGCTCGTCGCTCCGACCGGGACAGTCGCTCTAAGGAAGGTTCCAGAGTCTACGGCGAAAGCCGCTGGGGTTCCGTTGAACGTGACGCCGGTTGTACCTTTAAAGCCTTGGCCCAAAATCCCGAACTCCTGATCAACCTTCCCTGTACTGCTCACAAAGGCGACAAACGGGTCCAGACTTCGTAAATATGTCGAAGATCGTGCCTAGGCTCGCTCCACCTGTGCCATTGGTAGCTGTCCCGTGCAGATTTCCGCCCGTGGACTGAGTCACCGGCCCATAGGGCTGAGCACCATCCGTACCCTGAAAGCTGTGCAGCGTTGTCACGGTACCACTGGCAGTCATTTTGAATACCGTGCCCCATCCACCGCTAGTTCCGCCGCCATAAGTTGTGCCGTAGAAATTGCCATCCGTCGCGAGGGTTAACCCCCCAATTGGATTGGAACCATGATCCAAGTCGAAGTTGTGCAGGGTCGTTAAGGTTCCTTTCGTCGTTATCTTAAAGACCGTCCCGCATCCGTTGGGACAGTTAGTGCTGGACCCGCCCTCGTAAGTCGTTCCGTACAAATTCCTATCAGTCCCCAGTACAAGCCCGCTGGCGGGGGCGCTGCCATCTGTGGAATTGAAGCTGTAAAAGACCCTGAAGTTACCGCTCATTGTCATTTTGAAAATTGATCCAGATCCAGTGCCGCCTAATTCGGTCGTGCCGTAGAAATTTCCATCGGAGGCCTGTACCAACGGGCCAGTCGAATAAGTGCCGTCACCGGCGCCGAAGGTATGCATGGTCGTCAATGTGCCGTTTGGAGTTACTTTAAAGATTGTGCCCGAATTGTTCGGGCCTCCATTCTGGGTAATTCCGTAGAAGTTTCCGTCGGAGGCAAGGATCATCGGTGCCATCGGAGAATCCCCGTCAGCGCCACTAAAGTTGTACAGCGTCGTCAAAGTGCCGCCGATAGAGACCTTGAAAACTGTGCCGTGATTGCCGTTCGCTCCGCCTTGCGAAGTTGTTCCATAGAGCCTGCCGTCGCGCCCCAGAACCAGGCCTCCGTAGGGGCCTGATCCATCCGTACAATTCGATTGAGAACAAAAACTATAGAGAGTGGTCAACTTTCCCAGTCGATCGATCTTAAAGACCGTACCGGCTCCGTTAAATCCGCCACCCAGGGTCGTTCCGTAAAATTCACCGTCGGTTCCTTGGACCAGTGGCGTATCGACGGGCCTTGCGCCATTGGCTCCATCGAAGATAATCAAGGTCTTCAATGCCTGCGCATGAGTTGCAACCGGAGTCAGCAAGCTAAGGAAAAGGACGGTCAGAATTGTCTTTGGGAAGGTCATGCGAATCCTCAGTACCACGGAGTTAGATGGATGTCCGTCTGTCGCAACTGATTTACACAATGCGAACCAAACGGCGCTACATTCTGCGTCTGGCGCCAGCGCATGTCAAGATGCAAGATCCTTGCGCCCGATCGACAAAGTAGCCACTGCTGGGCTTTCGCAAATGCCGAACGTCCGGCGCCCGCATTACGTTAGTTATCTACGTCCCCATTACCCACATCGTTAAAGTGGAATACATGACACTTTCCTCGATGGTGGTTTCGCGCGACTGGCAGGAAGTTAGTGTTCTGGAGTGCATCCTCGGCGGTCTTCACATGGACGTGGCCGTCGAGAGCGAACCGCAGCGGGCCATGGCCCGCCTCAACAAAACGAAGATCGACGCCCTCATCGTGGATTGCGATCTGAACGGCAGCACACAATTCCTGCGCGAACTACAGAACATAGAGAATCCGCCCAAGACGGTTCCGCTCGTGATCATGGGCGGCCCCAAGTGCGGACACAATCTCGACGAGACCGGCGCGCTGTTCGCCTTCGAAAAACCAATCTCGGTGGAGCAGGCCGTGCGCACGCTCTCCGCCGCCCGCAGCATGATTCTCGATGGACGCCTGCGCTACCACCGCGCCGGCCTCCAAGTCCCCGTCTCATTGAACTCCAAGGGCAGCAAGCCCGCCGACGCCTACCTGGTCAACGTAAGCCAGGGCGGCATGCAGATTCGCACCAGCGACCCCGTTGAAAATACTAAAGGACTGCACGTCTCCTTCGAACTCCCTGGCGCACGATCGGGATTGAAGGCCAAGGCCGAAATCGCGTGGCAAGACAAGCGCGGTAATCTCGGCATCCGCTTCGTAAAGCTGTTGCCCCAGCAACAGCGCACCCTGCAACTCTGGCTGGCACAGCAATACTTCGCAAATTAAATATCTGCCGGAAGATATCGTGAAATGGCAATCCGCCAGGGTTGTCGTCGTTAGGGCTGCCGTCGTTGCAGGGATAACGGAAATGTATGTACAACCGTGGAAGAGCGGCCGCGTCAGCGTACACGACGATAACGGGCTTTTAGCTCCGTTGCGACACAGAACGAAACCTCTCACCGAAACCGCGAATCTCTCTCTTCTTCCTCTTCCGCCGACGAATCCCTCAATCTCGCCAACCGCGCCCCCAGACTTCCGCCCCCAAGAACTTTGAAGAATCCCCAATAGAGCGCACTCACTAAAGCCGCAGCGCCAATCGCCGTAGCAAACGGCCACGTCGGGGGCTCCCCAATGACCGAGAGAAACACGAATGCGAACAACAACAGTGCCGCCAGAACCGCCAGCACATTGACCGTCCATGCCAGACCTCGTCCCGACAGCGGGCGAGACAGCCAGTCCAGTTCCGCCGCTTCATCCGCCAACGACTCGGCATGACTGCGAAAGTGAATCGACGCCTGCTCAGGCCGCAAGGGCAACTGAATCACGCTAACCGGCGCGGCCGAAACCATCAACCCGTCGTCTTCTTCACTCTTTCCAACCAGTGTGAGTGACTTTCCAGAAAACCTCGAATCGGCGTGAGGCGGCAAGCCCGCCAGCAGGCTCCCAAATATCCATTCATTGATTTGCCGCGTCAGGCGCGCCGACAGATCGAGAAAGCGGATTCCGCACCCCCCGGACGCCGTCGACCACATGACTTCTCCGTGCGCCGCCACCATCAGCCGCGGACTCTTCAATTCGAAGCGCACGCGCAGCCGCTGCCCCGGCGCAACCGCGCTTACGGCCTGCACCGCGATCCCCCGGTGAGTGAGATTACGTACGATTCCCCCGTTCGCCTGGTCCAGCGTAACGTAGGTCAGAGTGCGAAGCTCATGCCTGAGTTGTCCCCGTATTTGTCTCGCTGCAGATACGCCTGCGTGCATGCTCACACCACCGGGAGGAATCAGGTCGGCCAGAGCCTTCTCAGGAAATCTTAGTCCCCGGCGCGGGCGCCGCCTTAGTAACTGCGCTGGTTCGGAGGGACCTGAATCGTATCGTGCGGCTTCGCCGGATCTTCGCTGTGAGGACGGAGGCTTACCAAAGTACATGTCCGAGGGGGCATGTCCAAGTAATTGCAACCAACTTAAAAGACCGTTAACTTAGGTGTGAACTGTGTCTGAATGGCGACGACTCCCACCAAGCCGGACATTGCAGCGCCAACTCCGCCCGCCGGAGTGAACACCCCCGCATGGCCGCGCGGACAAAGCGCAGCGCCCGCAGTCGGCACGGCCCATTCGGATTACGACTCCGAGGAACAGATTCTTTCCGATCAGGATATCGGTCCGCAAAAGCCATCGCAGCGCGATGCGCTCCAGGCCTTGCTTGCATTCTCGGCGCTCCACGAGCAGGTGCGCCGTCGCAAAGCTCTGGCTGCGAAACATGCAGGGTTTGACACAGGCGTTCACGCCACTGTCCTCGAAGCCGAGTTCGAGAAAGACGAGCAGTTCGTTCTCGACGAAGTCCTGCAACTGGTCGCCGAACGCGCGGTCGCAATCACAGGCGCCGACGGTCTTGCCATCGCGCTGGCGGAAAATAACGAAATCGTCCTGCGCGCTTCGGCCGGAGAGATCAAGCCCGACTGCGGAACCAGAATCGACCGCGACTCCGCCTTCTCCGGCGCCTGCTTCCGCGAAGCGCAAATCGTCACCTGTGATGACACCGAAACCGACACGCGCGTAAACCTGCAAGCCTGCCGCAAACTCGGCGCGCGCTCCATGGTCGCCGTGCCGCTGTGCGGACGCCGCCGTGTGATCGGCGTGCTGGAAGCATTTTCGTCGTGGCCCTTCGCATTCAACGAAAGCGATGTTCGCAACCTGAGTCTGCTGGCCGAACTTGTCTTAGGCGCGCTCAAACCGGAAGACGAGGATCGTTTCGCGCAATCAGCGCAAGTCGCCGCGACGAAGCTGGAACCGGCGGTGCGCACAACGTCGACTCTAGAGACTGCGGTCGTGGCAACGAAAGCTGCGGTGATCGAACCGCCAGTGGTGCGCGTCGAGCCTGCGGTCGTGGTTGCTGCTACGTCTATCCCGATCGTTGCGTCACCTGCGGTCGCGGTCCCCGGCGTGCCAGTTGTCAAGACCGAACCAGTCGTGGCCGAATTGAAGCCTGCTGCCACGATGGGGATTCTGGATCCGGAGATCCTCGACAGTCCCGCAATTCTCGATGAACCCGCAACCGGGAAGACGCACGACGCTGAAGCGGCGATCGCGCCCGAAGTTGTCGAGCCCGAAATCTTCGCACGCTCAGCCGAGTCCGCAGGACACAAACCCTACGCGCTGGTCATGTTGGTGTGCATTGTAATCGGCACAGCTATCGCCGGCGGAGTCTGGTGGAGGATGAAGACGGCGCAGTTGGGCGGCGCCATGATCCCCACGCAGAAAGTGGACATGAAACCGTCGGAGCCGGCCGTAGCCAATGACGCAACGACGGATCCTGCGCCTGCAACCGCGGTGCCTGCGACCACCGCAAACGCCGATTCCGACGAGATTCCCGATACCAGCGACCCGAACCGCGCGCCTGCAACCGCACAAGAACTATCGAAATTTCCGCGAGTCACCGGAATCCGGCACTGGTCGTCGGCTGACGCGAGCACGGTGGTGCTTGATCTCGAAGATCAGGTTCAATACGAAGCGCATCGTCTTGCAGGCCCGGATCGCATTTACTTCGACCTCCATGACACACGCCTGACGCCCGAGTTGGCCGGCAAGCCGATCGACGTGGGCGACACCCTGCTCAGCCGCATCCGGGTAGCGCAACCTGTGTCGGGAATGACCCGCATCGTGCTCGAGACCAAGCCCAACACAAATTTTTCCGTGAGCCTCGAGTCGAATCCCTATCGCTTGCTCGTCGAAGTCCGCAAGGTTGGCAGCACGCCCAAAGCAGCGGTGAATTTGTTCCCGAATGCTGAGGCAGAGAAGAACAAGCTCGCGATCGTTGTGCCTCCGCCGACGAAAGAAGATTTGCAGTTGCGCGCACGCGTGCCCAAGATGCGCATCGTTGTCGACGCCGGTCACGGCGGTTGGGATCTCGGCACCGTGGGCCGTCGCGGCTTGCTGGAAAAAGATCTCGTGCTGGAAATCGCGCAGCGCCTCGGCAAACTGCTCGAAAGCCGTCTCGGCATGGAAGTGATCTACACGCGGCAGGACGACAACTACATCCCCCTCGACGAGCGAGCCGGGATGGCCAACCAGGCGCAGGCTGACTTGTTCGTCTCCGTGCATGCCAACTACAGCGATCTGCCTTCGGCGCGCGGCGTCGAAACTTACTACACGAACTTCTTTTCCGCGCCAGGATCCAAAGAAGCTGGCGCGAAAGATGTCGACTCTAAGAATATCGACGCGCGTCTCAGCGGCGCGAAGCCAGCCGTGACTCCGACGCTTTCCGGAGCGGACTTGCATGAGCGCATCGAGCAATCGCGCCGTCTCGCGGCGAGCGTGCAGCGGTCGCTGTATGGCACGCTGTCGTTGCAGAATCCTGGACTGCGCGACCGCGGCATTAAAGAAGCGGGATTCGTCGTCCTGACCGAGAGCGCGATGCCGGGAATTCTGGCCGAAGTCTCCTTCGTCAGCAGCCCCACCGACGAACAAAAGCTGCGCAGCGACGGCTACCGCGAGCAGATCGCGGAAGCGCTGTACAAAGGGATCGCGCGCTACGCGTCTGCTTCGAAGGGCGTGAAGGTGGCGGCGAAGTAGTTGCGAGCTGTGAGCGATGAGCAAGAACGGGAAGGGCGCGACTTTCAGTCGTGCAGAATCAGACCCACACAACAGAATTGGCTGCGGGGCGCGAACCTACTTGCGCTCATGAATTTCTTCCCGGTCGAACCTCCAGCCAGCGGAATTGCCTTGACTTGAAAGTCGCATGAACTCTTCGACTGCGCTCGGCGGCGTCATCGGGTTCTGATTTCGCGGAATCGCTTGTTCGCCTGTCCGTCTTCATGCTTCTGCCTCTCCTGAGACTATCGCAGCCTGTGGATTTCTTCCGGAAATAAAGTTTGCGGCCGTGTTCCCGAAACCGGACTGCTGGCGCGCTGGGAGGCCCCCCCTCCCCCTGATCTATTGGAATCATCGGGTTGGCGTGAAATTGAAAAGTAAGCTATGGGGCACAATCACTTGCGGGCAAAATCTTGATGTCAAAGAACTTAGACGTTGAAATCGTGGGGAAAATTCCCAGGACGGGACGAATGCGATCTCCGCGCACCGTCACGGCCTCGGTCATGATTGCCGATTGCGAGTTTGAGGTCAAGGTTGGACGTCACAATCGTTAATGTGGAAAAGTGCCGAGCGGCTGTGTAATTGAGATTGGAGATTGGCGATCTCCCGCCTACAATATCGCTATGGAAATCTCTCTCGCTCCTGAGGTTGAAGCCCGGCTGGCCAAGATCGCTTCTGAAGCGGGGAAGGCTGCCGATCAAGTCGTGCAGGAACTGGTTGCTAGCTACGTGGACCACGACGAGTGGTTCAAGCGAGAAGTGCAGAAAGGGCTGAACTCCCTCGACAGCGGCAAGTTTGTGTCGCATGAGGAAGTGGGCCGGCAAATCGGGCGAATCCTCAAGTCGTGACTACGGTTCGCTGGTCTCCTGACGCCGCGGCCGATCGCGGCGATTGTCGAGTACATCCGCAAACAGAATCCCTCAGCAGCTAGTCGATCTCCTGTTCGAAGAACAGCTTCAGGTCGCGTGCGCCGTGGAGTACTCGGACGACTTCAATTCCGCGCGAGCGTGGCACGTAGAAGATGACGTACTTTCCGACCGGGAAGCTGCGCAGACCGTCCAGCAATTCAGGTCTTTCGCGTCCCATCCTCGGTTGGCGTGCGAGTGTTCGAAATTCCCCTTTGATTCGGGCAGCAAAAGCATCTGCCTGACGCATGCTGTCCTCGGCAATGTAAGCCCAGATTTCAGCGAGATCGGCCATAGCCTTTGGACGTATGACAATGGACGGCATCTATTCGACGGCTTTGCGAGCTGCAAGGCGTTTTCGGCCTTGCCGCTTCATCTCGTCCACTCTCCACGGACGCGCGGGGCCGCTATCGAGGCCTTCGCGAATGTCGCGGCGCAGGCGTTCCAGCTGCAGGGTGTGCAACTCGTTGTGCCTTTCCATGAGGCGCAATGCTTCGCGCACGACCTCGCTCGCGGAGTTGTAGCGTCCGGAGTCGACCTTCTGGCGGACGAGCTTTTCGAGTTGCGGAGTCAGATTGATATTCAGGGTCATGGGAACTTCCAGGTGGATTCGGTCTAGCGTAACGGTGTTGGCAAAGATTGTCAATGATTGGCCGGAGGGCTGAAGCGAATTCAAACACTCTCGCCGTAGGCTTCACCTTGCCCACCCTTGCAAAGAGCGCAAGGATGGGGCACCCAGTATGTTGGTGGTACCCACGAAATCAAAAAGGCTGGGCCACCCTCTATAACCTTGTCGGCGTTGTCAAGAGACACGTAGAGTGTCCGAGGTAGGC
>Ga0066790_10000634_pt1 | contig 13703 bp, 8 predicted proteins | sample OrgsoiDNA2013050_FD_70963 | JGI IMG/M metagenome (GOLD analysis project Ga0066790, IMG submission 70963) | Permafrost soil microbial communities from the Arctic, to analyse light accelerated degradation of dissolved organic matter (DOM) -... | ecosystem: Environmental > Terrestrial > Soil >...
GCAAGCTTCGACAAGGCCTGGAGGCTGTCGTGTGTGTGGGCCTTGGTCACGGTCTTCTGAGCCCTTTGCGCCCCCCTCTTGACCTGAGCCGCTGCCTGCTTGGTTTTTGCTCCCTTGGTCAGGGTGGCGATCGCGTCCATGAATTCTCGTTCGGTCAACCGGGCGTACCAGATGTCCATGTTGCCCATCTGGGCGAACTCGAACACGGCTTCCCGGTAGGCCTTCACCGCGGCAAGCGTCGTGGCGGAAGCATCGGCGGCGCTGAACCCGTTGTTGCGCGCTGCGATGGTGAAGCTCGCGGCCATGCGCTTCACGTCGTATTCAAAGGGCCCGGGCAGTGTCTCATCGAAGTCGTTCAGGTCAAACAACAGAGTTCGTTCGGGTGAAGCGAACCCGCCGAAGTTCGAGAGGTGCGCGTCGCCGCAGAGCTGGACGTCGAGGCCCGCCGTGGGGGAAACTCGCAGGTCGGAGGCCATGATCTTGGCCGCACCCCGGTAGAAGGTGAACGGTGAGGCCATCATCCGACCGTGACGTACAGGTACGAGATCCGGCTCTCGGGTGAGGTTCTGCGCCACGAGAAGCCCCACCGGGTCGGAACGGTCAACGGCCGGTATCCAGCCGCTGTGGCTGGTCAGCGGCGAACCTTCACGGGCGTTCTTGCCCTTGGCGCGACGCTCGTCCACACTCAGGTGCCGGATCTTCATTGCGGCCATGGTTGATCCCTTCTTCCTCTGTCTGTTTCCCGGACCCATCGATCTCCTACTCGTCCCCGGCGTTACTGCTCTCGATGATCTTGCGCTGGCCGGCCCGGCCGCTGGCTATACCGACCAGGTCGCCCAGGTGCACCTCCCGAGCCCGGCGGCGCGCCGCCTGCTCGAGGTTGTCCTCGGGGACTAGGAGGCGCAGGCCCATCGGGTGGATGGCGAAGTCGAGAGGTGTAGCCAGCTCGAGGGCTTCACCGTCGACGCCGACGAAGGCCTGCCCCGATCGCGAGCGGACCTCGAACCGTTTGGTCGCGAAGCGTAAGGCATGGCGATTCCGCCCCTGACGGCCCGCCAGCATGGCGGTGACGACGGCCGCCGCTTCGGTTCCCGAGCCGGCGGCCACCGCCAACACCCCGAGCTGTCCGCTGTCGAGACGTAGGCGCTGTGAGACATTTGGTGAGGGCCCGAGCACGTATGGATTGTTCGAGACCTGGATGACGAGCGATCCGTCGACCTCCGAGCCGTCCGGAGCCGTGAACTGCAGGTCGAATGGTTTGTCCGACTGCCCCAGCAGGTCCGGGAGCAGGGTGCTCGACGTTTCGAGCTTCGCCTCTCGGTACCCCTCTTGTTGGACGATGGTGGCGTAGACCCCGAGCGACACGTTGTTGACGAAGAGGCGGCCGTTCACCGTTGCGAAGTCGACCCGCCGCTCCAGGCCGTCCCGGAAGGAGTCCATGCTCTTCCGTGGGTCGTCGCGCTCGAGACCGAGGTCGAGAGCGAAGTGGTTCCGGGTTCCCGCCGAGACGCACACGAACGGGATGTCGTGTTCGATCGCGATCGACGCCACGAGCGCCTGGGAGCCGTCGCCGCCCGCCATGCCCAGGCAATCGGCTCCTCGCTCGATGGCGTCCCGGGCGAGCTGCTCGAGGTCGAGGCCCCGGTCCAGGAGCACCGTCTCGACGCCCAGCGACTTCGCCAGATCGACCAGCGCGAACTTCTCGACCTTGCCGCCGCCGGACCACGGGTTGCAGATGAGCACAGGGCGCGACGGAGGCAGACGTCGGCGGAACGGCACCGCCGCCGTGGTGCGAATGGTTCCAAGCATCGCGGCCCGTCCGGCCGACATACCGACGGCCAATATGCCCGCGACCACGATCAACCGAACGAGCACTTGTTCTCCGCCGACGCCCGCCAACACGAGGGCGGCGGCCATCACACCGATGCCGGCGACCAAGCCGGCTGCGCCGACCGCCCGTCGGTGTCTCCGACCGGTCAGGAACCACCACGCGCCGCCGATCGAGATGGCGGCACCGGCCAATCCGAGGAAGACGTAGCCGGCGCTCCGGAGCAGGAAGATGATGACCGCGACCACCAGCCCGCACAGGGCGACGAGGGCAACGGCCGCCATGATCCGGGAGCGGCCGGATAGCCCGAGGCCGGCCCGCCTGGCCGATCCGGCAGGTCGCACCGGCCCGTCTGAACCGAGTGGAGATGGAGCGTCCTTCATGACTGAACCCTTCCCTTCGCAAAATCGTCCGGCGGTCTCATCATGGCTCGGAGCCGTTCGCCATGACGGGCTCGACCCGGCGGCCCGGAGCGCAGACGTAACGAGCGTGGAGCCGTCGACGGGCCCACCGGACCCAGCCGTGGGCCTGTCGAGGACCGGTGCGGAGGGGTCCAGAACCACCTCTCGGTCTCACTTCTCGGGTGATGGGCGCCGCTTGTCGCCATCATGCGCCGACCGGGCGAAGGCCTCCACCGCCGACTCGATGGTTGGATAGAAGTGGGCAGGATCGATCGTCCGCGTGAGCTCGTACCGTTGGATCTTCTCCCTGACGGGATCCTTCAGCTCGGCGAACACCAAGGAAATACCTCGTCGGTTGAGGTCCTCATCCAGCTCCTCGAGCATGTCGGCTGCCGTCGTGTCGACATCTGTGATCGGCTCGGCCGCCACCACGATCCAGCGAGGCGGTGGATCCTCGGCAGCCAGCGTGCGGACCTGCTCACGAAAGGATCGCGCGTTGGCAAACAGCAGCGGCGCGTCGAAACGAAGGATCTTCAGGCCTTCGATCGTCCTCGCCCCGCGGTGCATGCGGGCGTCGTGGTACCCGGGAAGCAGGTCGACCTGCCCGAGCGTCGTGCTGTACGGCCACCACGCCCGCCGGAAGACGTTGAGGATCGACAGGAGGACCGCCAGGGCGATGCCGGGAAGCACGCCGAGGATGGCGACGCCGAGGAAGGCTGCTATCGAGAGGGCGAACTCGGTCCGGCGGACCAGCCAGAGTCGTCGCATCCCGGCCACATCGGCCAGCGAAAGGGCGGCTGCGATCACCACCGCGGCCAGAGTGGGCTGAGGAAGGTTACGAAGCAGCCCCGGGACGGCGAGCAGCATCACGATGATGGCAGCGGCACCCACCAGCCCGGCCACCTGGGTCTTCGCCCCCGACTGCTCGGCGACGGCGGTCCGGGACCCGCTGGTGCTCACGGCGAACCCCTGGAACAGCCCGGCCGCGATGTTGGCGCCGCCGATCCCGATCATCTCCTGGTTCGCCCGGACCTCGTCGCCACTGCGTGCCGCAAAGGCAGAAGCGGTCGAGATGGTATCGGTGAGAGCCACGAGGGCGATGCCGAATGCGCCCCCGACCAGGAGAGGGAAGTCCGAAATGGGAACGCTCGGGATGGTGAAGGGCGGGAAACCCTTCGGCAGGGTTCCCACCAGCGAGACGCCCCGACTCTGGAGATCGAACGCCACGGCGGCACCTATCGACAGGACCACGGCGACCAGGACGCCTGGTACCTTCCGCAGCCACCGCTGGAGCACAAGGATCACCACCAGGCCGGACAATCCGACGAGCAGGGCGTCGACGACCGTCTCGCCTGACGTGACACCGTGAACGAATCCCCGGATGTCCCCGATCAGGTTGTCGGAGTTGACCGAGAACCCGAAGAGCTTTGGAAGCTGGCCCACGACGATGGTGAGCGCAAGCCCGGTCATGTACCCGATCTGGGTCGGCTTCGAGAGCAGATCGGCCACGAACCCCAGCCGGGCCAGCCCGGCCAGGAGCATGATCACACCGACCAGGATGGCGAGCATCGAGGCCAGTGCGATGGCTCGCTCGGGACTGCCACCGGCTCCGACCAGGGGGATGATCGTGGCGGCGATCATCGGTCCGAGTGAGGAGTCGGGGCCGAGCACGAGGATCCGGGATGGTCCCAAGGCGGCGTATCCCGCAAGGCAGAGGATGCTGGTGTAGAGGCCGGTGATGGGAGGCAGCCCGGCCAGCTCGGCGTAGGCCATCCCCTGCGGGACGAGGAGGGCGGTGAGCACAAGGCCCGCGACGAGGTCCTTCGGCAGCCAACGGCGCTCGTACGTGCGGAACAGTTCCAGACCGGGAACGCGCGTGGCCACCCATCCGAGGCTCACGCCTTCACCGACTCTGCTCTGCCCTCTCGCGTCCGCACCCAACAGCGTACGATACGCAAGGCAGTGAGACATTTCTTGCTAGCGAGACCGGTCCAGCGCGTCCATGTGTGGGCGACGCGAACCGCAATGCTGGTGGCCGGGATCGGCCTCGCCCTCTTCGTCAGTGCTGCGCTACTCGTGCATGGCGGCGCACCGGCGTGGGACACGGAGGCGTTCCGGGCTCTCAACGCTGTCAGCCCCGGACTTGCCGCCTGGTTGACTCCGATCACCAAGCTGTTCCTACCGGCCGGCATTGCCGTGGCGGCGGCGATCGCCGCGCTCTACAGCTTTGTTCGGACGCGGAGCCTGTGGCCGATCGCGTTCAGTGCCGGCGCGGCGGCGATCGCCTGGGCCCTGGCAAACCTGGCCAAGCACGCCGCCAGCCGTCCCCGGCCGTACACAGTCGTCGCGGACGCCGTCTTGCGTCAACAGCCTGCTCATGGCTCCAGCTTTCCCTCGAGCCATACCACGGCGGCGCTGGCGGTCACCATCGCCCTAGTGGCGTTCCTCCCGCGTTGGGGGGCCGTCGTGGCGATCGCCTATGCCGTCGTGCTCGGGTGGTCTCGGATCTACCTCGGCGTGCACTACCCGCTCGACGTCGTCGCCGGCATGGGTATCGGGTGCGCCGTAGGAGGACTCACCGTTCTGCTCGAACGGGTGGTTCTGCTCCGCCCACCCTCTACGCCCGTATCCCCTCACCGCGCTGCAGCTAACTAGCGTTCAACCGATTGCACGCAATCAGAACGGAGTCGGTATGTAGCGCAGCGGGAGATGCGAAGCGACGTGGGCGTATGAGACCGTTCGCTCCGGCAAGGTGACGGCGGGCGGCTCGAGCGACTCGTAGTCGATCTGGTTGAGGAGGTGGCTGATGATGTTCAGCCGTCCCCGCTTCTTGTCGTCGGTGTGTGCGATGAACCACGGCGCCCAGGCCGTGTCGGTGGAGGCGAACATGGCGTCCCTGGCCCTGGAGTAGTCGTCCCACCGGCTGTAAGACTTCAGGTCCATGTCGGACAGCTTCCAGATCTTGCGGGGATCATGGATGCGGCTTTCCAGCCGGCGGGTCTGCTCGTCGGCGCTGACCTCGAGCCAATACTTGAGCAGCAGGATTCCCGACTCGACCATGGCCTTCTCGACGATCGGGACTTGATCGAGGAAGCGTCGCGACTCCTCGGGCGTGCAGAAGCCCATGACCGGTTCGACACCGGCGCGGTTGTACCAGCTGCGGTCGAAGATCACGACCTCTCCTGCCCCTGGCAGATGGGATATGTAACGCTGAATGTACATCTGAGAGAGCTCGCGCTCGGTAGGAGTCGGGAGGGCCACGACGCGGAACACGCGGGGGCTGACACGTTCGGTGATCCTCTTGATCGTGCCTCCCTTGCCGGCGGTGTCCCGGCCCTCGAACACGATGCAGATCTTCGCCCCGGACTTCTTGACCCACTCCTGCATCGCCACCAGCTCGGCGTGGAGTGACCTCATGTGTTCCTCGTATTCCTTCTTCTTCATCTTCCCAGCCGCGCCCTCCGCATGCCCCTCCGCATGCCCCTCTGCGTGGCCCTCCGGCCGGTAATCGGGTGTCGGGTCCGTCCCTGCGCTGTGCTTCTTCTTAGCCATATCGGTCATCCCCCTATAAGTTGATCTCGACTCCGGTCCGTCGGCCCGAGTGCCCTCGTCGACGTGCGATCCACTTGCCCGCCTCCCAGCTGACCAGCACCGCGAGGGCCATGAGAAGGCCCAGTCCCCATTGGCCTGCCGTCAATTGGGTGGTCCCCAGCACACGCTGCAGGAAATCCGCTTGGGTAACCAGAAACGCGCCGGCCACCTCGGCGACCGCGATGAGGTTCATCCTCGGGCTGTTGAAGGTGTCCATGGAGAAGACCGAATCCGTCTCGCTGCGGGCCTCAAAGGCTGCGACCACCAGCATCAACGAGAACGCGACCAGGCCGATCGATTGGCCCTTGACCGTGCTGTCCAAGAGGTTGGTACCGACCACGATCATCCCGAGATTCGCGCTGGCGACGAACAGTCCGACCAGTCCACAGGTGATCATGACTCCGGGGGTGAGAATCGATTCTCCCCGGGCTCGCGGCCGCCGCTGCATCAGGCCTGGGCTCTCCTCGTCGAATCCGAGGGCGACACCGAAGGGGGCGTTGACGAGGAAATTGATCCACAGGATCTGGGGCGGCGTGAACGGTTCGCCACCCGCGATGTTGAGCACCGTCGCGCCCAAGAATGTAAGGACGAACGCGACGAGCTCGAGCAGCACGAACCGGATGTACTTGTTCAGATTGTCGTACAGCTTTCGTCCCTGTTGGACTGCGTAGACGATGGTGGAGAAGTTGTCGTCGGACAGCACCATGCGGCCGGCATTCTTCGCCACCTCCGTACCGCTTCCCATGGCAACACCGATGTCCGCCGCCTTGATGGCGGGCGCATCATTCACGCCGTCACCGGTCATGGCGACGACGTGGCCCTTCTTCTTGAGAGTCTCGGCGAGTAGCACCTTGTGCTCGGGAGCCACTCGCCCGACGACGCCGATCTGGTCGATCTTGTCGAGTCGCTGCAGGTCGGAAAGGGCGGCGAACTCGGCCCCGAGGATCGCGTCGCCCGGGATGTCGAGCTGCCGGGCGATCGCGGCCCCCGTGACCACGTCGTCACCCGTCACCATCCGAACCCGGATGTGCGCTGCCTTGGCGTTGGCCACGGCGGCCTTCGACTCTGCCCGGGGTGGGTCGACCATCCCGACCAGGCTGGTCATCTGTAGGTCCTGTACATATGAGAGCAGATCCCGGTCCGGGTCGAACGCAGCAGCGTCCAGATCCCGAAAAGCACCCGCCATCACCCGGAGACCCGCCTCACCCATGCGCGTCGCGTGGCGATCGGCTGCAGCCTTGAGCGTTTGGTCCCAGGCGATGTTTTCTCCGTTGGCGAGTGCGGTTGCCGCCAGCGCCGTGACTGCCGGCGCCGCACCCTTGACGAAACAACGCACGATGTCGTTGCCGGATGCGTCCTTGGTCCGATTGAAGGTGGCCATCAACTTGTAGCCGGGATCGAACGGCAGCGTGGCTAGGCGGGGAAATTCCTCACGCGTCGTATCGATCGACATGCCTGCCTTGTGGGCCAGTACGAGCAGTGCCCCCTCCGTCGGATCGCCGACCACCCGACCGTCAACCAGATTCGCGTCGTTGGCGATCACGTAGGGGAGGATCGCATCGTCAATCGTGTCCGTTTTCCCGGCGGGATGGCTCACCCTTCCTTCGAGGCTGTATCCAGTCCCGCTGATCTCGTACCTGTCGGTCGGATCAACGACCTCGACCGCCGTCATCTGGTTCATGGTGAGCGTGCCGGTCTTATCCGAGTTGATCGCCGAGGTGAATCCGAGCGTCTCGACCGAGGGGAGGTCCTTGACGATTGCCTTCCGCTTAGCCAATTCCAGGCTGCCCAGCGAGAGCACGACTTGAACAACCATGGGCAGCGCGAGTGGAATGGCTGCGATGGCCAGGGCCACGGCGGTGTCGAAGAGGCTGGTCCAGGACTGCCCCCGGCTGAGCCCCAGCGCGAACATCACCAGCATCGTGAAGCCTGCCGCGCTCACGATCCACAGGGTCAGGGAATTCATCTGCTTTGTGAGCGGCGTCTGCTCTTGGGCGGTGGCCGACAACATGTGAGCGATCTTGCCCACCTGCGAGTCGCTGCCCGCCCCGGTCACGATCACGATCCCGCTTCCGTGGGTCACGGGAGTGTGCATGAACGCCATGTTCGATTGTTCCCCCGGCCCTAGGTCGCCGGACAGAGTCGTTGCCTCCTTCACAGCAGGGACGCTTTCCCCAGTCAACGCCGACTCGTCGATCTGCAGCGAGCTCGCACTGCAGATCCGCCCATCAGCGGGAACTTCGTCACCCGCCGAAACTAGGATGATGTCACCGACGACGACGTCTTCCGCTGGAATAGCCGCTTCTGTCCCGTCGCGACGGACCCGCGCTGTCGACTCCATCATCGACTGCAGCGCGTTCATGGCGCTCTCGGCCTTCCCTGCTTGACGTAATCCGACCAGTGCATTGAAGAGCGAGATCACGATCAATACGATGGCCGTACTCCATTGCTTGATCACCAGCGACACGATCGACGCGCCGACCAGGATCAGCTGCATGAAACTCGTGTACTCGCCCAGCAAGCGGTGGAGGGGCGAGGGTGGCGTCTCGACCGGCAACGAATTCGGACCATCTCGTTCGAGTCGAGCCGCCGCTTCCTGGCTGGTGAGGCCCGTCTCGACATCGACGGCCAAGCGGCCGGCAACGTCGCTGGCGTCGAACGAATACCAGAGCTCGTTATTTGCGGCCAAGGGGCCACCCATCTCGCCCGTTGTTACCACCCCAACTCCCTTCCATCCATCCTCGCCCATCCGGCATTGGAGCGAGAGCCGTGACGCCCTTTCGCTACTCGCCTGGTCCCGGCCCGTCGCATACTCTATGGCGGTGAACTGGAAGTCGTTTTGAGGCGAATGCGGTGTAGTTCTCTGACGACTCTTGATGGTGTCGACCTGCTAGCGGACAACCGTGATGTGCTGGGTTGCCGGCTCTGATACTGCGATGACCCGATTGATCGGAGTGCCTTGGTCACCAGGGCACCCCGAGTTCGAATCGACCCGGCCATGAGCCGCGAACGTCTGGGAGGCGGTCCGAGTCGAGAAGGGAGGCACCGATGGATCACATGCGGGCGATTCGGGACTGCCCGTCGTGCGGCAGCAGAGGTTTCATACCTGATCCTGCGTTTCGACGGGTCTGATTCGAACGGACTGGGTTGCCGCTGCCGGCTCCGTCGGTACGAATGGTCTGACACCAATGGATCAAGGAATCAGTTCCTGCTCGATCACGTCAGAATCGAGCCGTTCCGAATCTCTGAGCTCCTGGGATCGACGACTCAACCTCGATCGGTGACGTGAGGGACTGATGGCTGGAGTTGGCGCGGCGAGCCAGAACCGCTGGCACCTCGTTCCGATTGTCGGATGGCTCCGATCGTATGATCGGCGCTGGCTCCGCGGGGACCTCATCGCTGGGGTCGCCGTCGCTGCCCTGATCGTTCCGAAGAATCTCGGCTACGCCGGAATCGCTGGCATCCCGTTGCAGAATGGTCTGTACGCCGCGGCTGCCGGGGCGATCCTCTACGCGGTGTTCGGAACGAGTCGTCAGATCTCGACAGGGCCGAGCTCTGGATTGGCCGCCGTGGCCGCGAGTGCTGTTGTGGCGGCGAAGCTCACCGGGACCACGAACGCGGCAACCTTCGTGGCCACCATTGCCCTTGCATCCGGAGTGCTTTTTCTGTTGATCGCCGTTTTGAAAATGGGATGGATCGCGCAGTTCCTGTCGCGCGCCGTCGTGACCGGCTTCCTCTTTGGTGCGGCTATTGACGTGGTCATCGGGGAGCTCCCAAAGCTCACTGGGACGGCCACCTCAGGCTCCAACCCGATCCAAGAACTGCGATCGTGGTTCGGTTCGCTCGCTGACGTCAGTTTGACGACCTTGCTCGTCGGGGCAGTGTCACTTTTGGTGGTCTTCGGATTGCGCATGGTCGCACCTCGCATCCCTGGTGCGCTAGTGCTGGTTGTCGGGGGTCTTTTGGCCTCAAAGATATTTGACCTCGGTGCCCACGGGGTCGCCTTGGTGGGCCACGTGCCGAGGGGTCTGCCGACTCCTGCGCTCCCAAGTTGGCAACTGATCACACACCATGCGAGCACGATCTCGCTAGCGGCGGTGGCGCTGGTGCTTATCGGGTTCTCGCAGACCGCCGGCGATTCGAGGTCCTTTGCAGCCAAGCACCACTATCACATCGACATCAACCAAGAATCGGTGGCTCAGGGGATGGCGAATGTAGGTGCCGGCTTGTTCCAGGGGATGCCAGTCTCAACGAGCTTGTCGGCGAGCTCGTTGAATGATCACACGGGTGCTCGCTCAGGCCTCGCCTCGCTTACCTCTGGGGTCATGGTACTTCTCACTCTACTTGTGCTCGCCCCACTCTTTTCTTCGTTGCCCAAGCCCGTGCTGGCCGCACTGATCATCGAAGCGGTGGTGATGGGAATGATGGACGTGCCGGAGATGCGTCGCCTCGCCAAGGTGCAGCGCTTCGATTTCTGGATCGCAATCGCAGCCATCATGGGAACACTCCTCTTTGGTGTTCTTGCTGGGGTGCTGATCGGGATCGGCCTCTCACTTCTTTGGCTCATCTCGGTTGCGACCCGTCCCCCGATGCCATTGCTCGGAAGACAGTCGGGTACGCAGGTCTTCCGGGAACTTGACGAGTATCCAGCCGACGAACAGTTCCGAGGGGTCGTTGTCCTGCGGCTGGATGGTGGGTTGTTCTTCGCCACTTCCGACGCACTAGAGGACCGAGTCCGGGAAGTCGCGATGTCAACACCCGACATCACCGGGATCGTGCTCGACTGCGAGGGAATCGACTTCATCGATTCGCAGGGGTCGGCGAAGATGCGTGAGATTTTCGAACTCACAAAGCACGCGGGTGTGACGCTGCACCTTGCTCGCGTCAAGCCAACCGTATTCGAGCTGCTCAGGCGCGATGGGGTCATCGATCGCATCGGTGACGACAGGATCCACGGAAATGTCTACCGAGCCGTCGAGGCGGAGGTCGGGCGCGCCAAGAGCGACACCGAGTCCCCGATCGTCGACGACGAAGACGCCGTAGGGTAGCGAGCTATGCCACCGTCGCAAATGAGGACCGAGGCACCGTCATTGCGGCGGATGCTCATTCCATTGGCACTGGCGCAGTTCATCTGCAGCTTCGCCGGGTCGAATATGAACGTCATGATCAACGACATCAGCCACGACCTGAACACCACGGTCGAGGGAGTGCAGGTGGCCATCACGCTGTTCCTTCTTGTCATGGCGGCTCTCATGATTCCCGGGGGCAAGCTGACCGATCGTTGGGGTCGGAAGCGGTGCTTCAAGCTGGGGCTCTCGATCTATGCCGTCGGTGCACTGCTCAGCGCAGTCTCTCCGAACCTTGCAGTCCTGATCCTGGGGAACTCGATTCTCGAAGGTGTGGGGACGGCGTTGTTGATACCGCCCGTCTACATCCTTACGACCATGCTGTTCCACGATCTCAAGTCGCGGGCTCAGGCTTTCGGTGTGATCAGTGGGATGGGTGGAGTGGGCGCAGCCACCGGACCGCTGATTGGAGGTCTCATTACAACTGCAATCAGCTGGCGAGTGTCCTTTCTCTTTCAAGCCGTAGTCGTTGCCATCATCGTGGTTCTCAGCCGCAGCATTCGAGATCCGTTGCCGCCAGATCCCTCGCGGCCCTTCGACATCGTGGGTGCGATCCTCTCTGCCACAGGCCTGGTGGTGCTTGTCATGGGAATCCTGGCAGCCGACAAGAACGTCGCGATTGCGGTACTCCTTCTCGCATTGGGCGCGTCCGTCATCGGTGGGTTCTTTGTGTGGGTCCGCGCTCGGGAGAGCCGCGGAATGGAACCATTGTTGTCGACCAAGCTCTTCCACAACCGCATATCGAACCTCGGCCTCGTGACCCAGAACGTGCAGTGGCTGATGCTCATGGGAACTTCGTTCGTTGTGTCCGCCTATCTCCAGGTCATCAGGGGGTACAACGCCATTCAAACGGGAGTGATCTTCACTGCAGCCACCCTTGGCATCCTTGCGTCGTCACTCGTCGCTGGCCGTCTCGCCAAGCGGTTCCAACAGCGAGCGCTCATTCTCACTGGGTTCGTGACGACCATCGCAGGCGTCGCTTTCCTCCTGGCGATCGTGAAACATTCCCCCAGTGCGTGGTCCTTTGCCCCTGGATTGTTACTCATCGGGTTGGGCCTTGGTGTGATGCTGACCCCGTCGGTCAACATGGTGCAATCAGCGTTTCCGGAGACACTTCAAGGAGAGATCTCCGGACTCTCTCGAAGTGTGTCCAATCTCGGATCGTGCCTCGGCACGGCGATCGCCGGCACCATACTGGTCTCTGGTCTCACCACCCCGACGAAGTCCTACGCCCTCGCAATGATCGCGGTGGCGATCATTGGCCTCGTCGGTTTGGGCGCGACAGTCCTTCTTCCAAAGCAGAATCCCGCTCAAGCGAGCCTTGAGAGCGCGTGACGATGCCAGTGATCACCACTCCGCCGGCTGCGTCGAGGTCCAAGGAAGGATGCCGTGGCTAACGCACCTTCGCCAGCTCATCGGATCGTCGTCGGCGTCGACGGGTCGAGTTCATCGATGCCAGCACTCGATTGGGCAATCCGCCAGGCGGAACTGACGCATGCATCAGTACTGGTCGTGATGGCTTGGCAATCGCCTGCCGCGGTCGGATGGAACGCACCCATGCCACCTCCCTACAGCCCGAATGCAGATGCGGAATCCGCGATGCAATCGGTACTTGCACCGATTCGCAAGGAGCACCCCGATGTGATCATCGAATCACGGATTGTCGGGGGCCACCCGTCTTCGGTGTTGATCGAAGCCTCACGTGGTGCGGACCTTCTCGTCGTCGGAGCCGTGGCCATGGGGAGTTCGTCGGCATGCTGCTCGGATCTGTGAGTAGATACTGCGTGTCGAATGCCACATGTCCGGTTCTCGTGGTTCGTGAAGAACGGTAGCGGTGGGAACGAGGTCGGTCGGCCAATCGATCTCTCTGAGGTGGATTCCATCACTTCCTTCCGATCGGTACCGATCAGCGTCGGGGTCGCCGCAAGAGTGGTCCGATTTCGCAGCGGTCGTACAATCTCCGAGCGGTGATCGGACCCATGTGAAACGAGCACGCGATGGCCACGGATTCGTAGACCCGTATTTGCCATGATCCACAGCCTGGACACCGCGGCACTTGCGACCGCAGCAGCCTGCATCGTTCTCTGGTCGGTCTTTTCGGCCCGACTCGAACGGCTCTACATCAGTGCACCGATCGCCCTTTTGGTGATGGGGTTGGTTGCCACTCACGGCCCGCTGGCAATCATCCACTTCAATCCACACTCATCGACGGTGCGTTCGCTCGCCGAGGTCACCCTCGCGCTCGTGCTGTTCACCGATGCGTCACGGGTCAACATCAACGAACTCCGGCGCGACATCGGCCTGCCCGTCAGACTTCTGGCTCTCGGCTTGCCGCTCACCATCGGCGTTGGCACGGTCACGGCATTTGCAATCGTTCCAGGTGTGTCCTGGTGGGTGGCCGCCACCATCGGCGCAATCGTCGCCCCAACAGATGCCGCGCTGGGTGCTTCGATCATCGGTGATACGCGAATACCGAACCGAATCCGGCGTCTCTTGAACGTCGAAAGTGGGCTCAACGACGGGATCGCTACCCCGTTCGTCAATGTTTTCCTGGCTGGTGCGGTCGCCACCGAAGTCACCCATTCGACATCTGTGCTCACTGCCGCCGGTGACCTCCTGATCGGCGCTGGGATCGGCGGTGGTGTCGGACTGGTTGGTGGGTGGGTGCTGACCCGTGCCGCAGCTGGGAAATGGAGCGCACCGGGATTCCGTCCGCTGGCGGCGCTGGGCCTGGCATTCTTCGCTTACAGCTTGGCG
>Ga0066790_10000635_pt1 | contig 13700 bp, 13 predicted proteins | sample OrgsoiDNA2013050_FD_70963 | JGI IMG/M metagenome (GOLD analysis project Ga0066790, IMG submission 70963) | Permafrost soil microbial communities from the Arctic, to analyse light accelerated degradation of dissolved organic matter (DOM) -... | ecosystem: Environmental > Terrestrial > Soil >...
CAGGGACGGAACGCGCGGCTAGCTTGGGCACCTGGCTGCTACCTTCCCAGGGACGGCTAACACGTCCTGGTTGCCAGCCTCATCCGAACGGCAGCCGGCCGGACGCGAGATATCACTGGCAACCCAATGCTGACAGGTCGCATAGATCATCGCCAGTGCTGAGATACCTGGTGCGCCTCCTCCGTGCGGTGGACACCTCCCAGCACGCCATCCAGCCAAGCGCCGCCACGCTGACAGCGAGCGCGATGAGCGGGTGCCGCCTGGACCACCTCCAGCGCCGGAGTATGGCAACCCATAAATCGGCGAACTGCCCATCACCAGACAGTTGCCGTCGCCCGACCGATCCGAACGCGGCGATCACCAGTCGAGGCGCACAGATCGGGTCGCTGTGTGGACCGGCGCCGCCCGGATCTGCATGGCTAGCGGATGGTCTGTTGTGACGACCGCTTGGGACTGCCGTAATACCGTTGCCGCTGATGATGATCCTCTCTATTCTTCGCTTGCATGGACGACCTGTTCGACGCTGCAGCGATGTACGACGAGGATTATCTGTACTTTTTTGCCGCGCCTCGTGGTCTTAGCGAGTTTGCGGTGCACGGGCCTGTCGTGCCTGGCGCTGACTTCCCGGCCGGGGCTTCCGCGGAGCTGGCCTGGCGGCTGCTGGATCTGCGACCGGGCATGAGCGTGCTGGATCTGGCCTGCGGGCACGGGGAGCTGGCCAACCGCCTTGCTGCCCGCGGCTGCCGGGTCACGGGCCTCGACTCGTCGGCGGTCTTCCTGGACCGGGCCCGCGCCGACGCACTCGCCGCTGGGGTCAGCGTCGAATACGTGGCCGGGGACATGCGCCAGCTGCTGTGGACAAGCCTTTTCGACCGGGTTATCAACTGGTCCACCGCGTTCGGGTACTTCGACGACACCGCCAATCGCGCCGTCCTGGACGGGATCGCCCGTGTCCTGCGACCGGGTGGCCGGCTGGCCATGGACCTGGACAACCTGGTCATGTTTCTTGCCTCCTACTGCCAGTCACGCGTCGTGGCAGCACGGGAAAACGGCGACATGCTCGTTGACCGCTACCACCTGGACGCGCTGACCGGCCGGTTCGAGGCGGAGCGGACGGTCATCCGCAGCGGACGGACCCGCCGCGTGAACTTCGTCAAGCGGATGTTCGGCTTCCCCGAGCTACGAGACTGGCTCCTGGCCGCGGGATTCACTACGGTGGCAGGCTACGGCGAGGACGCACGGCCGCTGACCGCCGATCACAGACGGATGATCATCGTCGCGGACCTGCCATAAGAGATGGCCGGCATGGCGCAAGCGCCCACTGGTGTTACGCGCCCGGGCAACCGTACTCATTTAGATCTGCGGGACGCGCGCTTGAGCGGTGGACAATGCCGCGAACGCCGCGGCGGTGATTGTGCCGTACACGAGGTGATCGGTCCAGTCCTTGCCGAGCGTCTTAGCGTCGTACTTCCAGATCGGCTCGTAGAGGCCGGTGGCAGGCAGCACTGCGTAGTCGGTCAGCCAGACCATGGTCCCGAATAGCGCTCCCCATCGCGCCTGTGGCGCACCTACTGAGTCTGCCAGCAGCGCGAACCCGGCGCCCCACCCGATCCCATAGGCCCAGTGCATAACGTTGCTCACAGTATTGGCGGCCCTATCGGGCAGCTCCGACTGGAACAGCCCTTCGATCAGCCGCTTGCCGACCTGAGCGGGGGCTGGAGCACCGTCCCAGTTCTTGACTCCGGCGAACTCCCAGGCTAGAAGGCTTTCGCTGCCGTTTCTCCGGTACCGGATGTACTGTGCAAGGTCCATCGCCGCCGTGCCGATGGCCCCGGCGACTGCACCACGCAATAGCACCGTCAGCGCGGCAGGGCGGGACTGGTTCGGTGAGCAGAGCATCAGGCCTCCTCCTCGTCGTTTCCGTGCCAATGACCCTGTCGACACGATATGGCCTTCACTACGATGAGCTGTACCTCTTGGCCAGCGTCCAGCTTCTGCGCGACTACCCCATCTTGCTTCAAGACGCTCGCCTACGGCGGCAATTCGCTAGACGACGCGCAAGCTCCCCTCCCCCGGCAACCCGGCCTGAATGCAGCCCGTGAGACCGACGACCGCTTCTGCCGATTTGCGCGAGTTAGTCGTGGGCATACCGTCGAGCAGCGCATCTTGGCGGCATCCGACAGCCTCAGCGGTAGCCGCCAGCAATGCTTGCTCCCGTCGTCACGGGAGGAGTGTCGCAGCGGTCGGCGAGGCCGGCCACGAACGCCTGGAAGGCCGGCATGTCCTGCAGCGACGCGGGGTCGTCGATGTCGTGCTCGATAACCACGTGAATGAAGCTCACGCCATCCTTGAGCCGAAAGACTTTGCAGGTGAAGCCATCCGGCTCGCGCTCGTTCAGCTCGGCGAACACCGCCTCGATCAGCTGCTGGTTCTCGTCGGCGCGCTCGGGCTTGGCCTGGTAACGCATGATGGTGTTCATCGGCTGCTCCAGCTACCCGGCCCGGTGGCCCGCTCTACCTGTACAGACTTCTCTCGCCCCGGGAAATCATCGCTACCGGCACGGAGTCATCGCTAACCCTGACGGGGTAAGCCGCCGTTGCTAGAAGCGCCACACGAATGACTGCACCTCCATCACCTGTGCCGAGCTCCGGTCGCTAAGCCACTGACCGGCGCCGCGCGGGGCGGGTGAACCGGCCCTGGTGGTGCAGCAGCGGCGGCGCGCCGGTGCCGATGATGGCGTGAATGACCTGGCCCACCACGAGCTCATGGTCACCCACGGTGACAAGCGTGTATCGCGCGCAGATCAGGTGGGTAGTAGCCCCGGCAAGCATCGGCAGGCCGCACGGCCCGGGGCGCCATCGCGTGGCCGGGCCGAACCGGTCCGCTCCCTTGTGGGCAAACCGGGCGGCGACCTCTTCCTGGCCGTGGCCCATCAGGTTGACCGCGAAGTGCCGGGCGGAGCGGACCGCGGGCCAGTTGGATGACCCGTGCCCGATGTAGAAGGACACCAGCGGGGGGGCCAGGCTGGCTGAGCTGAACGAGGTGACGGTCAGGCCAGCCGGGCCGGGCAGGGTCACGATGACCACGCCCGCGGCGTGCCGGGACAGCGCCTGGCGGAAGGCCTCCGCGTCGACAACGGGCAGTGCCGGGTGGCTGGCGGGGGCCGGGGCGGAGGCGGAGAGGGTCACGGGACCTGCCTTTCGGCTCTGGGGTGAGGCGACTAGGTCGGCCGCCGGGCACGGCTGGCTCAGGTCAGCTCACTGCTTCGGGTACCTGCTGGTGGCGGGCCGCGGCGTACTGGCTGTCGGGTCGTGGCAGCCCGTAGTGCTCGCGTAGCGTCCGCCCGGTGTACCCGGCGCGGAACAGCCCGCGCCCGCGGAGGAGGGGGACCACCTGCTCGGCGAAGGCCTGCAGGCCAGCGGGCAGGGCGGCCGGCATCACGTTGAACCCGTCGGCCGCCCCGCGCTCGAACCAGTCCACGATAGAGTCCGCGACCTGTTCCGGGGTGCCGGTGAAGGTGCGGTGGCCGCGGCCGCCGCCGAGCCGGCTGATCAGCTGCCGCACGGTGAGGTTCTCCCGCCGCGCGAGCCCGGTGATCAGGTCGAAGCGGCTCTGTGCCCCCTCGACCTGCGGGCGGCCGAAGACCTCGGCGGGCAGCGGCCGGTCCAGGTCCAGGATGGCGGTCGGTACCTCCAGTACCCGGGACAGCTGGGCCAGGCCGTACTCCGGGATGATCAGTTCTTCCAGCTCGTCACTGAGGGCCTGCGCCTCCGCCTCGGTGGACCCGATCACCGGCACGATGCCGGGCAGGATCTTGACGTAGTCAGGGTCACGGCCGGCCTGGCGGGCGCGCCGCTTCATGTCGGCGTAGAACTCCTGGCCGTCCGCCAGCGTCTGCTGCGCCGTGAAGATCGCGTCCGCGTAGCGGGCCGCGAACGCCCGGCCGTCCGGCGAGGAGCCTGCCTGTACCAGCAACGGGCGTCCCTGCGGTGAGCGGGGGACGTTCAGCGGGCCGCGCACCCGGAAATAGCGGCCTGCGTATTCCACCGGGTGGATGCGGGACACGTCGGCGTAGCGGCCAGCCGCCTTGTCGCCCAGTTCCGCGCCGTCCTCCCAGCTGTCCCACAGCCGGGTCGACACGTCCACGAACTCGGCGGCCCGCTCATAGCGTTCCCGGTGTGACGGCCGGTCCTCCAGGCCGAAGTTCTGCGCCGAGGCGCGCTCGGCCGTGGTCACGATGTTCCAGCCGGCCCGCCCGCCGCTGACGTGATCCAGCGAGGCAAACCGCCGAGCCAGGTTGTACGGGTCGTTGTAGGTGGTCGAGGCGGTGGCGATCAGCCCGATGTGGCTGGTCGCGGCGGCCATCGCGGTGAGCAGCACAGTCGGCTCCAGCGCGCCGGACGGGCGGTGCGCCGCGCTGTTCCGCAGCGCCGGGCTGTCGGCCAGGAACACCGAGTCGAAGGCGGCCCGCTCAGCGACCTGGGCCAGGCCGCCCCAGTAGCCGAGGTCCGTGCTGGCGAACGGGTCGCTCTCGGGCAGCCGCCAGGCGGCTTCGTGGTGACCCGAGCACATCAGGAACGCGTTGAAGTGCAGCTGCCGCTTGGTCCTGCTCACGTGAGGAGCCTCCAGGTGGGACTGGTCAGGGAGGGACGGGCGCCGGCTCAGCGGGCCAGCTCCGGGGATACGGGCCGCGCCGGCTCTCCGGCGGCTGCGCCATGGGTGAGAGCCGCGAACCGGTCCAGGGCGGCCGCCACCCGGACGGCCCACGGGTCGAGTACCCCGCCGGGGTGGCCCAGATCCGATTCCAGGACGGCGAGCCCAGGCGCGGGAGTCACCGCGCCCAGTTCCAGCAGCAGCAGCCGGGCCAGCCCGGAAAGGTCGACCACCTGGTGGCCGCCGTCCAGCCCTGCAGCGCGGCTGACCGCGTCGGCGGCCAGCCGGGCGATGCTGAGCGTCCTGGATTGCGGCTTCGGGTTGGCGGCGGGGACGACGAAGGTCATGGCTGTTTCCTCCAGCACGGTCCTGGTCAGGCGCTGGCGTGCAGGGGCTGCCGGCCGGAGTTCCCGGCGGCCGCCTCGCGGCGGCGGATCTCGGGCAGGACCCCCTCGCCGAACCAGTAGGCCTCTTCCAGGTGCGGGTAGCCGGACAGGATGAACTCGGTGATGCCGAGGGCGGCGTACTCCTCGATCAGCCCGGCCACCTTTTCGTGGCTGCCGACCAGCGCCGTGCCGGCGCCGCCGCGGACAAGGCCGATCCCGGCCCACAGGCCCGGGTAGATCTCCAGGTCCTGCGCGGACCCACCGCGCCGGTAGGAGGCATGCAGGGCGCGCATCCGGTCCTGGCCGACCGACTCACTGGCGCCCAGCACCTGCTGGGCCCGGGCGATCTCCGCGGGGTCCAGGTAGTCGAGCAGCCTGCTGGCCTCGGCCCAGGCGTCCGCCTCGGTGTCCCGGGTGATTACGTGCAGCCGGATGCCGAACCGCAGCGTCCGGCCCTGCGCGGCGGCGAGTTCGGAGATCCAGCGGATTTTCTCCGCCACCTGGGCGGGCGGCTCACCCCAGGTCAGGTAGACGTCCGCATGAGCCGCCGCGACCGGCCCGGCCGCAGCCGAGGAGCCGCCGAAGTAGATACCCGGCACCGGCTCCGGCGGGCGGAGCACGGTCGCGCCGTCGACCTGGTAATACTGTCCCCTGAAGTCGAACGGCTGGGTGCCCCAGGAACCGCGCACGACTTCCAGGAACTCCCCGGTTCGGGCATAACGCTCGTCGTGCGACAAGTAATCACCGAAGCGCCGCTGCTCGTCGGCCTGGCCGCCGGTGACCACGTTGAGCAGCAGGCGGCCGCCGGACAGCCGCTGGTAGGTGGCGGCCATCTGGGCGGCCAGGGTCGGCGAGGTCAGCCCGGGCCGGAACGCGACCAGGAACTTCAGCCGCCGGGTCTCCCGGGTCAGCGCGGCGGTGACCAGCCAGGCATCCTCGCACCAGGTGCCGGTCGGGGTGAGCACTCCCGCGAAGCCGAGCTGCTCGGCCGAGCGCGCCACCTGGGCCAGGTACTCAATATCCGGCGGCCGTTCCCGCGCCGCGGCCCCCCTGACGTGCGGGATGTCCGGCCGGCCGGCCGGGGGCAGGCTGTGCCCCCGGCCCATGATCGCCCGGCCGTCGCCGGTGGTGGGCAGGAACCAGTGGAATGTCAGGCTCATGACGAGGTCCCCTGGACGGTGTCATTGAAGGCGGTGTCCACGAACTGGCTGAAGTCCTCGTGACCCGGGATCAGCCCGGCCGCGGTGAATGCGTTGGAGACCTGCTGCTCGGAACTGACGACCGCAGGGGTGATCGGCACGGCGGTCGCTACCGAGTCCCTGGTCGCGGCGACCATGACGCTGTCAGGCAGCCCGGTGCCCTGGGCCCAGACGGCGGCCCATGCTGCCTCGTGCGCGGCAGCCCAGGCGTGTGCCTGATTAAGCAGCTTGAGGTAGACGCGGATGGCGGCGGCCTTGGCCGGGGCAGCGAGCGCGGCCCGGGACGCGACCGTGAAGGAGTACGGGCTGCCGAAGCCGTTGCCGTTGACTAGGGCCCTGGCGTGAGCCTGGGCCTCGCCCTGCTCGACGAACGGCGACCAGATGTCCCAGGCGTCGACGTGACCCGACGTCAGGGCCGCGAGGCCTTCCGCGGGCTGCAGGTAGTTCAGCGTGACATCGTGCACGGTCAGGCCGGCTTTCTTGAGCACGGTGAGCAGGTGGTAGTCAGCCGAGCTGCCCTGGGCCACGGCAATCCGCTTGCCCTTCAGCTGGGCGATCGAGTGGATCGCCGAGTTCCGGGGAACGAGCAGGACGGCGCCAAGCGGGTTGGCCTTGAGCGCGCCGACTATCGCGATCTTTTCGCCGCCCGCGGCGGCGAAGACCGGCGGGGCGTTGCCCACGCTGCCGACATCGACTGCTCCGGCGCCCATAGCCTGCAGCATCGGCGGACCGGAGGTGAAGTCGGACCAGGTGACCTTGAATGGCAGCTGGTGGATCAGGCCAGCCGCGGTAAGCAGGGCCTGTGCCCCGGATCCGGCCTGGTCGCCGACGTGCAGGGTGACCTGGGACAGGCTGGCGGTCCCGCCGGCCGCCGCAGCGCTGGCTGGCGGCGAAGAAACGGCCTGGCCGCCCGCGCTGGCTGACGAGCAGCCAGCCGCGATGAGCGCGAGCAGCGCCATGCTGGCGGCCAGGCGGAGCGTGCGGCGGTGCGGTGCGCGCAGCCGACGGAAACGTGCGGCGCGGCTGGTGCTCTTGCTGGACATCAGTCTCCCTCGGTGGCAACGCCCAGCTCGGAGAGCAGGCGGGTATGTAGTGCGGTGAGTTCGGGATGGTCCCGTCCCCGCGGCCGCGGGATGCTGACCAGGCAGCTGTAGGCAATCCGCCCGCCGGCCAGCACGATCACCCGGTCGGCGAGCGAGAGCGCCTCGTCCACGTCATGCGTGACCAGCAGCACGGCGGGCTGGTGGTGCGCCCACAGCCGCAGCACCAGATGGTGCATGGTGATCCTGGTCAGCGCGTCCAGCGCGCTGAACGGCTCGTCCAGCAGCAACAGGCTGGGCTCGCGGACCAGCGCCCGGGCCAGCGCTGCCCGCTGGGCCTCACCGCCGGACAGGGTCAGTGGCCAGGCGTCGGCCTGGGCGGCCAGCCCGACCTCCTCCAGCGCCGCGCGGGCGACGGACTTCGGATCGCTGGCCCGCAGCCCGAGGCAGACGTTGTCCCGTACTCGCCGCCAGGGGACCAGCCGTGGTTCCTGGAATGCGACCGCCACGGCGCCGGCCACGCTGAGTTCCCCGGTGACACCGGAGTCCAGGCCGGCGAGCGCGCGCAAGAGGGTGGACTTGCCGCTGCCGCTGCGGCCGATCAGCGCGACGAACTCACCAGGGGCGATGTCGAGGTCGAGGCCGTCCAGCACCCGGCGGTCGCCGAACTGGCGGGTCAGGCCGCGCATCCGGGCAGTCGGCGCGATGCCGGCTACGCCCGTCGCGGTGTCCGGCGCGGCCGGCCCGGCGGCAGCCGGCCGGGCTTCCGGCGCAGCGGCAGCCCGGCCGTTGCGGCTGCTCAGCCCTCCAGGAGTCCGCGGCGCCATACCAGGGCCTTCCTTTCGGCGAGCCGTACCAGGGCGTCGGTCAGCAGGCCGAGCACGCAGTACACGAGCAGGGCGACGAAGATCATGTCGTTGCGCAGGAACTGGGTGGCCTGGCTGATGATGAAGCCGAGCCCGGCACTGGCGTTGATCTGCTCGGCGACTACCAGCGCGAGCCAGGCGACACCCAGGCTCTGCCGCAGTCCCACCAGCATCTGGGGCAGCGCGCCGGGCAAGATGATGTGGCGGATCATCTCGGCCCGGCTCAGCCCCAGGGTCTGGCCCGCCTCGGCGAGCTTGGCGTCCACGCTGCGGATCCCGGCGAAGGTGTTGAGGTACAGCGGGATCGCGGCGCCCATCGCGATCAGCAGCACCTTGGGCAGCTCCCCGATGCCGAACCAGACGATGAATACCGGGATGAGCCCGAACAGTGGCAGCGTGCGCAGCATCTGCATGAGCGGGTCGACGGAGTTCTCTCCGAGCCTGCTCAGCCCGGCGATCACGGCGAGGATCAGCCCCGTGCCGGCGCCCAGCGCAAAGCCGGCCGCCACTCGCTCTAGGGACACGGCCATCGCGCCCTGCAGCGTGCCGTAAGCCGGCGAATCGGTGGTGATCAAGGTCATCGCGGTGTGCCACACCTCAGTCGGCGGCGGCAGCTTCTGCTGCGAGATCACCCCGGACATGCTCACTGCCTGCCAGGCCGCCAGGAACGCCAGCGGGCTGATCAGCCGGTACCAGCTGCGGCTGCGGCCAGGACGCTTCCGCCCCAGGGCGGCCGGCAGTGCTGATTGCGACCCGCCCTGTGCGGCGCCCGATGATTCCTCATCCTCCTCGGCGCGCCGGCCGGTCATAGCGCGCGGGCTGCGGGCAGGCAGCAGTCCCGTGGGCGTGTTTCCAGGCATGACAAACCTCACTCGTGATAGCAGGGACGATGCTGCCCGGGGAGGCGGTGCGGGCATTCCCCGGCGGCCAGTCGGGGGTGTGGGAGGCGGCCTGCTCAGCGGTAGGCGGGACAGCAGGCCGGGCGGATCGCTGCGGCCTGCATGCGCAGATCGACGTAGTGGCGCGAGACCAGGGGGATACAGGCCATGTCCCCATGGTGCAAGCCAAGTCCTACTATGTCAATAGGCTTTATGGGATAACCATCGCCGGGCACTCATCGTAGGAACGGGCCGGGCGGTCCCGCGTACCTGATGGAGCCCGGGCAGTCCTGGCCAGTGCCAGCCTGGAGGCCCTCGCCGGGCTGTTCCCGGGCTGGCGGATCTGGGCCGACGCTCATGGGTGGCACGCCCGCCGGCGGGACAGCGGGTACCTCCAGGGCTACCGTCGCGGAACCCCTGTTTACTGCGTGCACGGCTGCGGGCCGACTGATCTCGCCGCCCAGCTGTGCCGGCAGGAGGCAGCCGACATCCACGTACCCGTGGGATGCCCGGCAGCCGGCTGACCGGATCAGCAAGGCGCAGCGGGTTCGCGGAATGAGCCGCGTGCGAGTTGCGTGCCGTCGGCGCGCGCGCCCGCTAGCGCTGCGTCGAGGTCCCCGCCTGGCTCACCGCCCGGGAGGACCAGATAGCCCGGCTGGCCGGCGACGGCATGTCCAGCACCAGATCCGCTACCCTCGAGCCCTGCTGGAGGCAGGGGTGCCGGCTAGGACGGGACGTCCTGCTTGCCCGCGGGCGGCGCAGCCTGGTCGCTCGCGGGCGGCGCATCCTGGCGGCCGAGCGCGACGGCACTCACAACGAGGCAGGCAAACGCCGCGACCTGCAGGACGGCCCGCGCCCCGTGCGGCAGGATCTCGTCGAAGAGGACGAATCCGGCCACGATCGGAACCGCGTTCGTCACCATCGTCGCCGTGCCAGCGGCCGTCAGGGCATCGCCCTGCTGGTACGCAGACTGCAGAACGCTGGTCCCGGTGGCGTAGCCGACGATCAGCGGGACAAGCGCGACCAGCCACCATCCGCCGTAACCGACGAGCTTCGCGGAGATGTCGCCGACCGAGAACAGCAGGCCCGTCGCCAGACCGAGCGTTGCTGCGCGCGCGAAGTGGGTCGGTGTCACGATGAGCAGCACGGCACCGCCGCCGCAGGCGGCAAGCCAGATGGTGATGCCCACGACCGGCGGATGGTGATCGGACGCTGTCGTCCCGACAAGCGAAAGCGAAAGGAGAGTCAGCCCGGCCAGCGCAAGGACGACGGCGAACCGCTCACGCAACGCGAGCCGGGAAGGGCGTCCCCGGGCAGTGGCGAATGCGAGGACGGCAACCCCTGACGCTGTCACCGCCTGCACAAGCGCGAGCGCCGCGAGCCGCAGCGCCGCCACATACAAGAGCCAGCCTGCGCTCTCGATCGCGAATGCGGTCAGCCAGCGTCGGTCGCGGAGCAGGAGTCTCGCCGACCGGAACGGGCGGCGAGGCGACAGCGGCGGGAGCGCTGCTGCGGCATCGTGCTCGAACGAGTAGGCCACGTTGGTCAGCAGCGCCGAGGCGAACGCGAGCGAGAGTCCGATCGACGCCGACGGCATCACTGTGCAGACCCCTGTCTTCCCTAGTCTTCGGGACCTGAAGTCCTGAGGGACCTCCGCAAGCCACGCTGGCGGCGGTGTTCACTCCGTGCGCATAGTGGCCGCCACGCCCGTGCCAGGGTACAACCGTAAAACGGGGACGCCATGTCCGCCCGACAAGCAGCTTCGTGATCACGGTGACCAGGGCCACGAACAAGGCGGCCCGCCGCCAGGCGGCCCGAGTGCATTGCAGCGCGTCTTCCATCTCGCTGAGGAGCCGCTTCTCGGGTCGGCCAGACCTTCGCCCCTAGCCGGGCGAGGGCAGCCATCCCAGCGATAACGGCGAGTCCGCCGCGAAGGATCAGAGACGCGGACAGTGATGCGAACATGACCAATTCCGTCTCACGGGCTGGTGCTGGCTGCTGCGGGGGTGCCAAGACTGGGCACGGAGCGTTGAAGAGGATGTACTGGCTCTCGCAAGTCATCATCGATGTCTTCCGGCGCTCTACCGGGCAGCATGCCCGCACGGCCACCGGCGTGGCCGCCCTGCCCTGCCCACGCCAGGCAGGGACGAGGCGCGCAGGTCGCCGCGTTCCACGCCAGGCTGAGCACCAATGGACTGGCGGCGTGAGCATGCTGCCGGTACTACGCGCCCGGCAGGCCTTTACCTATGGCGCCGCATGAGGCCGGGCTGCGGGGCCGGCCCAGGCGACCGCAATCCTGCCCGGACCAGGCCAGCACCGAGGTCACCGGGAAGATCATCTACCTGCGGCATCGCCCCACGGCGGCCAGGCGGCGAGGCCCATGCGGACGGCTGCGGCAGAAGGCGCAGATTTCTCGGGCGGCACGACCTGGCCGGCGTTAGCTGGTGATCATGACGGAGCTGCCCATGGGAACCTGGCCCAGGACCCGCAGTGCCGCCGCGGGCACCCGGATGCACCCGTGACTGACTGCGTGGCCGAACACGGCCGGGTCCGGCCAGCCGTGCAGGCCGACCGTGCCGGGGCCGCCGTCAAAGTTTCCCACTGAGCCCGAATGCAGGCCCAGCGGGAGAATCAGCGGGCTGAAGGTGGGATGGACTGGCGCCATGGAGGCAAGCAGGAACGTGCGTCCCGCCGGGGTGGGCGTGGCCGCTTCGCCGACGGCCACCTTCCAGGATCCCAGGCGGCGGCCGCCGTCGGTGACGGTCAGCCGGTAGCGGGCAAGGTTCACCTCGACCTGATAGCCGTCAGAGGCGATCTGCAGCCCGCCGCCGCCGAGGTAGATCCAGCCCGTGGAGTGGTTCGGGCGGCTCGGCAGCAGGACCTGGTCCCAGCCTGGCTGCATCTGCACCACGGGGACCCAGGTCGGGCCGCCGAGTTGGCTGGCGGGCAGCGCGGCCACCGGCGAACCGCCGGGACGGGCGTAGATGACCCGAGTCGCTGTCGGGTGAAGCACGAGCCCCTTCTCGGGCTTGAACAGATTCGGATCCCGTGGCGCCGCAGGCGAGACCCCAAACGTCGTGGCCATGGGCAGCCGCGCGATCTGCGCCGCGGACAGGTGGACGGGCAGCACCGGCTCGGGCGAGCCGGCGGGCCGTGCGGCCCGCGGCGGGCTGGCTGTCCCGCAGGCAGAAACCAGGACTGTCAGGAGCGCCGCGACGGCACATGCGGTCGCCGCGGCCCGAGCGGGGAGGCAGCTGAGCCAGCCAAACATGCAGTGACGAGACACTGAGCGACCTTCCGGGAATAGCGGCGCACATACTGATCGTGGCATTGGTTCCTGCGCCCTGGATCAGCCATATGAATTAACGCATCAAGCCGTCGGCTGAGTTTCGCTTGGCATCGTAACACCGCATGCTGCCAGCCGCGGCCCGTCTCGCTGGTGCCGGGTATGGGGCTTATTGGAGACTCCGTCATATGTTCTCTGGCGTGCCCCGATCGGTTCTCCGTGGTGGAATTTTATGCCAGGAGAGAAGCCGGGTTCAGCGCCATCGCCGACGACGAGGTGTAGCGTGCCCGTTGACCTAGCGCGGCCATCGCGGGTTATCGCGGCAATGAATCGAGCGATGACCCCCAGGGCTGGCGGCCCGACCTCAATGCCGGACCTAATAGCACAGAGAAAGAACTCCTCACATGATTTACATCAGGGAAAGGACCGGCAAATGATAGATATCGGCAGACCTGCCTCACGCCGGCTTGCTGGCTACTCCGTCCTAGCCGCCTGCCTGATCGTTGCCACCGCCATAGCCGTGATCATCGCTACGCAGTCCATCGCGGGCGCTGCGGTCGCCGCTGTGAACCTCGGGACGGCCAGTCCCTTCGGCGTCCTGGCCGGGAGCACCGTCACCAACACCGGAGCGACCATCATCCACGGCGACCTGGGCGTCAGCCCCGGCACTGCGGTCACCGGATTCCCGCCCGGCATTGTGACCGGCGCGACTCACCAGGCTGACGGCGTCGCGGCGGGTGCCCAGTCCGACCTGACTGCCGCTTATAACGATGCCGCCGGGCGGAGCCCCGCGGGCAGCGTCGGCCCCTTCATCGGCGCCGGCCAGACCATCTCCCCGGGGGTGTACAACGCATCGACATCGCTGCACCTCGGCGGCGCGCTGACCCTGAACGCGCACGGCAACCCGGACGCGGTCTGGATCTTCCAGGTCGGCTCGACGCTCGTGACCGGCTCGGCTAGCTCGGTCGTCCTGACCGGCGGCGCGCAGGCCTGCAACGTTTTCTGGCAGGTAGGCAGTTCCGCGACTCTCGGGACCCACTCGTCGTTCCAGGGCAGCATCCTGGCCCTGACGTCGATCACGGTGACCACCGGCGACACAGTGGTCGGCCGTGCGCTGGCCCGCAATGGCGCCGTCACCCTTGACGATGACGTGTTTACCGTTCCTGCCTGCGCGAACATCTCACCAAGCCCGACTCCGACCACTACTACTCCCACCCCGACTCCGACCATCACCACCGGGACGCCCACGCCGACCCCCACTACGACCACTCCAACGCCCAGCCCGAGCCCCACCACGACCAGCCCCAGTCCCAGCCCGAGCCCGACCAGCCCGCGGCCTAGCCCGAGCCCGACCAGCCCGCGGCCTAGCCCGAGCCCGACCAGCCCGCGGCC
>Ga0066790_10000638_pt1 | contig 13674 bp, 8 predicted proteins | sample OrgsoiDNA2013050_FD_70963 | JGI IMG/M metagenome (GOLD analysis project Ga0066790, IMG submission 70963) | Permafrost soil microbial communities from the Arctic, to analyse light accelerated degradation of dissolved organic matter (DOM) -... | ecosystem: Environmental > Terrestrial > Soil >...
CAACACCGACGACTATTTTGCGCGCCAGGTCGTTTTTGAACGCCTCGCGCAGACGACGCTGCCCACCGGGGTGACGCCCAGCATGGCGCCGCTTTTCAGCCCGAGCGGCCTCGTTTATCGCTACGTTCTTGAGAGCCCAGACCGCAGCCCGCAGGAACTAAAGACGATTGAAAACTGGGTGATCGAGCGCTCCTATCGCTCCGTCCCCGGCGTGGCGGACGATTCTGGCTTCGGTGGCACCGAAATGCAGTATCAGGTGCTGCTCGACCCGGCGCGAATTTACGGCTATCACCTCACCATTCCTCAGGTCACAGCGGCGCTGGCGGCGAACAATTCGAATGCTGGCGGAGGATTCTATTCGCAGGGCGGTCAATTCTATTACGTGCGCGGCATTGGCCTGGTCAGGAATACTGACGACATCGGCAACGTCGTGGTCGGCGCCAACAAAGGTGTGCCCATCCGCGTCCGCGATGTTGGCGATGTTACCATCGGGCACGCGCCACGGCTCGGCCAGTTCGGCTTCCAAAAAAATAATGATGCCGTCGAAGGCGTCATCCTGATGCTGCGCGGTGAACAAACGCAGAGCGTACTCAAAGCTGTGGAAGCCAAGACCGAGGAACTAAACAACAAGATTCTGCCGCCGGACGTCAAGATTCATCCCTACTACGACCGCAGCATGCTGGTCGAACTCACCACGGACACGGTTGAGGCCAACCTTCTGCGCGGCATGGTGCTGGTGCTGATCGTCTTGATTTTCTTTCTGGTCAGCTTCCGGGCGGCAGTCATTGTGGCGGTCACAATTCCGCTGTCTCTGCTGTTTGCCTTCATCGTGCTGCACGCGCATGATGTCGCGGCCAACCTACTATCCATCGGCGCCATCGATTTCGGCATCGTCATCGATGGCACGGTGGTCATGATCGAAAACATTTACCGCGAACTCGCTTTGCGTGAGGGCAAAGAGTACGACCTGCACGAAGTGATTCTTACGGCGGCCAAAGATGTCGATCGTCCCATCTTCTATTCCGTAGCCGTCATCCTCGCAGGTTATCTGCCGATCTACGCCCTGACGGGTCCTTCGGGGAAGCTATTTCATCCGATGGCTGAGACCATGTCCTTCGCGTTGGTGGGCGCGCTCATCCTGACGCTGACGCTGATTCCCGTGCTCGCTTCCTACTGGTTTCGCGGGGGCGTGCGCGAAAAACAGAATCGCGCTTTCGAGTGGATGAAGGACAAATACGCCGTCCAGCTCGACTGGGCGCTCGACCGGCCGAAGCTTACCATCGCGATCGCAACTTTAATTTTCGCGGCGGCGCTGGTGCTGGTTCCCTTCATCGGTGGCGAGTTCATGCCGCACCTCGATGAAGGCGCGCTCTGGGTGCGTGCGACCATGCCTTACACAATTTCCTTTGAAGAAGCCAGCACGATCGCGCCCCAGATTCGCGACATTCTCATGTCGTACCCCCAAGTCACGGTAGTTGGCTCTGAACTGGGACGCCCCGACGACGGCACCGACCCTACTGGCTTTTTCAACTGCGAGTTCTACGTCGGCTTGAAGCCGTATAAAGACAAGTCGTGGACCGGAGATATCTCCGAGAAAAAAGAATTGGTCGAGGCGATCAATAAAAAACTCAGCGCCTTCCCCGGAATTATTTTTAACTACACGCAGCCTGCCGAAGACGCTGTAGACGAAGCCCTCACTGGCCTAAAGAGTTCCCTCGCGGTCAAAATTTACGGCGAAGATCTTACTGTGCTGCAGGACAAAGCGATCCAGATCAAGAACACGCTCGCGAAAGTTCCCGGGCTGACGGAATTGACGGTCGTGCGTGAACTGGGCCAGCCCAGCCTTCTGGTCGACGTCGATCGCGACAAGATCGCGCGTTACGGCATCAATGTTGCCGACGTAGAAGCCGTGATTTCCGCCGCGGTCGGCGGACAAGCCGTCACGCAGGTGATTCAGGGCGAGAAGCTGTTCGATCTTGTGGTCCGCATGCAGCCGCAGTTTCGCAGCAGTGCGCATGAGATCGGCAATCTTCTGGTCGGCACACCCGACGGCCAGCAGATCCCGCTCAGCCAACTGGCGAATATTACGCAGGGAAACGGCGCATCGTTTATCTATCGCGAAAATAATTCGCGCTACATCGGCGTGCAGTACAGCGTCGAAGGACGCGACTTGCAGCGGGCCGTGCAAGACGGCCAGGCCGCAGTCGAGAAGGCCGTGAAGCTGCCACAGGGCTATCGCATGGAATGGGGCGGCGAGTACAGCCAGTTTCTCGCAGCCAAATCGCAGATGTTTATCATTGGGCCGCTGGCCGTCGGCCTGATCTTCATGATCCTGTTCGCGCTCTACGGCAATTTCAAATTCCCCGTCACCATCGCGCTCGGCGTAATTATGACCGAGCCAGTTGGCGCACTGGTTGCACTCAAGCTCACGCACACCCCATTCAGCGTTTCTTCCGTCCTCGGACTTCTGGCCCTGCTGGGCGTGTCGGTCGAGACCGCCGTCATCCTCGTTTCTTACATCAACAAACTGCGCCAGGAAGGGATGGGCATCCGCGCCGCCACACGCGAAGCTTCTTTGCTGCGCCTGCGTCCCATCATGATGACGGCGCTGGTGGCTTGCCTGGGCCTGCTGCCGGCCGCGCTTTCCACCGGCATTGGGTCCGACACGCAACGGCCGTTCGCCATCGTCATCGTCGCTGGACTCATCTCCCGCCTCTTCATCGGATTCTTCGTCAACCCCGTGCTCTATGAAATGGTCGCCAGCGAGGGCGACGTGCTCCAGGTATAGCTTTGCACGGGTCGTGATGCGGTTTGAGCACAGCGATTCGTATCAGGTCTTCGCTTCAGCGATCCCCCTAGAGGGAGCAACACGAGAATCGGCCTTAGCCCCGCCGAGTCTCGCCGCCGCAGCCGCTAAAGCGGAAGATGGTTGCAACCAGTATGGCACGCCTGAAAAGGCCTGCCCTGATACGAATCCCTGTCGCGCAACGTGTCCACCTTGCGGCGAAAGAGGGTCAATATTGGGGGCCATCACCGGCGAGCTCATGGCGCGCGGCATCAAGCGCCGCGACCTATTTCCGCGCGTCTCTCAATCAACGGCTCTACTTTCCGGGCGACAGGAGTTTTCATCATCTGCCCGAGCGATACGAGATTCGTCCCGTGACTGCCCTCGCCTGGGCTGTTAAGCTCAAGGATGAACTCAAGTTCTCGTTTGACATCACTGCCCGCAAACACGTGAGTCGGTTCCGCCTTATAAGATTGTGCGAGCGGGTTTGAGCAGATCGGAATGTCACGGGAGGGATGCATCATGTGTCTGGCTATACCAGGGAAAGTGGTCGAGATCTCGCCTGACAACCAGGATTCCGCTCTCGTGGACGTGGTAGGCGTGCGCCGGAGAGTCGATCTCGGCCTGCTGCAGGACGACAGGCCCGTGCCGGGCGACTGGGTGCTGATTCATGTCGGCTTCGCCATGAGCAAAATCAGCGAACAGGACGCCGCCGACCAGATGAGCACGCTTCGCATGCTGGGAGAAATCGACGGCGCGATGCAGGAAGTTAGTGGCTACGGCCTGGAAGACGACGAACCTGTCGGCGAAAATGACGCCGGCTTCAACGACGCCGATGTAAGCGGAGCTAAGGTAAACTGAGAGCTGTACTGCAGGCTCTGCGGGGGTTAGATCGTCATGCGTTTCGTCGATGAGTTCCGCGAACCTGAGCTGATTTCGAAGACCGCGGAAGAAATTCGCCGCCTCGCCGGAGACCGCCACTACCGCATGATGGAAGTTTGCGGCGGACACACGCACGCCATCTATCGCTTCGGCCTGAAAGATATCCTTCCCGAAAACATCGAACTGATTCACGGTCCCGGCTGCCCGGTGTGCGTGTTGCCCATGGGCAGAATCGACGACGGCCTCTCCATTGCGCAGGATCGCAACGTAATCTTCGCCGCCTTCGGCGACATGATGCGCGTGCCCGGAACTCTGGGCAGCCCGCTCGAGCACAAAGCCCGCGGCATGGATGTTCGCATCGTCTATTCACCGTCCGATGCCCTGAAGCTGGCACGGCTCAATCCCGACCGGCACGTCCTGTTTTTCGCCATTGGATTCGAAACCACCGCGCCCTCGACGGCACTCACGATGATGCGCGCCAAGGCCGAAGGCATCCACAACTTCTCAGTATTCTGCAACCACGTCACAATCATCCCGGCGATCCGAGCGATTCTCGATTCGCCCGACATGCGCCTCGACGCCTTCATCGGCCCCGGCCACGTTTCCACGGTGATCGGCTGCCGGCCCTACGAATGGATCGCGAAGAACGAACGCAAACCCATCGTCGTCTCTGGTTTTGAGCCGCTCGACATGCTGCAATCCATCGTCATGCTCCTGCGCCAGCTCAACGCAGGCGAAGCCAAGGTTGAGAATCAATACAAGCGCGTGGTTCCATGGGAAGGCAATCTCGCCGCGCTTAAGGCGATGGCCGAGGTTTTCCAGCTGCGCCCTTACTTCGAATGGCGCGGCCTGGGATTCATCTCGCAATCCGCGCTCAGCATCAACGATAAATACGCCGAGTTCGACGCCGAACGGCGCTTCTCGGTTCCCGGCATTCGCGTAACCGACCCCATGGCCGCGCAGTGTGGCGAAGTGCTGAAGGGCGTGTTGAAGCCGCATCAATGCAAACTTTTTGGACGCGAGTGCACGCCGGAGCATCCCATCGGCGCACTCATGGTCTCATCGGAAGGATCATGCGCCGCCTATCACAACTACGAACACCGCAAGGCAGCAATGGTAAGTCTGAGCTCGATCGCCTGAGCCCCGAGACCGCGACCACCCCCGCCGCCGTGCTGCCTGAATCTGCTCCCGTCCGCTTCCGCGATCCGCAAATCGAAATGGCCCACGGCGCCGGAGGCAAAGCCAGCCGCAAACTGATCGAAGGTCTCTTCGCTCCGCTGCTCTTTGGCGCCGAACCGGGTCCACTCGGCGACGCCGCGCACGTCGACATGAACGGCACCAAGGTGGCGATCACCACCGACGCCTTCGTGGTTAAGCCCCTGAGTTTTCCCGGCGGCTCCATCGGCGAACTCGCAGTGAACGGCACCGTGAACGACCTTGCGGTTTCTGGCGCGAAGGCGGAAGCCATGGTCGTCAGCTATGTTCTCGAAGCAGGCACGCCTACACCTGTCCTCGAGGCTGCGATCCGCGCCATGGCAAAAGCCGCGCGGGACGCGGGTGTTCGCATCGTCGCCGGTGACACCAAAGTCGTCGAGCACGGCAAGGCGGATCAGATGTACATCACCACCACCGGAATCGGCCGCCTGCTTCCCGGCGTGTCCCTCGATCCTCGCTCCGTGCAGGTCGGCGACAAAATTCTTCTCTCCGGCCCCATCGGTGATCACGGCATCACGATTCTTCTCGCCCGCGGCGAACTTGATTTCGAAGCCGACCTTCGCTCCGACACACGCTCCGTCCTTCCGCTGGTCGAAGCGCTCATTCGCGCCGCCGGACCAGGTATTCGCTGGATGCGTGATCCCACTCGCGGGGGTGCCGCAACATCGCTCAACGAACTAGCGCGGGATTGCGGACTTGGCATGGTGCTCTTCGAAGATCAGATTCCTGTCCGCGACACAGTCCGTGGCGCCTGCGAATTGCTGGGCCTCGATCCGCTGCACATCGCCAACGAAGGCCAGTTTCTTGCGGTGGTCTCTCCGGAGTACGCCGACGCCGCTATCAACGCACTGAGCCTTGCGCCGGGTGGAAGCGAAGCGCAGGTGATCGGCGAAGTCCGCGAACAGCCCGCCGGCGCGGTATTAGTGACAACCCTTTACGGCGGCAGCCGAATCGTAGATATGCTGGTCGGTGACCCGCTGCCGAGAATCTGCTAGCTCACCATAATGATCGAATGACCACGGCCTACAAACTCGCGAGCCACCTCGAAGAGCGCCTCCTCGAGCGCAACGGTTTATTCGAGACCTTCTTCGCCCGCGAAGCGCCGCGCCTCGCCGAAGCCTGTCGCGAAATGTCGGAGCGCTTCCTTCGCGGAGGCCGCCTTCTCGCCTTCGGCCGCGGCCCGTATGCCACCGACGCGCAGCACGTCTCCGTTGAATTCGTACATCCCGTAATCGTCGGCAAGCGCGCTTTGCCCGCGCTCGACCTATCCGTTCTCTTCCGCCCCTGGGTGGAAGCGATCCTCCGCCCCGAAGACATGGTCATGGGCTTCGGCCCGCCCGAAGGCGATCCCGAGGTCTGGGCTACTCTTCAGCAAGCGCACTCCCGCGATGCGATGACCTTCGCGCTTCCCGGCATTGAAGGCTCCTACGCCGTCGACGCTGCCACGCAGGATCCTTTCATGCATCAGGAGTTGATCGAGATCCTCTATCACACGCTCTGGGAGACGGTGCACGTCTTCTTCGAGCGCCGCGAACTCGGCCACGACGTTGGAGCATCGAGCTTTCTCTATCCATTTCTCGGCACGGAAAAGCAAGGAACGGCAGGCGTCGCCGCGGAAGTGGCCGCTTCAATCTTGATGAAGGTGCAGGACGACACGCGCCTTCGCGAGAGTCTGGCGAGTGATCAAGCCGAGCAGATCGCGAGCACTGCCCAGGCCATGCACGAACGCCTGCGTCGCGGCGGCAAAATCATCGTCTTCGGTAACGGAGGCTCCGCCACTGACGCTAACGATTTCGCCATCGATTGCGTCCTTCCTCCGCCGGGTTATCAATCCATCCCCGCCGTATCTTTGTCGCTCGAGCCGGCAAACATCACCGCCGTCGCGAACGACATCGGTACCGACGCAATCTTCCTCCGCCAGTTGATCGCGCAAGCGCGTCCCGATGACATTGCCATCGGCATCTCCACCAGCGGCGGATCGCGCAACATCGTCATGGCCCTCGAAGAAGCCCGCAAACGCAGCATGTTGACCGTGGCGCTGTTGGGCTACGACGGCGGCCAGATCAAGCACAACCGCCTCGCTGACTTCCCCATAGTCGTGAACTGCGACTACATCCCGCGTATTCAGGAAGTGCAGGCATCCGTGTATCACGTCCTGCGCGAGTCGTTACAAGTCCTGCACCAGGAGGCCATGAACCGTGGCGAAGCTTGAACTTTTCGGCACCGCGCGCTGCCCCCACACCGGCCAAATACGCGACTGGCTGGAGTGGAAGCGCAGCGAGTTCGTCGAGTATGACGTGGAAGCCGACCCCGCAGCCCGCGCCCGCCTGCGCGAAATCGCCCGCGGACAGCGCACCGTCCCCATCCTGGTCGAAGACGGCAAAGTCATTCAAGTAGGATGGCAAGGCCACGGCTGCATAATCGACGAGTAATGATCGGCGAGTAATGATCGACGAATAATGATCGGCGAGTAACGCGGAAGAATAAACCACACAATGGCCAGCGCCTGTTCCATACGAGTTCGCGGCGTAGTGCAGGGCGTCGGCTTTCGCCCATTCGTCTACCGCCTCGCCTGCGCCAACACCCTCAACGGATGGGTACTGAACGCGGAAGAGGGAGTGGAGATTCATCTCGAAGGCGCCGAGACGGGCCTGCAAGCCTTTGTCCGCGATTTAAAAGCCCAACCGCCTCCCGCCGCCAGCATCGCCGAAATCGATGTGCAGCCCGCCGAAATCGTAGGCCTGCGTGAATTCACGATCCGCAGCAGTTCCCACACGGAGCGCCCAACCGTAAGAATTTCGCCCGACCTCCCCGTTTGCGACGAATGCCTGAAAGAACTCTTCGATCCGGGCGATCCGCGTTACCTGTATCCCTACATCAACTGCACCAATTGCGGCCCGCGCTACAGCATCCTGAATTCCCTGCCCTATGATCGCCCCAACACAACCATGAAGGGCTGGCCGCTCGACGATTTTTGCGCCGCCGAATACTCCGATCCCGCCAATCGAAGATTTCACGCGCAGCCGGTCGCCTGCCCCGCCTGCGGTCCGGGATATTACCTGCACCATCAGCCCATCGACGAGGCGAAAACCAGCGTCCGCCGCGCCGCCGCACTGCTCAACGCCGGAGCGATTCTCGCCATCAAAGGTCTCGGCGGCTACCACCTCGTCTGCGACGCCCGGAATCCCGCCTCCGTCGGGGCTTTGCGCGATCGCAAGTTTCGCAAGGAAAAACCATTCGCGCTCATGGTGCAGGATCTCGAAACCGCCTGCACGCTTGTCGATCTCACCCCGGAGGCGGAAGCGTTGCTCACATCCTCCGCCCACCCCATCGTGCTCGCTCCAGCGAAATCTGAAATCTCCGGCGTCGCCCCCGGCAACAACGAACTCGGCGTGATGCTGCCCTACACTCCCCTGCACCACTTGCTCTTCGCCGCTGGCGCTCCACAAATCCTGGTGATGACCAGCGCGAACCGCTCCAGCGAGCCCATCGCCTACGAGGACGACGACGCGCTACAGCGCCTCTCCGGCATCGCCGATTCGTTCCTGATCGGCCAACGCCCTATCGCCCGCCGCGTTGACGATTCCGTCGCCCGCGCCGGCACATTCGGTCCTGTGATCCTGCGCCGCGCCCGCGGCTACGCGCCCGGTGCGGTCGCTTCTCTACCAACCGATCGCCCGATCCTCGCGCTGGGAGCCGACCTGAAGAACGCGATCACACTGGTGGTCGACGGCCAGGCCTTCGTCAGCCAGCACATCGGAGACCTCGATCACTACCAATCCTTCCGCGCATTCCAAGAAACGATCGAAGATCTGGTCTCCATGTACGAAGTTCCCCGAGACGAACTGCTCGTCGTTCACGATCTGCATCCGCAATACGTTTCGACTTCTCACGCCGCCGCACTTGGCGTCCCGCAGACCGTGGCGATCCAACACCACCGCGCCCACATCGCCTCAGTCCTTGCCGAACGCGGAGAATGGTCGCAGCGCGTGATCGGAGTCAGTTTCGACGGCACCGGCTTCGGCGACGACGGCTCCATCTGGGGCGGTGAGATTTTTATCGGAAGCTTGCAAGAAGGATTCAATCGCGTGGCTCACCTACGGCCCGCGACGCTCGCCGGCGGAGACGCCGCCGCGCACCATCCCGTGCAAGCCGCCGCCGGATTTCTGGCCCAACTGGAAAACTTGCCCGACGTCCTTGCCGCTCCTTTCGCTTTTCCCGAGCGCTACCGCATCGCGACAGAACTTGTGCGCAAGCAAGTCCGCACCTTCACGACGACGTCCGTCGGCCGTCTGTTTGACGCCGCCGCCGCACTTCTAGGCTTCACCCGCGAAGTCGCATTCGAAGGCCAAGCCGCCATCTGGGTCGAGCAACTCGCGCGCAGCGCTGGTCCGGCCGAAGCCTACAACTTTCCCTTCGTTCGCGGCGAGCTTGACTTCCGCCCTTTGCTGCTGGCGGTCGCGCAAGACCGCGTACGTGGCCGCGATGCCAGCGAGATCGCTCGATCCTTCCAGCGCGGAGTCGCGGAAGGTCTGCACCATGCCCTGACCGATATCGCGAGCAATCACGACCTGGACACAATCGTTCTCTCCGGAGGAGTATTCCAGAACGAGTTGCTGTTGCAGGATCTAAAATCTCTGTTCTCGAACGGACCGCTGCATATCTGGACGAACCACGCAGTGCCACCGAACGACGGCGGCATCAGCCTCGGGCAGGCGGCACTCGCGGCATTCGGCCGCTTCGAGGCCTCGGAGCAAAGTGACTAACCCCATGCACGAACTTTCCATCGCGATGAGCATCGTCGAACTGGCCGAGGAAGAGGCCGAGCGCCGCGGCGTTCAAATCACCGCCGTACACCTCAAACTGGGAGCCCTCTCCGGCGTGGTAAAAGATGCGCTTCTCTCCTGCTACGAGATGGCCTGCGAAGGCACGGTTTTGCAGGGTTCGCGCCTCCTGATCGAAGATATCCCCATCGTGATCTATTGTCCCGCGTGCCGCGCGGAACGCCCCTTGAGCTCGATTCAACTATTTTGCTGCCCCGACTGCGGCACTCCCAGCTCTGAAATCAAGCAAGGCAAGGAACTCGAAGTCGTTGCACTGGAAGTCGTGTCGGAAACAGCATCGGAGAACACAGCATCGGAGAATCACGAATGCCCGAACCCCGCTTAATCGAAGTCCGAAAAAACGTTCTCAAGCAGAATGACGTCATCGCCCGCACCCTGCGCGAGCGCTTCCGCGCCGCCGGAGTCTTCGTCGTCAGCCTCGTCTCCAGCCCTGGTTCCGGCAAGACCGCATTCCTCGAAAAGACGCTCACCCAGCTTCGCCCCAACTATCGCGTAGCCGCCCTCGTCGGCGATCTCGCCACCGAAAACGACGCCGTCCGCCTCGCCCGCAGCCAGGCCCCCGTCAAGCAAATCACAACCGGAACCCTCTGCCACCTCGAAGCCGCCATGGTCGAGACCGCCCTCGCCGGCTGGAACCTGCACGAACTGGATTTCCTCTTCATCGAAAACGTCGGCAACCTGGTCTGCCCGTCTTCCTACGATCTCGGCGAAGACCTCCGCTTGGTCCTGATCTCGGTCACCGAAGGCGAGGACAAGCCGCTAAAATATCCCACCATCTTCAATAGCGCCGACATAGCCATCGTCACCAAGACCGACCTGTCAGCCGCGGTCGAATTCAGCTGGGACACCGCCTACGCAAATATCCAGGCCGTCCGCCCCGGCATGCAGGTCTTCCAGCTTTCGTCGAAGACCGGCGAAGGCGTGGACGAATTCCTGAAATTTCTTTCCACCCGCCTCGATGAACTACGCCATTCCAAGCAGCCCGCCTGCGCCAGCACGCCGTAAAACCCAGACAGCTACGACTCGCACAGATAACCTTCTCCGCAAAATAAAACGGCCTGCGAATTTTCGCAGGCCGCGCTGTTATCCTGAAAACCTCGAACTAGAACTCCAGCCGCAGTGCAAGCTGCAGTACGCGTGCAGAGGGTCCGGCGTTGTTGAGCCCAGTGCCAACCGTGCGCGGGATAGTCCCAAACAGACACGTGACACTGGTGATATCGACACAAGGCAAATCGAAGTTCGGATGGTTTAAGGCGTTGAAGGCATCCGCGCGGAACTTCAGGGCTACGCGGTCCCCGTAGATCGGGAAGCTCTTGGCCAATCCCAGATCGATGTTGAAGTAACCCGGCCCGCGCAGATTGTTACGAGTGCCAATGTCGAAGCCGATGGGACCGACATAGTCTGCGTTGGCCTGATTCGGATTCGCAAAACCGTTCAGCGGCTGGCCCTTGCCCCCGTTCAAGTGAATCTTCAGGTCCGAGGGGCTCCCGGTCAGGATGGCAGGCGCATTATTGGCGTATCCCGCCACAAACGCCAACGAACTGGCAGAATAGGCAATCCCGCTATGCCAGTTGGGAAGGCCGCTCACGCTCCAGCCGCCGATTGCTTCGTCGAGCCAGCGCGGCGCCGCTCCACCGAAGGCCTTTCCTCGCCCAAAGGGCAGGTCGTAGATGAAGTCGCCGTTGAAGTAGTGCGTCACGTCGAAATCCGAGTTACCCCGGCATTCGCGCGGCCGCACTACATCGCAGACAAAGCCGGTTCCAGCAAAGGCTGCCTGGTTGGCAATAAGCGAGACGTTGTCGATCGAGTGTGCCCACGTGTAGTTGAGGTCAAACTGCAAACCGTGGCCGGCATTCTTGTGCAGAGTGGTCAGCAGCCCGTTGTAGCTTGAGGAGCCCTTGTTGGTATAGAACGTGTTCTCGGAAAATTGGGATCCCATGCCGACGTTGGAAGGCAGCAGCCCAGCGCCGGACAGCGCCTGGATGCTGTCGGCGAAGTCGCCGCGGTTAATCAGACTATTCAAGAAAAACGTGAGTATTTGTGTGTTGTTACCCACACCGAATGCCTGGCCGACACCCGCTGGGAGTACATTCTGGAACCAGGGTTCATCTGGAACCGCGAGGGGATCTGCTCCCGCCCGCAGTTCTGTCTCAATGTTGGCAAACGCTTTGGACATGAATTGGCCCGAAACAGGATCCTTGAAATCGATCAACTGATTGGCATCTGCCTGCGCCAGCAGCCGCCTTCCCATGCGCCCGGCGTATGACATTTTCAGAAGGAACCCTCCCGGCATCTCATGCTGAATGCCAAAGTTCAACTGGATCGAATAGGGGGTCTTAAGTTTCGGGTCGACAATCTCGTTGAACGCTTGACCGTTGGCCAGGCCAAACGGACTTCCACTGCTGTCCACAAACGGCAAAAATGGCTTCGTAATGGTTGGGGCGGTCGGCGGCGCTGGCGGATTGTTCACTCCGGTGAACCGTGGATTGTTCAGAAGCGTGTCGAACGGATCATTGGGGAATCCAATCGGCTGCGTGGCGCTCGCCTGAAAAAGATAGTCAAACTGCGACTGCTGGTACTGCACGGCGTTGATTACGGTCTGATCGTAGACTATGCCGATACCGCCGTTAATCACGGTCTTCGGGTTGAAAGCATAGGCGGCGGCAATTCTCGGCCCAAAATCCTTGTATTGCGGCTTGTAATAACCCGGGGCGTGATTGGCCTTCCCACCCAGACCATAGGAAATTAGAGGCACTGAGGCATCGCCGGACGCGCTGGCTGCGCTCTGGGCCACCCGATCCGCAAAGTAAGTATCAAAGTTGAAGTTCTCGCCCGACTGAATCCCGTGAATTTCGTAGGGCACGCTGTAGTTGATCCAGCGAAGTCCGTATGACAAGGTGAACTTCGGCGTCACCCTCCAGGTGTCCCCAAAATAGAGTTCCGTTTCGTAGTAGCGGTACGTCCTGGTCTGGCCGGAACCTTGCGGCAAGACGCTGCCTTGCGCGTTGTAGTTGAAAGTGCTGCCAACGGCGGTGTAAGGAGCAAGAGCAAGGGCAAACGCTGGGTCGTACAAGCCGATAGCGTTTGAGTCGCACTGCGTGGGGGGCGCCGATTGCGGACAAATATCGTTCGGTCGGAAATTCGAATCCAGGCCCGAAGTAAATCCACCCAGACCGATTATCGGACTGTCATAGTTAAGGATGGTATAGCCGCTTGGTTTGGGCCACTTGAACGTGCCGCCAAACTGGAAGCTATGCTTGCCTTTTTGCCAGCTGAAATCATCGCGAATCACCGGGATGGGATAGGTTCGCCCCTGAGCGTTAATGGCGCTGCGATAGGGACCATTGAGAATGCTCCCCCCAGCTCCGTCACCACCAAAAGTGCCGTATTGCGTGACTCCAGTCGGATTGTACGTGTTCGGAAAATTCAGGTCTTCGTACACTTCCCCGTATGAAGCTTGATTGATCTTCGTGGTGCCAATGGTCCAGATGTGCCCCACAACCCAGGCGTAGCTTTTGTCGATGAATGGGGCGGTCGCCGGGTCACCGGGAAACCAGATGGAAGATTCCGTGCCGTTGATCCGATTGGTGTTGAATTTCCCGTACAACTTCATCTTCGAATTCAGATTGAAGTCCACCCTCGTGACGTAGTCGCTTTCTTTGTAAGGGAAAGGGGCGTTGAAACGGAATCCTCCGGTATTGAGAAGGTCTCCGACGTCGGAATTGTTCGAGTGAGGATACCGGCTGGTGAATAGGCTGAGCAAATCCGGATTGAAGCCGGCCCCTAGAGGATCCAGAGTCTGCACCTGCCCCGAACTCAAAGTGCCGACTCCGCCGGTATCGTTGTCGTAGGACAGAATGCCATTCCGGAAGGAATCCAGGGGGACGGTGCGATTCTCCAGGTTGGAGAGCGTATCCCGCCGGGCGTTGTAGTCGAAAAAGAAGAACA
>Ga0066790_10000640_pt1 | contig 13637 bp, 8 predicted proteins | sample OrgsoiDNA2013050_FD_70963 | JGI IMG/M metagenome (GOLD analysis project Ga0066790, IMG submission 70963) | Permafrost soil microbial communities from the Arctic, to analyse light accelerated degradation of dissolved organic matter (DOM) -... | ecosystem: Environmental > Terrestrial > Soil >...
GTGAGCACGGGCAGGACCGCGTGCTGGACCCCGTCGACGAACACGTTCCAGCTGCCGGTGATCCCGGGCGTCGACTCGCCGACCGTGTACAGCACCGTGTGGCCGGCCGCGTGGTTGACGTCGACCGCCAGGAAGTCCTTGAGCAGCAGACCGAGGACGAAGACCGGCGTGGCGAAGAACAGGTAGGCCAGGCCGGTCAAAAGATGGTCGGCGGGCCGGTACTGCCGGACCGCGCCGGCCACGCCGGCGGCCAGGCCGGTCAGGACCGACAAGATGCCGGCCGGGACCACCAGCTTCAGGGTGACCAGGAGCCGGCCAGCGATCGCGGGGCCGACCGGCTGGCCGGTGTAGCTGGTGCCGAGGCTGCCGTGCACCACCCTGTCCAGCCATCCCAGGTACCGGTCTGCCAGCGGCTCGTTCAGGTGCAGCTGCGCGGCGGCCGCCCGGAGCGTCGCGGGTGAGGCCGACGGGTTAGCCGCCAGCTGCGCCAGCGGGTTTCCGGCCAGCGAGACCACGACGAACATGACGAAGCTGACGGCGAGCAGCACCGCGATCCCGGCCGCGAGCCGTCCCAGCAGGTAAGTCCACACCGGCCCGCGCTCACCTGGCTCCCCACTCGTTGGCGTTCCACGGGATGCCCACATTGCTCGTGTTCGGCACGACGTTCCCGTACTTCGATGCCCAGCCGAATAGGTCCGGATTCTGGAACAGCGGGACCGTCACCATGTCCGACCAGAGCAGGCCGTCGATCTGGTTGTACAGCGCCGTCGCCTGGAGCGTGTTCGTGCTGACCAGCGCCCGGTTGAACAACGCGTCCACCTTAGGGTCTGAGTAGTGGTCCCAGTTGTTGGCGCAATTCGGGGAGGTGTAGGAGCAGTAGATGGATTCGCTCTCGGACTTGAACGGCGCGATCACCCAGCCAAACTCCATGATGTCGAACTCGCCCTTCGGGGCAATGGTGCCGAACAGCGTGTTCGCGCTGTAGTTCTGGATGCTGATCTTCACGCCGATGGCCTTCATGTTCGCCTGGAACAGCTGCTCGATCTCCGAGCGCACATCGACGCCGCTGGTGGTGGAGATGCTCAGGGTGAAGTCCTGGCCCTTCTGCGGCCCGGAGTGCGGGTGGAAGTAACCGTCTGAGCCCATCGTCATGCCTGCCTGCCGCAGCAGGGCCCTGGCCTTAGCCGGGTCGAAGTCGCCGTAGCCGTGGCTCTCGTCGGCGTACCCGGACTCGGTGGGCATGAAGATGTGGTTCTGCAACGAGGTCACGCTGGTGGTCAGCGGCGCCACGATCCGGCTGATCATCTCCGGGCGGTTGATGCCGTCGGCGATGGCGTGCCGCACGCCGGGCCGCGCCAGGTAGGGGTTGGCCTCGTTGAAGTCGATGTGCTGGTACTCCAGCGAGGGCTGGACGGTGACCGTGAAGCCGGGAATCGACTTGATGGAGTCCAGGAACGGGATCGACGCGAGCACCGGGTTGACCATGTTCACCTCGCCGTTCTGCACCGCCGACGGCTGCTGGGCATCGGAGAGGATGAACCGGAAGATGATCTTGCTGAGCTTGCCCGGCGTCCCCCAGTAGCGGGGGTTGCGTACCTCAACCAGATCCTCGCCCTTGGCGTAGCTCTGGATCTCATACGGGCCACCGGAGACCTGCACGGCCGGGCCGAAGTTCTGGAAGCCAGAGTCGAAGCCGACCTTTTCCGCGATATGCGCGGGCATCAGCGGGAGGTTCTGGCTGAACAGCGTCTGCCAGTCGCCGTACGGCTGGCTGAATACCACGGTAACGGTCCTGCCGCCGTGGGAGCCAGTGACCGACTTGATCTGGTTGTACCCCGCCGTGGCGGCCGGCAGGAACGGCTTGCCGCCGGCATCCTTGAACGCCGGACGACCGCTTTGCACCTCCCAGTTGTAGATGAAGTCGGCGGCGGTGATCGGCACCCCGTCCGACCAGACGGCCTTCGGGTTGATCTGGTATACGATCGTCTGGGGGCTGGTCTTGGCCTCGGTCGCGCTGGTCACGAACTCGGTGTCAAGTACCGGCTTGAGGTTGGGCTGGACGATGAACACACGCGGCAGCGTCTGGTCCATGACCTCGGTGAGGGCGAACAAGTTGTCGCCGATTTCCAGCGAGTTAAAGCCCCCAAGTTCCTCGTCGAGCGCGAACGTCAGGTTGCCTCCGCTCCTGACCGCGCCCGGTGCCGACGTATGCGCGCTGCTGCACCCGGCCACGACCAGGACCGCCGCTGCGGCCAGCGCCGTCCCGGCGAACCAGCGATGTCGTCGTGTCATGTCTAGCTCCCTTTCTCACTAAGGCAGAGCGGGGAGGCAGGCCGCATTGATACCTGGCTCGCTCAGGCGCGGGGCGTATCGTGGCGCTGTGCGACTGCTGCGTGACGAGTTTGCCGGGCCGAAGAAGCGGCGGTGACCCAGGCGCCTCCGGCCGGCCGGCTGACCGGCCTTCAGGGGACCGCGCTGTATGTCGGGGCCGTTCTCGGTACCGGCGTCATCGCGCTGCCCGCCCTGGCCGCCCGGGTGGCGGGCCCGGCGTCGCTGCTGTCCTGGCTCGGCCTGGTCATCGTGTCCGCGCCGCTCGCCGCCACCTTCGCGGCCCTGGGCGCCAGGTATCCCGATGCGGGCGGCGTCGCCACCTACGCCCGCCTGGCGTTCGGCGACCGGGCGGCGACCGTGGTCGGCTGGTGTTTCTTCTTCGCTATTCCCGTGGGCGCCCCGGCGGCGGCGCTGTGGGCGGGCGCGTACCTGTCCGCCGCGGTCCATGGCGGCCCGGCCATGACCGACGGGACCGCGGTCGCGCTCATGGTCGTCGTCCCGGCGGCCAACGCGTTCGGGGTGCGGCTGGCCGGCCGCCTGCAGCTGGCGCTCGCCGGGCTGCTGACCGCCTTCCTGCTCACCGCGATCGGCCTGTCGCTGCCGTCCGCCCGGATCAGCAACCTGCGGCCGTTCGCGCCGCACGGCTGGACGGCCATCGGGCCTGCCGCCGAGCTTCTGGTCTGGTGCTTCGTCGGATGGGAGGCGGTCAGCTACCTGACCGCCGAGTTCCGCAGGCCGGCCAGGGACGTGCCCCGGGCGACGGCCGCCGCGGTCGTCGTAGTCGGGGTGATGTACCTCGCCGTCGCGTTCGCCACCATCGCCGTGCTCGGCCCGGCCGCGGCCACGGCCAGCGCGCCGCTGGCCGACCTGATGGCCGCCGGGCTAGGCGGCAGCGGCCCCCGGCTGGCCGCCGCGGCGGCTATGCTCCTCACCTTCGGCACGATGAACGCCTACTATGCCGGCGCGTCGAAGCTCGGCGCGGCCCTCGGCCGCGACGGCGGGTGCCCAGCCTGGCTGGCCCGCGGAAGCATGGCCGGTGAGGTGCCCAGGCGTAGCCTCGCGGTCCTCGGCGGGCTGTCCCTGGCCGCGCTGCTGGCTGACATGGCGGCCGGGGTCGGGCCGCAGCCGCTCGTGCTGCTGACCACCGGGTTGTTCGTCGCGGTCTACGCCGTCGGGGTCGCCGCCGCGATACGGCTGCTGCCCCGGCACAGCAAGGCGCGGGCGTCGGCCATGATGGCGTTCGCCGTGGCCATCGCCTTGCTGGTGATGTCCGGCGCCTATCTCCTGTGGCCGTTGCTCGTGACCGGGGGCGCCCTGCTCTATCTGCGGCTGAGCGGGCGGGTCAAGCGCCGCCGTCCTCAGCCGTGACGCCAGCAGCGGCCGGCTAGGCGACGTCGGCGGCGGACCGGCCTGGCCCGAATCCGGCGTCGGAGAACTCGAGTTCCTGCCGCAATATCTGCAGGGCTCGCATCCGCATGGGGCCGATGCTGCCGATGGGGATCTCCATTTTCCTGGCCACCTCCGTGTAGCTGGGGCAGTCCTCGCACATCAGCAGGCGCAGAAGCTGCTGGTAACGGGCCGGGAGATTGGCCAGGGCGGTTTCTACGGCGGGGCTGTAATCACCCTCGATCGCGTACGTGTCGGTGACGGCCAGGCCGCGGTACGCGTCGTAGTCCGCATCCGGCTCCGCGCACAGGACGTATCGTTTCGCGCCGAGTGCGATGCGCAGGGCTTCCCGGCGTGCGGTCACTGCGAGCCAGGCGGGAAGATGCTCGGGTTCGCGGATCTTGTGTATGTGATCGTGCAGCCGGAGCCAGGTGAGCTGAGCCGCGTCGGCGGCATCGCTGGCGTTGAGTCCGGTCATGCTCGCCGTATGCATGACCAGGTGCCCGAAGCGCTTGACCATTTCGTGCCAGGCGGCCCAGTCCTTCCTGGCGGCCAGCCTGAGCAGTTCGCCGAGTTCATGCCCGCGGCGGCCACTGCGATTGCGGTCGTCGTCATCATCTGCGGGCAGTACATCAGTATGCATGATTTTCGTCCTCCTAGGTTTATCCCGATCGGTGTTACCGGCGCCGAAAAATGCCTATTAATGGCTGGGTGGCAGGCAAGAAATGACGACCCTAAGCCCGGAAATGATCGTGGATTAACCCGTGCCGATACGCTCACCGGCATGTACCGTCGTTTGGTATCTTCATCGGGTCCCTAGCTCCCAAAACTGCCTGAATGGCTAGCCGGTCACGGCCGCGGATCGGCCCAGCCCGGCTTTAGCCATGCTGGCGGGGCCGGCTATGCCGGCGGCATCAGCCAGCTATCACGCCGGATGCCGCGGCTAAGCGCCGCGCTTAGCGGGCTGGCAGCGGTTTGATAGCGATGCGGGGACGGGCTTGCCTAGCGTCAGATTCCATTAACTCCACATGCGCATACCGGACGGGTATGCAGGGAGGTTTGGAATGATGCACACGCCACAGGCAGGGCGGCGCGGACCGTCAGGACCGCCCTGGGGCTGACTGCCGTCAGCGGACGTACTTAGAGCGCCTGGCGGCGCTGGATGCGGGCGAAGCCCTCGCCCGGCAGGGTGAAAGGCTCGTGCCCGGTGGCCACGGCGGCCGATGCCCGGCCGGCCTGGTCGGGGCAGCGGCCCTTCAGCTCGAGCAGGTAGGCCCGCCAGGCGGGTCCGGAGTCGATGTGGCTGAAGACCACGAGCGCCTCCTCGATCTGCGCGCTGGCCGATTCTGGCTCGCCGCGGGCCAGGTAGAACTCGGCGTACGCGATCAGCACCCGGCCGAGGACCAGATTGTCTCCCAGCTGCCGAACCAGGCTGAGCGCCGAGGACAGGCAGGTTTCCGCCAGGCCGAACTGTCGTTGCCTGGTGTGCACCGCCCCGAGGCTCTGCAGGACGTAGGCCTCTCCGAGGAGATCACGTTCGTCCCTGACCAGTTGCAGGACGAACCTGAACGTCCGCTCGGCCCGGGCCAGCTCCTCCTGCTGCAGGAAGAACTCGCCGACCCGGTACTCGGTCTGCGCCGCCAGCCGTGGCGCCCGCAGTGAGCGGCAGATGACCACGGCCTCGTTGAGGAGCCTGTCCGCGACCTCCGGCTGCCCCCGGTCCTGCCGTATCTGGGCGATGTTGGTCAGCGCGTCGACCTCGCTCACCCGGTCGCCGACCGTGCGGAAAACGGCCAGCGCTTCGTGGAAGCGCAGCAGAGCCTGGTCGTAGTGACCGCTGAGCCGATCGACGAAGCCGAGGGTGGCCAGCGCGAGAGCGCGGCCGTGCGCGTCCTGGATCTTTTCGAAGATGCGCAGCGCGTGCTCCAGGTAATGGGCCGCGTCGCTCAGCCGCTCCCTGACCGCGAGGTTGCCGAGCGACCAGAGGACCGCGGCCTGGCCGCGGAGGTTGCCGGCCTGGCGGGTGACCTCGAGGGCCACCTCGTGGGTCTTGCGCCAGTCGTCGACCTGGTACTCCGACTCGAACAGGGTCACCGAGGTGACGGCCAGGTCCCAGCACAGCTCGTCGAACCCTACCTGCGCCGCCTGCAGCACGGCGGAAACCAGCCCGGCGCGTTCGGCCCTGAGCCAGCTCGTCGGCTGCACCAAAAGCTGATCCAGGGTGTCGACGGGCAGTTTCCAGCCCTCGGTGGCGCTGTGCAAGACCGCAAAGTCACCGCCGTAGCTGCGCCGGTGCGCTTCGGCGGCCAGCGAGAGCCAGCAGCCGAGCAGCCGCCGCAGCGCGCGAGCCCGCTCGGCCACTGGTTCCTCCGCCGCCAGCCGTTCCAGCGCGTAAATGCGGACGAGATCGTGCAGGCGGAATCGCGGCAGTCCTTCCTCGTCGATCCTGACCTCCACGAAGCGAATCTCGACCAGCATGTCCAGCACGTCTCCGGCCTCCTCCGCGTCCATGTCGAGCAGCGGGGCGCTGACCCAGGAGGCGAAGTCGGTGGCGCCGAGCAGGCCCAGCCGCACGAATAGCCGCCGGGCGTCCTGGCTCAGGCCGCGGTAGGACAGCGCCAGCGCGGCGCGGACCCCGGCGCCGCTGAGCTCCAGCTCGTCCAGCCGCCTGCTCTCGTCCCTGATCCGCCGGACCATCTTGTCGATGCGCCAGTGCGTCCGGGCGGCCAGCTTGGCGGCGACGATCCGCAGCGCGAGCGGAAGAAAGCCGCACAGCCGGACGAGGGACAGCGCGCTAGCCGCCTCGGCCCGGACGCGTTCTTCGCCGATCACCCGGGTGAGCAGGTCGATGCTGGTCTTCTCGTCAAGGTCATCGACTTCGAAGTAGCGAGCCCCCTGCACGTCGGCCAGGGCGTGGCGGCTGGTGATAATCACCGCGCAGTTCGAGCTGCCGGGGACGAGCGGCATGACCTGGTCCGGGCTGTCCGCGTCGTCGAGGACGATGAGGATCCGCCGATCGCCCAGGACGCTGCGGTAGAGCGCCGTACGTTCGGCCGGCCGGGCCGGCAACGTGGCGGGCTCGATGCCGAGCGCCGCCAGAAAATTGGCCTGCAGTTCCAGCGGGCTGATCGGCTGGCCATCGACCTCCTTGAGCTGGGCAAACAACTGGCCGTCCGGGTAGTACTTCCGGATCGTGTTCGCGATCTGCAGGGCCAGGGCCGACTTGCCCACTCCCGCCTTCCCGGTGAAGGCCACGATCGGCAGATACCTTGAATCCCGGGATTCGTCCACGCCGAGCAGCACCGTGACCGCCGCCTGCAGCTCGTCCCGGCCGGTGAAGTCCGGGGTCGCGGCGGGCAGCTGCCGCGGCACGACGACCGTATCGGGTCGCCTCGGCTCCAGGCCATGGGACCCATGAGCCGACGGCGCACCGGAATCGAGCGCCGGGTCGCTAGCCAGGATGGCGCGCTCCAGCGCCCGCAGCTCCTCACCCGGGTCCAGGCCGAGTTCCTCCACGAACAGCTGCCTCGCGACGCGGAAGGACTCCAGCGCCTCGGCCGGGCGGCCAGACCGGTACAGGGCGAGCATGTGCTGAGCGCGCAGCCGTTCCCTGAGCGGATGCTGGTGGACCAGCTCGCCCAGCTCACCGGTCAGCGCATGATGCCGGCCGAGCGCGAGCTCAAGGTCAATGCACTCCTCGAACAGGCTGACGCGGTTCTCGTTCAGCCGGGTGGCCACCGTTTGCACGAGCTCGCTGTCCACCCCGTCGGCCGCCGGCCCCCGCCACAGGGCCAGTGCCGCCCGCAGGTGACCAACGGCCTCCTCGGTGCGGCTTTCCGCGACCGCGGACCGGCCACGGCCGGCCAGCTGCTGGAATCGTCCTACGTCCAATGCTTGTTCAGGCACCTGGATGGCGTAGCCGACCGAGCGGGTGGCTATTTCGCAGCTCGCGGCGGCCGCCGCGAGCTGCCGGCGCAGCGCTGATACGCAGGCCTGGATCTGGCCCTTAGAGGTAGTCGGCGGCGTGTCGGCCCAGACCGCGTCGACCAGCCGGCTCCGGGGCACCACGTGATTCGCCTCGAGGAGCAGCATCGACAGCACGATCCGCTGGCGGGCACTGCCGATCTCCACGAGGTGGCCGTTGACGATGACCTCAAGCGGACCGAGCAAGCGGAACTCTGCTACTCCTGCCACCTCACGACCCTCGCCTCGGTGATCTACTCCCATCGATATAACACTGACTGGGGTGTTTGTCACTGCGACGTGACCCGTGGACTTGATACTGACACCTGTCGCCCAAAGTGACTCCAGGGACCTTCTGTCACATTTGATCAGCCTGGGACACGAGGATGCCCGCGTCGTGCAGATCGGTCTCCGGCTTGTATCAGCTGTCCGGCTTCGCGCGCTCTTATGTAAGGATCAGGCCTTTTATCCGAACCCTAGTGAGGGTGCAATGAGCGATTCCGAAGTCGAGCTGCTTGCCATTGGCGCGGGACCGTCCAATCTAGCTCTTGCCGTGGCTCTCGAGGAGCTCGCGCCGGACCTGGCCGAGAACTCACTCATGGTGGAGCGCGAGGCGGCAGTCGAATGGCAGCCCGGCCTCCTGCTGCCGTGGGCGAAGAGCCAGGTCTCTTTCCTTAAGGACCTGGTGACCCTCCGCAATCCGAATAGCGAGTTCTCTTTCGTGAACTACCTCCACTCGGTCGGCCGGCTGGACGACTTCATCAACATGGCGAGCTTCACGCCCTACCGGGTCGAGATCTCCGAATATTTTCAGTGGGCGGCTAACTCGCTTTCCAAGGTCCAGCTCAGGCTGAGCTGCGGGGGTACCTCGATTGAGCCGCGCTGGGACGCGGACGGCGGCCTGACCGGGTGGCTGACCCGGCTCTCTGACGGCAGTACGGTCTCCAGCCGGTACCTGGTGACGGGAATCGGCCGCGATGCGTACGTCCCCACCGTCCTTGCCGGGGTCCCCGCCAGCCGCCTGGTGCACAGCACCCAGTACCGCCCCTCCGTGGCGGGGCTGGACCGGGAGTTCCCCTACCGGGTCGCCGTCATCGGCAGCGCGCAGAGCGCGGCCGAGATGTACCGGGCGCTGCAAGATGACTTGCCTAGCGCGCATATCACCTGGCTGATGCGCTCGATCGGGATCGGTGCCTACGAGAAGACCAAGTTCACCAACGAGCTGTACTACCCGTCCTTTGTCGAGGACTTCTTTGCCGCCAAGCCGGCCGCGCGCGAGCAGTTGCTGCGGGAGATGCACCGGACGAATTACTCGGGGATAGAACCGCCGTTCGTCGAGGAGCTGTACAGCGAGACTTATCTCGACCGCCTGACCAAGCAGGACCGCAAGCGCATCGTCACGATGACGGATCTCACGGCGGCCGAGGCCACTGACGACGAGGTGACACTCGAGCTGACGGACCGGATGACCGGCTCGTCCAGCGAACTCCGGGCCGATCTGCTGTTCCTCGGTACGGGGTTCGTCCGGGAGATGCCCGCCCTGATCCGCCGCCTGGGTGACGCTCTCAACCTGATCCATATCCAGGTGAACCGCCAGTACCGGCTGCTCATCGAGGGTCCTTCGACCGCGGCCTGCTACCTCCAGGGCGTCAACGACGCGACGCACGGTATCGGTGATCCCCTGCTGAGCGTGATCGCCTGCCGGGCCGGCGACATCGTGACCGACATCCTCGATCACCGGGCTGGGACCCCCGGCCAGAACGGCTAGCCAGCCAGCCACCGGAGCTATGACAGCCATGCGCCCGCAGAACCACATCGAGCAGGCCGAGCAGCGGCTGCTGCCCGCGCCCGGCCGCGGCATCGCGGTGGCGGCCGCCCTGACCGCCGCGGCGGCGGGGCTACTGGCGGCTGCGTTCGCCGCGGGCTGGCTGAGCGGCCATCCGGCCGTTCCCGGCCACGCCGCGGCGGCCGCGCCGTCGCCGATCCAGTTGCTGTGGCGGCTGCTGCTCGCGGTCGCCGTGATCGCCGCACTGGCCAAGGCCTGCGGTCTGCTGGCCCAGCTGGCTCGCCAGCCTGCGGTCATGGGCGAGATCGTGGCTGGCATCATCCTGGGCCCCACCGTGGTCCGGACGCTGGTTCCGGCCGTCTTTCACGCGGTGCTGCCCAACGCGGTACTCCCGGATATCTATGTTCTCGCCCAGGCGGCGCTGACCATCTTCATGTTCTCGGTCGGCCTGGAGGTGGACCGAGACGTGCTGCGCCAGCACGGCAAGGTGATCGCAGCGGCGAGTCAGGCGATGATGATGGTCCCGTTCGCGGCGGGTCTTGCCGCGGCGATCCCGCTGTATCACTCTTTCGCCGGCCGGGGGACGGGGCTGGTACCTTACGCCCTGTTCGTCGGCATCGTGCTGAGCGTCACCGCGTTCCCGGTGCTGGCGAGGATCGTGCAGGAAGCGGGGCTGCGGGATACCAGGCTCGGATCACTGGCCATGCTGTGCGCAGCCGCCTGTGACGTGCTGGCCTGGTGCGCGCTCGCCGTGGTGCTCGCGATGATCCACGCGCAGGGTCCCGCAGGGGTCCTGCGCACGCTGGGCCTGACCGCCGCGCTCTGCGTGGCGGCGGCCCTGCTGGCGGTGATCCTCCGGCCGTTGCTGCGGACGGCGGCCGAGCGCTACGCCGAGACGCCGGGACGCGATGTGGTGTGCCTGCTGCTGATCGTCGTCTTCATCTTCGGGCTGGGCGCGCTGACCGACAAGATCGGGATCCACGACATCTTCGGCGGTTTCCTGGCTGGCCTGATCCTGCCCCGGGGCAGCGGGCTGATCTGGCCGGTGACCCAGCGGCTCGACGCGCTGAACCGGGCCATCCTGCTGCCGGTGTTCTTCGTCTCCATCGGCCTGCAGGTCAACGTCTGGCATGCGGTAACTCAACCCGGGGTGCTGGCCGGCGGCGGCGTGCTGCTGGCGGTCGCGGTCATCGCGAAGCTCGGCGGGGGCGCGCTGGTGGGGTCGGCCGGCGGGATGCCGCGCCAGTCCGCTCTCGGCCTGGCCGTGCTGATGAACGCGCGCGGTGTCACCGACATCGTCGTCATCAGCACCGGGCTCAGCGTCGGCGTGATCAACGCGGACGCATCGACCATCCTGATCGTGATAGCCCTGATAACGACGCTGATGGCCGGCCCGGCGCTGCGGCTGCTCGGCCTGTGGCAGCGCCCCGGCAGCAGCCCGCCGGACGCAGTACCGGACCCATGCGAGGTGGCTGATGACGTTCAATTATGACGCTCGGGCCTTCCGGCCCGGCGGCGAGGACCCGGCCCGGTCCTCGGTGGCCTGCTATCACCAGGACGGCGATGTGGTGTGGGGCGAGTTCGCGGGCGGTCACGTCCGGCGAGGCTCCCTGGCCGGCACCTGCGCGCCCGATGGCGTCCTTGAGTTCGCCTACTGCATGGTGCGCGACAGCGGCGAGATCATCTCCGGTCACTGCCGCAGTACTCCCCGTTGGCTCGAGGATGGCCGGATCCGCCTCGACGAGGAGTGGGAACGTTACACCCCGCACCCCGACCGCGGCGTGTCCTACCTGGAGGAGATGCAGGTCCGGGACTTAGGTGTAGCCGAGCATCGCGGGGGTGAGGATCTTGTCGGCGGCGATCTTGAAGATGATCCGGCCCGTCGGCCCTATCTCGCGGATGTAATCTGTGCCGACGTACTTGTTGGACACCTCGTGGATGTGCCGCAGCGCCTCGTCCCCGTCGATGATGCCCACGACCCGGCCCCGCAGCTCGGACCAGTCCCATGGGCTATCGCTGGACATGACCAGCACGGTGACACGCTGGTCCCTGGCAATGTTCTTGGAGCGCTGCCGCTCTCGTTCGGTGTTCACGAGCAGATACTCACCGTCGGTGTCGATCCAGGTGGGCAGCGCCTGCGGCTGGCCATCCGGCATCAGCGTCACTACGATGCCCAGGTTCTTTCCCTTGATCAGGTCGATCGTGTACTCATCGAGCGGCATGATGTCTCTCCTTGCGGGTGGGCTCCGAAGCCCACGCTTGACAGGATCGGGGCTGGCCTGCCCATGCGTTTAGGAGAGCCCAGTGAGCGCAACCGCTGATACATGCAGAGCCTGCGCGGAACGCTGGCTGGCGGCCCGGGCAAACGGCGGCGGCACCTGTCGATGAACCGACCGGTACTGGCCGCAGACGCCACACCCCATCGCCCGTGAGCTCGGCGAATCGTTCGCAACGCTGACCGCATGGGCGGAACGGCACCGCCACGCCATCGCCGCGTCCCGCAGACAATATGACGGCCAGCCCGGCCACCCGGCGGGCTAATGGCTGCCAGACCTCCATGGCACGACCCTGAGTGAGGCCTGCCGGGTCATGGCGGAGGACGGCACCGGCGAGGATGTCCCACTCGCGGAGTGGACCAAGCTGCGGGCGCTCCGCTCGACCCGGTGGTGCGGGCTGAGCGCCATCGTGCTGATCGTCGGCCTGGGTGCCGCGATCGCGGCCTCCGGGACGCCGTACCACGTCTCGGCGGGCAATTCCGCCGCGGTGGGAGTGTCGAACGGCCTACTGGGCGTCTTGTTCGCGCAGCTGGTGGTCGGCGTGGTCGGCGTGCTGGCGTTCAGCGGCGAGTACGGCACCGGGATGATCCGCGCCACGCTGGCGGTCGTGCCAGCTCGGCTGCCAGTGCTGTGGGCGAAGCTGATCGTGCTGGCCGGGCTGGTGCTGTCGGTGACACTGCTGTGCACGGTCGTCGACTTCTTCACGGCGACGGCTATCAACTCCTCTCGGGGCGGTTCGGCGATCTCGCTGACCGACCCGGGCGTGCTGCGGACGGTAGTCGGCTCGTCTTTGTACCTGACCGTCGTCGTCATCATCGGCCTGGCCCTGGGCGCCCTGCTCCGCAAGACCGCGGCGGGCCTGTCGGTGTGCGCCGCGGTGTTCTTCGTCGTACCCATCGTCGTGGGGGCCCTTCCGCACAAGATCACGGGGTTCGCGCCTTATCTGCCGTCTAACGCCGGCGGGGCCGTGTGGGGCGACCCGCTGACCACCGCGCATGCGCTGAGCCCGTGGGCCGGATTCGCGGTCCTGTGCGGCTACGCGGTCGTGCTGACCGCCCTGGCCGCGCTGGCGGCTGCGCAGTCGCGACGCCTGAACACCCGGAAGGCTGCGAGGATACGAGTATGTCCTTCTGGACACCGGTTGAGAACCCGGGAACGCGCCCGCCGCGTTCCTGGGTCTTCGACATCGGGTGCGCCTTGTTCGCCGCCCCGGCCTCCTTCGGGAGTTTTTCCTTCGCCCAGGCGGCGCACCCCGCGCTTCCCGCGCTGGCGGTCAGCGTGATCGTCGCGGTCCTGACGGCGCTGGTGCTGCCGCTGCGCCGGGTCTGGCCCGGCCCGGCCCGGTGTTCGCCGTCATGGTCCTGATGGCGGCGGTGCTGGCCCAGTGGCCGGTCCGGGGCGCGCTGCTCCCGGTCGCGCTGGCGATCGGCCTGTACACCGTCGCGGTCACGATGAGCCGGGCCACGGCGCTCGTGGCGGCCGCGCTCGCGGTGGCGGCCGAGGCCCCCGCGGCCGGCCAGGGCGGCTGGCATAACGGCTGGCTGGCCGCGCTCTACGAGGTCATCGCGATCGCCGCGGTCCTGGTCGCGGGCCTGTACGTGAGCACCCGGCGGGCCTACCTGGCCGGGCTGCGCGACCGGGCGCAGCGACTCGAACGCGAACGCGAACGCGACCAGCGCGCTGGCCGCGGCGGTGGAACGGGCCCGCATCGCCCGCGAGATGCACGACAGCGTGGCCCACCACCTCACCATCATCGTGGCGCTGTCAGACGGCGCCCTGGCCGCGATCAACCGCTCGCAGGCCCAGGCCTCCGAGGCGATCCGGGGCGTGTCGACCACCGCCCGGGAGGCGCTCGCCGAGACCCGCCGGCTGCTCGGCGTCCTGCGGCCCGAGGG
>Ga0066790_10000642_pt1 | contig 13610 bp, 10 predicted proteins | sample OrgsoiDNA2013050_FD_70963 | JGI IMG/M metagenome (GOLD analysis project Ga0066790, IMG submission 70963) | Permafrost soil microbial communities from the Arctic, to analyse light accelerated degradation of dissolved organic matter (DOM) -... | ecosystem: Environmental > Terrestrial > Soil >...
GATATTGGTGACCGATCACGTGGGCCGCGTCGAGCACACTCGGAAACTCCGCTCCCAGACTCTTGTACGGAATATGGGCCGATGGGCCGGTGAGTCCGTGCCGGTCGAGCATGGCCCGCACTTCCTGTGGAGTATGGCCGTCGTACCCGGCGAACTCGACCTCGCGATAGCCGATGGCGGAGACTTTCGCCAGTTTCCCATCGAAGTCGTCCTTCATCACGCTGCGGACGGTGTAAAGCTGCAGTCCGACCTTCTCGATCTTGTGATCGCCGGCTGCCCAAGCCAACTGGCGCGACAGAACGGTGGCGGCGGTCATCGTCCCCAGAAAAGTTCGTCGGTCCATACCTCGTTTATCCATGGCTAGATTTCTCCTCGCTTCATTTGGCTGACAGCGTAATCGCAGGCCCGCGCGGTGAGCGCCATATAGGTTAGCGACGGGTTGACGCAGGAAGATGAAGTCATGCACGCACCGTCGGTAAGAAAGAGATTATTGGCGTCGTGCGCCTGATTGTGGGCGTTGAGCACTGATGTTTTTGGGTCCCGTCCCATGCGCGCCGTACCCATCTCGTGAATGGTCAATCCGGGAGCGTTGTCTTCTATGTAAGGCTCTATGTCTCTCGCCCCCGCAGCAGACAGCATCTCCGCCGCGGTGATTGACATGTCCTTCAACAGGGCGCGCTCATTCTCGCGCCAGACGCAGCTGATCCGGAGCACCGGAATGCCCCACGCGTCCACTTTGGTTTTGTCGAGTTCGATAAAATTTTCGTGGTTAGGCAGACACTCGCCAAAGCCGCCGAAAGTCATCGTCCACGGTCCGGGACGGGTGACTGTGTGCTTGTACTCGGCGCCAAAGCCACGCATTTCCGTTCCTCGCTCCCACTTCGGCCGGCTGGCGCCTCCCTGAAAACCGTATCCCCTCACAAATAACGGATGCTTTTCTTTCACGTTGCGGAAGCGCGGAACGTAAATTCCGTTGGGACGGTTTCCCAGCGAGATGTGATCTTCATTCCCGGGAATGCGGCCACGGGCGCCGCCGCCCATGCAGTGATCCATTACGTTGCGTCCCAGTTCTCCGCTGGAATTGGCCAGCCCATTGGGAAATTCCGGAGTGGAAGAGTTCAGCAGAATGCGGGCCGACTCCAGGGCCGAGGCACACAGGAAGACAACCTTGGCGCGAAACTCGATGGTGTCGCGCGTCTGCCCGTCGATGATCCGCACTCCGATGATTTTCCTTTTCTTGGCGTCGAACATCAGGCTGTGCACGACGCTGTGCGGACGCACTGTCACTTTTCCCGTGGCCAGAGCCGCCGGCAGAGTCGAGTTCAAGCTGCTGAAATAAGAACGCGTGATGCAACCGCGGGCACAGGGTCCACAGTAGTGGCAGGCCGCGCGGCCATTGTGGGGCTGAGTCAGGATCGCGGTGCGTCCGATGGTCATGAGGCGCTCGCCGGGAAAATACTTGGCGACAGCATCCTTGACTACGACTTCCGCGCAGTTGAATTCCATTGGCGGCAAGAAATGGCCGTCGGGCAGCTGCGGAAGCCCCTCGCGCCGGCCGGAGACACCGATAAAATCTTCTACGTGGTCATACCAGGGGGCAATGTCCTGATAACGGATCGGCCAATCCACGGCGATCCCCTCGCGTTGATTGGCTTCAAAATCAAGATCGCTCCAACGATACGATTGCCGTCCCCAGATAATCGAACGCCCGCCCACCTGCCGTCCTCGAATCCACAAGAAAGGTTTGCCCGGGTCCGTCGTATAAGGATTTTGCTTGTCGTTGACGAAGAACTTGTTGTTCCACTCGTCCATTCCAGTGCAGGTTTCCTGCACGGGCTGGTCCTCCTGCACCTTTTTGCGGTCGGTCATCCCGCGGAAGCGTACTTCCCACTCGGGCACGTGCTCCGCGTAGTCCTTGTCTGGATCAATCGGGCGTCCGGCTTCGAGGACGAGCGTTTCCAGTCCCTTCTCACCCAACTCCTTGGCTGCCCAGCCCCCGGTGATCCCTGAGCCGACGACGATTGCATCATAGGTATTGGTTGCCATGATTTATTTCGCCGCCTCCCCGTCCAGAGGGACGCAACCAGCATGGCGGGCAGGAATAATCTCGCCATGGAGCTCCTGCTCGAAGCCGATCTGCGATGTGTAATAACCGGTCAGCGTGAGCTGCTTGATCATGAAAAAGAAATTTCGTTCCGGCGGGAGGCGACGACTGCTTCCCCGTCGTATCTGGGCACGGGATTCAGCCACCTCATCATCCAAAGCCCGGAGAATCTCGGACTGCAGCTTCGGTTCACAGTCAACAAAGTCCTTTCCCAACAGGCCTTGGGTGGTAGCGTCAATCTCCGTCAGCCCGGTCAGGAATATAGATTTCTCCTCGTCGTCGTACCACTCCGTGAGAATTAGGTCGATGAATTCGTTCACCCGCGCTGCCTTCGCACCCGGAGTATCGGTTTGCGGAATGATGAGTTCGGAAATCGTCGTCACGGTCGCATTCTGATGAGGATTGAGAGTCCGCAGCACAGGCTGCTCCGGCAGCTGTTCGTGCACCGCCTGGAACATCGAAAATGCTTCTCGTGAAAGTAATGGGAGGGCGGCGGCTGAGGCCAGGAGTCGTAACGCTTCGCGTCTTTGCATGCTTATCCCGAGAATGGCAGGAAAGGGCAGCTTACGCCGTAGCGGGAAGCGAGGTCAACGGTTACCCCGCAGAATCTGTCATCCTGCGCATCCGTTCGAGCCGGGCTGGCCGGTGAAAGAGCCATGGCTTCTCACCGTTGATCAGCTTACAGGGGTCCCCGCGACTTCGCTCGGGGCAGGCTCTTCGACTCCAAGAAGCGTTTCGATAGCGAAGCGTTCTCCTGCGCTCGGGATGACAAGGAATTACGTCGTTCCCAGGAGTTCGTTTCGCACATTCTTCAGTACATACAAGGCGCGCTCGACTCCCACTTCGCCCGAAAGGATGGGATCTTCGTTCTCCACGCTGAAAATGCCCTGGTAGCCGACTTCCATGTAGGCGCGCATGATTTCTTTCCAGGCCCCGGCACTATGACCGTAGCCCACGGCGCGAAACGTCTCCGAGGCTCCGGCGAGATCGTTCTTGTCGAAAGCGAAGTTCAGGACGCCATATCTGTCGAGATTATTCTTATAGAAAGTAGTGTCTTTCATGTGGGCATGGAAAATCGCGCCCTGTTTGCCCAGCATGCGGATGACTTCGACGGCGTCGCACTGCTGCCAGAAAAGATGGCTGAGATCGCAATTGGCCCCGATCTCCTCGCCGACAGCCTCGCGCAGGCGCAATAGTGTTTTGGGGTTGTACACCACAAAATTGGGGTGCATCTCCAGTGCGATCTTGTGGATTCCGTGGTCGCGCGCGAACTTGGCCGCCTGCTTCCAATAGGGAATGACCCTTTCCTTCCATTGCCAATCGAGCATTTGACCGTACTCGGGCGGCCAGCGGTAGGTGACCCAGTTCGGCATGGTGTCGGTGGGGCTGCCGCCGGGACAACCGGAGAAACCTACGATCACACTCACTTCGAGGCGCTCAGCCAGCAATACCGTGCGGCGGAAGGTCTCAGCATCGCGCTCGGCGATCTTCGGATCAGGGGAAACCGGGTTGCCGTGGCAGCTTAAGGTCGCCACCTGAATGTTGTGGTCTTCGAATTTCTTTTTCCAGGCGCGCGCTTTGGCCGGATCATCCAGCAAGTCCTTGACCGGGCAGTGAGTGGAATTGGGATAGCCACCCGTCCCGATCTCGACTGCCTCAACGCCCCAGGCGGCAAACTTGTCGATCATTTCGTCGGTGGACAAATTGGGAAACGCGGGATCGAAGACGCCGATCTTGATCTTGCACAATGTACCCGGCGACATATTTTCTTCGCCCGGCGCTGGTGAGGCGTCAGCAGTCAGCGCGGAGCTGGTGCGTGGCGCGGCCACTGCGGCGGCCAACAGGCTGGTGGTGGCGAGAAAGTCTCTTCGGCTACGGGAGTGGGGTGCGGACTTCGGATCCATGGCGTGTCCCCTGGGCAGTTTTGTTTTGCAGTTCCCAGAAAAGATCTCTGCTGCGCGAGCATTATACGCATCCCGTGTCGCAACTAAACAGCACAAACGTCGACCGTCGGGAGCGGCCGGTGTTGACAAGAACGCATGTTTTCCAACATGCTCGTGTGCCCGATGAGAAAGCCGCGGAAAGTCGCGCGTCCGGTTCCCGTCATGAGCCCGTCGGCGCGCATTAGCCTCCTCAGCCCCAAACGTCAACAGGTGATTCGTCCGGTTTTCGAACGGCCCCGCGAGTTTGTGCTGATGAGCGTGCGAGCCCTGGCCAAGCGGCTGGGCACCGATCCGGCAACCATGGTTCGGATCGTTCGCGGAATGAAATTTGATTCCTACCGCGAGTTCCAGCATTACGTGCATGAACTCTCCATCGCCTACGCCACCTCACTGGATGCGATGCAAACCGGCCCGGCGGGAAAATCCGCCATTTCGACGCAAATACGGGCCTCGCTCGACCAGGACGTCAAGAATTTGAACCGACTGGCTCAGAGCATTGAGCCGCGGCGGATTGCCGCGCTGGTGCGGCGGCTTTACGCCGCCCGGCAGGTTGTTCTGCTCGGTGGCGACCTGGCTACCAACCTGGTGAAATTTCTGGAACATCTGCTCATCATCCTGGGTCTGCCAGTCACCACCGCCACTTCGCCAGCGGAAGTTGTATACAAGGTTCGCCTGCTTGGGAAACGGGACCTGGTGATCGCCGTCAGCCATGGCCGGGGCCTGCGGCAGACGGTGGAAGGCCTGCGCCAGGCTCGCGCCAACGGTGCGTACTGCGTGGGCATCACGGATACGCTGATTTCTCCGATCGGACAGTTCGCCCACGAGTTTTTTCTGACTTCTGTCGCAACCCCGTCCGTTGGGTCTTCGTATGTGGCTCCTATGGCGTTGTTCAACGTAATTGTCGCCGCCTGCGCCAACCACCAGCGCTCTCGAACTCTCAAGCTGGTGAAGCAACTGGAGCAGGAGCAACGTCATGGCTTCCGCTGGTACGAATCATGACAACCTGGCTCCCCTTTTCCACCTGGGCTGCAATCCTGCTGGGGCTGACAGTTTTGATTCCCGTGCCCGCGCTGGCCGTCGTGCCTCCCTCTCCGCCCGCATACAACGTGCGCATGGAGAACGCGTGGATTCCGATGAAGGACGGCGTTCGCCTGTCGGTCACGTTGTATATGCCGGCCGGAGGCAAAGCAGGAGAGAAATTTCCCGCAGTGCTCGAATATCATCCCTATCGCAAAGACGACGCGACGGCCGAGCGCGACTACCCTCTGTATTCCTACTTTGTGCGTCGCGGATATGTTTGCGCACGCGTCGACATCCGCGGCTTCGGCACCAGCGAAGGTGTCCCCACCGACCGCGAGTACTCGGAGCAGGAACAACTCGACGGACTGCAGATCATCGCCTGGCTGGCGCACCAACCGTGGTCCAACAGCAACGTTGGCATGATGGGCATCTCCTGGAGCGGCTTCAACTCCCTTCAGATGGCCATGCGGCACGCGCCCGAGCTCAAAGCCATCATCGCCGTGGCCGCCACGGCCGAGCTCTTCCACGACGACGTGCACTATGTCGACGGCATGGCGCACGTGGATGAGTTCGAATTGAACATGGATATGGCGCCCGGCATGACCGGCGCTCCCGATTACACACTCGACGAGAAAATTCTTGGTCCACGCTTCGACGCTCCGCCCTGGTCGCTGCGATATCTCAAACATCAGCATGACGGCGAATTCTGGCGAAGCCCAGTGCGCCCATACAGCGAGATCAAGATTCCCTGTTTTGTCATCGGCGGATTGCTCGACGGCTATCGCGACAGCGTCACCGACATGCTTCAGCAGACTAAGGCTCCGCTGAAAGCGATCGTCGGCCCCTGGAACCACACCTTCCCTCATGACGCGGTTCCCGGACCCCAAATCGAGTGGCGCAACGAAGCGGTTCGCTGGTGGGACTACTGGCTCAAGGGACGAGACACCGGCGTGCTGCAAGACCCGAAGCTGGTCATCTATATGCAGCACTGGCATCCTCCGGACGCGAATCTGACCAACGTTCCCGGCGAATGGCGGCGCGAAGACAGCTGGCCACCCCGCAATGTGAAAGAAACCGTTTTCTTTCCGCAACCGAACCATTCGCTGGACACAGTCGCGCCTCAAGAGGATGTGCACCAACTCAAATACGTTCCTTCAGTGGGCGTGGAATCCGGATTCTGGTGGGGCGAGTTGCTAAGCGATCCCCGTCCGGTGGACGCCTTCAGCCTGATCTACGATTCGGCGCCGCTGAAAGAGGAGCTGGCAATTCTGGGAAGACCGCACGCCCTGCTTCAAGCCTCCGCCACCGCGCCTTTGGCGGACTGGTTTGTGCGGCTCTCCGATGTGGCTCCCGACGGAACTGTCACCCAGATTACGGGCGCAGGCATCAACGGCGCGCAACGCGAATCCATGGCGGAACCGCGAGATCTCGAACCCGGCAAAGTGTATCCCCTGGACATTACGATGCACTTGACCTCGTGGGTCTTCCCCGCAGGCCATCGCATACGGCTCGCAATATCAAACGCTCTCTGGCCGATGGTCCTGCCGACTCCGTATTCGATGATTACCTCGCTCAAACTCGGAAGCAACGGCTCGCGCCTGACCCTGCCGGTCGTGCCTGTGAACGGCGCTGCGGCTCCCGCGTTCCAACCACCGCAACCTTCGGAGGAACGTAAAGACATCACCAGCGTGGGCTATCCCTGGCCCGGCGACTGGACACTGGAACGTGACGAAGCGAATCACAGAGCGACGGTGAACTGGAAGGGCAAGGCAGAAACCAACTATCCCTGGGGCAAGGAAACCGACTACGAAAGTCTGGTCTACAAGGTGGACGATGCCCATCCCGAAACCAGCACAGTCGGCGGCGAAGCGGAGAGCATTTTTGCATTAAAGGGCCGTGAACTCAAGTGGCGCGGACATTTGTCCGTGACCACTGACCAGAAGAATTTCTACTACAAATACACGCGGGAGTTGCTTAAAGACGGTCAGATGGTAAAGCAGAAGACGTGGGAAGAGACCATTCCGCGCGACCACCAATGAAGCTCTGAGTTCCCTGTCATCCCGAGCGCCGTCTCTCACCGCGCTCGCGCGGAGAGAGCAAGTCGAGGGATCCCTCCCCTACCACCGACTGATCAGCTTATAGGGGTCCTTCGACTGCGTACGTGCTTCGCGAAGCGAAGCACGTACTCCACTCAGGATGACATGGAGTCATTGTTTGTAGACTTTCCCATCTTTCATCACGAACTGGACATGCTCCAGCAGTCTAATGTCCTGCAACGGATCGCCGGCGACTGCGACGACATCGGCAAACTTACCCGGCGCGATCGAGCCCATGATATCGGAATGGCCCAGCAGATCCGCGGCTGAAGTCGTGGCCGATTGAATCGCCTGCATCGGCGTCATCCCATATTTCACCATGAAGGCGAACTGATTTACACTGCGGTCGTAAGGACAGACTCCGGCGTCCGTCCCGAAAGACAGCTTCACGCCAGCGTTCAGTGCCTTGCGAAAGTTTCGTCGGTGAAGCTCTCCCAGGTCCGCGTCGTGCTGCAGAAAATCCTTGGGAATCTTCCCGAGCCGGCCTGCCTCCTGGATGCACTCTTCGTCGTAGATATCCATGTCCAGGTAGGTGCCGTGTTGCTTTGCCAGTGCGATCCCCTCGTCATCGATCATGGTCGCGTGCTCGATGGAAGCCACGCCCGCCCGGATCGCATTCTTTATGCCCTCGGGAGAATGCGCATGCGCCGCCACGCGCAGTCCGAAGTGACTGGCCTCGTCCACGGCAGCTTGCAACTCTTCCAGTGTAAATTCTTGCGATTTCGGATTACTGCCATGGGTCAGCACGGCCCCGCTGGAGAGCACCTTGATGTGGTCGGCGCCGTCGTGCACCAATTGGCGAATTTTCTGCCGCACTTCCCAGGGGCTGTCGGCTTGCCCGTAGCGCAGGTCCCACGGCAGCGTGATATCGGGCGCAAGCCCGGTCATGGCTCCCGCACCGCCGGTAATGGTCACGTAGGCTCCAGCTACATACATGCGCGGGCCCTCAATCGAACCGCGAGCAATCGCGTCCCGCATGGCAACGTCGTTTAACGCCCGGTAGACTCCTACATCGCGCACCGTAGTGAAGCCTTCCCGCAAAAAAGTGCGGGCATTGGGAACGGAGGCAAACGCAGTCTGGGCCGCGGTCAACTTCAGTTGCAAAAATGGATCACCATCGTCGGCGGGCGCGTCAGCCAGGTGGGTGTGGCAATCGATCAGCCCAGGCAGCACGGTCATCTGCGATAGATCAATGACTCTGGCGTCGGCGGGAATCGCCAGGCCCTTGCCTACCTGCTCAATCTTGTTGTCGCGAATGAGAATGATCTGATCGTTGAGCACTGTGCCGGCTTGCGGATCAACCAGCCGACCGGCCTTGATCGCTGTCACTTGGCCAGCCGCACCGGCGGCACACGACAGCCACAACCCCAGCACTAATGCGAGAGTCTTCTTCAATTGCATCACCTCAGTTGTTTTGATGATGTGGCGACAACAATTCTGGATTTCAGAATGCAGATTTGCACCTAGTCTGCGGCAGCAGCTGTTGTTTCCACGCCGCTCTTCAAATCTGCCGCCAGCAGCCGGTGAAACAGATGCTCGCCCGCTTCGCGGCGGACCGATAGCCTGCCCGCGCCATACGCCCGTGATTTCAGACCGCGCTGCACCGCTTCGCAGATGCCCAGGTCTTCGTCCTGCACTCGCGCCCCGACCGCCACGCTCTGCTCGTTATACTCGCGACGGGCTTCGCTGATATCTCCGAAATAGAAATCGAAAATCACGCGGCAGTGATCGACGTCCAGCGGCAGAACAAGGTTCGTATCCATGTAACCTTCGTAGCAATTGATCATCAGGTTGGGATATTGCCAGAAGTACCAGGCCCGGTCGCCCTGGCGCGTGGACGAAGTGGCAGCGTCTTCGTTGCCCGCCACCATCGGACTCGACTGCAGGCAGTAGCGGTCCTCGTTCTCGATGGTGTACTCCTTGTAATCCAGCACCGAGCTCAGACCTTTGTGAAGATGCGGAACGTGATATCCGCCGTCGAGGTAGTTATCCGCAAATACTTTCCAGTTGCAGTGGATGTCGTAGGTGCGGCTGTCGAAGTAGTGCAGCCTGCTCACTCCCAACGGAGCCATACGCTTCACCAGTCCGCCGAGAAAATCATGGAGCGGAGCCGCCTGCGGATCCAGATTCACAAATACAAATTTCTCCCAGGTTTCTGCTTTCACCGGGACCAGACCATTCTGTTGACGCTCAAAGTTCTTCACCCCATCGAATTCTGGCATCCCTTTTAGAGAACCATCCAGCCCATAGTTCCAGCCGTGATAAGGACAATGCAGGATCGAAGCCTGCCCGCAAGGCTCGGTAACAACCGCTGCCGCATGATGACGGCACACGTTATAAAAGCCGCGCAGAACACCGTCATTGCCACGCACCACCACGATTGGTTCGCCGGCGATGCTGGCCGTGACAAACTGGCCGGACTTCTCCACCTGCTCGACCCTTCCCACCATTTGCCAGGTCTTGCTGAAAACGGTTTGAGCCTCAAGCTCCGCAATTCGCGGGTCCACATACCAGGGGGCGGGGATTGTTGAGGCCTCCTGCAGAGTAGCCTTATCGTTGTAACCCGTGAGAATTTGCGCTACCGACTTGTGTGTGTTGTTCATGCTCCGATCGCCCTTTTCAGCACGTCCAGAAATTGGGTAATGCGCGCGTCTTTTTTCTCCTGCGGATCGCCGGGCCGACGGAACAGGCCCGGATCCAGTTCTTCCGTGAGCAATGCATCCTGAAAGCGCTCCATCGTCCAATCCAGAATGGAGACCATCATCTCCTGGTCCATTTCGCGAAGCAGCTCCCCGCGCTGCAATCCGTAACGCACAAACGCGACCGTGCCATAGGGATCTTCCGCCATGAGAAAGCGGTTGATCTCGCGCTTCAGCGTGAGGTCGGTGCCATAATTTCCCAACAACGACACGCGATAGGGAATCCAATCCTCATGCAGCAGGTGCTCCGTGCTCACCAGCCAGTAACGCAGCACCTCGAAAAAGCCGCGCTCTCGGACATCGGCGGGCGCGTCGAGGTAGCGCGGAAACGAACGGACGGCTTTCTTGTAGACCTCGAAAAACAATCCATCCTTGCTGCCAAAGTGTTGGAAGATCGAACCCTTGGCAATGCCGAGCGCAGCCGCGATGTCTCCGACCCGAGCCGCGTGGTAGCCCTGCTCGGCGAAATGGCGCATGGCGGCGTCAATGATTCTCGTCCGCTTGCCTTCGGACCGGGGCCGTGGGGGCATGCTGCGATAACGCGGGGGAGAGACGAGACTGCTTCCAATGCCACTCATGTCTGACCTCAAGTCATAAGACTCTACAGAAATGTCGCCCGGATTTCAATTCTATTTGTTAAGAGGATGCGGTAATGTATCTTGCTTTCATAGCCAATGTCGTAACCTAGGGTCACGAACGTGTCGCCGCCTTCGTCTTGGAAGATTTATGACGCTGTCGTAGTGGGCGGAGGCCATAATGGTCTCACTGCCGCCGCTTACCTCGCGCGTGCCGGACTCACCACCCTGGTGCTCGAGCGCCGCGATATCGTCGGCGGCTGCTGCGTCACGGAAGAGATTGCTCCCGGTTGTCGCGTCTCCACCACTTCTTATATCGCGAGCATGTTGCGGCCGGAAGTGATTTCAGACTTGCGCCTCGCCGAATATGGACTGAGTATGGTCCCCTGCGACCCGGCCATCCAAGTCCCCTTCCCCGATGGACACGTCGTGCCCTGGTGGGCGGACCGCGAGCGGGCGAAAGCAGAATTCAAAAAGATTTCGGCCAAGGATGCGGAAACTTTCATCCAGGTCGACGATCGGCTGAAAAAGCTGGCGCGCTACCTCCAGCCTTTTTTCATGGAGCCGCCGCCGGAGATTGACACCAGAAGCATGCGCGGGTGGGGCGACCTGTTTCGCGTCGGAAAGAAATTCCGCGGCATTTCGAGCGATGAAGTTTCGCAGCTCATTTCTTTTTTGACCGGAAGCCTGGGCGAATTTCTCGATCACAATTACGAGTCGGAAAAAATAAAGACGATGTTCCTGGCTAACAACGTCTACGGCAAGCATGGCGGCCCTTATCAGCCGGGCACGGCGATCGGCCTGCTCTTTCACTTGCTGAGCGGGGGCGAGCATGAACTTCAAGGCTTCTATGGACACGTCATGGGCGGCATGGGAGCGATCACCCAGGCCCTGGCGGCTTCCGGACGGAATCTGGGAGCGGAAATCCGGACCTCGGCGCCGGTCGCGCACATTGATGTCCGCGACGGCCGGGCGCGCGGAGTGGTGCTGGAAGATGGCACCGAGATTCGGGCCCGCATCGTGCTCTCCAACGCCGACCCCAAACGGACGTTCCTGAAAATGGTGGCGGCATCCGAACTGCCCAACGATTTTCTGCATTCGATTCGCGGCATCAAGATGGAAGGACCGTGCGCCAAGGTAAACCTGGTGCTCGATGCCGAACCTCGTTTTACTGGAACTTCTCCCACTGCCACCGCCCTCGAACGCACCTTCTACACGCTTGTCCCCTCGCTCGCATTTGCCGAGCGTTGCTACGACATTGCCAAGTTTGGCGAAATTCCCGAAGAGCTCTGGGTAGATTGCGTGGTTTCGTCGAATGCCGATCCGTCGCTCGCCCCTGCCGGCAAGCACATCCTCACCTGCTTTGTGCAGTACGTTCCCTATCATCTCCGCGAGGGTAACTGGGACGAGAAGCGTGAACTGCTGGGCAACCGCGTGGTCAAAAAAATTGCCGAGTACGCGCCCAATGTCCCGAATGCGATTGTCGCGCGCCAGGTGCTCACGCCGCTCGATCTGGAACGCACCTACGGATTGACAGAAGGCAACATCTTCCACGGCGACTTGCGGCTGGAGCAGCTGTTCTTCATGCGGCCAGTTTCGGGGTGGTCGCAGTACCGCACCCCCGTAGATGGCCTGTATCTATGCGGCGCGGGTGCGCATCCCGGCGGCGGCGTCACCGGGGCCCCCGGACATAATGCGGCACATCAGGTCTTGCGTGATTGGAAAAAAGGACGACTGAAAGAGGCCGCCGCATGAGCAGGACCCGAAGAACTGAGATCCGAGAACTGACAACAGAAAACCGGTTGTCCACCTGCCGAATTGGACCTCTAGTTCCGGTGAGTAAATCGTTCCGGGTTTCCTCGACATGAATCTTGATTCCAGAAACGGTTCCCGAACCGCTGCCAAGCCAACGACGGCGGACATCGTGATTCTCGGCGCCGGCGTGATCGGTGCATCCATCGCATTCCATCTCGCGAAGAGAAACGCAGGCAGAATCGTGGTCATCGACAAGGGCCACGTCGGTCAAGGAGGAAGCGGGCGTTCCTCGGCGCTAGTCCGCATGCACTACAGCTATCCCCCCGAAGTGCAACTCGCGCTGGTGAGTTTGCGCATGTTCGAGAACTGGCGGGACCTAGTCGGTGAAGAAGGAGATTTTCGCAAGACTGGATTTGTGCGTATCGTTCATCCCGGTGAAACGGAGCGGCTCAAGCAGAATGTGGAGATGCAGCGCAAGCTCGGCGTGAATGTGAAGCTGATTGATCGTGTCGAACTCAGAGAATTGGAGCCGGATTGGAATGTTGATGAAGTCGAACTGGCCGCCTACGAGCCCGATTCCGGCTACGGCGACGGGGCCGGCGTGGCCAATGACTTCCTGACCCGCGCCCGAGAACTTGGCGTCACATACCTCTCGAAGACCCAGGCATTGGACCTTCTCGTGGAAGGCGGCCGCGTACGCGGAGTCAGCACTGATCACGGCGAAATCGCCGGCCCCACAGTGATCGCGGCTACTGGGCCCTGGACGCAGCCGCTGTTTCAGCGGATCGGAATCGACCTTCCCATCGAGACCGAGTATCACCAGGTCGCGATCCTGAGAAACGCACCTGACATGAAGGGAGGCGGTTGCGCCTGCATCGATTCGGTCAGCGCCACTTACTTCCGCTCCGACGCGCACGACAAATTTCTGATTGGAGATTTCTACGGCCAGCGCGGCGCCGACCCCGACAACTTTCCGCAGCGGGCGTCCGACGATGGATTGGAAGAAATCATCGAGCGGGCAAGCCGGCGTGTACCGAAACTGGAGAATGCGGAAGTCATGCGCGGGATGACAGGAGTGTATGACATGACTCCGGATTCGCGTCCCCTGCTGGGAGAAGTTGAGGGCGTGGGCGGATTGCATATCTGCGCCGGCTTTTCCGGCATGGGTTTCAAGATTTCCCCGGCGATTGGCCTGGTGATGTCGGAGCTACTGCTGGACGGCCGCGGCAAGACGGTGGACATCAGTTCGTTCTGTCCCGGCCGCTTCGCCGCAGGCAAGCCCATTAAGGCAGAGTTCGAGTACAAAGATGACTAACCGTAGCGCCGCCGTCCCGGCGGCTGTCCGGAGGGCGTCTCGCCCTCCGCGGCAGTGAGGGCAGGATGCCCTCACGACAGCCGGCGGGACGCCGGCGCTACAT
>Ga0066790_10000644_pt1 | contig 13594 bp, 10 predicted proteins | sample OrgsoiDNA2013050_FD_70963 | JGI IMG/M metagenome (GOLD analysis project Ga0066790, IMG submission 70963) | Permafrost soil microbial communities from the Arctic, to analyse light accelerated degradation of dissolved organic matter (DOM) -... | ecosystem: Environmental > Terrestrial > Soil >...
TGGGGGCGGGTGCGAGAAGCGACTCGGGGCTCGGCGGGGGCATGGTCTGGTCGACGACGCGTCCGTCCCGGAGGAACACCACACGGTCGGCCCACGAGGCCAACTGGGCGTCGTGCGTCACCACCACGGCGGCCACGCCCCGGCGGCAGGCCGCCAGCACCAGCCGCATCACCGCTTCCGCGTTGGTCGAGTCGAGAGCACCCGAGGGCTCGTCGGCCAACAACAGGTGGCGCTCCCCCACCACGGCGCGGGCGATGGAGACCCGTTGGCGCTCGCCGCCCGACAGTTCGTCGGGGAAATTTGACGCCCGGTCGGCCAATCCGAGCCCTTCGAGGGCGGCCATGCCGGCAGACTTGGCCTTCTTGGCCGGCATGCCGTCGAGCTCGAGTGGCAGGGATACGTTCTCTACCGCGCTCAGGCCGGCCAGCAGGTTGTAGTCCTGGAACACGTAGCCGATCGACCGGCGCCGCATCCGGGCCTGGTCGTTGCGCGACATCCTCGACAGGGCCGCGCCGCCGACCAGGACTTCACCCTCGGTCGGTTGCTCGAGACTGCCGGCGATGGTCAGCAAGGTGCTCTTGCCCGAGCCGGACGCCCCCATGACCGCCACCAGAGCCCCGGCATCGACTGAGAGGTCGATGTCCACGAGCGCATGGACCTCGGTCGGACCCTCGCCGAACGTCTTGGACACGCCGTGTAGCTCGAGCATGCTCATCGCCGCACCCCCACTGTGCGCCGCAGCTTCGGCAACGGGAAGGTCGCAGGACGAGGCGGTTCAGAAGCCGCACGCTTGAGACGCCCATCGGCGGTGTCGAGCCACCGGATGACCGAATCCAGACGGAACAGCTCGGCGTCGACCACCAACGCGAAGCCCAGATCGAAATTGGCTTCGTCTTCCTTGAGACGCGTCCACTGCTGCATGAGCTCCACCAGATAGCGGCGGTGCACCTGAATCACGTCGTGGACATCGACATCGGGCATCCGGAACGCCACCATCACCTTGATGACCAGCTCGTCTCGGGGCGGCGAAGAAAGGTCCGGTGGTGTGCGGAGCCAGTGAGCCAGCTCCTCCCCACCCTGGGCCGTGATCCGGAAGCCATTCTGCGGACCGCCCTCTCCGGCTTCGTCGGATTCGACCAGTCCGTCGCGCTCGAGGCGCTGGAGCGTCGTGTACACCTGCCCCACATTGAGCGGCCAGACCTCTCCGGTTCTCGCCTCGAACTCTTGCCGCAGCTGGAGGCCGTATTTCGGACCCTCGCTCAAGAGGGCCAGGAGGGCGTGACGGACGCTCATCGTGTTGCCCAACTAGTGAACATACTCAGTATACTACCCCATGACGTGGGGATCGTCAACCGGATGTGCCCCGAATTCACGTTGCCCATCACCGAGCCCTCGGTTGGGCGATCCATTCGGAGGGATCGGTTGCCATATCACGAGTCGGTGAAATGGCCCGGAGCGTTCATGTGGGGAAGCGAGTCACCCGACGGCGGGTACGTATGCCTCTACAAAGCACTCGACGGCAAGGCCAGCTGCCTCTTCGTTGCCACTTCAGCCGACCTGCCGCGTCTCCGTCGGGAACGCACTGCGCCCGGGCCCCGGTCGCTCGTCGGCGTTAGGGCCAGAGGGTAGAGGTGAGCGGGTGCAGCACCTCCACGAAGATCACCAGGGCCAGCGCGCCCTGCATGAAGCCCATCGTCCCCGCGAGGGCGCCTTCCCAGGTCGGGCGTATCTTCCAGGCGAAGGCGGCGAAGAGGGGGAACGCCACCAGGGAAAACCTCAAGATGCTCTGCTCGGCATCGGGTATGGCCATGGCGAGGACGCTCCCCACCGCGAAGACCCACCAGTGGGCCGGGACGGAGATGCCCTCACGCCGGGTCCGCCACAAGAGGGAGAGGCCCACCCAGGCAAAGACGCATGCGAACGCGGCCAGCACGTCCGCCCCCACGGAGAAGTTGTGCAAGTTCGTGCCCAGCCGACCCACGGCGATAAGGGGTGCCGTGAACCAGAGAAAGTGGGTTGCCCCCCAGACCTGCTCGGCCTTCAAGAAGGCCAGAGGGGTCCCGGTCATGTGCCACGAGTAGGCCAGCCAACCCACGAAGCCGAGCGGCGAGATCAAGACGGCGACCAGGGGCCGCCTCTGGTGTTCCCGGACAATCCAGGGGAGGGCGGCGACGGCCACGCAGACGAAGAGCAAGACGCCGACGTTCCTGGTCAGGCTGGCCAGCACGGCGAACAGCGAGGCGGTGATCCAGTAGCGCCGTGACAGAGCGAAGAGGCACCCGGCCGCGGCGGTGATGAACAGGCCTTCGGAGTAAGCCATGCTGAGGACGTAGGCCGCCGGGAAGAAGGCGTAGATCAGGACCGACCGATCGGCGATGACCGAACCGAACACCTCGCGGACCGCCAGCCAGACGGCGATGGCAGAGGTCAGGCCGAGCACCGTCCCGATCAGGACGCCGGCGTCGGCGTAGTTCAGCCCGGTGAGGGCATGGGTGCCCCGGATGGCCGCCGGGAATCCCGGGAAGAAGGCCCAGCGGCTGCCGTCGTCCTCGTTGAAGATGTGGTGGGGGTACCCGTACTGGGCGATCTTGGTGTACCAACTCCCGTCCCATCCGGTGCCGAGTAACCGCCACGGGTGGATACGGGGCACCAGCCATTGGCTGGCCAGAGCCGTAAAGAGGACCGCCACCCGCGAGGCCAGGAAGTACCCGCAGGGCCGCACCAGGGGCCTGAGCAACGCCCATCGCGGCGACCCGCCGTGCGGCGGAGTCTCACGGCTCCCGGTGCAGGGTCCGACCTGGTCAACAACTCCGCTGCCGCTCGGGCTGTCGATGATCCTCTCGGGCAGAAGGGCGGTCACCTCATCGTCCTTGCCCGTTCCCAACGGGTCGGCCCGGGTCGCGATCCGATACGGCTCGGGCTTCAGCCTCGAGTCGTATCGCCCATCGAGCATCGGCACGCTCGCCGCGTGTGTGAGTTCGAGCGGTCATCCCCCAACTTCCGCGTCAGTGGTTGGTGTTCCCAGCAAAAAGCCTACGGTGCCACCATGGGCCGTCCTATGGGCCGAAAGGCCCAATTGCACCCGCTCCGGTCGGTCGACGGCGGCGCGCCACCGCCAAGAAGCGTCCATTTCTTCCTGCGGGGACCGAAGACCACGCCAATCGCACCTTCAGACGAGTACCGGAGCGAGCAGCCGGGTCAGTCGCTGGAGGTCAAGGTGTCGAGCTGCGACCCCGGTGGTGGTCGCTCAACCGGCCTCGCCCCGCATCGGGGGTGGGTCGTCGAGAAAGTCGGCCGTCGGCACGAAAAACAGAGTGCCGGTCACCGCGGTGGAGAAGTCGAGGATCCGGTCGTAGTTGCCGGGCGGATCACCGAGGAACATGCGCTGAAGCATGAGCTCGGTGACCGAGGGCGTCGAGGCGTACCCGATGAAGTACGTGCCAGACTCCCCCGAGCCCAACGACCCGAAGGGCATGTTCTCCCGCAGGATCTGGCGCTGAGTGCCGTAGACGTCGACGATGGTGTTCAGCGCCACATGCGAATTGGAGGGCTTGATGTCGTCGCTCATCTCGACGTTGGAGAGCTTCGCCCGGCCGATCACCCGTTCCTGCTCCTCGACCGTCAACGCATCCCATGCGGCCATGTCGTGGAGGTACTTCTGGACGATGACGTAGCTCCCGCCGGTGAACGCGGGATCCTCGGTCCCGATGGTCACCGCCGCCTCGGCTGCCCTCCCGGTCGGGTTCTCGGTCCCGTCGACAAAGCCGAGCAGATCCCGCTCGTCGAAGTACTTGAACCCGTGGACCTCGTCGACCACCGTGGCGGCCCCGGCCAGCCGTCCGCCAAGCAGGGAGGCCAGTTCCCAGCAGAGGTCCATCGTTGCGGCCCGGATGTGGAACAAGAGGTCGCCCGGGGTGGCCACGGCCCGGTGCTTATCGCCGTCAAGCGACCGGAACGGGTGCAGCCCGGCAGGACGGGTGCCGGCGAAGAGGCGATCCCACGCCGCCGACCCCACCCCCGTCACGACGGCCAGCCCACCCTGAGGGGAACGGAAGGCGACCGTCCGCGCCAATCCCGACAGGTCGGCCAGCAGATCGTGAACCACTTGCTCGCCGCCCTCGTCGATCGTCAGGACGAGGATGACGGCGCTGGCGGTGAGCGGGGTGAGCACGAGCTGGGCGACTGGTGGTCCAGCGACGGCTGCCGGGCTCTGTGAGGCGGTCACCATCGAGTTCTTCCCTGTCTCCTCTCCCGGTGTTCCTCGCGGGGGCATGGCAGCCGAAGGTCGGTACGGAGGAGCGTAGCGGCTTGCTCGCCACGCGAACATGCCCGCGGCCGACGTCCACGACTCTCTTGGGGGGTGCTCGCTCGGGCGGCGCCATCGGCCCAGTCAGAGGTGGGGCGGAGCTGACCACCAGTGCCTGATCGAGCAGTTTCGACTACTGGCCGATGACTCGGCACAACTCTGTTCTCCGAGCGGTACGTGCGGATCACGCACGGGACTGGGCCGTGTCTCGACACTGTCTGCCGGCCCCAACTCCGCGCTAACCGGTCACCGGGCCTTCCACCGCGGCGCTCTCCCCTCCGCCGAGGCACGAAAGCCCTCCTTGGCGTCTTCCGTGCCCATCGCCACCATGCGCATGGTCTCGCCAAATCGAATGGCCTCGACGGGGGGAAGGCTCTGCGAGCGCACGGCAACCTCCTTGCACGCACGCGCGGCCAGAGGGGCCGCGGCCACCAACCGGTCGGCGAGCGACCGGGCCTCGGGCATCAACTCGCCGTGGGGTACCACCCAGCCCGCCAAACCAATCTCCTTGGCTCGCGCCGCGTCGATCCGTTCACCCGTGAGGAGCATCTCCATGGCGTACTGCCAGTTGATCCTCTGAGGTAGCCGGATCGCCCCGACGATCGTGGGCACGCCGAGTCGTACCTCGGGAAATCCGAACTCGGCCCGATCGCTCGCTATGACGAAATCGCACCACGTGACCAGCGTCAGCCCATACCCGAGGCAGTACCCGTTCACTGCCGCGATGACCGGCTTGTAGATCTCCCAGCCACTCTCGAAGGAGTTGACGGTCGGCTTCTCCCAGAACGACCCTGGGAACTCGCCGGTCGCCCCGGCGGCATCACGGACGTCGGCACCAGCGCAGAAAGCCTTGCCCGCGCCGGTGACGATCGCCACCCACGCCTCTTCGTCGTCGCGAAAGCGAGCGAACGCCTCGTTGAGCGCCCGACGCATCTCCGCATTGATGGCGTTGAGGGCGTCCGGCCGGTTGTACGTGATGGTCGCGACGTGACCCTCGATTTCGTAGGTGGCAAGCGTGCTCATGTGGACAGCATGCCTCACTCCTGAAATGCAGGTTCGGCCGCAGTCTCCTCCGACGATTCAGCGCAAGGCGGTGAGCCAGGATGCGACGATGTCGGCGGCCTCGGGGTTCTGCTTCCGCAGCGAGTGGTCTCCATCCACGAAGTCGAGCGTGACGGGTCCAGGGATGGCCTCGGTCTCGCGTTGCAGCTCGGCCGGGGCGCCGAAGGCGTCCCGCCGGCCGGAGACGAAGAGGCACGGCACGTGCAGGTCGGGGAAGTGGGCGGTCCGGAGCTTGTCGGGCCGTCCGGGAGGATGCAGCGGATAGCTGACCAGGACCAGCGCGGCCACCTCCAGACCCTCGGCCACGGCCATTGAACACATGCGGCCGCCCATGGAGCGACCACCCACGGCCACGCGGCTGGTCGGGACGCCGAGTCTGTCGGCCAGCTCCGACGTGGCCGTACGGATCGTTTGGATACACACCGCGGGAGGATCGGGCCGTCGCTTTCCGGCGGCCTGCCCGGGAAACTCGACCCGTTCGACCACCACACCGACCTGTGTGACCGCCTGGTCGATGGCCACGAGTCCTGGGTGGTCCCGACGAGCGGACGCGCCGGGGGTGAGTATCAATCCAGCGGGGCCCGATCCGGTCATCGGACCATCATGGTTCCCCGGTCCAGCACCGTCACGTTCTGCCGGGTCATTCCGCTGGGACGTAGGTCAGGATGGCGACACCACTCTCGGTAGACCGACTCGCCTTGAGGGTGAGCGCGCCCACGCGTCCACTCTGGTCGAAGAGGTGCTTCCCTCCGCCCACCAAGACGGGGTAGATCATGAGGCGGTACTCGTCGATCAGGCCATGGCGGCCGAGATAGTTGACCAACTGCGCGCTTCCGTTGATCAGCAACGTGTCGTCTCCGCTCTTCAGGCGAGCTGCGGCCTGGGCCACGTCGCCCTCGATGAAGGATGCGTTCCACTCGGGCTCGACCAGGGTCGTCGTGGCGACGTACTTCGGCAGCCCGTTCATGCGGTCTGCGAAGCCGGCCTCGTCGCTCATGGCCGGCCAGGCCGACTTGAACCCTTCGTAGGTCACACGACCGAGGAGCAGAGCATCGCTCTCGAAGAGGTTCTCGTATTGGAAATGCTGGAGCTCCTCGTTGAAATAGGGCCCGCTCCAGGCCGGTTCCTCCATGACTCCGTCCAAGGAGACGTACTCCACTGCGACAATCTTTCCCATGATGTTCGTCCCTTCCTGTCACGAACGGCCCTTTGACCATTCTCAGAGGACCGGATTGATTCGACCCTCTACCGTGACTACGAACGCCCAATCCACAATTCGACACCGGGCGCCCGCATTCTTGGCCGTCGGCTCGAATCGAGCTCATGGCGCACCCGTGACCTCTTCTCGTGAGGACCGTGGCCCGGCACACCGGGTCAGGCCACGAGGTCCGGGCCGGCCCACTCGAAGCCGTCGCCCGCGCAGACCTCGGCGGCCTCCACCTCGAACTCGAACCTCTCCTCCTCCGCTTCCGCGTCTTCCGCTTCCGCCTCAGCGACGACCCTGACCCCCGCCGGCTCGGTTGCCGGCAGGCGGACGAGCGCCGCCACCAGTCCGAAGGCCGCCACGGCGAACAGCGCCGCCACGGCGAACGTGACGTCGAGGCCGTGGACGAGGGTGTGCGTGGCCACGCCCGCGCCGCTTGATGACAGCTGCGAGTGCCCGGCCACGGCTCCCAGCACCCCCACCAGGACGGCCAATCCAAGTGCCGCACCGACCTGCTGCATGACGTTGACCAGCCCGGAGGCGGCGCCGGCGTCACCCGGCTCCACGCCGGCCAGCGAGGCCGTGGTGAGCGACACCAGCGAGATGCCCGAGCCCACGCCGAGCAGCACCAGCGCCACCAGGAGCTGCCCGTAGGAGAACCCGGCGTGCAGCTGGCTCGAGAGGACCAGGCTGACGACGACGGTGGTGATGCCCGTCAGCATCAGGACCTTGGGCCGGACCCGGGAGGCCAGGACCTTGCTGACCAGCTGCGACGACACGAAGACCGAGAAGGGCACCGGGAGGAAGGCCAGGCCTGCCCGCAGCGGCGAGTAGCCCTGCACGTCCTGGAGGAATTGGCCGGCGAAGAAGAACATCCCGAACATGCCGGCGTAGACGAGGCCGCGGGACACATTGGCCACCGTCCGCGTTGCGCTGTTGAACAGCCGCAACGGCAGGATCGGCTCCTGGGCGCGCCGCTCGATCTGCACGAACGCTCCCAGCAGGGCCACCCCCGCCACCAGCGACGCCACCGTCGTCATGCTGGTCCACCCCTTGGTGCTCGCCTCGACCAACCCCAGTACCAGGCTGCCCATGCCGAGGGTCGACGTCAGGGCGCCGGCCACGTCGAAGTGTCCGTGCCGTCGCTCCGTCTCGACCAGGACCACCCGGCCCACCAGCCACACCACCAGGCCGATCGGGACGTTGACGAACATCACCCAGCGCCACGAGACCAGCTCGGTCAGGATTCCCCCGGCCACGAGGCCGATAGCCCCGCCCGCCGCCGACACCGTGGTGAACAGCCCGATGGCCCGGACCCGCTGCGACCCCTCGGCGAACACGGTGGTCAACAACGCCAGCGATGAGGGTGCGGCCAGCGCCGCCCCCACGCCCTGGAGGGCACGGGCGGACAGCAGCATCCAGCCGGTCACGGCGAACCCGCCCAGCAGGGAGCTGAGCGAGAAGATGGCGATGCCGGTCAGGAAGGTGCGCCGTCGGCCCAGCAGGTCACCGCAGCGCGCCCCGAGCAGGAGCAGGCCGCCGAAGGTGAGGAGATAGGCGTTCAGTACCCAGGACAGCCCCGACCCCGAGAAGTGGAGCCCGCCCTCGATGTGGGGCAGCGCCACGTTGACGATGGTCGTGTCCAGCACCACCATGAGCTGAGAGGTCAGGATGACGAAGAGGAACACTGAGGACCTGTTCAAGCGGCCCCGGAGCGTGCCGGGGCCTCCTTGCTGGGAACGGCTGGCCGCGGGCGGGCGCGACCGTAGAATTGAGGTGGTGGACATTGGCATCCGACCTTTCCGCTGGTATCGTGTAAGTAAGCGGAAGCTTCCTCCGGTTAGTATACGGAGGGATCCTCCGCTTTGCAAACCCAGCCTCGGATCGGGAGGGAACATCGGAAGATGACGGAACGGCAGATCTCCACGACGATCGTCGCCGATGACCTCGACCCTCACGGGTCCGTCCTCGACGCTGATCCGGCGCGCCCGATGCGGGCCGACGCCCGCCGCAATGAGGAGCGCCTGGTTGCCGCCGCCCGCCATGTGTTCAACCAGCAAGGTGGTGAGGCGTCCATGGACGCCATCGCCAAGGAAGCCGGCGTCGGTATCGGCACCCTCTACCGCCACTTCCCCAAGCGCATCAACGTGGTCGAGGCCGTGTACAAGACCGACGTCGATGGCCTCGTCGCCACCGCGCACGAGGTCGTCGACACCATGGACCCGTGGGCGGCCATGGTGAGCTGGCTCGAGGCGTTCGTGGACTACGCCAGCACCAAGCGCAATTTCTTGACCGAGCTCCACGAGGCGTTCGAGAAGGCGCCGGAGCTCCGCGTCGCGTCACGCGAGCGGATCGTGGGCGCGCTCAGCATCGTGCTCGACCGGGCGCAAGCCGCCGGCGTCGTGCGCCAGGATCTCGACGGTCCCGATCTCATGCAGCTGCTCGGGTCCATGTGCATGAGCGCCACGCTCACCGAGGACCAGAGCGAACGACTCCTCCTCCTGATCCTCGACGGCCTTCGGCCACCGCAGTCGCACACGTAAGCGACGAACGCTTCGCTCGCCCTCCTGGACGAAAAGGCACTGAAGTCAGAACGCGGCTTTCACTCCGGTGGGCCGAAGACGATTGCCCTCTTCGTGAGAGCGCCTAACCGCTAAAGGCTCTCTTAGCGGCGGTACGCGCTTTCGTTCCCGCGATGAGCGCCTCCGCGAACGATTGCATTGATCCCATGTCCGGCGCCAGGTCGCGCAGGGCAGCTGGAAGGTCCGTGGCCGCCCTTGTGAGTGCTGCCATCAGCGGCTTGAGATTCGCCGAGACCCAGCCGCCGAACTGGTAGGCCGCGTCAATGTTGGGCGGGGGTGCGTACACGAAGCCACTCGTTGCGGGAGCGTTGGCCAGCGCAGCCGTGATCGCTCCCGGGAGCTTGCGGACGTCGGCGATGACCCGCCAGGTGCCGTCCAGGGCCGCCACCATCGGGTTGTCGAAAAAATCCCAGAATGTGACGGCCATGTCCTTATAGATGAGGACGGGCTTTCCAGCCGTGTACGCGGTGGCCGCCTCGACCACGGCACCCTCATCGGGGACACGACCGTCCATGTTCAACACGAGCGCGTCAGAGCTGAGGAGTTGATAGATCTCATGCGCCCATCCGATCTGCTGGACCAGCAGTGCGGCGCGGAGGAACGGCTCGGAGAGCACCGTCGGGTTGGCGAGCAGTTCGATAAGGGTGCGGATCTCCACGCCGTCGACCGGCGCCAGGTACACATTGAACTTCGGTTTCAGCACGGCCGAAACCGCCAGCTGGCCGTTGATGTCCGAGGTGGAGTTCATCGGCCCGGAGAGGAAGATCTTCTTCTTGTTCCGTGCGACCGTCTGACCTTTGGGACTTGCCATGTGGATCCCTTCTTTCCTCGACCCGAGGGTCTGTCGTGGTGACGCTAACGAGCCAACGGTTCGATCATCGGATGCAGCCGACTGAGCAAGGCGCGACAGCGGAGGTCCGCCTGCTCCTTGTCCGATCGGTCCAGCAAGACGCGCTGCGCCAGAAGCGGCGCGCCTCGGGCCAGGGCCGCATCGGCGACTCCCACCGCCAGCCGCACTGCGTCATCAGATGAGAGCTGGTCCATCTGCGAGCGGCCCCGAATGGAGATGCGATGCAGTTCGGGGTCGAAGGCGTGCTCCCCGCTGGCCAGGGTCTCGGTCAGGGCCAACTCGGCGGTCCCGACGGCGCTCGCAACCTCGCCCGCCAGTTCCTGGGTCAGCGCGGTGAGCCACCAGCCGAGTGAGGTGCCGAGGCTGCTGCCCCCGGTGATGAGCGCCGTCACCGCTGACTGGGCCCGTTCGGCGGCGTCGGGCTTTCCCTCCAACGCGTCCACGGCGGCGAGGAACAGCCCGGACAGGTTCTCGAAGTAACTGATGTCGTGGGTACGGGCCAGCTCGACCGCCTCTTCGAGATGGCCCCGGCTCGCCCCGAGCGCGTCCCACAGGATCTCGGCGAGCCCGGAACTGGCGAGGGCCAGGCACAGGCTGGTCGGGCTACGCAGCGTTCGGGACAAGGCAATCGCGTCGTCGATGTGCCGGCGGGCGAGGGGGCCCTGGCCGGCGTACGTCGCGGCGGCCGCGGCGGCGCAGTGGGCGATGACGCCGTGGTCGGTTCCGAAGCCGTAGGTCAAGTCGAAAAAGTCGGAGGGCCTATAGCGCTGCAGGACGGCCAGAGCGCTGTCGAGGAGAACGTCGATGTCGCCTAAGAAGATCGACTGTAAAGCCAGCGTGGAGTAGCCGCGTACGAGGGCATTGCGGTCCTCGCGGCGCTGCCCGAACGAGATGATCCGCCTCGCTTCGGCCACGGCCATGCGCGCGTCGCCTGCGAACATCGATGCCACGGCCTGCCCGTTCATGGCCGAAGACTGTTCGACCGCGTTATGGGTGGCCACACACAGCTCTTCGGCGCGCTTCCACAAGGCGTGCAGCCCTGGTGCGCCAAAGCCGTCCACCACATTGATGGCGTTGCCCAACATCATGGTCAGGTCGAGTTCGATCGGCATGAGTGCGGAGGACTCGGGCTGGTCCCGCACGAGCCCGAGTCCGATCTCGCTGAGGTGCTTGCTCTCCCGATAGGCACCTCGTCGCGCCGCTTCGAGGGCAGCTTCGGCGTACTGTTCAGCGGCTTGCGCCGACTCCCCTCCCTGCGCCAGGTGGTAGGCGAGCAATTCCGGTGGATGATCGGCATCGATACCTATGGCCTCGAGCGCCCGCGCCACCTGCAGGTGCAGGCGCTGTCGATCACGTCGGAGGAGCGACGAATCGACCGCGTCGCGAACCAACGCGTGTTGGAAGCGATGCTCGCCCTTTCTCGACCCCGGTGCCAGCACACCGCACTGGGTCAGGTCGTCGAGGGCGGTTTCGGTGCTTTCGAGGGTCGACTCGGTCGCCACCTTGATGAGCTCCCACTCCACTTGAGTCCCGATGACGGCAGCGAGTTGGGCTACCGATCGGCGACCGGGTGCCCGGTCAAGGCGGGCCAGGAGGGAGGCTCGGAGCAGAACGGGAAGGTTGTCGGCCGATCTGATCTCGGAGTTGCGGGCCAACACCTCGGCAAAGAGAGGGATGCCCTCGGCCCGCTCGGCGATGGCCACAAAAGCGGAGGGTTCGAGCCCCGGGCCGGCGTTGCTCCGGACCACCTCGGTGATCTCAGCGGTGGACATGGGCTCCAACGAGATCACCGGCGCCGAGTTGACGCTGCCGTCATGCGTCCTGTCGATGCCTTCTGGTCTTGACGTGATGACCACCAGGAGGAACATGCTCTCCGCCGCGCTGACCAGCCGGTCGACAAAGGCCTGGGACGACGGGTCGAGCCAATGGAAGTCCTCAATTGCCACAACCGCGTGTCCCATCTCGGTCGTCGAGACCAGGACAACGTGCAGGGCGAGCTCCATGATGGCGTAATAGGCGTTCTCGGAACTCTGCAAGGTCGGCGGTGCCTCGCCGAGCACCAGTCCCAGGAGAGGCTCCACGGCGATGTCTGGGCTCGGATGAAGCGACAGGAATTCGCGCAGCGCCTCCGCTCGCCCGAGAGCCTCGGGTGACGGGGTCGGTGAGAGCGTGCGGTTGAGCAGCTGGACGAGGCCGGCAAAGGCGCTGTCCGATCCCATCTCGGAGCCGTTGAGATCCACCCACGACCGCGGCGACACCTCTCGCGACAGCTCGGTCAAAAGGCGGGACTTCCCGATTCCGGGAGAGCCGACGATGACCGCGCCGCCTCCTTTCCCCCGACGCGCCTCCGCCCAGAGGGTCCGTAAGGCGGTCAGCTCGGCATCGCGGCCGATGAGCGGCGACCGGACTTCGCGGGTGCGGGTCGCCGGTGCACCGACCACCAGATTGAGCCGAATCGGCCGCTCCACGCCCTTCATTTCGGGCGATCCGAACTCGGTTATGTTCACCTCTTGGCGCAAAAGACCGATCACCTCGTCCGAGACGAGAACCTGCCCGGGCCGGGCGGCACTTTGCACCCGCGAGGCGATGTTGGGTGCGTCGCCGAACAGCGCCAGGTCGCGCCGCTCTTCGTCCTGGGGGTTCACGATGACCGTGAGGCCGGCATGGATGCCCACCCGCACGGCGATGGGCATCGGCAGGTGCGACGAATTGCGTTTGTTGATCAGATCCAGTGCCCGGCAGATGTCGAGTCCAGTCTGTACGGACCGGTCGGCATCGTCTTCGTGGGCAATCGGGTAACCGAACTGGGCCAGAATCCCGTCACCGGGATAGTTGGCAATACCGCCTCCATTGGTCAACACGATCCGACGACTGACCTTTTGGTACTCGAGAAGCAGGTCGGCATAGTCCTCGGGGTCGATCATCTGGCTCAGCTCAGTCGAGCCGACCAGATCACTGAAGAGGAGGACGAGGAGTCGGCGCTCCCCGTGAGGCGCACTCACCGATTCTTCCGCCACGTCAGAGCACCCCAGGATTCACGGCGGAGGTGCCTCGCCGCCGCGCAGCACGTCGTGCCCCACAACGTGCGCCACATGACCACCCAGCCGGAGCAGTCCCAACTTCTGACTGGGGCGCAAGGAGTTCAGTGTGGCGCCCCCGTGCCGGATGCCGTCCCAGCCCAGCTCGTCGTAGGCCCGGCCGACGGCCGACAACGCAGGCCCCAGATCCACGCCCGGGAGATGCGCCGCGAGGCAGTTCTCCAACCAGTAGGTCATGTTGCGGTAGCCGAGCGCGAAGTCGCTCTTGCGGAGCTCGATGTCGATGAAGCCCCCGAAATGGAACAGGAAGGCACCGGCCAGGAGGGAGGAGGGCGATTGACCGGGGTCGGCACCGAGCGCGGGCGACACGATCTCCACCTTGACCGGGTCCCGGCCTTCAAGACCGCTGGCCGCCTCGACGAGAGCCCGCATTGTTGCGGCGTAGTCCATGCCTCCCGTGTCTGGCCGCGGCTTCGGCGTCCGCTTCGACGTCTCCTCTATGACCCGCTGCTGGCCCCGGACCTCGGCCAGAGCCTCCGAGAGACTTGTGGC
>Ga0066790_10000645_pt1 | contig 13590 bp, 10 predicted proteins | sample OrgsoiDNA2013050_FD_70963 | JGI IMG/M metagenome (GOLD analysis project Ga0066790, IMG submission 70963) | Permafrost soil microbial communities from the Arctic, to analyse light accelerated degradation of dissolved organic matter (DOM) -... | ecosystem: Environmental > Terrestrial > Soil >...
TTGATGTCGACGCTGAACTTCGATGCCGGGGTTTTGCCTCGGCGGTCCGTGGTCGATGGGCAATTTTTGAGTCCGGACGATCCGGCGATTCTCGCGATTACGGACTTCACTCGCGAGCACCCTGTAACGGTCGACGCCGAGCGACAGATCGCCGATGCGCTGAATGACATGATCAATCTGGGCGTACGAGCGCTGCTGGTTTACAAAGACCAGCGCATCGTGGGCCTCATCACGTCCTACGACATTCAGGGAGAGAGACCGATCCAGTTTCTGCAGTCGTCGAATTACACGCATCATCGCGATATCCGTGTCGCCGACATCATGACGCCCTGGGATGCGCTGACAGCCGTGGAGTGGCAGACGCTGCAGTCGATGTGCGCGGGCGACCTGCTGTACTGGCTGGAAGCGGCTGGCTTGACCCATGTCATCGTGGTTGAGCCCGATCCACAAAGCTCCTCGTGCGTCGTTCGGGCGTTGGTTTCGCGCGCTCGATTGGTCCGTCAGTTGAAGGGCATACGGCGCTCGGCCTGAATCGCGCCCGGCAACCGCCTCGCCGCTATCTTTTTGCCCACCTTAGCGTGGCCATACCGGCAAAGGTCCGCACTCATCGATCGCCACCACGTCATACGGTAACCGTACGTTTTTCTCGTACCAGGAAATAGACCGGCGCACCGAGAAGCAGCAGCACCGCTCCCCATAGTACGGCCTCGCGGCCGGCTCCGACGATCGCCCACAACGAATAGGCACTCGCAATCACGCCGATGATCGCGAGCGGCACCGCACGCATGCGCGGCGACTTCAGATGGCCTGTCCATTGCAAACGCAGCAGCGCCAAGGAACACAGCAAGTAGAGCACCAGGCACGCAGTGGTCGACAGCAATATCATGAAGGTGAACACGCTCACCATGGATTTTTGGTAGTTCGTCAAAATCAAGAGGGTGACCAAACCGCTGCTGAACATCAGCGCGAACGTCGGTGTGTGACGCGGCGAGTCGTGGGCGAAGATGAGCGGGAATACGCCGTTCTTCGCCATGACGTTCGGCAGCTCTCCCTGCAACAGGATCCAACCGTTCAATGCACCGAAGCCGCTGATCGCTGCGAACACCGCCAGAAGTTTTCCAGCCGAGGCGCCCCAATAGGCGCTGGCCAGATCAACGAACGGAGCGTTCGACCGGGCAAGTGTGGCCGGTGGCACCAACAGCAGCACGGTGGTGCACGCGACGATACAGATGACTGCGGTGACAACAGTGCCGAGCAGCGTGGCCATGGGGATGGTGCGACCGGGGTCGCGCACCTTATTGGCGGGTATCGTCGCCGATTCCAACCCCAGGAGAGCCCACAGCGTGAGCGTGGCGGCGGCGGTGGTTCCGCTCACCGACAGCGGGATGCCCGCGGCAGCGGCCACCGCCCCGGATCGCACGGCGAACAAACCGAGCGCGGAGATGGCGAGCAGCGGCAACACCTTGAGCACGGTGGTGATGTTCTGTACCCAGCCCGACTCCTTGATTCCGTAAACGTTCACGGCCGTCAGCGTCCACAGGAAGAATAGCGTGACTGCGGCGGAAGAGCCGGGAACGCTGTCGATCCACGGCATCAGCGGCGTCAGATAACTCACCGCGCCCGTGGCGATGGCGGCGTTTCCCACCCAAATGGAAATCCAATATCCCCACGCCACGATAAATGCGGTGAACGGGCCGAACGCCAAATGCACATACGCGTAAGGCCCCCCCGCCTCGGGGTAAGCGCGGCTGAGTCGGGCGAAGACGATGGCGAGCAACAGGGACGCGCAGGCAGTCAAAATCCACGCGACGACGCTGTTGAGACCGTACGGTGCCAGTGAGGCCGGCAGAAGGAATACGCCGGAACCGATGGTGTTGCCCACCACCAAGGCCACGCACGTCCAGAAGCCGAGCAAGTGCGGTCGCGTGGCGTTGTGCATCAGCGATCTGAAGATTGCGGGACGTTGACAGATCGCATCGGGCAGATCGTAATCGCTTTGGCGGCACGAATCAAAGTGAGGTGTTTATTCGCGAGCCGTGTTCGCGAACGCGAAATATCGTCCGCAATTCGCGGTAATCTCATCGTCCTCGTACCGCCGCTGGTGATTCTCGACAATGAAAAACCCACACATCAAAACCGATTTGCCGGGCCCCAAGGCGCGGGAGTTGCTTGCGCGCGATGCGCTCGTGGTTTCCCCGTCGTATCCCCGCGACTACCCGTTCGTGATGTCCCACGGCAAGGGGGCTGAAGTCTGGGATGTTGACGGCAACCGCTTTTTGGATTTTGCGGCCGGCATTGCCGTTTGCAGCACTGGCCATAGTCATTCGGCGGTGGTGCAAGCCATCAAAGACGCAGCGGATCGGTTTTTACACATTTCCTCGGACTATTGGCACGAGGGTCAGGTTCGGCTGGGTGAGCGGATCAACGACCTGTCGCCGATGAAACAGCCGGTGATGAGTTTCTTTGCGCAGTCCGGCACCGAAAGCGTCGAGGCAGCGCTCAAGCTGGCGCGTTATGTCACGGGCCGCGGCCGCTTCATCGGATTTCTGGGCGGATTCCACGGTAGAACCATGGGGTCCCTGGCGTTCACGTCCAGCAAGTACACCCAACAAAAGGGCTTTTTCCCGACCATGCCGGGCGTCACTCATGTCCCGTATCCGAATAATTATCGGCCATTGTTCGCAGGCCTCGATCAGGGCCGCGCCGTGCTGCGTTATATCGAGGAAGTCCTTTTCGTCCATAACGTGCCGGCCAGCGAAGTCGCGGCCATCCTCGTCGAGCCCATTCAAGGCGAGGGGGGGTACCTCGTTCCGCCCGACGGATTTCTGGCTGGCTTGCGTGAGCTTTGCAACCGACACGGCATTCTCCTGATCTTCGACGAGGTTCAGTCCGGTATCGGCCGCACGGGCAAGATGTTCGCATCGCAACACTGGGAGGTGGCCCCCGACATCATGACGTTAGCGAAGGGCTTGGGGTCCGGCATGCCCATTGGCATGGTGGTCGCCAAGCGCACGGTCATGCAGAAATGGTCGCGGGGCGCTCATGGAAACACGTACGGCGGCAACCCGTTGTGTTGTGCGGCCGCGCTTGCGACGCTCGACCTGGTCGAGCATCGGTACTGCGACAATGCCGCCAAAGTCGGCGATTACTTCATGAAAAAACTGCGCGGGCTTGCGGATAAGTACGCAGTGATCGGCGAAATCCGCGGCAAGGGGCTCATGATCGGTATGGAACTGGTGACCGATGCGGCCAGCAAGACGCCAGCCAAGGAATTTTGCGATGCCATCATCACACGCGCCTACCACAATGGTTTGATCCTGTTGTCGTGCGGACAGAGCACCGTTCGCTTCATGCCGCCCTTGATGATTCGCGAAGCCGACGTCGATGAAGCCGTCGACTTGCTCGATCATAGTATGGCCGAAGAACTGGCGAGTACGCATCCGCACGTCGCTCGAGGCGTTGCAACCGCCCGAGCATGACGTCGATGGCTTTCAGTAGAATTCGAACCGCGTTGCTGCTGTTGGCGCTGGGTACGACGGCGGCGGGCGTTCATGCAGCCGCGGCCGAAGAGAAGCGCTTGTTCATTTATAACTGGACCGACTTCATCGGGCCCGACACGATCGAAAAATTTGAGAAATTGACCGGCATCAAGGTGACCTACGACGTCTATGACGCGGAGGAGACCATGGAAGCGCGGCTCATGGCGGGCAGTTCGGGTTACGACGTGGTGAGCGCCTCAACCGACTTCTTCAGCCGCGAGATCAAGGCCGGCGTCTATATTGCTTTGGACAAATCGAAGTTGCCCAATTGGAGTAATCTCGATCCGCGCATATTGGCGATCCAGGCCGCCTACGATCCCGGCAACGCCCACGCAGTACCGTACCTGCATTCCATCAACGGATTCGCCTACAACATCGATATGATCAAGGCGCGCATGCCGAACGCGCCGGTGGACAGTCTGGACATGATTTTCAAGCCGGAAGTCGTATCCAAATTCGCCGATTGCGGCGTGACTTTTCTCGACTCGGCGGAAGACGTGCTGCAGCTGGCGCTGCGGTACTTGGGGCTCGATCCCAACAGCACTAACGCTAAGGACTTCGAGGCTGCCGAGGCGATGCTGCTGAAAGTGCGTCCCTTCATTCGTTCGTTCGATTCGTCGGAATACATGAACGGACTCGCCAACAAAGAGGTTTGCGTCGCGATGTCTTGGTCCAGCGATTATGCGTTGTCGAGCGCGCGTGCACGGGCCGTCGGGGTCCGGTTGAACCTGGCGTTCACCGTGCCGAAAGAAGGCGCCAATCAGACGTTTTCCTCGCTGCTCATTGCCGAAGGAGCCCCTCATCGAGAAGCCGCCTATCAATTCATCAATTTCATTTTGCGGCCGGACGTCATCGCCGAGATCACCAATTCGATCTATTATGGTAACGATAATATCGCATCGCGACCCTTGGTCGATCCGCGTATTCTCAACGACGTAACGCTCTATCCGACGCCGGATATGGAGAATCGGCTCTACAGGTCTGCCGAAGTGACCGCGGCGACGGAGCGCATTCGCACGCGTACGTGGACCCGCGTCAAGACCGCTAAATGAGTGAACGATGAGGACCGCAATGAACAGAATCGTTAGTTTCCGGCGGATGGAAGATGGTACCCGCGAAGACTACGAATTGTTGGATGAATCCGAACGTGAGTTCGCCAGCCGACTGCCCGATCGCCTCTTGGCCTTGCTGAACAGGCTCGATAATTCGCTCGAGGGATATCCAGTGAGCCGCCTCGAGCATTCGCTGCAGGCGGCTACCCGCGCGCTCAAGGATGGCGCCGATGAGGAACTCATCGTGGCGGCACTCATCCACGACGTCGGCGACGAACTGGCTCCTTACAACCACGCGGCAATCGCCGCCGAGATCCTGCGGCCGTATGTGCGCCCGGAAGTGACGTGGATCGTCGAACAGCATGGGCTATTCCAAAGCTATTACTATGCCCATCATCTGGGCGGTCACCGCAACGGGCGCGACAAGTTTCGTGATCATCCCTGGTACCAGGCGTGCAAGAATTTTTGCGCGAAGTGGGATCAGTGCTCGTTCGATCCCAACTATCGGTGGGAGCCGCTCGCCCGCTTCGAGCCTGTGCTGCGAGACATTTTCACCCGGCCGGCGCATGATCCGCGGTATGTGACCGGCGTTTAGGCGTTTGGCGTCGTTCAACTCGGCCGGTAGCGATTTAATGCTCGCGCAGCGAGCAGTTATGGGACGGCGTCGCATCGACGCCGTAGATTCGGCGCGAAGCGCCTACCTAGTGTTCGGCCATCTGCGCGTCCATGACGCGATGCCGTTCCGCTCGGCGCATGAAGTAGCCGGCGAGCAACACGCACGCGCCGACCAGGCAGATGATGAGGCTCGCGAGCGCGTTGACGTCGGGGCTGACGCCGAGTTTGACCTTCGAAAATATGACCATCGGCAGCGTGCTTGCCCCGGGACCCGATACAAAGCTGGAAATCACCAGATCGTCGAGCGACAAGGTGAAGCTGAGCAGCCAGCTGGACGCCAGGGCGGGCGCGATGCCGGGCAACGTGGTATCCACGAACGCACGCACCGGACCGGCACCGAGATCCATGGCGGCTTCCTCCAACGATCGGTCCGCACTTTGCAAGCGCGATTGCACGGTGATCGTCACATAGGCGGTGCAAAAAGCAATATGCGCGATCACGATGGTCGTGAAGCCGCGATGCGGCCAGCCGAACAGATGTAGCATCGACACGAACAGCAACAACTGCGTGATGCCGGTGATGATCTCGGGCATCACCAACGGGGCGTTGACCATGCCCGTGAGCAGCAGACGGGCCCGGAATACTTTGAACCGAACCAGGGATATCGCAGCCAGGGTGCCAAGGATCACTGCGCCGGTGGAGACGACTACGCCTATTTGCAGCGACAGCCATGCGGCGTCGAGAATTTGGTCATTATGCAATAGCTGCGTGTACCAGCCGGTGGAGAATCCGCCCCAGACGCTCACCAGGGCTGAGGCATTGAAGGAGTAACCGATAAGCACGAGAATCGGCACGTATAGAACGGCGATGCCGATGCACAGGATGGAAATCAGCAGCGGTGATACACGCTCGTTCATGAGGCTTCCAGCTGCTTGGTGCTGTAGTGCTGGTAGACGGCGATCGGTCCGACCAGCAGCACCAAGAATGCAATGGCGACGGCGGAGGCCACCGGCCAATCACGGTTGCCGAAAAATTCATCCCATAGCACACGACCGATCATGAGATTGTCAGGGCCGCCCAACAGCGTGGGGATAACGAATTCGCCGATCGCGGGGATGAACACCAGCATAGAACCCGCAATGACCCCCGGCATGGACAGAGGCAGGGTCACGTCGATGAAGGCGCGCCACGGCGGGCTCCCCAAGTCGGCTGCCGCCTCGAGCAGGGAAGGGTCCAGCTTCTCCAAGGTTGCGAACAGCGGCAGTACCATGAACGGCAAATACGAATAGATGATGCCGAGGTAAACCGCAAGGGTCGTCCGCATGATCTGTAAGGGGTGATGGATGATGCCCAGCCACAGCAGTGCCGAATTGAGCAGCCCGGTCTCGCGGATGATGCCCTCGAGCGCATAGACGCGCAGCAGGAATGAGGTCCAAAACGGCAGAATGATGATGAGCAGCAAAACACGTTGTGTGCTCTTCGAGGTCCGTGCAATGGCGTAGGCCATGGGATAGCCCAGAGCCAAACAGATGAGCGTAGAAAAGAAGGCTGTCTTTATCGAATAAAAATAGGAAAGGCCATACACTTCATCGGTGAATAGATACTTGAAATTGCCGAGGTTCAACGTCATGTGGACGTGCCAATCCGGGCTCATGGAAACGATATCCGTGATCGGAGGCACCCTCACCGCGGTGTCGGCAAAGCTAATGACCAGAGCGAATGCGAACGGAATGAGAAAAAAAACCAGCAGGAACAGCAACGGCGGCAGAATGATCAGCCACTTGCCGTGGCGCTTCAGCCACTCGCCGCTCGATGTTGCGCGCCAACCGCCGCGCGGCCGCGTCTCAGCCATCACCGTGAACTCCATATGAGCCCGCGCAAAAAAACGAACAAGGATGCCTCCGGCGCGCCCCGCGCCCGCAAGACCCATAGCCGGCAGCGCCAGCGATTGATCGAGGCATGCATATCCGCGCTGCACATCTACGGTCCGTCACGAACCACCGTGGAAAAAGTCGTGGCCATTGCGAAAATGTCACCTGGCATCGTGCGATTCTACTTCGACTCCAAAGCCGCCATGCTGGTCGCCTCGTTGCAATTCCTCGCCGCCGAATTCGAGCAACGGCTGTTGGTCCCCGTGGCGAAACTCAAATCAACGCCCGTAGCCGCGCTCGAACTGATTGTCGATCTGTATCTCGACCCCGACATTGCCAGTCCCCGCAAAGTGTCTGTTTGGTATGCATTTTGGGGCGAGGCGAGTTCCCGGCAGGAATACTACGACATTTGCGGACAGAAGGACGAGAGCTTCGCAGAGTTGGTCCGCGAACTGATCGAAAGCTTGATCATCGATACCTCCCAGCCGCAGTTGGACCCCGACGGTATCGCCCTCGGACTCATCGGCGCGCTGGAGATACTCTGGCAGGATTTCGCTTTCCGAACCGAGCGCAATATCGATCGTTCCGCAGCCAAGGGGCGCTGCATGGCCTACCTGCGTTCGATATTTCCCGGCCAGTTTCCCGTATCGGACGACCACGCACTACCGCCCGTGACCGTACCGGTCGGCCGCGGGCGATTGGCGGACTGGGCGTATGCCGATGCGCGCATTCATGCGATGGAGCGCGAGCTGCTGTTTCAGAACGCGTGGGCGGTGGTGGGTCATGAATCGCAGATCGCGCGCGCCGGGGAATTTCTGTGCGTCGACAGCGGCGCCGAACGGGTGTTGGTAGTGCGGGACGCCTCGGCGGCCGTGCATGCGCTGCGAAATAGCTGCCCGGCGTCACCGCACACGCTGCTCGCCAGCCGCAGCGGTCGCTTCGACGCGGACATCGAGTGCAAGCTGCATGGGCTACATTTCTCTTTGGACGGTAAGTGTGCGACGGGGTTGGGACGAATGGATTTGACTGTTCTCGATTTGTCGTCGGTGGGCGGACTGATGTTCGCAAAATCAGCCGCCGGCGAGCGGTCGGCGGACGAGTCGGCCCCCGAAGCATGGTTCGACGCGGAACCGCCGCAGGGTTTGATGATGCTTGGCCCCGCCATCGAATTGCCGGTAGCCGCCGATTGGAAAGTCGTGGTCGAACAATGGCTCGATGGGTCCGCGCAAGACATGGCGGCCCACGGGACACCCTACGGGAAGCCCGATTTCGCGCCGAGTTCTGCCGTGGATTCCACGGTTTGGCACGCCGCGATCTTGAGTGGCTCCGGTTGCAGCGCGCGCCGCTATCTGCAGCTGATGGAATGCACTTCGGCACGCACCTGGCGTCGGCAATTCATCGTACCGAATCAGTTGCTGGAAACGCGTCCCGATGGCCTGGCGGTGGTTCAGGCCATTCCCGTCGCGCCCGGACATTGCCTCGTGCGCCGGCTGGACTACAGCGTGCTTCCGCCGAACGCGCGCTCGTTCGCGGCGCTGCATCTTGCGCGGCGTTTGGGTCCGTATGCTCGAAGAACGATGCTCGATGTGGCGGAATCCATACAGAAGGGTACGGTCGAATTCGGTTATCAAGTCGCGCCGGGCGCAGCGACTTCGCCGGCCGTCGCTTGGTTTCGCAATCGACTCGCCGCACGGATTCCCGCACTGGCGCGCCACCAGCCACCGATCGATACCTGAAAATTCACTATACTGATGGCCTTCGCGACCAACACTGAATGGGAGAATTTCGTATGACTCTGGCTTCCTTGAGCACCAGCGACTGGCGTGCACGCGCCTCGAGCGTGCATTACGAGACGGGACATTTCATCGACGGCAAGACCGTGGATTCGGTGGCGAAGGACCGTTTCACCGTGGTCAATCCTGCCACCGGCGCGCCGCTGTGCGAAGTGAGCGCCGGCAGCGCCGCCGATATTGATCTGGCCGTCGCAGCGGCGAAGCGCACCGTCAAGTCACGGGTATGGAGCCGCATGGCGCCTCGCAATCGCATGGCCGTGCTGGCCGCGTATGCCCGACTGATCGATGCGAATACCGAGCGCTTTGCGCTGCTCGACACGCTCTGCATGGGCAAGCCCATTTCCGATATGGTGAACATCGATGTGCCGTCTGCAGCGAAGAATTTCGCCTATTTCAGCGAACTCGTCGATAAGATCGAGGGCACGGTGACCGCCACCGCGCAGGACGCGTTCCATTACATTTTACGCGAGCCGTTGGGCGTGGTGGGATGCATCGTGCCGTGGAACTACCCGTTGTTGATGGCGGCGTGGAAAGTCGCGCCGGCGCTGGCGGCGGGCAACTCGGTGGTTTTGAAACCCGCGGAACAGTCGCCGTTGTCGGCGCTGCTGATGGCTCAATTGTTCATCGAGGCGGGCGGCCCGCCGGGCGTATTCAACGTCGTGAACGGCTTGGGCGAAACCGCGGGCGCTGCCTTGGCGCTGCATAACGATGTCGCCAAGATTGCATTCACCGGTTCGACGGAGATCGGCAAGCAGATGCTGATTTACGCCGGCCAATCCAACATGAAGCGCGTGGCGTTGGAATGCGGCGGCAAGACGCCGCAGATTTTTCTCGCCGACATGCCCGACATGGACACCGCCGTCACGTATGCGATCAATGGCATCTACGGCAACATGGGCGAAGTGTGCAACGCCGGTTCGCGGCTTTTGATCGATCGTCCCATCGCGAAGGAATTTATCGCCCGATTCATCGAAAAGGGCAAATCGGCGTATAAGGCCGGCGATCCGCTCGATCCGTCCACCAACTTGGGGCCGTTGGTCACCGCATCGCACCGAGCGCGCGTGATGAATTACATCACCCGCGGCAAGAGCGAAGGTGCGCGCTTGGAATTCGGCGGCAATACACCGGATCTGCCGGGCGCCTACGTCAATCCGACCCTGTTCACCGGCGTGAACAATCGAATGACCATTGCACAAGAAGAGATCTTCGGGCCGGTGGCGGCCGCGATTGAAATCGACGGCATTGCCGAAGCATTGACGGTGGCGAACGATTCGATCTACGGTTTGGCCGCCTCGGTATGGACGCGCGACCTGTCGGTGGCTCACAAAACGGTGCGGGACTTGGAGGCCGGCGTGATCTGGGTCAACTGTTTCGACCATGGCGACATGACGCAGCCGTTTGGCGGCTACAAGCAATCCGGCCAAGGTCGCGACAAATGCCTGGAGAGTTTGCTCTCTTACACGCAGACCAAGTCGGCGTGGATCCATTTGGGCTGACCGCTGCGTAGAGTCGCCGCGGCAGGGCAGCCGCGGCGATCCTTTGTCATGGTGTCCGTTAGCCGTGGCGTACCTCGCTGAACTGTTTCGGCGCCGCCGGCAACCGAAACTCCGGTATGCGCGCGCGCAGCAGCTCGTGGAATTCGTGCATGCAACCTTCGAGCTGCGACAGCGGCCCGGGTTTATAGCTGCTCGAGGCAAGGCCTCGTTGGACGCGCGCGCACAACCATTTATCCTCGTTGTTCACGGAGGTGTTGATGCGGTCGCTCAAGTATCGGACAGCGCGCATCTCCCGAGTCGTGCTCGGCAAACCGAACACGGCGCCGCGAATGATGCATTTTCCAAGGGCCGCGGGCAGCACTTGGAAAAAATCCATTTGGTCCGGGTACACGTCGATGCCCAAATTGGGCAGGGCGCTGTAGAACCGCCAAACGCGGCGCTGGTCCTCGGGCAAATGCGCGACTGCCCGCCCGATCAGCGATTGATACAGGCCTTCCGACCAGCGCGGCGAGCGCCTTTCGCGCAACCAGCTCGAGCCCCGAGCAACGCCCGGCACCGTGGCCTGATCCTCGTAGTCCGGAGTGAACATGCGATACAGGCCCGGGTGTCCGATGGGTACGTGGTAGGACTCCAAGTAATTATCCATCGCTATCTTCCAGTCGACATTCCATACGTCCGACGAGATAGGGCTGAGCGGCAGCATTTCCTCGCAGCGATAGGCCGCGAGTTCCTCGCCGAGCTTGCCCCACATCTGGGACACGGGCTCGGGCGGGCCAAATTCGGAATCGGGCGCCAGGCAGACGAAGACGAAACCGAAGGCGATATCCGTGCGCACGGACTTCAGTCCATGGTCCGCACGATTGAGACCGGGGAAGCTCTCCTTCACCGGCATGCCGATCAGGGCACCATCGTGACGATAGGTCCAGCCGTGATAAGGACACGTGATGGTCGTCGGGCAGTTTCCGGAGCCATCCAGTAAACGGGCCCCACGGTGACGGCAGACGTTGTGGAACGCCCGGATGGACCGGTCGCGATCTCGCAGCACGAGCACGCTTTCGGGGCCCACATCGAGCGTCGCGTAATCGCCGGTCTTCGGAATCGAATTGACGTGGCAAACGATCTGCCAACTCGGCATGAGAACCCGTTCCTGTTCTAGCCGGGTGAGCTCAGGATGATTGTAGACCCACGCCGGTAGGGCGCGCGGCAAGCCGGCATCGGTATCATCGGCGAGTGTCGCGGCGGACCAGTTGTGCATCGCGTTTCCTGCATAATGATTATATGGATGTTTAATTTACGCCCGTTACTCGGCGCTTGGCAAGTAACCGGCAGTGCAGCAAGGAATTGCGATAAAACCGCGCTAATCGGCCGCCCAGAAGCGGGCGCAAATCGCAGCGATGCAGCAATACTATATGGTCATATAAAAAATGTGGACGCGTCGCGCGGCGAATGATAGGTTGCCATCATCCGCAGCCGAGGCAACTGCCTACAGACATTCAAAGGGGACGCCATGGGGAGAAATCTCACCAAGAGCAACGCACAATTCAAGCGCGCCGTGCAGCGGCTGCCGTTGGGCGTTGCTTCCAATTTCCGATACTGGGGCGAGGATCGGACCATCTATGTGAAGCGCGGAAAGGGTGCCCGCATCGTCGACCTGGACGACAACGAGTATGTCGACTACCGCATGGGCTATGGGCCGGCGATTCTTGGCTATGCCGACGAACGCGTCGACGCCGCGGCTCGCGAGGGTATGGCAGTGGGCGGTGTCTTCGCCTTGTCGACGGAACGCGAGCTGAAGGTGGCCGAGCGCATTTCGAAAATGGTGCCGGCGGCGGAACTCGTGCGCTTCTCGAATTCCGGAACCGAAGCGGTAATGGCGGGTTTGCGCCTCGCCCGGGCCTACACGGGCAAGGACGATTACGTCATTCTGGAGGGCAGCTATCACGGCTTGTTCGATGCCGCCATGTGGTTCACCCCCATGGATAAATGGTCGCAGGTGGGCGATCCGGAAGTAAAGCCGTACAGCGAAGGCGTGCCGGTCAGTACCAAGAGCTTTGCGCATTTCGTGCAGGCCAACGACGCCAATCAGTTGGAGGACGTATTCAAGCGCCATGCGCAACGCATCGCGTGTTTGTTGATCGAGCCGATCATGGGCAACTGCCTTGGCATCGCGGCCGAGCCTGAGTATCTGCGCGCCGCGCGCGAGCTCTGCGACAAGCACGGGGTGGTTTTGCTCATCGACGAAGTTAAAACCGGCTTCCGCGTGGCGCGCGGCGGTGTCCAAGAGCTGTATAACATCAAAGCCGACTTATGCACGTTCGCAAAGGCGCTCGGGAACGGTTACCCCATTTCCGTGCTCGCAGGCCGCGAACAGATCATGCGCAAGATCGGTCGCGGTGTCGCGCACGGCGGCACCTACACGGCGCACTCCGTATCGCTGGCCGCCGCCGAAAAGTGTCTCGAGATTCTCGACGAAACGGACGCCCTGGAACGAGTCGCCGACTATGGTACGCGTCTGCGCAACGGCATGCGCGCGATATTGGCAGCGCGGGGAATCGCGCACAGCTTCGTCGGCCATCCATCGATGAGCGGTCTTTATTTCGCCCATGAGCCGCCGCGCAATTACCGCGCATGGAAGAGCAGCGACTACTCGTTCTATGATGCGATGGCTCAGGTGTTGCACGACGAAGGCATCCTGTGCGAGCCCGACTCGCGCGAACCGTGGTTCGTTTCCGCCGCGCACGACGCAGCGTGTCTTGCCGACACGCTGCAGGGATTCGAGATCGCGGTGGAGGCCACACTGCATTTGAGCGGCGCTACGCACAAAGTGCCGGCTTGAGCGCCGAAGCGGCGGGATCGGCTGCGGCGGGGAATCCGCAGGACCTCGACGCCATCATCGTCGGGGCTGGTCACAACGGGTTGGTGGCGGCGTGCTATCTAGCGCGCGCCGGATTGAAGGTGCTGGTGCTGGAACGCAACCCCTTCATCGGCGGCGCAGCGGTCAGCCGCAAGCTCTACCGGGACTTCACGTACTCGAATTGTTCCTACGTGTGCAGCCTGCTCCGTCCGGAAATCATGCGCACGCTGGAACTGCCCAAATTCGGGCTCCAAATCATTCCGTATGAAGGCGGCTGCACCATGATGCAGGGCGGCGGCCATCTGGCGCTTTACGACAACCACGATGCGCTGCGCCGGGAGATTTCACGGCATTCCAAGCGCGATGCGGA
>Ga0066790_10000646_pt1 | contig 13583 bp, 12 predicted proteins | sample OrgsoiDNA2013050_FD_70963 | JGI IMG/M metagenome (GOLD analysis project Ga0066790, IMG submission 70963) | Permafrost soil microbial communities from the Arctic, to analyse light accelerated degradation of dissolved organic matter (DOM) -... | ecosystem: Environmental > Terrestrial > Soil >...
ATCGCTCAACGCCAATTGGTCGTCGGCTTGATAGAGAGAGCGCTGGGCATCGAGGACGTCGAGAAAAGTCACGCTTCCGTGGTTGTACAGGCTGTTGGCCAATTCCAGCGAGTGGCGGTTCTCGGCCACCGCATCGGCGAGCGCTTGGTGCCGATTCCGCTCTTGCGCATACGCAACGACAGCGTCCTCCGCCTCTTGCAGGGAAACCAGCACGGCTTTCTGATAAGTCGCCAGGGCCGCCTCTTGTACGGCGCTCTGCGCACGCACTTGGGCGCGCACTCGGCCGAAATCGAGCGCATTCCACTGCACACTGGGGCCAATCGACCAGAACCGGCTGCCCGGTTCGAACCAATTGCTGACGCTGACGCTTTCGGCCCCCACATCGCCGGTGAGGGAAACTTTGGGAAACCACTCTGCTTTGGCCACTCCGATGCGGGCGGTCTCGGCCGCGAGCTGCCGCTCGGCCCGGCGTACATCCGGGCGACGGCGCAGCAGATCCGAGGGCAGTCCGATCGGAACTTCAGGCGGCGTTGGCGGCACCGCGATCGACGGAGACAGTTCGGCCAGGAGTGCGCCGGGTTGCTGGCCGAGAAGCACCGCGAGCCCATACATGGCTGCCCGCTCTGCTGCTACGAGCGGTGGAATCGCCGCCTGCATGTCTGACAGCAACGCAGCCGCCCTCGTGACGTCCAGTTCGGTGGCGACGCCGCCTTGAAGGCGAGCGCGAGTCAGATCCAACGCCTGCTCCTGGAGTTCGAGGTCGCGATGCGCGATTGCTAGGCGCTGCTGGGCGCCCCGCAATTCGACAAAGTTCCTCGCGACCTCCGCCAGCAAGCTCAGCATCGCATCGTTGCGAGCCTCGATCGCGCCTTGCCAATCCGCGGTGGCGGCTTCGAGCGCGCGGCGCTTGCCGCCAAAGAGATCGATTTCCCACGAGGCGTCGAAACCGACTTGATAGAGGCTGTATTCGAAGGGAAAGCCGCGCGGGAGGGGCAGCGATCCAATCAAGGGCTGATTCTGACTCTGCTTCGCGCGCGCTGCCGATGCGGAGGCGTCGACCGCCGGAGCCAAATCCGCCGCGCTGCCGCCGCGAATTGCCCGGGCTTGGCGCACCCGGGCCTCCGCCACGCGCAGGTCGAGGTTCGATTGCGCCGCGCGCTGAATGAGGGAATCGAGCTCGACATCGTTAAAAGAGGCCCACCACGAGGACGGCGCGGACGCTTTGTCGGTCAGCCCGTCGGCCGCTGGCGATGTCCAGGCGGTTGGCGCAGTCGCGGCAGGCGGGTGATAGTCCGGGCCGACGACGCAGCCGCTGGCACCAGCGATGCATATCACCGCGATCCTACCGAGGTTTGTTGTCCGCGACATATGCAGCACACCGAAGCCTAGCGCTTGCTCCGTGCGCCCGGTGCCAACTCCAGAAACACGGTCGCCGGCATGCCAAGACGCATTTCGTCCTGGGGGTCCTGCACGAAGACCCGTATTTCATAGACGAGACTCGAGCGCAACTCCGCGGTCTGGACCGATTTCGGAGTGAACTCCGCAACCGAAGCAATAAAACCGACCCAACCTGAAAGTGCCCGACCGGGAAAGCTGTCGGTGATGATCGATGCTCTCATTCCATTGCGTACCTTGCCCAGATCGGTTTCGGATATGTAGGCCCTGACCCATTTCGGATCCGTGATGGCCAGACTCAATACCGGCCGTTGCGGAGTTACCATCTCGCCAGGCTCCAAGAACCTCGAGCGCACGATGGCATCGCACGGGGCAACGAGCTCGGAGTCGGCGAGCTGCCGGCGCGAAAGCTCGAGTTGCGAGCGATCGGCGCGCAACTGCGCCTCGCCTTGAGCGACGTCCTCCTTTCTCGGTCCAATTCTGGAAAGATCGAGGCTCTTCTGCGCGACCGTCAGACGCGCCTGCGCCGAGTCCAGGGCGGCTTTGGCGCTCTCGAGGTCTTGCTCGCTGATGGCACGGCCGGTGGTGAGAGTTGTCAGCGCCGCCAACCGCGTCCATTGCTGCTGAGCATTGATTTTGTCTGCTTTGGCCGAGGCGACATTGGCCGCTGCCTGCGCGATTTCCTGCGGGCGGCTGCCATGATGCAGTTTTTCCACGACCGATTGCTGCGCCTCCACGACCGCCTCGGCCGCCGCCGACTCTGGTTCGAGCCGACTCGTGTCCAACCGGGCCAAGATCTGTCCGCGCGTGACCTTGGCCCCTTCCTGGACCAAAACCTCCGCGATCCGTTCGCTGTCGTTGAAGGCGAGATCGACTTGACGCAGATCCACGTTCCCGTAGAGGACCAATCGATCCTGATCTTTGTCGGAGTTCTTACCGAGCCGACCAAGCCCAAACCCGGCCGCAATGGCGACTACGATCACCAGTCCGACGATGAGGAGTGTCTTGTATCGATGCACGAAGGACCGGGGTGGGGTTACGGGAGCCGCCGGGTTCGCGAAGGTCGGCGGCGGTGCCGAAGCGGCCGGCGTCGCTGCGGTCGTGAGCTTGGTATCGCCATCGCCTGACACCGCCCTCTCCTTGCCGTTTGGCGCACTCGACTCGAGTGCCAATCGCGCGCCTCAGAAGGCCGGCATTCTGTGAGCTCTAGCCTATCTATGAACCGGGTCGGTGTCAGTACGCTGCCGAACAGAGCCGGCGCGGTGAGCCAAGCGAACAGTGCGTGCACTCAGATGATGGCGTCGAGAAAGCCTTTTTCCCGAATCCAGGCCTGGTCGAATAGGCGCGATTGATACTTCGCACCGCCGTCGCACAAAATCGTCGCGATGGTGTGCCCGGGACCCAACTGTTTCGCCACCCTCACGGCCGCGGCGACATTGATGCCGGCGGTGCTGCCTAGGAGCAGCCCTTCTTCACGCAGCAATCGGTAAACGAAGTGCACGGTTTCCGCGTCTGAGATCCGCAGAGCATCGTCGATGGGGGCCCCTTCCAGATTGGCGGTCACTCGCCCTGTTCCGATGCCCTCGGTAATCGATGACCCGCCATCGGACTTCAACTCTCCGTCCTTGATGTAGTGATACAGAGAACTGCCCGGCGGATCGACCAGCACGATGCGAATGGCTGCCGATTTGGATTTCAGAAAAGCGGCCACACCGGCCAGCGTTCCGCCGGTACCGGTGGCCGCGCAAAAAGCGTCGATCTTGCCGTCGGTATCGCGCCAGATCTCGGGTCCCGTGGATTCGAAATGCGCGGTGCGATTCGCCGTGTTGTCGAACTGATTCGCCCAGATCGCATTCGGTAGTTCCTGCGCCAGCCGCCCCGCCACCTTTTGATATTGATTGGGGTTGCTGTAGGGCACCGCGGGCACCTTGCGCAGTTCGGCGCCCAAGGCGTCGATGATTTGGTACTTCTCCGCCGCCTGGTTGTCGGGCATCACGATGACACATTTGTAGCCGCGCGCATTACAGACATGCGCAAGGCCGATGCCGGTATTGCCCGCGGTGCCCTCGACCACCGTTCCGCCGGTATGCAGCACACCGCGCGTTTCCGCATCCAGCACGATCCACTTCGCGGCGCGATCTTTGACCGAACCGCCGGGATTCATGAATTCGGCCTTACCCAAAATTTCGCAGCCGGTCTCGTCGCTCAAGTGACGCAAACGGATCAAGGGAGTATTGCCGATCGCACCGGCGAAGCCATCACTCACGCTCATCGATAATCCTCACGCTTCCTTCGGAATGACGATTCCTTCGGAGGCCGCCAGTTCGCGGTGCATTGTGACCGCATCCAGTTCGCCGGTCCATTGGGCGATTACCAGCGTTGCGACGCCATTGCCGATCACGTTGGTCAACGCTCGCGCCTCGAACATGAAGCGATCGATGCCTAGCACCTGCGTCAGTCCGGCCACGGGATCACCGTGCAAAAAATCACGGGGGCTATCAACATCTTGATGAGTTTGATGAAACCAAGTGAGCGGAACAAGGGTTTCACGGCGCACTTGCAAGCGAATCACGTTCAATCACAGAGGACTGTTAAAAGAATCCCCGGACGTGCCGGGGAATTCGAGTGGAACAGGTGCAGGGTAAGAACCCAACACGTCCGTCATCGGAAGATACGCAGCACATGAGGTGCCTAGCGTTCTATCTTCTATCAGTTGTTGCGCTCAGGTAACGGGAAAATCGGGTATCGCCCTTTGATGAGTTGTAACAATATCAGTTAACATAGAAAAATCCAATAGTTAACGGAACGTTTTCGCAGCTTGTTGCAACCCGTCAAAGCTCGCCTCGTTTTGTGACATGGGCGCAACATCAGAGCGCACCCGCGCCCCACGGCCGGCGTCCATGTCGCCGCTTCGGCAACCGATGACGAATCCGCCTGGTTTGCTTTTATGCCCGGCTTCCGCCAAATTTGCGCCTTCCTGCAGGGGTTCCAGTCATTATGAAATATTTGCACACCATGGTACGCGTCACGGATATCGAGCAGTCCCTGCGCTTCTACCGAGACGCGCTAGGGCTTACCGAACTGTCGCGGCGGGACTATCCGCAAGGCCGCTACACGTTGGTATTCCTCGCGGCTCCCGGCGACGATCACGCGCAGGTCGAACTGACTCACAACTGGGACCCTGAAGCCTATGACGGCGGCCGGAATTTCGGGCACCTCGCGTACGCCGTCGACGACCTCTATACGACCTGTAAGCGCCTAATGGATCACGGCGTGACCATTAATCGGCCGCCGCGCGACGGGCGCATGGCGTTCGTTCGTTCTCCGGACAAGATATCCATCGAGCTGCTGCAGCGAGGGGAAGCACTCAAGCCCGCCGAACCCTGGAACAGCATGCCGAACACCGGGGTCTGGTAGCGGCTCGGTACTTAAGGCGCCCCGCGGGGTTAGAGATTTAGTGCTCGCGCAGCGACTAACGGACGGGGTCGCACCGACCCCGTAGATTCGGCGCGGAGCGCCTGGCTAGAACATTTCTGACGCGTCGGGCGTCTTGACTTCGACCTTGCCGCGGGAAGGGATGTGGTCGCCCGTAATCATGTCTTCGTACGCTTGGCCGGGACCCACCATCGGATACACACCGGCGTCCTGGTCGATCATCACTTCCAAGAATGCCGGACCTTGGAAGCTTATGAATTCCTCGATCACACGCGGCACATCGGATTTTTTGTCGAGCCGCACCGCGTATTTGAAGCCATCGGCTTGCGCGGCCTTGACGAAATCCTTGGTGTGCAAACTCTTGTCGCTACCGCTCAAGCGACCCTTGTGAAAGAGCTTCTGCCATTGCTTGACCATGCCATCGCCGCAGTTGTTGAGCACGACGACTTTGATAGGCAAATCATAGGTCGTGACGGTCTCCAATTCACCGATGTTCATGCGGATGCTGGCGTCGCCGTCCATATCGATCACCAAACGGCTACGCTGCGCGTACTGCGCACCGATCGCCGCCGGCAGGCCAAAACCCATGGTTCCCATGCTGCCCGACGTCAGCCACAACCGCGGGCTGCGAAAATCGAAATATTGCGCAGCCCACATTTGGTGTTGGCCGACGCCGGTGGCGATGATGGCCTCGCCTCGGGTCAGCCGGTTGATCTCTTCGATGACATAGTAGGGCTGAATGATCGGACTGTTCCGATCGTAGTTCATCGCATAGGTCGACCGCAGTTCGTGGCAGTGCCGCCACCAAGCGGACCAATCGCGCTTGAAGCCAATGCGCTTCCCATAATCGAACAAGGTCTGCAAGGCATCGGGCATCAGACCCACGTGACTCCAGTCGGCGTGCTTGACCTTGTTGATCTCCGACGCGTCGATATCGACATGAGCGATGTACTTGGCCTTCGCCGCAAATCTTCCAGGGTTACCCGCCACCCGATCATCGAACCGCGCACCCAGCGCCACCAAAAAATCGCAATCGTCCACCGCATAGTTTGCGAAAGCGGCGCCGTGCATCCCCAACATCCTCATGGACAACGCCTCCTGGGTATCGACCGCGCCGATTCCCATCAACGTCGTAACCACGGGAATTTGAAAAGTATTCGCAAACTCCCGCAACGCGTGCGAGGCGTTGCCGTTGACGACGCCGCCGCCGACGTACAGGAGCGGATGCTTCGCCACGCTCAACGCGGCAAAAAAACTGGCGCAGGCCGCCTCGGGCAGCTTGCTCGCCTCGAGCCGATTCATACGTTGTCGATAGCCCGGGATCGGCAAGCGGCCGGACCCATGAAAAACACCTTGCCAATTTTGCACGTCCTTCGGGACATCGAGCACTACGGGGCCGGGCCGACCGGTACGCGCGATTTCGAAGGCGGTGCGCACCGTCGCCTCCAGTTTGGTCGGATCCGTTATCAGGAAGACGTGCTTGGCCACCGCCCCCATGATGCTCGGCACCGGCGCCTCCTGAAACGCATCCGTACCGATCGCCGTGGTCGGCACCTGGCCGCAAATGACCACGATGGGGACCGAATCAGCCATGCTGTCGCGCACGGGGGTTACCGTATTCGTGGCGCCGGGTCCGGAAGTCACCAAGGCGACGCCCACCCGACCGCTGGCACGCGCAAAACCCGCGGCCATGAAACCCGCTCCCTGCTCATTGGCCGGGACTATCAGCGGCATCGCGGAATCATGTTCCTGGTTGTAGCGGAACACCGCATCGTAAATCGGCAATATCGCGCCGCCGCTGTAACCGAAAATCGTGTCCACGCCCTCATCCGCCAGGACTTGGACGAGCATATCTGCACCCGTCATGCTGGCGCCGGCCAGCGGGTGGGCCCCTTGATTCAACATGTCGTAGCGGTCTTTCACCCCGGAAGACTAGCAGTTCTCGCCCTGGCGCCCAAGTGCCGCCCTCCCGTATCCTCTTGGGTATGCGACACATCATAGCGATTCTCCTGCAAAACGAAGCCGGCGCGCTGACCCGCGTCACTGGCCTGATTTCCACGCGCGGCTACAACATCGAATCTCTCTCGGTGGCTCCCACCAATGATCCGACCGTTTCGCGCATCACGTTGGTCACCACAGGTTCCGATCAGGTCATCGCGCAGATCAACGCCCAGTTGCTGAAACTGGTGGACGTGGTGGCGGTCGAGGACATGACCAGCGGCGATCATCTCGCGCGCGAACTGATGCTCATCAAGCTGCAAATCGCGGCTGAACACGTCGATGCGGTCAACACGCTGACGCGGCGCGTCGGCGGCAAAGTGTTGTCACCCAAGCCATCGAGTTTCATCGTGGAACTCACCGGCACCGAAGCCGAAGTCACCGAATTCATCGCCAACGCGGGCGCGTTCGGCGACATCGTTGAGGTGGTCCGCAGCGGCGTGTTGGGAATTTCCCGCGCGAATCCGCGTCTCCACCTCGTAAAATAGGTTCAAACGATGACTGAGATCGAAGTTAAGCCCGAACACGCGGCGGATCCCACTACGCGGCGCGTCGGAATCCTCGTCGGCGTGGTCGGTATTCTCTTATCCGTGGTTACCATCGCATCGCACCGGGCGCATACCGAGGCGGTCATCCATCGCACCGAAGCGAACGATCAGTGGGCCTTCTACCAGGCGAAAAAGATTCGCGAGAACACCAGCGACGTGGCGTTGACACTATTGCGGACCCTGGAGCCCGACCAGGCCAAGGCGGAGGCGGCCCTGCATAAGCTGGAGGCGGCGCGCGACAAGTACTCCGACGAAGCCAAAGACATCATGAAGGAAGCGCAGGCCAAGGATATTGAACAGAAAGTCGAAGAGCGCCGCGCCTTGCGCTTCGATATCGGCGAAGGATTGCTCGAACTCGGGTTGGTATTGTGCTCTTTGTACTTTATGGCACGTAAGACCTTCTTCCCGGTATTGGGCATCATCTCCAGCATCGCGGGCACCGCGTTGGGTATCTGGGGCTGGTTGCTTTGAGGAAGCTCTTGGCCTTGGTTTGCGCCGCCGGTCTTGCGCTGCCGGGGGCACCGCCGGCGCCTGCAGCGGACGGGCCGGCCGCACCTCGCATCGAAGCGCGGTCGGCGAACTTGTTGGCGGTGGGCATCGTTCATGGCGACCGGATGTCGATCCACCTGAGCCGGTTGGCGGACAACGCGCCGGTACGTGATGCGGTGTTGAACGTCTTGTTGCGGGGCGTCGTCCATCCGGCGACGGCGGAGGCAGACGGTAGCTATACGATGCAGACGCCGGATCTGGTCGTGGCGGGCGCCGCGTCGATGGAGTTCCAAGTCATGCAGGGACAATTGCGGGAGGATCTCAAAGGAGAGTTGGTGGTCGCCGACAGCCAAGCCAAACCCGGGCAGAAGAACAGCGCGCGCCAACTCTGGTGGTGGGTGTTGAATTTCGCGGTGTGCATCGGCTTTCTGAGGCTGCTATCGCGGCGACGCAAGGCAAGGAACGAACGCGAAACCGCCTCGCACGATTAAAAGCTTCGGAAGGTCTGCACCAGAAATTGAAACTTCTGTATGCCGGCGATATTGCTCAGCGGAAAAGCGAAATCGACATGCAGTACGTTGCCCAAGCCGGTGCGCGTATTGCCGAGCCGCAATCCGAAACCCACGTCGCGCAACAGTCCCGGGTCGCTGTTGCCGATGACGCCGCTCCCCCAGGTGCGCCCCGCGTCCGCGAAAACGGCGGCGCCGACGCGCGCGAGGCGAAAGGGATACCAATCCGTGAAAAAACGCTGCTCGACCGTGACCAGCGCCCGCGACGTGCCCGATTCATAGCGCAGCGGATAGCCACGCAGACCATTGTCACCTCCGAGCAATATTTGCATTTCGGGATCCAGCGAATCGGTGACCGTGGCCGCCGCCGCGGCGTACAGCAGACAGTCCTCATGCCATCGCCAATAGTATTTCGCGCCGGCGTCGGCCATGAGGTTGCGGGGACGCCCCCCCGCGACGCGCGTCGAGAAGTCACCGGTCAGGAAGACCTGTTGCTCTACCGGTAATTCGAAGCCCTTAACGACCGTCGCCGCCAGCAACAGCGCGCCGCGATCCGCGCCGAAGGCGCTGTTCGACCAGCCCACCGAGCCGGTGACCTCGGTGCCGAAATACAAATCCTCGGTTCTGCCGATTTCGTTTTCGTCGCCGACCTTCTTGTAGTTGTCCTGAAGGATGTCGAAGCCGACGAACGGGTACGAGAGGGTTCGATCGGGCGGCAGATCCTTGACCGGCGTCGCGGTGAGCGGCGTCGGTATGAAAATATTGCGGTCGTAGTGCATGCCAAACAGCAGACGTTTGACCCATCCGTCGACCAAACCGCTCGAGATCCCGCCGCTCAGCTCATACGAAGCCTGGTTGTCTTTGAATTGATCGACGATGTTACCCAGGTTGTAGCGCGATACGGTGCGATCGAAGCCCAGGCCGGACATCTTCACGCTCCAGGGCGTATCCAGCGAATAGAACGGTTCCGCGATTTGCACGGAACGGGTCGTCCCATCGCTCGAATCCACGTATGTCGCCGCCGAGGTCCAATGCGATCCAAACACGTTGGGATCCGTCCACACCGCCGTGTTGCTGGTTCGATCGACGGTGCTGCCGTGCGAGACCTGCACGGTTTTTCCCCAACCTAGAAAGTTGGTGTCTTGGAGATTGAAACTCGTGGCGTTGCTGCCCCCGGCGCGTGCAAATGAAATGCCGGGGCTCAATGTCCACACGTCCTTCGTTATCACCTTGACGTCGACTTTTCCGTCGGAGTAGTGCACCGGCACGATGTGGGCGTCGTAAACATACGTGAGCAGCCGGAGTGCGCGTTCTGTTTCGGCCAGCTTGCGGGCCCGGTATTTATCGCCGCTCGCGAACAGTAGCTGCGCCCGGATGGTCGAGCGCTCGGTCCGCAGGTGCAGATCGTCGGCGAGTCGAAACAATCCAGACCTTTCGCGCGGATCGCTTTGGTCGAAGATATTGCGGATATCGATATCGATAGTGCCGATGACCGCCCTGGCAGCCTCCATCAACTCATCGGCGGGAACGTCCGCGGGCCGCGGTTCCTCGATCCGGGTGTGCTCGCGGTCGGTGAGTTTCGCCGCCAAGCACGGGTGAGCGACGGTCGCGGTTAGGACCGTCGACGCAAGTAGGCGGCTGAGCGATCCTGAGTCGCTACAGTGCCGCGTTATCGCTCTCGCCAGTGCGAATACGCAGGACGCGCAGGATGTCGGTGACGAAAATTTTCCCGTCGCCGACTTTGCCGGTCTTGGAAGCTCCCACGATGGCTTCCAGCACTTGGTCGACCAACTCATTCTTGACTGCCACTTCGATACGTGTCTTCGGCACGAAATCGACGACATATTCCGCCCCACGGTACAGCTCCGTGTGGCCACGTTGACGGCCGAAGCCCTTGACCTCGGTCACCGTCATGCCCGACACCCCAATTTCGGAGAGCGCGGCGCGGACGTCGTCCAGTTTGAAGGGCTTGATAATGGCAGTGATCAATTTCATGCGAGAACTCCGCGGAACGTTGGCCGTCATGACCATTCGGCTGGCATTCTACTACGCAACCGGCAAGAAAATGTGCGTTACTCGCCGCGTCGGCCTACCCTGAACCTAAGGCTTGGGCCCTGCTAAGATGCGCTACCGCTACCAAGGGAAGCCGCATCATCAGCACGATCCTCATCATAGGCGGTGGCCACGCCGGTGCGCAGGCCGTCGACACCCTGCGGCGCGAAGGTTTCAAGGGTCGCCTCGTATTGGTGAGCGACGAGCCGTACTTGCCGTATCAGCGGCCGCCGCTGTCCAAGAAGTTCCTGTCCGGTGAGTTGGCGGCAGACCGTTTGCCGTTTCGACATCAGTCGTTTTACGACGAGCACCATGTCGAACTCAAGCTGGGTATCCGAGCCACCCGCCTGGATCCGGCCGCCCGCCGTGTCGTTCTGGCGAGCGGCGAGGAAATCGTCTACGACCGCCTGCTCCTGTGTCTCGGCGCCGGGTCCCGCCAGTTGACGTGTCCCGGGGCCGACCTGCCCGGAGTGCACTATCTGCGCGGCATGACGGACGTGCTGATGATTCAAGCGGGCCTCAAGCCAGGCGCGCGCGCTGTCATCATCGGCGGCGGCTACATCGGTCTCGAAACCGCCGCCACCGCCCGTCACCTGGGCTGCGCGGTCACCGTTCTGGAGATGGCGGACCGGGTGATGAACCGCGTCGTCGCAGCGAACGTGTCGGAGTATTTCGCACACGAACACCGTACCCAGGGCGTGAAAATAGTCTGCAACACGCGCGTCGTCCGGTTGCAAGGGGGTAGCCGGGTCGAACGTGTCGTCTGCGCCGACGGGAGCACTTATGAAGCGGATTTGCTCATTGTCGGCGTCGGTGCAGTCGCCAACATGCAGCTTGCCGGCGATGCGGGCCTCGCCTGCGAGAACGGCATCGTCGTCGATGAGTATTGCCGCACCAGCGATCCGGCAATCTATGCAGCCGGCGATTGTACCTATCACCCGTCGCTGCGATTCGACCTGCGAGTCCGGCTGGAATCGGTCGACAACGCCTTCGAGCAAGCAAAAGCCGCAGCGCTCAACATTCTCGAACGGCCAACGGTCCATGACCGGGTTCCCTGGTTCTGGTCGGATCAATTTGACAATAAATTGCTGATCGTCGGTCTGTCTCAGGGCCATGATCAACAAGTTACCCGCGGCGATCCAGCCACGCGCAGCTTCACCGTATGCTACCTCAGGGGCGGCGAACTGCTGGCCGTCGAGGCTATCAATCATTCAAAAGACTATATGGCGGCGCGCAAACTCATCGCCGATCGCGCCCGCCCGGATATCAACCTGCTGGCGGATCCGTTGGTAGCGCTGAAAGACGCTGTCTGATGCCGAAGGTCGCGTTCCTGCAACCGGACGGCGTCCGGCGTGAGATCGAAGCGCCGCTCTCGACGGCTTGGTGGTTACGGTGCCGAGCCAACAAGGCGGCTGAACGCGCCCGTCCTCGGGAATCGATCGGCCTGCGAATAGTGCGCCTTGCCGAGAATATCGACTGCTACACTAGCGGGCGGAGGAGCGACGCGGGACATGTTCGGCTTAGCATTGCATGGCGGCGCGGGTACCCTAGCCCGCTCGGACATGAGCGAAGACCAGGAGGCGCGCTACAGGTCAGGCCTCGCTCACGCATTAGCCGCCGGCTACGCCGTGCTCGAGGGCGGCGGAACGAGCCTCGATGCGGTGACCAGCGCCATCGTGCTGCTCGAGAATGACCCGTTGTTCAATGCAGGGCGCGGCTCCGTGTTCACGCTCGATGGTCACAACGAACTCGACGCCTCGATCATGGACGGAAGCACGCTCCGGGCTGGAGCGGTTTGCGGCTTGACGCATATCAAGAATCCAATCTCGCTGGCCCGCGCTGTCATGGAGCGATCCGACTACGTGCTGCTTAATGGCGACGGCGCGGAAGAGTTCGCATTGAGTCACGGCTTCGAATTCGTGCCGCGCACCTACTTTTACACCTCGGCGCGCTGGCAACAGCTCGAGCGCATTCGCGGCGGCGACACCAGTCTTTCGGCGTTGACCATCTCCCATGGCGGCACGGTGGGCGCGGTGGCGCTCGATACCTACGGTGCGCTGGCGGCCGGCACGTCGACCGGAGGAATGACGGGCAAGCGTTACAGCCGCATCGGGGATTCGCCCATCATCGGTGCAGGAACCTACGCAGATAACCGCTCATGCGCGGTGTCGGCCACCGGCCATGGCGAGATATTCATCCGCGCCGTCGTGGCTCACGATATCAGCGCTCGCATGCGCTATGGACTGCGCAATCTCGTGACCGCGGTACGCGAGGTGGTACTCGGGGAACTTCCCGCACTGCGCGGCGAAGGGGGAGTCATTGCGATCGATCGTCACGGCGAGATCTCGATGGAATTCAATTCACAGGGAATGTTTCGCGCCAGCCGCAAAGCGGGTGGAAAACCCGAAGTACACATCTACCGCGCCGACTGAAGCTGCGCGAACCCGGACCTACCTGCTGGTATTCTCAGCCCGATCTTGGCAGACCGCGCTTTTCGAATCGACCGGTACGCAGCGTTTGATACTCGGCTTCCATCACCACTACGCGATTGCGGCCCTGTTCCTTTGCGCTATACAGCGCCTCATCCGCAAGTTGCACCAGTCCGTCCTGTGTGCGGTTCGCGCCGGGCAGAACGAATGCCGCACCGATGCTTACCGTCAGCCGACTTGCCACGCGCGACGCCTCGTGCGGAATATTGAGCTGCGCGATCGACCGTTGAATTCGTGTCAACACCTCGGCCACGTATTCGCGGCTGGCCTCGTACAACACGACCGCGAATTCCTCACCGCCATAACGGGCGACGAAATCCATGGGGCGCCGAGCGCACTGGCTCAAAGTAACGGCGACCGCACGCAAACACTCATCACCCGCTTGATGCCCGTATCGATCGTTGTAATCCTTGAAGCAATCGATATCGACGAGCAGGACGGCCACTCGCTCGCCTTCGCGCACCGCTTGCTGCCAAATCCGCTGAATGTGCTGGTCGAACATGCGGCGATTCTGAATGCCCGTGAGCCCGTCGCGCGCCACCATCTCGCGCAGCAATCCGGCCTCGAGAAAGCGCATTCGGCTGGTTTTTTCATGCATGTAGACCACGGATGCGCAGAATATATTGATCGCGACCATACTGATGGCGTCGTACCCAAATTCGAGACCG
>Ga0066790_10000647_pt1 | contig 13580 bp, 15 predicted proteins | sample OrgsoiDNA2013050_FD_70963 | JGI IMG/M metagenome (GOLD analysis project Ga0066790, IMG submission 70963) | Permafrost soil microbial communities from the Arctic, to analyse light accelerated degradation of dissolved organic matter (DOM) -... | ecosystem: Environmental > Terrestrial > Soil >...
GCAGCGACTCGCCGAGTACTTGAGCGAACAACCGCAGTGCACGATCACCGGTCCCATGGCCGTAGGTGTCGTTGAGGAGCTTGAAGTGGTCGAGGTCGGCCATGGCGATCGTAACGTCTGATTCCTCACGCCGCAGGGTCGCCACGCGATGCTCGAATGACCGTCGGTTCAAGAGGCCGGTCAGGCTGTCCGTCGTCGCCTGGAGCTGTGTCTCCGCCATCACCCGCAGGAGACCGATTCGAGCGCCCGAGAGCTTGGCCAACGTGGCGAGGTCTTGTTCGGTGTTCTCCGAGAACGAGGTGTGCTGCTCACCTGTGACGTGGATGACCCCCACCGAGCGACCCATGATGGAAACCGGCACGCACATCGCCGACATGGCCCCTTCGGGACGGCCCCGGAGCTTGGGGCAGGCGTCCAGCTCGTCGCTGTCGGAGAACCGTTGTACCTGGGCCCGACGCGCCGCGGGGCAGTGATCAGGCGAGTCCACACCGCAGGCGGGCGGCGATCCGGTGGGTGAGGCCGAGGCCATCCGCAGGAGGTGCGCGTGGCTGTTGTCGGCCAACAGGAGTTCGATGGGTGCGTCCGGCACGATGGCTGAGAAAGACCGTTCAATGACCTGGACGACCTCGGGCTCTCCCTCGGCCATGTCCAACGCGTTGGCTAGGCGGCTCTCGAACTTCTGCCCCCGGGCCTGCGACTCGAATTGCCCCGCCAGTGTGGCGATGACGCCGTCGCTCTTCTCCTGTTCCTTGACGCTGCGGAACGACAGAACGATCGCCATCGGGGCGACGAGCACCGCCATCCACAGGCCCATGACGATGTAGCGGGCGGCGCCTGTCGCGAAGAGGGCCGCCAGGTAGACCGCCAGAAGGCCGACCAGCGGGCCCACGATCACTCCGATCACGCAGCTCAGGTAGGCGGTGCGCTTGTTCCGCGAGCGCGCTGCGCTCCAGTCGTCCTCTGTTACCGCGGCGCCCGCGGGTGTCAATTCATCCATTGGGCCCCCCCTAGAAAAGATCCCTCCGACGAAGGCTACGAGGCTTGGGTTGCTGGTTCGTTGCGAAGACGTCGCCATGAGGTGTTGTCGAGCCAGAGCGCTGAGCGCACCGGGACGATCCACGACTACGTCGAGCGTGAACTGAGTCCCCGGGACTAGCTACTGGGTCGCCCACTCAATTCTCGCGACAGTTGCCTTTCATTGGACGACACCTCGGGCATGCCTTCGGTATCCGGTGCGCCAGGTCCACGCTGCACTGATCTCCCGGATTCAGTTCGACCATTCAGCAAGGAGTGTTCCCTGGCCAAGGGTGTCAACCGCTGACGGTTGTCTGGATCGGCGTGCGGGCCTCGTTGTCAATCGTGGCCGCAGTCGTGGCTGGGAGATTGGGAGCTTCGAAGTAGCGATACCGAGTGAGCACCAAGGTTGCCGGCGTGGCGGTGAGGGTCGGATCGGTGACGGGAACAGAACCCGCGGGGGAGGTGAGGTTCGTGCCATTCTCGCCCCACGCGGCAGCATCACCGGTGCACTGCGGGGGAGAGGCAGGGTTTCGGTCCTGATACACCGAAGTGGCATTGAGCCCGGTGATGTCGGTGTCAATGGTACGGACGGTCACCAGTGAACCCTGCGCACCGGTGACCATCTGCCACGACGATGGAACAGCCGATCCGGTCGTGTAGGCAATAGGCGTGAAGGCGTCAGAATCGCCGTCGATAGCGATGCCGTTGTTGGCCGGGTCCGAGTAGGTCAGACCTGTCGTGTTGGTCACAAAGTCGTCGGCGCTGCCGTATCCGGGGAGTCCAGCATGTCCGCGCAGCTCGGTGATGGTGTCCTGCCGATCGGGGTAGAAGATATCGGTGTTGACGGTGTACTTGTAGCTGTTGGCGCCGATGTAGGAGCGAATAGAGCGTACCGGGCCGGAAATGTTCACGATGAAGGCACCCTCCCCCGGGTTGTTAGCACCGCCGTCGAACGTGTCTTCGCTACGGCTGCACGTGTTTGTCACGTAGTAGTGAGTACGTTCAAGGATGTTGGCCCCCGTGGCACCGCTTTGGGTGACGGCCAGCCCGTTATTGAGCCACCGGTCGCCGAAGTTCAAACTGTACGATGGGGTGACGACAGTGGAGTGTTCAGGATTGAAGCCCCAGGTGTTGTTGGGAGCGAGCGATCCTGTGCCCATTTTGTAAGTTCCGGTGTACGAACCCGAGTCGAGGCTGAAGGTGTATCTGACTCCGTCGGTGCCCGCGCCACCTCCGGTCAGGGTGTCACTGTGGAAGAGGTACACGTAGCCGAACTGTGATGGAGCCAACGGATCGGCGGCTTTGACTTCTTCCCGAGTGGTCACGTCGACGCCGCCCGGGTTGGGAACCGAGCTACCGACTTGCTGGCCGGTGTCGACGGCAAGAAACGACAATTGATCATTGGGGTCGAACGTGGGGTTTGAGTCGGGCGGGGTATAGGTACCGCTCGAGGTGTATCCCGGCGAGAGGCTCGCCGGAGGCGTGTACACCAAGATCTTGTATGGCGTCGTTGTACCGAACACGTCAGGGTAGCTCGACGTCGGGAGGTTGTAGATCTGGCCCGGACTCGCAAAGTCGCGCTGGTCGACCTGCACCGGTATCTGATGCCACGAACTACCATTCCACGCGAAGCCGACGATGTGCATCGGATCCGTACCGAGGAGCTTCGGTAAGGCGCTCCCGTCTAGCACCACGGGGTCGGATGACCGAGAGAGCGTGGCGCCGAAAAGTGTGCAACCGGCCAAGCCGAAAGCCGCCAATCCGGCGGCCAGGGCGGCCATAGGAACCCGGCATCGTAGAACCTTCACGTCCACCCCTCCATTTGACTCACACAGAGACCTCGCTGTGATTATTGCACGCGTCGGTGATGGCGAGTCGGTTGGATAGCAACGCGGCGGGCTGGGTGACTAGACAACCCGATCGACTCGGTTCCGTAAGCGGACACGCGTATTTTGTCTGGCAAACTTTAGCGACAGAAGTCGTCGAGGGAGACGTCATGCAAGTCGTCATCGTGGCAGCGGAACGTGACAACTGCGCGGACGCAGCCAGACGTCAGCGGAATCCTAAGCTGTCAGCGGTCTTTCGGAGCTCTGCCCGCTCGTCGGGATGGGCAATGTCAACCAAGGCATGGGCACGCTCGCGCACGGTGAGTCCCATTAGCTCGGCCACTCCGTATTCAGTGATGACGACCCCAGTGTGGTGCCGGGGAGTTGATACCACCGAGCCCTCAGGCAGCTTGCCGACGATGCGGGAGACCGGAGTGCCGGCAACGTTCACCGTCGATCGGAGGCAGATCAGTGAGTGGGAGTCCGCATGGAGTTCGGCTCCGGCCACGAAGTCCTCGTGACCTCCGACACCAGAGATCTGGCGCCCATCAATGGTGTCAGCCACCACTTGGCCGTAGAGGTCAACCGAAAGGGCCCCGTTGATAGATACCAAGTTGGCGTTGCGCGCGATGGTGGTGGGGTCGTTCACCACATCGACATCCAAAAATGCCACGTCGTCGTTGGCATTGAGCCATCGGTAGAGCGCGGAGGAACCGAGCGCAAAGGTGGTCACCGAGACTCCGGGAAATATGCCCTTATTGGCGTTGGTGACCTTCCCCGCCTGATGCAACTGCATCAGACCTGTGGTGAACATTTCCGAGTGAATTCCGAAGCCGCCCAATGGGCCGGACGCCAGCTCGGAGGCGACGATATTGGGGATGCTCCCGATACCAGTCTGTAGGGTGGCGCCTTCGGCCACGAAGGCCAAAGCATGATTGCAGATGGCCCGGTCCTCGTCACTGGGTGGCGGCTCCTCGAGCGAGAACGGCATGCCGTCAGCCTCAACGAGGACATCGATCACCTCGACCGGGATGGTGTTGTCGAATTCAGGCGAGAGGGTGTTGGTGCGGGGGAGGTTGGGGTTGACCTCCATGATCAGGAGGCGATTGGGGTCGTGTCCCGCTCGGAGGAGTTCTGGCCGCGTTGCGCCGTAGTGCAATGCGAGATTGACGTTTCCATTGCCATCGGGCGGCGCTCCTTGGGCCACCATGACACGCGGAGCGAACATGGCCAGGATGGGAGCGAACTGCCTGAATCCGCCCGGCACATGTTCGATGCGGTGACCCTGGGAGAGCAGAAGCCTCTCCGCCGGGCCGAAGAAGCCGCATCGGTACGAGGCGCCGGGCTTGGTAAGCACGTCGTAGTAGTTGAGGAGAAGGGCTCCGCCAAAAACCAGGTCTTCCCAGTCGTCCCGTGATCCCAGTGCCGTCAAGAATGCGTCTGGGTTGGCCGGTCCCAACCCGAAGCCGACTTGATCGACGGGCCGGACGAAGGAGATTGACTCTTCAGGTGTACAGGTAATGGGCACGGACCTATCGAGGGCATTCGCTGGTGAGAGAAGTCACACCCCCATTTTGCCGCACGCGTCAGGTACTACGCCATTGTCCCGCCCGGCCACAAATGGTGCGATCACGATCACGGATGCGTAACCACCACAGCAAGAATGGATTGTGGTAGCTCAGCACGCACGGAACTGACTGAAGTACTGGACGCAATGGATGGGCGTTAATTTGAGTGCAAAGCCAAAGTGGTGAGGAGGAACTTAGCGATGTCCAAGCTAAGCGCAGGAATTCTCTTATTCAGAGTCAGTGATAGCGATGTGCTTGAGGTTCTCATTGTGCATCCGGGGGGGCCATTCTGGGCCAAGAAGGACGAGGCTGCGTGGTCGATTCCCAAGGGTGAGTACCTGGAGGGCGAGGATGCGTACCAAGCTGCCCGCCGAGAATTTCGCGAGGAGCTCGGAACGGATGCCCCACCCCGTTCCAGCATCGACTTAGGAGAGATCAAACAATCCAGTGGAAAGCGAATTCGGGTGTGGGCGATCGAGGGAGATCTCGATTCCTCGAAAATCGAGAGCAATACCTTCGCAATGGAGTGGCCACCCAAGTCTGGAGAGTCCGCCGATTTTCCAGAAGTTGATCGAGCGGCCTGGGAGCCGATCGCGGTGGCCAGACGCAAGGTACATAAGGGCCAGGTCGACTTCTTGAGCCGCTTGACCGATGCGCTTCGTCACGATGGCCGAGTCGGCGTGAGTGAGGGTACGGATGATGAGCCTTCCTCGCAAAGCTCACTCTTCTGAACAAAGGGGCGGCCAGGGGCGGACTCCTCAGTAGCAACCGGAGCCGGGCTCACCCTTTTCGAGCTAACTACTCGGGCCGAACCTTCTTTGACTCCCGACACATCGGTCGTGATCAACGGGGGCTTTGATCGCGAGAATGTCGCGAATCTGTCACCCAAGACGTCCGCCCTCACCCCCCAACAACCGTCACGTTGAGTTCCGCCAACAACATCTATTTCCAGTTGTGTTGCGATCCATTCGTGTCTACCGTTACCGACAGGACCAGGGTTGACATCAGTTGGAGGAAACGTGCAGCCAGGGTCAGTTCGTGCCGTTGAGTATGAGATTGTGTCCAATCAGGCGGACATCTTCGGGTTGTCCAAGGGCACACTGAAGAACGAACTAGCCGGGCTCTCCGAACTCGGTGTGATGCGATGCGTCGATGACCAGTCCCGGAAGCTCACGGTGATCGGTGACGCGAAGCACGTGCGGAAACTGATCGCGAATGGTATGGCGTGTGACCCTGACGGGATGGAGTTGACCCGGCACGTGCTCCCCGTCGTCCTGCATGGTTGGCAGAAGTCGAAGTGAATGGGATGAACCATGCGGGGCCGGATTTCCTCAGGACTCCTGCAGTCGGTGATCCTGTTTGACGGATCGGACTTGCACGTTCGGGCTTCCGACGGAGGTGCAATGAACCGTGGCGTACGAGCCGGTGCCCGTGTTCGCAACACTCAGGTGCCGTCCTCAGTGATCATGCCGGCCAGTACGAGCAAGTGTTTGGCATTGCCACCCCCAACGTGCCAACCGACGAGACGCCGGTGTGTCGTTGCTCGCAACGACGGCCGTGGGGTGTCCGAATGGGCGCCCGGGAGTGATTGTTCGGATGGTGAACTCATCGGTCGACAATCTGGAGGAGGCTTCTCGTTTTGCCTTGGCGTCACGCTTTGTTCGCGGAATGGTTGATCAATCGCCACCAACAAGCGCGAAATCTTCGCACGATGGTTCTTGTCGACAACTTGGGGCCCTCCGCGCACGGCCTCCATCGGTATTGTGCACAGCGGCATGCACATGAAACGAGCGGCACGATCAACTGCGACCTCAGGCTCGACCCGTCAACTTCGGGTGGCACGTAGGTTCTGGAACCGATGACCAAAGGGCAACACGCGCCGCAGCGGCGGTGGGTCCGCAGTCACCTCCATGCCCTTCGGAAGACGTGGCACATGACCGACGGCTGCATTGCTCCGGACTGCCAAAGGCCGGCGATGAAGTTCCCACCGTCTCGGTACTGCAAGAACCATTGTGACTACGTGCCGCCGAACGTTGGTGGCAGTGTCACGATTCCTCCGACGCCTCACGAAGAGTTCTAGACGATCACGTCAGTCGAAGAGGTGGATGCGGTCGAAGCGAGTCCATTCGTGACGCGCACGGCGGTGCGGAACGACCCGATCAGATGCAACCCCCGCCCTCATTGGCGCCCGGTGCATCCAATGATGACGACGTCCCGAGGCTCGCCGGGATCCAAGCCGTGACGGCGTTCGCACAGCCTCGGTGGGGCATTCGTGTCCATGCCGGTTGCGATGTTCTCTGAGTTGGTTGGCGACGAGGAGGGAAGGGTGAAGCGGTCCCCTACTTCTTCTTTCTTTTCCGCATCAACTTCTGCACCGACTTCGTCATCTTGTTGACCTGCGAGGAAAGCCTGCTCAGTTGACGGGTGAGTTCGGCCGAACCAGCGGAATCCTGCGTCGAACCCATGGCGTCAACCCGCTGCTTTAGAACGTCCATATCCTCCGCAAGGGTCATCAGCGCAACGAGGACCGGCGGCCCAGCTTTCTCGAGCGCGTCAAGGCGGGCATTGGTGTCGGGGTATTTGCTGGTCGCCTGGGCAACCAATTCTTCAATCCGTGCTCTGGTTCCCATCGGGACAGCGTAGGCACTGTGGGAATCCTGGATGGGCGATGGTCAGTGGAGTTCCCGCTCATGGACGCAAACCCCCGTGGCGGTCTTCGTCCACGGCGATCTCCTGCTTGACGCTGAGTTGGTGGGCATGAGGCGCAATCGCGGACGACGCTACTTTTTCTTCGAGAGTCTCTTAACGTCCTTCGACAGCTTGCGAGCGTCCTTCGAAAGTTTCTTAAGTCCCTTAGTCATCGTTGTAACTTGCGATGTGAGGTCACATAATTGTGTCGCGAGCTCGACCAGTTCGACGGCTGGAGCTTCGTCACCCTGGGAAGTTGCTTTGCCGTTGCTCACAACGTCGACGCGACGGTCAAGTCTGTCGATCTCCTTGGCGAGCTGGCGGAGGCCGACCAGACAGAGAACGGAAACATCCTGGAGGAAAGCCATGCGGTTGGTGGACCCCGCCTCCGCTACCCGGGCTTGTTCAACGATCGTCTCGATCTGGTCCTCGGCACTCACTCGCTTGGACACCCCGATACCGTAGGCCCGGATCTCCATGGAGTTCCATGCGGCCACCTTGCGGTGGCTCCGTGGCCGACTGGTTCTCGTGGACCATGCGCCAAACGCCGACCCTTTTCGCTTACGACCGCCCGGAGCAAACCTGACTGACGATCCCGAGCTCGTCGGGTTGTGTCGTGATCTACCGGTCGCTGGTCGGCGGGAACAACGACGCGACTGAAGATTGAGGGTATCCACGGCCCCGGCGACGGTGACGCCGAAGGTTCCAGAGGCACGGACGGTACTGCGCGGGGCCTCGCGGCCTTCGATAGCCTCTCAGCTGTGCCTCAGGTTGACCCCTTGCAAGCAAGGCCCGAGCCCACCCTTGATCAGCAGGGCACCCCCGTCGTCCGCCTCCAGCTCACCGGGCAGGATGACACGCCCGCATGGCGCGCCATCTACAACGAGATGGCGGCGAAGGACGATTGCCCGGCTGAGATCGACGGGCCCGAAGGAGCGCCAGTTTTGCTGGTCTATCTGACCGACACTTCGACCGATGCTGCTATTTCCAGCGTTCTGGACCGGGCCAGCTTTGAACACCTTCACAAGGTGAACACCTGCATTTTTCTACGGCCACCCGAAGCGCCCACTTCACGCGCCTCGAAGGATCACATCGGGAGACATCAGGTGAAAGACATGCGGGACATCGACTGGAGCGTTCACGCGTTCTGGCTTCGATGGCTGAGGGCTCACCCCGAAGCAGACCGGGACCGCTTTGCTGTCCGACGGGCAGCTACCCGATTGGAGGGAATCACTCTGACTCCGAAGTGACCAGGATGGGCCGGCTCGGTGGGTACGAGCGTCACGGTGCATCCCTATCGGATGGTGTGCGTCCGCCGGTACTGCGCGGGGACACTTCGGACATCGGGGAAACTTCAGGACGCGTGATCTACGGCGGGCGAGGCCGAGTCGAACAAATGAGGCTGTGGCCTTCCGTGTAGCCGGGTCAGGCGCTTTCCTTCTCGATTCAGGAGCAACCAACACGCAACGCGAGTGCGACAGCCTCGCACCTTAGGGCCGCCATGATGGCGTCCTAGCAACTCTGGATCTATCGGTTGTGGTCGTTTCGGGGCGGGGCGACCACAACCGATGGTCTTGTCAACCACAGAAATGCAGGAATCGACATGTCTGTTGCTAACGGATCTACCCACATGAGCGGCACCGGCAATCCTCGCTCCGATGAGTCCGAGCACACCGAGTCATGACACTGCGTTCACGCATCTACTGGACCACCTCCGTGGTCATCTCGGCCGCCGTCTTCGCTCTGCCTTTCCTCAACCTGTTCAGAGTCCATCCATGATGAGCACACGCATCTAGCAAAGAGACCCTCGCCACCCCGATGACATCGGGGTCGGTGAAGAGCGACGAGTTCTGCCCGAGGCCGGGCGAGCACACGTGGAACCGCTGCTGCGCTGGCGGTCTCAGCCCGATGGGTCAGCGTCGGGCGCGAGGTAGGCACGCCACGGGAGCGGTGCCAAGGTCGACATGTCCTGGCGAAACTTAGGTGTGGAGGCTCGGGTTCCATCCCCCGGAGCTGTGATCCAGGAGCAGCCACTCAGGTCACCGTCGATTCGCTGCGTGGCCCCATGGGCGTACATGAAATAGAGCCGGGCGCCCGTACCGTCGTCGTCGGGGCACATGTACGTATCGGCGTCCGGGACCACTCGCGCTCCATCAATGTCGCCGGCCAAGGTGGCGGCCATGTGAGCGTTGCCCCGAGTCAGCACGGCCTTGCACGCCCCGCTGTTGAGGCCAGGGAGCCAGACGACGGCCACGGCGGATGGATGTGCCAAGCCCGACCGCGACGTCGAACCGGGAGGCGAGGCGTGTCCCGACACGACGCACACCGCTCCGCGCAGACGCGTGGCCGGGACCAAGCTGGAAGGGGCCACGCCTGCGTATGCTGTGAAGAGCGGGGCACCGATGGTCGTGAGCAACGTAGTGCAGATCAACGCAGCACCGGCGCGAGCCACGCACTTTGTCATCGCACGACCTGGATCGGGACGAACGGGGTGAAGTACGTGGGCGGCGGCTGTCCCCCCGGCCCATCTGGCCCGTCAATGGCCACGCCGCTCACGTCAGCGACGGCGTCGTAGCGACCCGGTGGCAGAGCCGACCCGATGCCACCGTCGCAGCGCCCGGTGCCTCCGACGACGGCGACGTTCTGAGACTGGCCGGGAAGCAGCAATGGCGCGGCGGCCGTCCCGGCGATTGCACCGGTGAAGACGCCGACCACGCGCCGCGTGCCCGGTTTCGTAACGACGACTTCGATGGGGCTTTCGGTGAGGACACGGACACTCTGCGTGGCACTCGTGTCGTGGAACGCCACGTGACCAGTCAAGTCTGCACCGATTTTGATCACCCGGGTACTGAGCTGGAGGACCGAGGAGTAGCCGGCCGGGGTCGCCGTGGGGGCGGCCAGGATGCCACAGGTCGCGCTTCGTCCTGCATGGCCGTTCCAAACAGTCCAGCCGACCATGATCTGGATCGACGGGCCGAAATCGGCGCGCACCTTCTGGGCCAACGCCTCACTCCCCGGAGTGAGCATCACGACGAGGAGGCCATGGGCGCATTGGCCAACGCCAATCAAGCGCTTGCCGGCGAAGGCTGCGACCTCCTTCTCAATCGGCTGGATCTGGCCCGGTGGGATGGAGGTGGCGAAGGTACACGGTTGTTGTGCGGCCGGGACCGGACGCGCAATCGGTGGATAGGAGCTCGATCCGGCGGCCGTAGCCTGCCCACCGGCTATTCCGACGCCCGCCAAGGCCAGCACACCTGTGGCAGCAATTCGACCGACGAACGTCATCAATCAACTATGACGCCGGCGAGGCGGAATGGGTTCGGAGGACGTCCATCACGAGATGCGGGTTCGATCCTCGTCTGACCGCGGGCCGGGGACGAGCCGACCGTTGGCTCGGCCTCTCGGTCGTCCTCTACAGCGACCGAGTCGCAGCGGCGGCAACGTCCGTCTGCGATGCCGTTGACCGCACCCGTACTCAGACCGGAGCGGCGAACTGCCCTGCCGCCGCAGAAATTGTCGAGCCTCGGCGGGCCGCCGGACCCCAAAGGATGAGTTCGCAACCTGCCCGCAACTGATCAGCACCTTTGCTAGGTCAGACTCTGAGCCGTAGCCCAGGGAGGAAGGCTGCATTGGGGCCATCTCCTCCTGCAGTGCGCGACGAAGTGACCCAACCTCCCCCCGGCGGCGCTTCGTCGCGCCTCTGCACCGGGGGCAGCGAGCTCGAACACGTATCGAACGTCGGAAGGCTTCTCTGAGCAGACCCAGCCAGGCGGGCGGCTTGTTTGTTTTTCACAAGTGCCGATCGGCGACGGAATGGTTGAGGGCCCTCAGCCGCGCTCGACGCCAACCGATGGATATTCCCACTGAGCGCGGCTTTCCGCCGCTGCAGGTAACTTGCTATCCAGCGATCAATGGAGGGCCAGCTCATGACTGATGCTTTCATTCTCGGGGGCGTCCGAACACCAGTTGGACGGTACGGGGGCTCCCTCTCGCACCTGCGTACCGATGATCTTTTGGGACGGACGATGATCGCGGCCTGCGAGCGGGTGGGCGTCCCCCTCGACCACATTGAGGACATCACCGCCGGTTGTGTCAACACCGCGCACGAAGGGATGGGCGACGTCGCACGATGGGGTGCCCTCGCTGCTGGGTTTCCGGACTCCGTTCCTGCGGTCACCATCAACCGTTTCTGTGCGTCGTCGTTGACCGGTGCAATCGCCATTGCCCATGCCATCCGATGCGATGAGCTCGGGGTCGGGATCGCTGGAGGCGTCGAGTCGATGTCCCGCTCGGGCTGGGCACAGATGAAGGGCGATGCGCCGTTCAGTCCACGAGGGCCCGTGCTCCTGCTCGACACCATGTGGGCGGGCGCTGGTGGACCGCCCAACCCGGTACTCCTGGCCCGCAATGCGTACGTCGAAATGATCAAGACGGCTCAGAACGTGGCCGACCGGTATGAACTCTCACGTGAAGAGATCGACGCTTTCGCACTTCGATCACACCGGCACGCCGCCGCCGCACGCGACTCGGGTCGTCTGGCCGCCGAGATCCATCCCATTGAAGTCCCCGGCACGCGCAAGGAGCCCAGCCGAGTGTTCGAGCACGATGAGCTCATCCGGGGTGACACGTCAGCCCAGCAGCTGGCAAAACTTCCTCCCCAGCCCAACACCACGCAGATGACAGCTGGGAACTCCTCAGCCCTCAGCGATGGTGCCAGCGCGGTCGTCCTGGTCAGCGGCATCGCCGCCGAAGCCCTCGGAATCGAACCGCTGGCCCGGGTAGTGGCGTCGGCTACCTACGCGCTCGACCCTCAATTCATGGGGATCGCGCCGGCCTTCGCCATAGCGAATGCCCTCAGGCGGGCAAAACTGGAGCCCCAAGACATCGACGTCTGGGAAGTACATGAGGCCTTCGCGGCCCAGGCACTCGGCGTGCTGCGCGAGTTGCCAGTCCAACTTGACGGATTCGAGGTGCCGGACGAGCGACTCAATCCGAACGGCGGGGCAGTGGCCATTGGCCATCCATTCGGATCGTCGGGGACCCGATACGTCCTGACTCTGGCCACAGAATTACACCTCCGAGATGTCCGCTACGGGGTACTCGGAGTCTGCGTCGGATCAGGTCAAGGAGTCGCCATGGTGCTGGAGAACCCCCGTACCAAGTAGTTGGACCGGGACCCATCGAGGGGGTTCCCTGGCGAGGTAGGGGGCATCGAGTTGTTTCGAGTGGGTTGCTTGAGCGCGACCGGGGAGCGAGTGTGTTGTGAGCGCCGGGATTCACGCCTTGTGCTCGCTCGAGCATGCCACGTGTGTCGGTATGACGATTCTGAGTCGGACCGGCCAATTTCGTCCCCATGCGGCTGGAGGGTCACCTCGCCTGCGGTCATCAGTGAGAAAGTGGGAAGTGCCTGTAAGAATCGTCGTCGCTCGACGATGGAGGTTGCGATGCCAGAGCACCCGAATGTCCAGAGGATCCGCGATGCGTACGCCGCGTTGGCCGAAGGTGATCTGACTGAGGCTCTGAAGGACATCGCACCCACGGCAACCTTTCATATCGGTGGCAGTGGTCCGCTGAGTGGCGACCGAACCGGTATCGAGAGCATCACCAGCGCGCTGGTGGGCGTGTTCGAGCTGACGGCGGGAACCCAGAAACTCGACATCACGAGTGTCTATGCGGACGACCGTCACGGCATCGTCGTGATGCGCGAAACAGCGAGCCGTCCCGACGGAGCCACACTCGACCTTGAGGAAGTGCACGTGCTTGCCATCGATGATGACGGCCGTATCACCGACCTATGGGACCTGCCGAGTGACCCGGACGCACATGATCGGTTCTTCGACGGTGAGTAGGCGGCTCGCTCCCGAGCGAATGCGCAGGACCGCTCGAGTGGGCTCAGAGCCAGTGTGGTTCGGGCTGTAGGGCGCGTACCTCGCCAGGCCTCACGCCGCGCCGCCGAAGTGGCCCTATCCCCGTCCCAGCCGGCGCCAAACGGTAGCTTCGAGGCAGCTCAGTGAGGGGGTGAACAATGGCGGTCAAGGTGATCACGGTACCGAGAACAACGATGAGATCCGATCCCGGGGACGAAGCGAGGCTGCTCCAAGAGGAGCTCAACGACAATGGCCCGCACATGGGTCGCCTGGTTCAGTTGCTTCCTGCGGTCGGCGAAGAGGACTGGTTGTTGGCGGTCTTCGACGTCGAAGACTGATCGCCCGAAACTGGGGGGAAGAGTTCACCCGGCTCGTGACGGCGAGGATACTCCCTCCTCGATTCCTGAATCCTGATTCCTAGATCCGGCAACAGCGCCGACGCCAGAGTCAGCATGATCGCCGGTTCCACGGGACCCTCTTCGGCCTCGGCGCGGGTGCGGTCGGCGGAGCCCTGATCTCGATCCCCGATGCTCGGGTCGCACCCTCTACGCGTAACCGCGAGGCGTGTCGGCCGGAGGCCCAATGGCCCGGCCGACCGTTCACGCGTGCGCGGA
>Ga0066790_10000648_pt1 | contig 13576 bp, 10 predicted proteins | sample OrgsoiDNA2013050_FD_70963 | JGI IMG/M metagenome (GOLD analysis project Ga0066790, IMG submission 70963) | Permafrost soil microbial communities from the Arctic, to analyse light accelerated degradation of dissolved organic matter (DOM) -... | ecosystem: Environmental > Terrestrial > Soil >...
GCCGCCGCCGCCGCCGTGGTCCTGCTCGCTAGCCGGCTGGCGCGCGCCAAGGGCAACTACGTGCTCCCGGTGACCTCGCTGACCGAGCTGCGGGTGATAGCCGGCACCGCGGCGGTGCTGGCCGTCGCCGCCGTCCTGGCCGTCGCCATCGGAACCATGCTGCGGCGCGGCGCCGCGGCGGTCACCGCCGGCATCGTGGTGATCATCCTGCCGTACATCCTCGGGACCGCCGACGTCCTGCCCGTCGGCGCAGCGAACTGGCTGCTGCGGCTCAGCCCGGCCGCCGCCTTCGCCATCCAGCAGAGCACGCCCCAGTACCCGCAGGTCATCGCCGGCTACACGCCGGCGGCCGGCTACTTCCCGCTGGCGCCGTGGGCCGGATTCGCGGTGCTGGGCGGCTGGGCGGCGCTCGCCCTCGGCCTGGCCCTCTACCTGCTCCGCCGGAGGGACGCATGAGCCAGGCCCCGCCCGCGCGGCGGGCACACCTGCCGGATGACCTGCCCGCGCGGCCGGCGGGCAGGCGGAACGTTCGGCACGGGGGGCGGGCCAGCCTGCGCGAGGCACTGCACGCGGAGTGGACCAAGCTGCGCACCCTGCCGGGCACGCCCTGGCTGCTGGCCGCCGTCATCGCGCTGACCATGGCGGTGAGCGCCGCGGCCGCCGCGGCCGTCAGCTGCCCGTCCGGGGGCTGCAGCGTAGACCCCGGCAAGCTCAGCCTCACCGGGATCGACCTCGGCCAGGCGGTCGCCGCGATCCTGGGCGTGCTGGCGATCAGCAGTGAGTACAGCACCGGGATGATCCGCACCACCATCACCGCGATGCCCCGCCGGACCACCGTCCTCGCCGCCAAGGCGGCCATCGTCACCGGCCTGGTGCTGGCGGCCGGGACCGTCGCCGTGGCCGGCTCCCTGCTGGCCGGGCGGCTCATCCTGTCCGGCCACGGCTTCACCCCGGCGCACGGCTACCCGCCGCTGTCGCTGGGCGACGGGCCGGTACTGCGCGCCGCCGCCGGCTCGGTCCTCTACCTGACCCTGATCGCGCTGCTCAGCCTCGGCATCGCCACCATCATCCGGGACGCCGGGCCGGCCATCGGGACCGTCCTCGGCCTGCTCTACCTCGCTCCGATCATCGCCGTCGTCGTGAACAGCCCGCACTGGCATAGAAGCATCGAGCGGTACGCGCCGATGACCGCCGGGCTGGCCATCCAGGCCACCACCGGCCTGCGCGGCCAGCCGATCAGCCCGTGGGCCGGCCTCGGCGTGCTCGCCGCCTGGGCCGCCGCAGCGCTTCTCGCCGGCGGACTGCTCCTGCGGCTACGCGACGCATGAGCGGCAGGAACGGACCGAATGAGTAGGCACGGTCAGGAATATCGGCCGGTAGTCGCCAGTGGCTGTCGATAAGCTGTCCCGGCACGTTGACCACCGCTGCGTGCCCAGAAGGGAAGCCAGCCGTGGCCAGCTCACATCCAGCGCCACCCCAGGTGGCGATGCTCTCCCTGGGCGGCACGATCGCGATGACACGCGACCCCGGCCAGCCCGGCGGAGCCGTCCCGGCTCTGAGCGGGCAGCAGTTGCTGGCCGCGGTGCCGGGCCTGGCCGAGTCCGGCATCAGCGTCGAGGTGCATGACGTCCGGCGCGTTCCGGGCGCGTCGCTGACCATCGAGGATGTCACCGGCCTGGCCGCCCTGATCGGCGAGCGGATAGCCGCAGGCGCGGCCGGGGCCGTGGTGACGCAGGGCACGGACACCATCGAGGAAACCGCGTTCCTGCTCGACCTGCTGCACGCCGGTGACGCGCCGGTCGCCGTCACCGGGGCGATGCGCAACCCCGCCCTGGCGGGCCCGGACGGCCCGGCGAACATCCTGGCTGCCATCCAGGCCGCGGCCAGCCCGCAGCTGCGCGGGCTGGGCTGCACGGTGGTGTTCGCCGATGAGATCCACGCTGCCCGGTACGTCCGCAAGACCCACGCCACGAGCATCACCGCGTTCGCCTCACCGTCGGCCGGGCCGGTCGGGCACCTCGTCGAAGGCCAGGTCCGCCTGCTGATGCGCCCGGCTGGGCGGCTGGCCGTGCCCCCGGCCGGCCCGCCCCGGCCGGTACGCGTCGGCCTGATCGTCATGAGCCTGGGCGACGACGGGGAACTGCTGCGCGCCTCCACCGGCCGCTTTGACGGCCTGGTGATCGGTGCCTTCGGTGCCGGGCACGTGCCCGCCGCGGTCGTACCGGTCCTCGACTCGCTCGCGGGCCAGATCCCGGTGGTCCTCGCATCCCGCACGGGCGCCGGCTCGGTCCTCGCTACCACGTACGGCTTTCCCGGCTCCGAGCAGGACCTGCTCAGCCGGGGCCTGATCAGCGCCGGCTTCCTGGATCCCCTCAAGGCCCGGCTCCTGCTGCACGTCCTGCTCGCCAGCGGCGCCAGCCGTGATCAGATCACCGCCGCGTTCAGCTCCAGCGGCCCGCGATGACCAGGCATGACTGCCTCAGGACGTGCCGCCGAAGTCGGCATCCTTGGTCTCGACCGTCCCTGCCGTCCGCCCCGGCGCCGTCTGGTAGGTCCAGTACAGGTTCGTGTGGGTGATCACCTGGTCTGGCGGCGGCGCCCCCCATGCCGTCTGGTCCCCTGTCGTGTGGGCGTCGCTGACCAGGGTCGCGTCGTACCCCCTGACGAGCGCGCCGTGGAGCGTCGAGCGGATGCACGCATCGGTCTGTGCGCCGACGACGACGAGCCGCCCGACTTCGAGGCCCGACAGCACGGTCTCGAGGGTGGTGTCCTCAAAGGAGTCGCCGTAGCTCTTATCGACGAGCGGCTCGGCGTCAGCCGGAGCCAGCTCGGGGACGATCCGCCAGTCCTCGCTCCCCTTCGTAAGCCGCCCGTCGGAGTGCTGAACCCAGATGACGGGGACCTCTTCCCGCCGCGCCTTCTCGACAAGGCTGCCGACGTTCGCGACGACCGCGTCGCGCTCGTGAGCCTCCGCCACGACGCCGTTCTGCACGTCGACGACGAGAAGTGCGGTATTCGGCCGACCGAGTGTAGTCATAGTTATCCTCTTGCTCACGCTGGGCTCCTGTGTCCACCCACAATAGACCAGCCAACCCACCGACAACGGGGCTGATCGCCGGCCTCCGAGCCGCCCATAACGAAGCCTCTTTGCTGTCTGACGTCCAGGCCGGCCGGCGCGGGCCGGCCTGGACGTCATGATCAGACGAGGTCGAACCGGTCGAGGTTCATCACCCTGTCCCACGCCGCGACGAAGTCGTTCACGAACTTCTCCTTCGCGTCATCGCTCGCGTAGACCTCCGCGAGCGCGCGCAGCTCGGAGTTCGACCCGAAGACGAGGTCGACACGGCTGCCGGTCCACTTGACCTCGCCCGTGGCGGCGCCGCGACCCTCGAACGTGTTCCCATCCCCGGGCAGCGCAGTCTCGGACACAGCGTTTCCGGACACGGGCTTCCACGTCGTGCCCAGGTCGAGCAGGTTGACGAAGAAGTCGTTGGTCAGGGACCCGGGGGTCGTGGTGAAGACGCCGAGCGGCGACTGCTGGTAGTTCGCGCCCAGGACGCGGAGGCCACCGACGAGGACCGTCATCTCGGGGGCGCTCAGGGTCAGCAGGTTCGCCCGGTCGATCAGCAGGTACTCAGCCGGCAGCCGGCTGCCCTTCCCGAGGTAGTTGCGGAACCCGTCGGCGGCCGGCTCGAGCGCGGCAAACGACTCCACGTCGGTCTGCTCCTGCGACGCGTCCGCGCGGCCCGGCGTGAAGGGGACCTCGACGTCGAAGCCGGCGTCCTTGGCGGCCTGCTCGACGGCCGCACCACCAGCGAGCACGATCAGGTCGGCGAGCGAGGCCTGCTTGCCGCCGGTCTGGGCGCCGTTGAAGGCCTCCTGGATCCCCTCCAGGGTGCGCAGCACCGTCGCCGGCTGGTCGGGGTCGTTGGCCTCCCATCCGCTCTGCGGCTCGAGGCGGATGCGCGCACCGTTGGCGCCACCGCGCTTGTCGCTGCCACGGAAGGACGAGGCCGACGCCCACGCGGTGGACACGAGCTGGGACACCGACAGGCCCGAGGCAAGGATCTGGGCCTTGAGGGAGGCGATGTCCTCAGCGTCGATGAGGTCGTGCGTCACCGCGGGGAGGGGGTCCTGCCACAGCAGCGTCTCGGTCGGGACCTCCGGGCCGAGGTAGCGCACGATCGGGCCCATGTCGCGGTGGGTCAGCTTGAACCACGCCCGGGCGAAGGCGTCCGCGAGCTCGTCGGGGTTCCCGAGGAAGCGCCGCGAGATCTGCTCGTAGACCGGGTCCACGCGGAGCGCGAGGTCGGTCGTCAGCATCGTCGGGGCGTGGCTCTTCGACGGGTCGTGGGCGTCGGGGACGGTACCCGCCCCGGCGCCGTCCTTCGGCTTCCACTGGTGCGCACCGGCGGGGCTCTTGGTCAGCTCCCACTCGTGGCCGTACAGGGTCTCGAGGAAGCTGTTGTCCCACGTCACCGGGGTACTCGTCCACGTAACCTCGAGACCGCTGGTGATCGTGTCGCCGCCCTTGCCGGTCCCGTAGGTGCTCTTCCAGCCCAGGCCCTGCTGCTCGAGCGGGGCAGCCTCGGGGTCGGGGCCGACGTTCTCCTCCGGGCCCGCACCGTGGGTCTTGCCGAAGGTGTGACCGCCCGCGATCAGGGCGACCGTCTCCTCGTCGTTCATCGCCATCCGGCGGAACGTCTCGCGGATGTCGCGGGCCGCGGCGATCGGGTCCGGGTTGCCGTTCGGGCCCTGCGGGTTGACGTAGATGAGGCCCATCTGGACCGCGGCGAGGGGGGTCTCGAGCTCCCGGTCGCCGGTGTAGCGCTCGTCGTCGAGCCAGGTGGTCTCGGGACCCCAGTAGACGTCCTCGTCGGGCTCCCATTCGTCCGCGCGGCCGCCGGCGAAGCCAAAGGTCGTGAAGCCCATCGACTCCAGGGCGACGTTGCCGGTGAGGACGATGAGGTCGGCCCACGAGATCTTCTGGCCGTACTTCTTCTTGACCGGCCACAGCAGCCGGCGGGCCTTGTCGAGGCTGACGTTGTCCGGCCAGCTGTTGAGCGGCGCGAAGCGCTGCTGGCCGGCGCCCGCGCCACCGCGGCCGTCGCTGATGCGGTAGGTACCCGCGCTGTGCCACGCCATCCGGATCATGAGCGGGCCGTAGTGGCCGAAGTCGGCCGGCCACCAGTCCTGCGAGGTCGTCAGCACCTCCGCGATGTCCCGCTTCACGGCCGCGAGGTCGAGGGTCTTGAACGCCTCGGCGTAGCTGAACTCCTCGCCGAGGGGGTTGGCCACGGCGGGGTTCTTGGCGAGGATCTTCAGGTTGAGCTTGTTCGGCCACCAGTCACGGTTGGCGTCACCCATGGTGGGGTGCGTGAGACCACCGCGGGCGACCGGACATCCCCCGCTCTCCGGGGTCGCGTCTTCGACGACTACTGGATCATGGTTCTCAGACATGGGAATCCTTCCTGGCTAGGCGGATCACGGTGCTCAGGAACTGCGGGCGGTGTAACAGCCGGGGCACACGCTCCAGTAGATGACCTCGGCCTCGTCGATCGAGAAGCCGTGGTCGTCGGACGCGGTCAGGCAGGGTGCCTCGCCGACCGCGCAGTCGACGTCAGCGACGACACCGCACGACCGGCACACGACGTGGTGGTGGTTGTCCCCGACGCGTCCCTCGAACCGGGCCGGGCTGCCGGCCGGCTCGATGCGGCGCAGGAGTCCCGCCGCGGTGAGCGCATGGAGGGCGTCATACACGGCTTGAAGGGAGACATGGCCTACGCGATCGCGCACCCCGGAGGCGATCGCCTCGACGCCAAGGTGGTCACCGTCCCGGACGGTCTCGAGCAGTGCGACGCGGGCGGCCGTCACCCGCAGGCCGGCACCGCGCAACTCCTCGGCGGTGGTCGGAGCCTGGGATGCGGTCATGGCGCCAAACCTATCTTCATAAACACGAACGATGCAAGACAACGAATAGTTCAAGTCTAGTGCCGCGTCAGGCCTCGACAACGCCGGGCCGCGCACCCCGCAGTCCACCATGACAGCGGCCGGAACCGCAGGCCGGCGGCGGGACCGTCGTAGTGGCGCGCCGGTACGAAGCGTTCGCAGCGGGTCATTCTGGCCACGAATGAGAACATGTTCTAGTATGACGCGCGTGGCACTGAACATCGCGGATCTGTTTGAACACGCCGTCGACGCCACCCCCAGCAGGCCGGCTCTGAAGGTCGGTGACCGGGTGCTGACGTACGCAGATCTGGAGGCCGACGCCAACCGTCTCGCGCATTTTCTCAGCTCGCGAGGCGTCCAGGCGGGTGAGCATGTCGCTCTGTACGCCAAGAACAGCATCGAGCACGTGGTCGGACTGCTCGCGACCCTCAAGATCCGTGCGGTGTCGATCAACGTCAACTACCGCTACGTCGAGGGCGAACTCGACTACCTCTTCGACAACGCTGATGTCATGGTGCTGATCCACGAGCGTTGCTACGCGCCGCTGGTGGCCCGGTGCGCGCCCAAGCACGAGAAGCTGCACACCTTCGTCGCTCTGCCCGATGTCACGGACCCGGACAACGACACCGACGTGTCCGCGTTCGGTGGCGTGCTGTTCGACGACGCACTCGAAGCCCAGAGCGCCGAGCGGGACTTCGGTCCTCGCAGCGCCGACGACCTGCACGTCATCTACACCGGCGGCACCACGGGCTTCCCGAAGGGCGTCATGTGGCGCCAGGAGGACTTCTGGCGGGTGCTCGGGGGCGGCATCGACTTCTACACCGGCGAGCCCCGCTCGGAGTACGACCAGTCCGAGCAGGCCAAGCAGGGCGGCCGGATGGTCACCTTCCCGCTCAGCCCGCTCATGCACGGCGGCGCCCAGACCGGTCTGCTCATGCACCTGTTCGCCGGGCACCTGACGATCCTCGAGCCGAAGTTCGACCCGGTGAGGACCTGGGAGATTATCGACCGCGAGGGCGTCCAGCTGGTGTTTATGACCGGCGACGCCATGGCTCGACCGCTGATTGAGGAGTTCGAGCGCAAGGCCGCCACTGGGAGGCCGTACGAGGCGTCCAGCCTGATCGCGATCTCCAGCACGGCAGCGATCTTCAGCCCCGAGGTCAAGGGGCGCTGGGTGGGCGCGTTCCCGAACGCGGTCATCACCGATTCCATCGGCGCCACGGAGACCGGCTTCCAGGGAGTGGGCTTCCAGGACAAGGGCAACATCAAGCATGATGGCGCACTCGTCGCGCTGGGCCCGAACTCGGTCGTGATCGACGACGACAACCGGGTCCTCGACCTGGCAAGCAACGTTGGCACGGTGGGTCGCCTCGGTCGCACCGGCAACGTCCCGGTGGGCTATTACAAGGACCCCGAGAAGTCCGCGGCGACCTTCCTCGTCATCGACGGCGTCCGCTACTCGGTGCCCGGCGACAGAGCCCGGATCGAGGCCGACCACAAGGTCACGTTCCTCGGGCGCGGCTCGAATTCCGTTAACACCGGCGGTGAGAAGGTCTACCCCGAGGAAGTCGAAGCCGCGATCAAGGCACACCCAGCGGTCTACGACTGCCTCGTCGTCGGCATCCCCGACGAGAAGTACGGGCAAGCAGTGGCCGTCGTCGTCGAGCTCCGCGAGAACCAGACGCTCGAACTTGAGGAGCTCCGGACCTTCCTGCGCGCTAGCCTGTCGGGGTACAAGCTGCCCCGGGCCTTGACGCTGGTCGACGAGATCCCCCGCAGCGCAGCCGGCAAGGCGCAGTACCCGCGGGCCAAGGAGCTGGCGCTCGCCGATGGTGCGGTGCGCCAGACCGTCTGACGCACCGACCCAGTGTCATCCCGGGACACGGGAAGCGTTTTGCACGCCATACACCAGCATGTCGGCGCGCAGCGCGATGGTCGCGCGGTCGACGGCGAGACGTAGGTCCGGGAGCCGGCTGAATAGCCGGCCGGACCCGGCTATTCCCGAAGATCACTGCGCGGAGCTGGCATCACCCGCGACAGCGACCGCCTCGATCTCGACGAGCTGGCCGGCGTAGCCAAGGGCAGCGACGCCGAGCAGCGTGCTCGGCGCGTCGTGCTCCCCGAAGGCCGCCCTGACCACGTCCCAGGCGGCCACCAGGTCACCGCGGTCAGCTGATGCGACAAAGATCGTCGTCTTCAGCACGCCAGTCAGGCCCGCGCCCGCCGCGGCTAGCGCGCCGGCCAGATTCGCCATGGCCTGCCCGGCCTGGAGCCGGACGTCGCCAGCGCCGACGAGCACCCCGTTCTCATCAAGCGGGCACGCACCCGCGGTGAACACCAGGGCACCCGGCTGAGCGATCGCGGCATAGGCATAGGGAACGCCGTCAAACAGCCGGTCAGCACGAACCAGGTCAACAACGGCCATGGACAGAGGATGCCGATCCCGGCCGCGCCAGGTCAACTGAGATTGCCACCAGAAACGCCAGGCCCGCGAGACAGCGCCGCATCAGGCGAGACAAGCAGCGCCGCCACCCGGCGGGGAGGTATCGGGTCGGATTCATCTAGCGGAGGCGAGGGCGAGGATGGTGTCGACGGCGGTTTCGAGGGGACGGGTGTCGCGCTGGACTTGCGCGAGGAGGAGCCCGCCTTGAACCGCGGCGAGAAGCGTCACGGCGAGGTCGCCGGGGTTAATGCCGGCCGGGAGATGCCCGGCGGCGTGAAGGGCTCGCAGTCCGTCGCTGATGGCGGCTGACCACCGCCCGAAGCCGGCGGCGACAAGGGCCCGGGCCCGGGGATCGGTTTCGGCCAGCTGGCTGCCGAGCGACCCGAGAGGGCAGCCTCCCATGCCGTCGGCGCTCTTGGCCGCGGCGATGACCATGTCGCGCCAGGCTCTGAGTCCCTCGATGGTGCCGAGGTCGGCATGCTGCTGGCTGCCGACGATGACGTCGGCCTGGTGGCCGATGACCGCCTGCACGAGCTCGTCCTTGTCAGCGAAGTAATGGGAGAGCTGCGAGCCGCTGGCCTCCGCCGCCGTCCTGACGTCCTCGAGGGTGGTGCCGGCCACACCGCGCTCGTAGATCAGCCGGGCGGCGGCACCGATGATCCGGGCGCGGGTCCGCTCTCCCTTGGGGGTCAGCCTGGACCGGTGCTGCGCGTCGTTCACCATACCGCCACTCTACCTCATTCTGGGTTTGACAACCCAGTCTGAGCCGACCAGACTGGGTTGCGTAACCCAGTCAATAACGAAGAGAGCAGCACGCCATGATTCTGGTAACGACGGCCGGGAAGGTCGGCTCCGAAGCGGTGCTCCTGCTCAGGCAGCGAGAGGTGCCCGTCCGGGCGCTGGTGCGTAACCCGGAGAAGGCGAAGGCGCTGGCGGATGCGGGAGCGGAGATCGCCGCGGGCGACCTGGACGCGCCGGCCAGCATCAACGCGGCGGTGGCGGGCATCACCACCGTGGTGCTCGTCAGCCCGGGCGTGCCAGCGCAGGAGCTGAACGTCATCCGCAGCGCCGCTCGCGCCGGAGTCGAGCACGTCATCAAGGTCACCAGCAACGCCTCGGCCGACTCCCCCATCGCCCGGCGGCGCTGGCAGACCGAGATCGAAGCCGGGCTGGCCGCCTCCGGACTGGCCCACACGCTCCTGCGATCCAACGCCTACATGCAGAATGTCCTGGCGCTGGCACCAGCGATCGCGAAGACCAGCGGCTTCGGCTCCTCAGCCGGCAAGGGGCGCGCAGGCATGATCGACGCCCGCGACGTCGGGGCGGTGGCCGCCGAGATCGCCGCTTCGCCCGCTTCGCACGGAGGAAAAACCTACTGGCTCACCGGCCCGCAGCTGATCTCCAACTACGACGTGGCCGTCGTGCTATCGAAGCTGCTCGGCAGGACCATCACCTACCGGGAACTCGGCTTCGACGAGGACAGGGACACGATGATCGGTGCCGGCGTCCCGGAGGCGATCGCCGAGATGAACGCCCAGGCGTTCAGCATGATCGCCGACGGCGACGCGGAGTGGGTCACCGAAGATGTGCCGTCGATCCTCGGTCGCCCCGCGCGTTCCTTCGAGCAGTTCGCCGCCGGCTACGCCTCAGCGTTCTCCTAGAAAGCGGCGCGGGCTCGGTCGCGGAACGTGCTGGCGCGGTCGAGTTGCGCGTCGTAAGTTCCCGGCGTGGCGGCGGCAAGTCGCTGCCAGATCTCCAGTGCTTCCTCCGCGGCGAGCAGCGCCTCGTCCGGCCTGGCGAACTCCAGCAGGGACCTGGCCAGGTTGTTCAGGGCGCTGCCCAGGCTGCGCTCGTTCGCGGCGGGGCGGCTTTCCGCCAGCTCGTGCAGGAGCTGCACGGCTTCCTCATTGACGGCCAGGGACCGCTCTCGCTGCCCGACGTTCCACAGGCGGGAAGCCAGGCCATGCAGGGCTGCCGCGAGGCCGGGCTCATGGGCGCCGGGGCTGGCGGCGGCCAGGCGGCGGGAGATAGTCACGCTCTCCTCGGCGGCGAGCAGCGCCTCGTCGTAGCGCTGCAGCGCCGACAGGCGATTACCGAAGCTGCGCAGTGCGTCGGCGAGCTCCACCTCATAGGTCTCGGGCTGGGTAAGGACAAGCCGCCGGTAATTTTCTACCGCCTCCCGGGCGGCGGCCAGGGCCTCCGCTGGCTGACTTACTCCGCTCAGGATGACCGCGAGGTTCCGCAGGCACGAGCCAAGCTCGTTCATCAGGGCGGAGTCCGCCGTGGCCCGCCGCCGGAAGATGGCGGCCGCCTCCGCGGCGGGGGCGAGTGCGTCCGCGTAACGATCCAGACCGACCAGCGAGCCGGCGAGATTGTTCAGCTCCGCGGCGAGGTCCTCCTCATACGCGCCAGGCTCGGTCTCCGCGCGGCGCCGGTAGATCTCCACCGCCTCCGTCATGGCATCCAGGGCCGCCACCGACCGGCCGAGGCTCCACAGGTCAATGCCCAGGTTGCCAAGCGTGTTGGCCAGCATGGGCTCGTGCGTGGCCGGATCTGCCTGGGCCAGGCGGCGGCGGATGGCGACGGCGTCCTCGGTCGCCGACAGAGCTTCGCCGTACAGCCCGACATTGCTCAGCCGATCGGCCATCTCGTCATACAGCTTGGCTCGCTTGGTGTCGTCCGCGGTATGCGCGAGGCCGTAGTCGGTGAGCCGCCGGGTAAGGGCCGCGATCCCGGTGTCCAGCTCGATGTGCCGCTGGTCGGGCAGGACGTCCTTGAGCGCCCGCAGCAGGTCGAGGTCGGCGTAGCCGGCCAGGGTGACCAGCGGGCCGCCTCCGGCGGCGAGGGCAAGCTGGGGTCGCTCCAGAAGGAGCGGAACCACGTACCGCCGCCGGACATGCTCCCATCGCCGGCCGGTCTCGATGAGGACCGTGAGCACGGCCGGGCCGTAGCCCGGCAGCGCCGCTCCAGCGGGCACGGTCAGCAGCTGAGCGGGGATCCCGGCTAGCCACGCGTCGCCGTGCGCGGGGCCAAGGTCAGGAGAGGGCATCAGGTCAGCGAGGAAGTCCTCACCCAGCCGGTCCGGCCGGAGGGGCTCCAGGACCCCGCCTGGGTCACCGGTGGCCGGATAGCAGGACTCGTGATCGTCCAGCAGAGCCTGGGCCTGGGCCCGGTCGCCGGCCAGGCCGACCGACAGCAGCAGGTCTACGGCATCGGGGTGGGATAGCGACTGGGTCAGCGTGGCCAGCGCGATCAGCCGGGCCATGGCCGGCGGCGGGGTCGAGATGCGCCGGTTGTCGGCCATGCTCTGCCAGTGGTCGTACTCCCGCCCGACGAGATAGCCAGACAGCTCACCGGGATCGCCGGGACCCGGCGACTTCCGCCGGTGCGCGTCGACTGCCACGAGCGCGGACATGTGCAGCGTGAGTGCTAGGTCGTAGGCGTCGTCGGCCAGCGAGCCGGCCGGCCGCACGCGCGCGGTGCCGCCGACGCCGAGGATGGCGGCGAAACTGTCCCGGGCGGCGATGAAGGCTATATTCCGCTGGGCCACCGTGTCGGCGAGCGGGCCGAGCGGCAGCTGGGCGACCGTGGCGCCGAGCTTCACCAGCGGGTTGGCCAGCGCCTTCCACCAGTAACCCGCCGGGCGGGCGAGCAGCAGGACGCGCACCGGGCCCGCCCGGCTGAGCGAGCGATGCTGCAGCAGCTGTTCCAGGTCCAGCCGCGGCCATCGCTCGGCATAGTCCACCACGACCAGCAGGCCGGCCTGGTCCTCCCGCGGACGGGCGACCAGCGGCAGCCGGGGCCGCGGATCGGACCGGTGCCGGGCGTGCGCGACCGCCCATCCGGCCCTGGCCGAGTTGCAGGCGAACTCGGCCGCCAGCCGGGTCTTGCCCTGACCGCCGGGCCCGAACACGAGCATCACCGACAGCCGGGCGGGCGCGTCCCGCCAGGACGAAAGCTGTGACAGTTCCGTCGCCCGGTCGGTAAACGGCACGACCCGGCTGGCGGCACGCAGCAGGGTACTCAGGCTGAATCGCCGGGCGGCGGCCGGGTTCACGGGCGCCTCGAGGCGGAATTCCTCAAGCCGGAACGCTTCGCCCGCCGAGACCACCGTGAGGTCGCCCTGCACGGTGCCGGTGTTCGCGACGTTGATTCCGCTGCCGGACTGGATCACCGACCCCGTCGTCACGACGGGCTGGTCTGCCGTACGGGGCTGGAGCGTCTCCGGCCTGAGCCGGTGCAGCAGCTCGAAGGCGAACGCCGCTGCGTGGCGCGCGGCGGCCGGCTGCGCGAACCGGTCGGCGGCCTTGTCCTTTCCGTCGAGCAGGTCGGATATGCCCCGGATGACCAGCGCGTCTACCTCCTTGTTGGCATGCGCGGCGTGCAGCACGCCAAAGCCCTCCATCTCCACGCCCTGCGCGTCGCCGCAGGTGGCGTCGATCAGCCGGGCGGTCTGCGAGGCTCTGCCGGCCACGACCTTGGTCCCGGCAGCCAGCGGCCCGACGGACGCGGTGGGCGGGGCCGGCGGGGGCGCGGGCTTGACGCGCAGCAGCCACCGCTGCTCCCGCACCACGGCGTGGGCCTGCTGGACCAGCCGGAAGGACGAGGGCATCGTCTTGATCCGGCTGAGCAATCCGGCGTCAGTGTCCTTGCCGGCCTCGTAGTTGTAGATCGCCGAGGCCGCGACAACGTCACCAATCCGCGCGTCCCGCCGTCCGCCAGCGACGCCCACGAAGAGCACCACCTGCGGCCGGAAAGCGGCGATTGCCCGTTCCACCTGGACTGCCGCCGGCGTGTTGTCCCGGTCGGTCAGCACCAGCACAGCCTTCCAGGTCGCATGGGCGGTAGGCAGCGCGGCCATCTCGTAAAGGGTGCCGCGTTCCTCGACCTCGGTCACCGGACCGGAGATGTGCTCGCGAATCGCCATGTACTCGACATCAAGGGCCGCGCACAAAACGGCGACGGCTTCAGCGGAATCGGCAGCCATTCGACCTCACGGTGCTCAAGGCGTATCTCGCAACGTCGGTAACTAGCGTAGTCGCTTTCACCTCAGGCGCGCCTGAGGTGAAAGGGCAGTCCGCACGCGAGCAAGGCTGAGTCCTGCGGCTGTTACCAGGGCAGCACTCCGCAGGACCCGTTACCGTCCGTGGTCCATAGGTGACCCCAAAGTATGCCGGTCGGCCC
>Ga0066790_10000654_pt1 | contig 13513 bp, 14 predicted proteins | sample OrgsoiDNA2013050_FD_70963 | JGI IMG/M metagenome (GOLD analysis project Ga0066790, IMG submission 70963) | Permafrost soil microbial communities from the Arctic, to analyse light accelerated degradation of dissolved organic matter (DOM) -... | ecosystem: Environmental > Terrestrial > Soil >...
GCGCTGTTCATGATCATGCTCGACAACACGGTCGTGAACGTCGCGCTGCCGTCGATCCAGCGCGACCTTCATGCCTCCCTTTCCTCGCTCGAGTGGACGGTCAACGCGTACACGCTCACGTTCGCGGTGCTGCTGGTGACCGGCGGACGGCTGGGCGACATCTTCGGCCGTCGGCGGATGTTCATCTTCGGCGTCGTCGTGTTCGCGCTCTCCAGCCTGGCCATCGGGCTCGCGCCCAGCGATACTGCGCTGGTCGCCTTCCGGGCCGTTCAGGGCATTGGCGCGGCATTCATGATGCCGGCCACCCTGTCGATCATCACCCAGGCCTTCCCGCCCCATCAGCGGGGCACCGCGATCGGCACCTGGGCGGGCGTCAGCGCGCTGGCGCTCGCGATCGGCCCCGTCGTCGGCGGCTTCCTGACCCAGCAGGTGAGCTGGCGCGCCATCTTCTTCATCAACCCGCCGATCGCCGTCATTGCCGTGGCCGTCACTCTGTTCGCGACCCGCGAGTCCCGTGACGAGACCGTCTCGCGCACGATCGACTACCCGGGGATCGCCGCCGTCACGGTCTCGCTGACCGCGCTGATCCTGGCGCTGGTAGAGGGCAACCGGTGGGGCTGGAGCTCGGCTCGGATCATCACGCTGTTCGCGATCGCAGCCGCCGGCCTGGCCGCCTTCATCGCGATCGAGATGCGGTCGCGGTCGCCGATGGTGGACTTCGCCTTCTACCGCTCGCGGTCGTTCCTGGGCGCGAACATCGTCGCCTTCATCGTCTCCTTCGCGATGCTCGCGATGTTCTTCTTCATGGCGCTCTACCTGCAGAACATCCTGCACTTCACCCCGCTTCAGGCCGGCGTCCGCTTCCTCCCCACGACGCTGGTGATCATCGTCATGGGGCCGCTGGCCGGCCGGCTCACCGACAGGATCGGCCCGCGTCCGCTGATGACGCTCGGGCTCGTGACGGTCGCGCTGGCGCTGTTGCTGCAGTCGCGGATCACCGTGCACACCGGGTATGGGACCCTGCTGCCGGGCTTCACGCTGATGGGCGCCGGAATGGGCCTGGTGATGTCGCCGATGAGCACCGCGGCGATGAACGCCGTCGACCGCACCAAGGCCGGCGTCGCGTCCGGTGTGCTGTCGATGAGCCGGATGGTCGGCGGCACCTTCGGAGTGGCGGTGATGGGGGCGCTGATCACGACCATCGGCCGGTCGAAGATCGACGCCGGCCTCCCCCATGTGCCGGCCGCGACTCGGGCGGCGATCGCCAACTCCCTCGGAGGCGGCGGCGCGGTCACCGGCCACCACGTGTCCGCCCAGATCGTGACCACGGTGCGCGAGGCGTACGTGTCGGCGCTCTCCACCGGACTGCTGATCGGAGCCGCGACGACGCTCGTCGGCGCAGTCGTCGCCTGGGTACTGATCCAGAAGACACCGACCGTCGCCGAGCCCGCGCCGGCCGCGATCGCCGGGGCCGAGCCGGAAACCGCGCCGGAGCCACCGGTGGAGGCCGGGATCGTCTGACGCTCCGCATAGCGTTCGGGCATGTTCGTCCTCGACCACATCGACGACGAGAAGCTCGATTCGCTGCTCTCGCGGAACGAGTTCTTCTGGTTTGACCTCGCCGCGCCCTCGGCGCAGGACATCTCGCGGCTCGGCAGCCGGTTCGGCTGGCATCCGCTGGCCGTCGAGGACCTGGTCAGCTTCGGCCAGCGTCCCAAGATGGACCGCTACGGCGACTACATGCTGCTCGTCTTCTACGGCGCGGGCCGCGAGCCCGATGGCGCAGCCAAGCTGATCGAGGTCCACGTCATGGTCAGCGGCAGTTACATCGTCGCGATTCGCCACACGGGGTGCTCGGAGATCGACGACCTGCGCCGCAGGATCAGCGCCAAGCCCGACGCGAGCGAGCAGTACATCGTGTACTCGGTACTCGACACGCTGACCGACACCTTCTTCCCGGTCCTGTCCTCGATCGATGACGAGATCGACGAACTCGAGGAGAACATCGTCGTCAGACCGACGGACGAACAGCTCCAGCGCCTGTTTCGCCTCAAGCGCGTGCTGGTAACCCTGCGGCGCGTCGTGACCCCGCAACGCGACCTCGCCGCGAGGACCATGGACGAGATCCGGGACCTTCCCGGACTCGATCCGGACTCGCGCGACTACTACCGCGACGTCTACGACCACCTGATCCGGATCTCCGACCTGATCGACTCCTACCGCGACCTGCTCACCGGGGCGATGGACGTTTATCTCTCGACGGTCTCCAACCGCCTCAACGTGATCATGAAGCGGCTCACCATCGTCGCCACTATCTTCCTGCCGATCACCGCCCTGACCGGCTTCTTCGGCCAGAACTTCGGGTTCCTGGTCAGGCACATTCAGCCTGTGTGGGCGTTTTGGGTCTTCGGCATTGGCGGGATCCTGCTGTGCACGGTGGTGCTGTTGGTCTGGTTCAGGCGCAGCGGTTTCTTCGATCGCACCGGGCCCTGACCGCCCGCGGCAGCTTCGATCCCCGCTGACCGGGTTGATGTGGCCTCGCCAGCGCGCCCGTCCGGGTACGATCCCATCCCTCTCCGTCAGCGAATCCGAGCAGGAAGGTTTCTGTGGCCGTCGATCTGAACCAACTTGCCAATCTCGATACCGAGCCGGGCCAGCTTCCGCCCACGATGGCCGCCTGGGTCATCAGGGAGGAGCGCTTCGGTGAGCCGGTCGACGCGTTCCAGATCGAGCAGATCGAGGTACCGGAGCCCGGGGCGTTCGAGGTCATCGTCCGCGTGATGGCAGCCGGCGTCAACTTCAACAACGTTTGGGCCGCGCTCGGCGAGCCGGTCTCGGTGTTCCGCTATCACCCCAACGAGGACCATCACATCGGCGGATCCGATGCCTCAGGAGTCGTCTGGAAGGTCGGTCAGGGCGTCACCCGCTGGAAGCCCGGCGACGAGGTCGTCGTCCACTGCAACCAGGCCTCCTACGAGGACCCCGAGGTGCACGGCCTCGACCCGCTGGCCGCGCCGTCGCAGCAGATCTGGGGCTATGAGACGAGCTGGGGCTCGTTCGCGCAGTTCTGCAAGGTGCAGGCGCAGCAGCTGCTGCCCAAGCCCAAGCATCTCGCCTGGGAAGAGGCCGCCGCCTACGGCCTGACCTACTTCACCGCCTACCGGATGCTGATCGACCGCTGTCGGCTCCAGGCCGGGCACCGGGTCCTGATCTGGGGCGCCGCCGGCGGCCTCGGCGTATTCGCCACGCAGCTGTGCGCGATGACCGGCGCCGACGCGGTCGGCGTCGTGTCCAGCACGGACAAGGGCGATCTGATCATGCAGCTCGGTGCCACGGGCTACATCGATCGCGGCGAGTACGCGGGCATGATGCGCCGCGGCGGCGAGTCCCCCGAGGAGGAGAGGGCCCGGTTCAAGGAGTCGCGCCGCTTCGGCAAGGCCGTCGAGGAGATCCTCGGCGCACCGCCAGACATCGTCTTCGAGCACGTGGGCAAGGCCACCTTCCCGACCTCGGTGCTCACGGTCAAGCCGTTCGGCAAGGTCGTGATCTGCGGCGCCACCTCCGGCTATCAGCTGGACTTCGACGTCCGCTACCTGTGGATGCGCCAGAAGGAGATCATCGGTTCGCATTTCGCCAACGCGTGGCAGGCCAACAAGGCCAACGAGCTGATCGAGGAGTCGAAGATCCGGCCGGTGCTGTGGCAGACGATGGGCTTCGACAAGGTCGCCGAGGCCCACCAGCTGCTCCGCGACAACAAGCACCTGGGCAAGATCGCGATCCTGGTCGGCGCCACCGAGGAGGGCCAGGGCAAAAGCGCGGCCGGACCCGGAGCGATCCGGGCCGAGGTGGGCGCCTAGAGATGGCCGGCGTGGTTCACCTCCCCTGGTACGCGACCGTCCTGCGACAGGAGATGTTCGCACCGCAGGTGGCCGAGATCGCTCCGCTCGTCCTGCGCTACGGCGCGACGCGGTACGCCGTGCATCGCTCGCAGGACGATCGCTACAAGATCCTGCAGATGGCGTGGTTCGAGTCCAAGACGGACTGGTACCGGTATTGGGACGGGCCCGAGCTGAGCGACTTCCGTCGCCGCCACACGGGTCACTACCAGATCCCCGTCACGTACGTCTGGCATGACGAGCTGACCTCCGGCGCGCTCACAGCGGCCGCCGAGCCCCAGGCCGCGGCCTAGTGCTCTACGCCTTCCCACCTCGGCCTTTCACGGCATGCGCTTGTGGGAGCCGGGGCGACTGGCCGATCCCACCGGCCTGCTGATCGCGCTGCTGGAGAAGGTCGGTGTCGTCTGGAACGTGGTCAGGGTCAGCCCTGAGCGCCAGGCGGCGAAAGCGCCGCCCAGCGCGGCCTGAGGCGCGGCGGCCAGGATCGGTCTAGCCGGATTCCAGCGGCGCCATCGTCAGACCGGCGTCGTCGAGCTCTTCCCAATGCTCCTCGGCGTCCTCCCGAGGCCCGCTCCAGACGATCGCGCAACCGTTGTTGTGGATGCGGTCGGCGAAGCGATAGCCGTCGGCCAGGCTGACGCCGGGGATGAACCGCGCCAGGGTCTCGGCGACGTGATCGAAGGTGTTGTGGTCATCGTTGAGGACAACGACCCGCCAGCGGCCTCCCAAGCCGGAGCCCGGCCCCCCAACGCGGGGCAACTCCACGGTCTGCGACATCTGTCCCCAGGATACCGGCGCGCCGCTCTCAGCGCACGGCTTGGCTACGTTTGCGCCAGTAGCGCTCGAGACCGGCGTGGAGCTGGTCTGGAGGCGCGGCCTGAGCGTAGGTGGCAAGCAGCACGTCGGGACCGCCACTGAGCTCGATGTCCCTGCGCACGCCGGCGATGAACGTGTCCTGATCCTCGGTCCTGGCCCGCTCGGCCCAGGCGTCCAGTCGCGAGCCGACGTCGGAGAGCTGAGCGTCCACATCCTCGTAGGCGCCGAAATGCGTGATCGCCAGGCGCTCGGGCTTCCAGGCGGCGATCAGCTCGATCGACTCGTGCCAGGCCTCGAGGCTGACGTCGGGCGGTGGGGTGGGCGGGATCGTCGGTCCCGAGGCCAGGATCCTCACGCCGCCGACGTCCCCGACGAAGGCCGTGCCGTCGTGCAGGAAGGACACATGATGAGACGCGTGGCCCGGTGTGTAGGCGACATCGAACCCGCCCCGGAGCGTCTCGCCGCCCTGCAGCTCTCTCAGGTTGGCCTCGGGAACGGGCAGGAACTCCCCCCACAGGCGGTTCATGTCCTCGCCGTACAGCCGGCGGGCGCTGGTCAGCAGACGCTCGGGATCGAGCATGTGCACCGCCCCGATCTCGTGCACGTAGACCTCGAGGTCGGGCCAGCGCTGGACCAGCAATCCGCTCGCACCGGCGTGATCGAGATGGATGTGGGTCAGCAGCAGAGCGCGCGGGCGCTCGTCGCCGAGCGCATCGAGCAGCGTCGGCAGGCACGACGACGGCCCCGGGTCGATGAGCACGTCGCCGACCTGCCAGCAGCCGATCACCCGCTCGCGGCCGAGGTGCATGAGATCGATCAGGCGCATTCCCGACACCCTAGACACCGGTGCCCGTCGAGGGCCCGTGGCCGTGCTGCGCGGCAACGATCCCGGCGGCCGGGCTCAGTGGTCGCGAGCCTCGGAGACCGACGGGCGATTCCAGCGCATGACCTGCGTCACCGCGGCGTCGGCATCGGCGCCGCCGGCGCGCTCGACCTTGCCCGGCGAGGGTGGCCCGGCCTCGGCGGCCTTCTCGTCGACCACCTCGTCGTCGTGGCCGGCCTGCTCGTGGGGCCCGCCCTCGGCGTGGGGTCCCGCTTCATCGTCGTAGGGCGACTCGATCTCGGCCGCGCTCTCCGTCTCGCCGGCCGGAGGGCTCGCGGCGGGCTCCTCCACCGGCTCCTCGGCGGGGAAGCGCTCGAGCGCCGACTCGGCCAGCGACGTCAGCTTGGCCGCGAGCTCGTTGACGTCGTCGACGATGCGCTGCCGCTCGATCCAGATGCGGTCCGTCTCGGCGTCGAGCTGTTTGACCCGCAGCTCGGCGCCGGCGGTGAACTCCGCGGCCTCGCGGCGGGAGAGCTCGAGTCGCTCCTCGGCCTCGGCGCGCGACTGCGAGGTGATCCTGTCCGCCGTCTCGTGGGCCCGCTGGAGGATCCCCGACACCTCCTGGCCGACGCGCTCCAGCGCCCGGCGGATGGCCGCCTCGGGCGAGCGCGTGGCCTGTAGCTCGGCCACGAGCCGAGTCGTGTGCTTGACGTACTCGTCGACCATCGCGCGGTCATAACCGCGCATCACGACCGGAAAATCCGTTCGGGCAGCGATCGCCACCGGGTCGTCGGGCAGAGTTGACAGGGGCTCCGCCACCTCCTGGAGGAGGGAGTGCTCCGTAGCAGCAATGTGCTGGTCAGGCATCAGCGACAGGCTTCCCTTCTCCTTGCATCATGAATCGCCACGCTGGGTGATCATACAATGGCCCCATGGCCGACCTCACGCACCGTTTGCCCGAGCCCGATCGCCCCTGGATGATGCGCACCTACGCGGGGCATTCCGATGCGCGCCGCTCCAACGAGCTCTACCGCCGCAACCTCGCCAAGGGCCAGACCGGCCTCTCCGTGGCCTTCGACCTGCCGACCCAGACCGGCTACGACGCCGATCACGAGCTCGCCCGCGGCGAGGTCGGCAAGGTCGGCGTATCGATCGCTCACCGGGGCGACATGAAGACGCTGCTGGACCAGATCCCGCTCGACCGGATGAACACGTCGATGACGATCAACGCCACCGCGGCCTGGCTGCTGGCGCTCTACATCGTCGCCGCGCAGGAGCAGGGTGTGGCCGAGGACAAGCTTCAAGGCACGACCCAGAACGACATCCTCAAGGAGTACCTGAGCCGCGGCACCTATGCGTTTCCGCCCGGTCCGAGCATGCGGCTGATCGCCGACACGATCGCCTACACCGTGGAGCACGTTCCGAAATGGAACCCGATCAACATCTGCTCGTACCACCTCCAGGAGGCCGGCGCGACCCCGGTGCAGGAGATCGCCTATGCGATGAGCAACGCGATCGCGGTCCTCGACGCCGTCCGCGAGCGCGTCCCGGCGGACCTGATGGGAGACGTATTCGGCCGGATCTCGTTCTTCGTCAATGCCGGCGTTCGCTTTGTCGAGGAGCACGCCAAGCTGCGCGCCATGTCGGTTCTGTGGGACGAGCTGGGGCGCGATCGCTACAGCGTGCAGGACGAGCGCCACCGCCGCTTCCGCTACGGCGTGCAGGTGAACTCGCTCGGCCTGACCGAGGCCCAGCCGGAGAACAACGTGTACCGGATCGCCCTCGAGGCGCTGGCCGTCACCCTGGGCCGCGGCGTTCGGGCCCGGGCGATCCAGCTGCCGGCCTGGAACGAGGCGCTCGGGCTGCCTCGTCCGTGGGATCAGCAGTGGTCCCTGCGACTGCAGCAGGTGCTGGCCTACGAGACCGACCTGCTCGAGTACCCCGACATCTTCGAGGGCTCCAAGGTGATGGACGGGCTGGTCGCGGAGATACTCGAGGGCGCCCGGGAGGAGATGGCCCGCGTGGCCGAGCAGGGCGGAGCCGTGGAAGCGGTCGACTACATGAAGGCCGCGCTCGTCGACTCCCACCGGGAGCGCCTGCTGCGGATCGAATCGGGCGACCTGGTGATGGTCGGAGTCAACCGCTACCCCGAGACCGAGCCCTCACCGCTGACCGCCGACACGGAGGGCGGGATCCTGGTCGTGGACCCCGAGGTGGAGGCCGAGCGGCGCGCCGACGTCGAGCAGTGGCGCCGCGAGCGCGATCAGCTGGCAGTCGATACCGCGCTCGAGGAGCTCGTGCGCGTGGCCGCCTCGGAGTCCGAGAACATCATGCCGGCCACGATCGCCGCGGCCCGCGCCGGCGCGACCACCGGTGAGTGGGCGCAGGCGCTGCGCGACGCGTTCGGGGAGTACCGCGCCCCGACCGGCGTCGGCGAAGCCGCTCTGACCTCCAGCGAGGACCTGGTCGAGTTGCGCAACGAGGTCGAGCGGGTCAGCGAAGCGCTCGGGCGCAGGCTCAAGTTCCTGGTCGGCAAGCCGGGGCTCGACGGGCACTCCAACGGCGCCGAGCAGATCGCCGTGCGCGCCCGCGACGCCGGCATGGACGTCGTCTACGAGGGCATCCGGCTGACGCCGAGCCAGATCGCCACCTCGGCCGCGCAGGAGGGGGTCCACGTGGTGGGCCTCTCGATCCTGTCCGGATCGCATCGTGAGCTGATCCCCGCGGTGATCGAGGCCCTGCAGGCCGCAGGCGCCGGAGACGTGCCCGTGGTCGTCGGCGGGATCATCCCCGATGCCGATGCGGCGCTGCTCAGGGAAGCCGGGGTCGCGGCGGTCTACACGCCGAAGGATTACGACCTCAACCGGATGATGCGGGATATCGTCGCGCTGGTGGCCGAGCGCAACGGTGTCACGGCTCCTGCCGCCTAGGCGTGTCTGGAGACTCCGAGGCCGGTGCCGACCTCGGCGCGCGACTCCGCGACGGGGACCTGACCGCTGCCCCGGCCGTGCTCAACCTGGTCGAGAGCCGCTCGCCCGAGGCGCGCACGCAGACCGAGGCTCTGCTGGCAGCGCTGTCCCCGGCCACGCTCGGAGCCGAGGCTAGCGCCCACATCGTCGGCGTCACCGGACCGCCCGGGGTCGGCAAGTCGTCGCTGCTCTCGCGGCTGGTGGCCGAGTGGCGCGCCCGGGAGCGCTCGGTGGCGGTGCTCGCGGTTGACCCCTCATCGCGGAGGTCCGGGGGATCGCTGCTCGGGGATCGAGCCCGGATCGAGGCCGACCCGCGCGACGGAGCGATCTTCATCCGCTCGACCGCCGCGGGCGACCGGCTCGGCGGCCTGGCGCCGGCCACCCGAGCGGCGGCGGGCGCGCTGGCCGCGGCGTTCGACGTCGTGGTGATCGAGACCGTAGGCGTCGGGCAGTCGGAGACCGAGGTCGCCGATGTGGCCGACACGGTCGCCGTGGTGGTCCAGCCGGGCTCCGGCGACGTGCTCCAGTTCCTGAAGGCGGGGATCATGGAGGTGCCCGACGTGCTCGTCGTCACGAAGGCCGACCTCGGCCGCGTCGCGATGCGAGCGCTGGCGGACCTCCGCTCGGCGCTGCGATCGCTCGGCGCCCGCGACACGGCGGTGGTCGCGGTCTCCTCGGTGGCCCCCGCCTCGGGGATCGGCAAGCTGGTCGACGCACTCGACGCGCACCGCGACCGGCTCGACATCGCCACCCGGCGCCTGCGCTCACGACGGCTGCACGCGCTGGCCGACTTCGCCACCGAGCACGGCCAGCGCGGGCTGCGCGCCCTGGGTGGCCGGCGCGAGGCCGAGCGGTGGCTCGGCAGCCAGGACCCGGCGCTTGACGCGGGCACGCTCGAGCGGGCACTCGAGCACCGCGCCCGCTCAGCCGAGCCGCCGGGATCGGGCACAATCTGACCCGGGATGCGTCTGGACCTCGTGATCATGCTCGGCGCCTTCGTCGCGGCGAGTGCGCTCGCCGGCGCGCTCGGCGCGATCAACCTCGGCACCGCGCTCGCGTTCGGGCAGATCGCGTTCGCGCTCGCCGCCGTGTTCGTGATCGTGCAGCGCCCGTAGTGACCCGGATGCGCGAGCCAGGCCGCTGAACGTGGCCCGGATCGTCCTGCCCGCCGAGCCGATCACCGACGGCGTGACCGCTCTGCGCCCGTGGCGCGACTCCGACGTCCCGGCGATTGCCGCCGCCTGCCAGGACCCGGAGATCGGTATTTGGACGCGCGTCCCGTCGCCCTACGGCGAGAACGACGCCCGCGCTTATCTGATGCAGCGCTACGACGCGATTCATGCCGGCCGCTCGGCCCCGTTCGCGATCGTCGAGCCCGGGGACGGTGCGCTGCTCGGCTCGGTGGCGTTGATGCGCCCCGCCTGGGAGCACCAACGCGCCGAGGTCGGGTACTGGCTGGCGGCCCGGGCCCGAGGCCAAGGTCACGCAACCCGGGCCGTCCAGCTGATCTGCGACTGGGGATTCAGCGTCCTGCGGCTGGAGCGCATCGAGCTGCTGGCCGCGACCGGGAACGCCCCCTCTCAACGCGTCGCCGAACGCGCCGGGTTCGTGCGCGAGGGGGTCCTCCGGTCCTACATCCGCAACGGCGAGGTGCGCCACGACATGGTCGCGTTCGGGTTGCTGGCCCAGGAGCGTGGCTGAGGCCTCGGAGGCCCTGACCCCTACCCCTTCGACGTCGCCAGCGGCGATCCGAGCGACGCGACCCGCCACCCCTGGCCGGTCTTGACCAGCTCGATCGCGTCCAGCGAGGCCTGCTGGCCGGTCGCGCCGGTGAGCGTGATCGCCGAGGCCCTCTGGCCGTTGACGGTGATCCGGCCAATGCTCAGGGTGGGATTGCGGACGCCGCTGAGCGCGATTGCCGCCAGCCGGCGAGCACGCAAGCCGCGGCGAGCGCGAACAAGCCTCGACCCACCACCATGCGCGAAGGGTACCCTCTGCACAATGGAGCTCGAGCCGCTCCGCGATGGGCATGGCCGGCTGATCGGAGATCTGCGCGTCTCGGTCACTGATCGCTGCAACTTCCGCTGCCAATACTGCATGCCGGCGGAGGGCCTGCCGTGGCTCGAGCGCAGCGGGATCCTCAGCTTCGAGGAGATCGCCCGCATCGTCTCGCTGCTGTCGGCGATGGGGGTGCACGACGTCCGCCTGACCGGCGGCGAGCCGCTGGTGCGCCGCAACTTCCCCGAGCTGGCCCGAATGCTGGCCGGGATTGACGACGTGCACGACCTGTCGGTGACCACCAACGGGTTCCTGCTCGAGCGCGACGCCGAGGCCCTGGTTGCCGCCGGAGTCAACCGCTTCAACGTCTCGGTCGACTCGCTCCAGCGCGATCGCTTCTTCGAGCTCACGCGCCGCGACGCGCTCCCGCAGGTTCTCCGGGGCCTCGAGGCTCTCGCCGCGTTCCCGGAGGCCCACCCGATCAAGATCAACGCGGTGTCGATCCGGGACTTCACCGAGGAGGAGGTGCTGCCGTTCGCGCAGTTCGCCCGGCGCACCCCATATCAGGTCCGCTTCATCGAGTTCATGCCCCTGGACGCGGACCATGCGTGGACACCCGAGCAGGTGCTGAGCGGCGAGGAGATCCGCGCCGCGATCAACCTGACATATCCGCTCGAGCCCGAGCCACGCGAGGCCAGCGCGACGGCTCAGGTGTACCGGTTCGCCGACGGAAAGGGCCGGATCGGCTTCATCAATCCTGTCTCCGAGCCCTTCTGCGGGGACTGCAACCGGATCCGGCTGACCGCCGACGGACGGCTCAGGACCTGTCTCTTCTCACTGCGCGAGACCGACCTGCGCGGACCCATTCGTGACGGTGCCGACGATCGGGAGCTCGAGCAGATCGTGCGGGACGCGGTGTGGCAGAAGGAGCTCAAGCACCATGTCGGTGAGCCCGGATTCGTGCAGCCGGCCCGTTCGATGTCGGCCATCGGCGGCTGAATCCAGCCTCACGCGCCCGGCGCCGGCTCCCGATGCGGACCCCCTCGCTGCGCGGCAACCGGGAGCCAGATCCTTAATTCGTTCGCAAGCTCCGGCAGGCATCATCTGGGCTCATGCTCCTGCTGATGCTCTTCGCCTTTGTCGCAGGCGCCGGCACGGCGATCACCCCGTGCGTGCTCCCGGTTCTGCCCGCCCTGCTCTCGGCCAGCGCCGTCGGCGGGCGTCGGCGGCCGCTGGGGATCGTGCTGGGACTCGGAGCGACGTTCACGATCGCGATCGTGGCGCTGGCGCAGCTGGTGAAGGGAGTCGGGCTGGCCAGCGGAGCCGCGCGGACGCTGGCGATCGTGGTCCTGATCGGGTTCGGCATCGTGCTCCTGACCCCCGATCTGGCCGCCCGCGTGCAGGCCCCCCTGTCCCGCCTGGCCCGGTTCGGCCCCAAGACCCGGGGAGACGGATTCTGGTCGGGGGTCGGGGTCGGCGGGGCGCTCGGGTTCGTCTGTGCCCCGTGCGCCGGGCCAATCCTCGCGGCCGTCACCTCGGTGAGCGCGTCCGGCGGAGCCTCGGCCAAGATCGTCGCCGTGGCACTCGCCTATGCCGCCGGCCTCTGCGCGGTGCTCTTCCTCTACGCGCTCGGCGGCCGCAAGGTCATCGACCGGGTCCGCCGGTCCGCCCGCGGCCACGTCGTGGAGCGCACCCTAGGCGCGGTCCTGATCGTGACCGGCGTCGCGATGGTGGCCAACGTGGATGTCCGCTTCGAGGAGGCCCTGGCCAAGTCGGGAAACCTGCCCGCGTTTCTGGTCGATCCGACGCGCTCGCTCGAGAACTCGAGCGCCGTCCAGAAGCGGCTCACCTCGCTGCGCCCGGGGTCTCGGTTCGCGGTTCGCCAGAGCCAGGTGACCGCGAGCACCACCGCGCCGACGGCGGCGGGCGTGGCCATCCCCGGCGTGCCGACGCCGGCCCTGGCCAAGCTCGGCCTGGCGCCCGAGTTCACCGGCACCGAGGACTGGTTCAACACACCCGGCAACCGGCCGCTCACACTCGCCGCCCTGCACGGCCACGTGGTCCTGGTCGACTTCTGGACCTACACGTGCATCAACTGCCTCCGCACGCTGCCCTACCTGAAGGGCCTGTACGCGATTTATCACCCCTACGGCCTCGAGGTCGTGGGGGTGGAGACGCCGGAGTTCACGTTCGAGCAGGAGGCCTCCAACGTGCGCCAGGCGATCGCGGCCGACGGCCTCCGCTATCCGGTCGTCCAGGACAACAACTACGGGACCTGGAACGCGTACCAGAACCAGTACTGGCCCGCCGAGTACCTGATCGATGCCACGGGACAGGTCCGCCACACCCAGTTCGGTGAGGGCGACTACAAGCAGGGCGAGGCTGCGGTCAGGCAGCTGCTCTACGACGCCGGCGCCAGGCGCCTGCCGCCGCCGACGTCCGCTCATGCCGTTGTTCCCTCAGCGCAGCTCGCGACGCCGGAGACGTATCTCGATCCGGCTCGCTCTCAGGGCTTCGCCTCGCCGCTGCAGGCGGGGGTCCACGACTACCGCGCGCCGTCGTCGCTGCAGCAGGGCGAGTTCGCGCTCCAGGGGCACTGGAGCATCGACAAGCAGTCGGCCACGCCCGTGGCTCCCGGGGCAGCGATCCAGGCCGGTTTCCAGGCCGCCAACGTATATCTCGTGCTCACGTCCCAGGGCAACGTGCCGCGTCAGGCCCGGGTCCTGCTCGACGGCCGTCCGATCTCCCCCGCCCGCGCGGGCACCGACGTCACCGGCGCCACGGTCACGGTCCGGGGCCAGCGGCTCTACTCGCTCGTCTCCCTGCCCGGCGTCGAGCAGCATCTGCTGACCGTCGAGCTGCCCCCGGGCGTCTCGGCCTACGACTTCACCTTCGGCTGATCCCGCCCGTCGAGCAGCGCGGCGGCGTGCAGTAGGTCCTCGGGCGCGTTGATGTTGAAGAACGGCTGCGGATCGTCGACCTCGAGTGTCCGCGGCCCCAGCGCCTTGACC